>ERZ773237.1704-NODE-1704-length-17063-cov-3.265992_pt1 | contig 17063 bp, 15 predicted proteins | sample MGYA00580990_ERZ773237 | MGnify/ENA primary metagenome ERZ773237 (study PRJEB29015, sample SAMEA2737749) | human gut metagenome | biome: human gut; feature: human-associated habitat; material: faeces | place: China | collected 2012 ...
TTGCCGCATTTCCGCCGAGTAAATTTCCCATTGCGTTTGCAACATTCTCTTGCATTGAATCGGTCACATGCATATAGGTGTTCATTGTAAAGCCTGCGTCTGTGTGTCCAAGCATGTGCGATACGGTTTTAATGTCCATTCCTTGTTCAAGGAATAAGGTGGCAAAGCTGTGCCGTAAATCGTGGAAGCGTATTCTCGGCACTCCTGCTCTGTCTTGTATTCTGTGTAATCTTCTTGTGACGGCTGAGGTATCTCGTATCTCTCCTGTTACGGTAGAGGGAAATATGTACTTCGATTTCGGAATTTGATTTGCTTTTAATTCACTTAATAGCCTAATGCACTCATCGCATAATCTTATCGTTCTGATTGAACTTTTTGTTTTCGGTGTGTTGATTTTTATCTCACCTTTGATTTTTTGTACCGCCTTGTTTACCGTTATCGTTTTGTTTTCAAGGCTTAAATCAGTCCATTCCAAAGCACAGATTTCACCTAATCTCATACCCGTTGTCAGTTCAAGATAGTAGAATTCATAGCAACCAGAACGCTTGGTTTCTTCAAGAAATGCTGTCAATTCTTCTTTTTTCAGCGTTTTCATTTCAGGCTTTGTGCAGTTCGGCAACTTCACTTTTGATATGGGATTCTTTGGAATTAAATCTTCATCCACCGCTTTTTGTAGGCAAGAACTGAGTGTTCTCTCTATTCCTTTTACAGAATAATATGCAAATCCGTTACCGTGTTTTTCTCTGCCTCGTTGCCTGCCGTCACTGAATAATCCTACCAAGAACTGCTGGCAGTTTACGGTAGACAGCTCGCTTAATTTCATATCACCCAACGCAGGTAAGATGTTGGTTTTGAACCTTTGCTCGTAACCGTTTACGGTATAGTCCTTGATCACATTTTTGCAAAATGTGTTTATCCATATTTCGTACCATTCATTAAGCGTGGGATCGGAATTGGTCAAGTAAGTATGAGAAGATAACACAGACTGTTCTTTCAGATATTCTTCTTTGGCTTTGTTCAGCTTTTCTTGACATTCGGATTTGGTTTTTGCAGTAACGCTTTTTCGTTTTGTCTTGCCGTTTTCGTCTTTACCGATGTTAAACCAACCTTCCCATCTTCCGTCTTTTCTTTTGCGAAGTGTTCCTTCGCCTTTTGTTCTTCTTGCCATTCTATAGCCTCCTTTCTGCTTTTGGCAACTCAAACATTACCACAAGCGTTTTTCAATAGCCAGATAATTATCTTTTAGATTTTTCATCAATCCATTCCTTGAGTTGTTCTTTTGGAATGGATTTTCTTCTGCCTAACTGAACAATGGGGAACGATTTATCTTTTTCAATTAGCTTATACAAGCTGACATTAGATATGCCAAGCACCTCTGCCGCTTGATTGACTGAAAGCATTACGGGCATTTCATCAAAGTTTTTATACACTTTATCACCTCCGTTTCTTTGCTCACAGGCTCTCACAAATCGCCTGTAAGCCGTTTTTAGTTTTAGTCTGACGAGTTACTCTATTTTTGATCGAACTCGTCAATTTTTGCTCACAGCGTTGCCTGATTTTTCATAAATAGGTTTATCATACGGCAACACTCAAGTGAATACGCAAAAGCCTTGATTTTCTGCAAAAAACAGCCTTTACTGCATACGAATTTGGAATCATACGCAAAAGTATTACGAATCGAAAAGCCGACAGGCTTTGCCGGACGGCGTTTTCGGGCATTTCAATGCCCGAAAATCATACCCCTTTATCCTGCTTTAAAATCGACGGCTTGAAACCCGCCTCAAAACCCACTCAAAAGCCATCAATTTTCGTTTCAAAAATCATAAAATTTCAAAATCAAAGCCTTTCATATTCTTTGCCGATAAACCATAAAGCACGGTGCACTAAATCTTGTTGACCGTGTATAGATTGCTCTTTTGCTCGCTGCCGATAAACCGCTTCGAGATCGTTATGTACCCGCTGCTTTCCAGCGAATGCAAAACTTTTCTGCAAGTAGATGCACACATCGAACAGCTTTTTGCAATCATAGGCACCGACCAAAAACTTTGCCCCGCCGAGTCCTTTGCCCGAACGAGAAAAGAATAAACAATTAACTCGTTGGGCGATAACCGTTCATCAAAAATCCTGTTCGGCAAAAGGAAAAATTGCCCGCTGCAATTCTTACGCATACGAAAACCTCCTTCCAAATTATTCGAGAGAATATTTTTATAAAGTGAAAACCAAAAAGAAAAAGTGCTTAGAAAAAACTCCCTCTACTATACGGAGAAAAATCCTCATTTTGTTCGGGTGTTTTTCAAAATTCTTTATACCTTGTTTACATTTAATTTCACCATAAAAAAATACCCCTCTATAATACGGAGAAAAATTCAAGTTTCGTTGATGTGTTTTTAGAAAAAATATTTGAGTTAGTACTAAATTTATTCGTTTGTCAATTGCGATGTTGTTTGTAAAATAGAATTATGATATAATTTTTATATTAAGAGTTTTACTAACTCGTGCAATGTCGGGTATGGTGATTTGCGTGCCGTATGGTAATGGCAATAAAACATCTACCGGCTTTTGGGAGGACAGCACACGTCTGCCGGAGTATTACAATGGAACTTATGAATATTTGAAAAGCTTGGGAATTGAAGAAATTTAACGGTTGCTCAAAATTCCAAATTTGCAGAGGTACAATATGAAAATAACATACATTAACCACAGTGGATTTTTGGTTGAAACCGAGGACTGCTATTATGTTTTTGATTACTACAAAGGCGAGATGCCAAGGCTTGACAAAAGCAAGGAAGTTGTCGTCTTTTGCAGTCACTTTCACCAAGATCATTTCAATCCGAAAATCTTTGAAATTCTTGATGATATGGGTGCGAATTATCAGGCTGTTTTGGCAAAGGACATCAGCAAAAAGAAGTATCCTGCCGGCGTGAAAGTCACGACTGCTTATCACGATCAAACCTATATTCTTGACAACGGCACACAAGTTAGTACGCTTCTTTCAACCGACAGCGGTGTGGCTTTTATTGTCAAAACAAGCGAGGGCATGATTTATCACGCAGGTGATTTGAACGATTGGCATTGGGAGGGTGAGACGGAAGCCGACAACCGCCACATGGCCTCTATGTACCGTGCCGAGATTGATAAAAGCAAGGGCGCTCATTTTGATGCTGCATTCGTTCCCCTTGACCCAAGGCAGGAGGAGCATTATGCCGACGGTATGCTTTATTTTTTGAAACATGTCGATTGCAACGCCGTTTTCCCTATGCATTATTGGAGCGAGCCGAGCGTGATTGATAGATTTATCACCGAATATCCGCAGTATAAATCACGAATAAAAAACACAGAATCAGCAAAAGGAGAAGAAATATGAGCTTTAAAATGATTCACGAAAACTATAATGTTTCCGATTTGGATAGGTCGATTAAGTTTTATGGTGATGCGCTTGATTTGCACGAGGTCAGACGAAAAACCACCGACGATTTTATTATCGTTTATTTGAGCAATGATTCAAGCGATTTTGAGCTTGAACTCACTTGGCTTAAAGAACATCCGCAGCCGTACGATTTGGGTGAATGTGAATTTCATTTGGCATTTAAGGCAGATGATTTTGACTTGGCGCATAAAAAGCACGAAGAAATGGGCTGTATCTGCTTTGAAAATCCTGAAATGGGTATCTATTTCATCGAGGACCCGGACGGCTATTGGCTGGAAATTTTGCCGTAATTAAGTCACACTATATAAAAAGAGTTGAGAAACACAATTTCTCAACTCTTTTATGTTTATGCAAGCAGTTCATTTAATTTTGAAACTATTTTTTCTTTTTCTCCGCTTCCTGTTGTGTTCAACCTCTTTAGCGGTAAGTCATACTTTGCGAAAATGCCGTCTTTTAAAATATCCCTTTGATAAAATTATACACTAGGTTTTAAGAATCATAATAAGAAACTTTGGAGTTTGAGGAGTGGCTTGAGAGTAGTTTTCCGAATAGAATCAAGAAAAACAAATAACTATTAATTAACCTTACGGAGCCGTTCGAGTAACAGTTCCGTTTTGTTTTGATTTTTTCTTGCTTTTTCCTTATAAATCCGCAATAATCATTGATTTTAAGTGCTCTGTGTGATATACTAAACTTGTATAATTGTAACTATCTGAAAGCGAGGAAAATCTAATGGATTCTAACATCGAGCGCTGGTACTCAATGAAAGAAATATGCGAATATCTTGGCGTCAGCCGTGATACCGTACTTGATTGGATAGAAAGAAGAAATATGCCCGCAGCAAAAATCGGACGCCTTTGGAAATTCAAAGTCAGCGAAATTGACGCTTGGATGAAATCCGGTGTTGCGGCAGATAAATAATCAAATTTCGGAGGTGCAATATGGTGCCTGAAAGTAAATTAGGGCTTACCGATTCTGCCGAACTCGCACGAGAGGAAGAGCGAATCAGTAAAAAGAAAGCTGTTAATTTATTTGACTTTGCCATTCTCAAGCTACTTTCTGACGGAACATATAAGACATTAGCCGCTATTCATGAATATCTTTTTGAAGATATTTATGACTTTGCCGGAGAAATTCGCACGGTCAATATGGCAAAAGGTAATTTCCGATTTGCACCGCTTATGTATTTGCAAGCGGCACTTGAAAATATTGACAAAATGCCGCAGTCAAATTTTGATGAGATAGTAGAAAAATATGTTGAGATGAACATTGCTCACCCATTCCGTGAAGGTAACGGTCGAAGCACTCGCATTTGGCTTGACCATATCTTAAAAAATGAAATCGGCAAAGTCGTAGACTGGAGCAAGGTGGATAAGGAAGATTATCTTCTCGCAATGGAACGCAGTCCGATTAAAGATGTGGAGATTAAAGTGTTGCTAAAAGGTGCGCTTACCGACGAAATAAACAGCCGTGAAGTCTATATGAAAGGTATCGACCACAGTTACTATTATGAGGGGTATACAACCTTTAAAGCTGAAGAATTATAAAAGAGGTGTTATTATGGCAGATATAAATCCTAATAGACAAACCATAAGAAGTTGTTTAAATCAAAGAACATATTATATTGACTTTTATCAACGTGAATATGTTTGGTCAAAAGAAACTGTTGAAGTATTGCTAAATGATATTTTTGATGCTTTTGAGCAATCATATTGTATTCATAAAGAATCTGAATTGTCAAAACAAGTTCTTGAAAGTTTCAACTGGTATTATCTTAATGTTATGATGACAAGTAAGGAAAACGATAAATGTTTTATTGTTGATGGACAACAAAGACTTTCTACAATTGTTTTGCTATATGCCAAATTGTATAAAACATCCATAAATAAAAACTACAAAACAATATTAGGAAACTGCATTTTTGGTACTGACTTTTTTGAAAATGAGATTTATTATCTTGATAATGAAAAAAGAAAAAAGGCAATGGATTGTATTGTAAAAGATATTCCTATTTCCGGAGAATATCAAAGTCAGACTGAAAAGAATCTAATTGACCGTTTTAATGATATTTCTGATTATATCGATAACAAACAAATGAATGAGCATAAATTAACCGCTTTCATTTACTTTGTATTAAATAAACTTGTAATTGTAGATTTAGAAATTGAACGCCAAGAAGATACGCCTATGATATTTGAAGTAATAAATGACCGTGGCGAATCTTTAAAACCTTTTGAGATTCTCAAAGGCAAGATGGTAGGAGCACTTTCTAAGGATGATTCTCAATCTTATTCTGATAAATGGGATAAAAGTATTTTAAATGTTAGAGAAAAAGAAGATGACTTCTTTGTAGCTCTTATTAAAGCACGATATTTTGTAAATCCTACGAGAAACACCTCCAAAGAAACAAGGGTAAATAAAGAATATCACAGATTTCTTTTTGACGAAAACGAAGAAGCTCAGAATCTTGGTTTTAGAAGACAGGACAGCGGCAGAATTAAAAATGTAAAATCGTTTATTGATAATTATTTATCTTACTATACCAATCTTTATAAAACTATTTCAAACAGTGAAAACAAGCATAAAAAGTATTGTGAAAACATTTTTAATTTAAATAGTCACTATCAATTATCATTTGCAGCTTGCGAAATAAACGATCCACTCGAATCTGAAAAGACCACACTAATATTTAAAGAACTTGAGAGATTATATATGTTGTTAAGATTGAACAATATTTACGGAAGTGAAAGATTTCAAGGTATAGTTCATACAATTTCGTACAGCTTAAGAAATGCTAAAATAGAAAATTACAGAAAAATATTTGACGAAGTCATATTAAATGAAATAAGGGAATTAAAGGGAATTGATAAAACTGCCCCTGTCAGTTTGTTAGATTATGGTAATTTTAAAAGATTAAGTTACAATACTCAAAAATACTTTTATTACATATTTGCTCGAGTTGAAGATTATTTATGTTCAAAGTGCAATGTAACACCAGAAAATGATGTTGTTTATATGACAACTAAGCATGCAACAAACGGATACCATATTGAGCATATTTTTTCTAATAACGAAAGCAATATTAAACTCTTTGAATCTGAGGAAGATTTCCAAGAACGACGAAATAATGTTGGTGGGTTGATTCTTTTAAAGGGAAAGGACAATATTAGTTCTGGGAATGAAGAATATAAAAACAAATTAGCCACATATTCTCATGCTCCTATGTGGGGACACTCATTGTGTCAGGATTTTTACAATTCCAATGTAGATTTTGATAAAATGAATAAGGCACTCAAATCATATAAAAATGTCGAATTCAAATCATATGATGATGCGTTTACTCCATCAAACATGGATGAGCGTTGTAAATTATTATATGAAATATCAAAAATAATTTGGGATGTCGATTGCACAGATATACCTGAAGAATTGAAAATCGACTAAGTGCAGTGGAAAACAGTTGAATTAAGGTGCTTTTGAAAAACGCACTTACAGATGAAATAAACAGCCGTGAGGTCTATATGAAAGGTATCGACCACAGTTACTGTTATGAGGGGTATACAACCTTTAAGGCTGAAGAATTATAATAACGAAACGAGGTGCAAATATGCCGGATAAGAATTGGCAATTTGAACTTGAAGAATATATAAAGCAAGGCGAACCCGACAAAGCCGAAAAAAGCGAAGCGTGGCAAACAGCTATCGGTTTGCAGGCTGTTGACGGGCTGAGTATTTCTGACTATTTGTTAGACACCGCCAAAGAGCATATCGAGGGTAAAATTACAATCGACGAGGCTCAAAAGCGTATTCACAGTTACTATGAGCAGCGTTCTGTACGCACCGAAACGGAAAATGAAACCAAAGAAGCGGACATTGTTTCGGCTAGAATTACAAAGTTGTTGGGAGAAAAAGCGTTTCAATTTTCCCCTGCCGAGTGGCTTTCGATTCATCGCAGACTGTTTGAGGGCGTGTTCAGTCATGCAGGACAAGTCAGGCAGTACAACATCACTAAGAAAGAGTGGGTACTGAACGGCGATACTGTCATCTATGCGGATTGGAACAGTATTAAGGAAACTTTAGACTATGATTTTTCCACCGAAAAGCAATTTTCTTATGAGGGTTTGTCGGTTGATTCGGCTGTAAAGCATTTAGCTAAATTTGCTTCGGATATTTGGCAAATTCACCCGTTCAGCGAGGGGAACACCCGTGCGACTGCCGTATTTATGATAAAATATATGAAAACATTCGGCTTTAGCGTAAACAACGACGCATTCGAAAAAAATTCTTGGTATTTCCGCAACGCTTTGGTTCGTGCTAATTATAACAACCTGCAAAAAGGCGTCCATTCCACGACTAAGTTTTTGGAAATATTCTTTTCAAATCTCTTGTTAGATACGCATTACGAACTAAAAAACAGATATATGCACATTGATTATGCGGATGAAAGCGCCTCCCAAAGAGCCAAATTTGAAACGCCAAAGTGCCAAATTGGCACTTTGAAGTGTACTTTAGAGGAACTGGCAGTATTAGATTTAATAAAAACGAACCCATCTGTTAAGCAAACCGAACTTGCAGAACAAACAGGAAAGTCCATCAGAAGCATAAAGCGCATTATAGACTATTTAAAAGAGAAACAATATATCCGTAGGGTTGACGGAAAGCGCTACGGTAAGTGGGAAGTTTTGATTTAAGAAACTAAAGAAATATAGTATTTAAAAGATAATATAGAAGTGAGGTAACTTTATGGCTAATACTAAGATTGAGAAATATACTGAGAAACTTACTGAGCAGGAAATGAAGATATCTTCTTATGGTGAGAATGATTTTGGTTTTGTATTCGTTCAAGGAGAAATGACGCCTAATTCAGATATTAACAATGCACTAAAAAGAGCTGGCGGAAAGCCTAAGAATTGTGAACTTAACGATTTCTCAACAGCAGGACCCGGAAAGGCAAAACCAGAATATATAATCACACTCAAGCACGATCTAAACACGATAATTGTGGTGGAATGCAAAAACTCTGCAAAGAAGCATACTAGTGAAACATTAAATCACCCCAAGGATTTTGCAGTTGATGGAGTGTTGTATTATGCCAAATACTTGAAATCGTTTTTTAATGTAATAGCTGTTGCTATTTCTGGTTCCAAAAAGGCGGACGTGAAAGTTGATGCTTTTTATTGGGCCAATAACCAAACAGTATATTCCGAATTGGCTAAATCCAAAAACATTATTTTGGAACCCGAAAACTATTTAAAACTAGTTCGTGGAGAGAAAGTACAAAAAGCCTATAGCTTATCAGAAGTGAAAGCAACGGCTGTCAATATTCACGACTCACTCCGGATAAACAAAATGACCGAGAAATTAAAACCGTTGTTTATTGCAGGTGTTCTTATTGCACTGCAGGACGAAGGTTTCAGCAATGATTACGATAAAATCACAAGTTTTAATACATTATTAGATAGTTGTTTGTCTGCTATTGAGCGTGTTTTGTCGGATGGAGAAATTGGAAACGATAAAATACGAGAGATTAAGGGAAAGTTTTCTGAAATTCGCTCGGTTATTAAATTAAGAGCGACACCGCTTTCAGATGATAATTCTTTACGTTGGTACATAAACCAACTTGAAATGAAGATCAAACCCATGATGGACTATGTTGGAAACACTATTGATGCACTTGGTATCTTCTATCATGAATTTATTAGCTATTCTTCGGGTGATGGTAACTCTCTTGGCATCGTGCTGACACCGCAGCATTTAACAGAGTTTATGGCTGACCTTATTAACATCGATAAAAATTCTCGTGTCGTAGATATCTGCTGTGGAAGTGGCGCTTTCCTCGTAACAGCAATGGGGAAAATGTTCAATGAGGCTGCAACACCGGACGATATCGAATACATCCGTAAAAACAATTTGTACGGTATTGAGCAGGATTCTGATATCCATACACTCGCATTGGCTAATATGATTATGCGTAAAGACGGAAAATCACATATTATCCATGGAGATTGTTTTGATAAGAACACTATTAAAAAATTTAGAAATCTGAAAGATACAAACGGTGATAATATTGTTCTTAATAAAGGGTTGTTAAATCCTCCGTATTCACAAAAGGATCATGTAGAACTTGAATTCTTGGAGCAAGAACTCGAACTCATTTGTCAAGGCGGAGAAGTTGCTGTTGTATGTCCAATGAGTTGTGCAATTGGCACCAAATTCAAAGATGTCAGAGAACGGCTGATGCAAAAGCACACACTTAAAGCGGTTTTCTCGATGCCTGATGATATATTCTACGGCCAAGGTGCAGGAACCTGCGTTTGCGTAATGGTATGGGAAGCGAAGAATAAGCACAATTCAAATGTTTCAACCTTCTTTGGGTATTACAAAGAAGATGGTTTTGTAAAACGTAAAAAACTTGGTAGAGTTGATGCTTATGGGAAATGGGAAGCCATTAAGGATGAATGGTTAAGGCTGTATCGAGAGAAGGAAGTAAAAGCAGGTTTAACAGCTAAGGCTTGTGTTACTCATAAGGATGAATGGCTGTGCGAAGCATATATGAAAACTGATTATAGCAAATTAACCCAAGAAGATTTTCAACAAACAGTAAATGATTATTTGGCATATCTAGTAAAGAGTGGTGATCGCCATGAAAATTAAAGATCTATTTGCAATAGAGTATCCATCCACATTAATATATTCGGAAATGTCAAAAGATCCTGCAGAAATTAATTTTGTCAGTTCGCAAGGTAACAATAATAGTGTTGTTTCAAAAGTGACCAAAATACCAGGGGTAAAAGTATATCCGGCTGGCATTATCACGGTGCCACTTAAAGGTACCGTTTTGGCGGCTCATGTTCAGGTTGAGCAATGTTATGTTGCACATCAAATAGCAGTTCTTTCTCCGCTAAAGCAGATGTCTTTACAAGAGAAGCTTTATTACTGCACTTGTATCCGATACAATGCGTATCGATTTAGTTACGGGCGCCAAGCTGATAAAACTCTGAGGGAAATGGAATTGCCTGAATATACTCCAGAATGGGTTAACACTACCTCCATAAATCCGATCATAACCAGTAATCCAAAAACTATTTTAGAAATTTCGCCATCTAATTGGTCTGAGTATAAACTTGGTGATCTTTTTAGGATAGAAAAAGGTTGTAGATTAACTAAGGCTGATATGGAAGTGGGCAATGATAATTATTTAGGAGCTATTGATAGCAATAATGGTGTGCGTCAGAAAATTAAGGCTGATTATTTGTGGTCAGCAAACTGCATTACAGTAAATTATAACGGAAGTATAGGAGAAGCGTTTTATCAATCTGAACCGTTTTGGGCTTCTGATGATGTAAATGTTCTATATCCTAAAGGATGGGAACTCAATAAACACATTGGTCTGTTTATTGCAACAGTTATAAAGGCTGAGCGCCCCAAATATAACTATGGTCGAAAATGGACAAAATCAATAATGGAGAAGTCTATCATCAAACTTCCAACCAAAAACGGAAAACCCGACTTTGAATATATGGAAAAATATATCAAATCACTTCCATATAGCGATCGAATATAAGGGAGAAAATTTATGAATATTGCTTTTGTAGAGATTAAAAATTTCAGAAAGCTGAAAAGTTGTAGAATTGATTTAAGTCCTAAATCCACTATATTTGTCGGAGCAAATAACAGCGGAAAAACATCGGCAATGTTTGCTCTTGTAAAGTTTTTGAAGAAACGTCAACTTGTTATAGAAGATTTTACACTATCTAACTTGGCATCTATTGCACATTTAGGCGAAAGATATGTTGATGAAAGCCACCCCATCGTGCCAAGTGTTGATGATTGGAAAGATATATGCCCTTTCATCGATGTATGGTTCGATGTACGAGAAGATGAACTACGATATGTTTCAGATATTATTCCTACACTATCGTGGCGCAGTGGCAAGATAGGCATACGATTAATTTACGAACCTAAGGATGTAGAGAAATTATTTCAAGAATATGTAACTGCATACAGATTGGCTCGCACAAGATCTGGAAAGGCTAAATTATGGCCATTGGATTTAAAGGATTATCTTCACAATAAATTGAAAAATCATTTTATTATGAATGCCTATATTCTCGATCCAGACAAAGTTGTCGAACTTACAGAAAATAGCGTTGCCTCTCCGCAAGAAACTCCGTACAATAACTCTCCGTTAGATTTTGATCCATTCAAAAAGTTAATTCGAATTGACATTATTTCGGCGCAGCGTTGGCTTGAAGATTCTAATGAAGATGAAAATGACACCAAAAGCGAAAGCAGCCTACTGTCTGCACAATTGAGGGATTACTATGACAGGCAATTAGACCCTGAACGCAAGCCATCTGCATCTGATATACGAGCACTAAATGAGATGCAAGCTGCTAAAGAAGTATTTGATAAACAGATTTCAAAACGTTTCCAGAACGCCATGGATGAGTTGGCAAAATTCGGATATCCCGGCAAGTATAATCCGGGCATTGTGATTGAAGCTAAAACACAGACAAGTGACATCATATCTCATAGCACAGTTGTAAAATATCCAATTTTTTCTGATGGCGATAACAAATACAAGTTACCAGAACGATTCAATGGCTTAGGCTATCAAAATTTAATTTCTATGTCCTTTAAACTGATGAGTTTTAGAGATTCTTGGATTAATGGTGATAGACGCAAGGCGGATGAAGAAGAAATTGAAGCTATACAACCGATTCATCTTGTATTGATTGAAGAACCCGAAGCACATTTGCATATTCAAGTTCAACAGGTATTTATCAAAAATGCGTATGATATTTTGAGAAACAATCCATTGTTGAAGAACAAAAGTGATTACTGCACTCAGATGATTGTTTCAACACATTCAAGTAGCATAGCATTGGAATGTGAATTCGCTAATCTGCGTTATTTTAGAAGAACTAAGAGTGTTGAAGGCTTGCCAATCTCGGTGGTTGTCAATTTGTCAAATGTATTTGGAGTATCAACAAAGACATCTCGTTTTGTAACACGATATCTTCGAACAACTCATTGCGATTTGTTCTTTGCCGATGCTGCCATATTGATTGAGGGGGCAGGCGAGAGAATGTTTATGCCATATTTCCTTAATAAGTATGAAGTGTTGGATGATGCTTATATATCAGTTTTAGAAATTGGTGGACGATATGCACATTATTTAAAACCACTGATTGATATGTTAGGAATTTCTTGTTTGGTTATTGCCGATTTGGATAGTGCTCACGGTGCCCATAGTAAAAGCGTATTGCCTGAACGTGGTAAGGGATACTTTTCATCTAATCCAACCATTAAAAATTGGGTAATTAGAAATACAGATTTGGACTATTTGCTTGACCTTGACTTTGACAGCAAAGTAGGAACTAATCCTTATATTGATGATGCAAAAACAAGAGTAGCTTATCAGACCCCTGTAAAAGTTGTTTTTTCAGACGGAACGGAGCATGAATTTATCCCAACTACATTTGAGGACTCTTTAGCATACACTAATTTTGACAGCTTCAAAACTATGCAAGGTGTAGGCTTGATAAAAAAATTCAGGAATTCGTTTAAGACTGAAAATGAAACTCAAATATCTACCGATGTTTATAAAGCGTTGGAAAGCACAACTGCTAAAAAAGCTGAATTTGCCTTGGATATGATATACAACAAAGATCCACAAAGCATAGTAATACCTGCATACATAGCAGACGCTTTAGAATGGTTGGAAAAGGAGCTTTCTTCGAAAGACAATAACGACTTTTTGGACAAGGAGGACGAATGATGGAGGATATTTGCGTTGTTACTGATGATAACAGAGATAATGCTGCCGATAGTATTATTCAGAATTGTCTGAATATAAAAAATCCAAAAAGTTTTTTCCTTTTTGCCGGTGCTGGAAGCGGAAAAACAAGAAGTCTTGTATGTGCTTTAGACTACATCAATAAAACTTGTGGTCGAGAGCTTAAATTGAACAATTGCAGTCATAACTTATACCAAAGCTGCAAGGGACGAGATAAAACGTAGGTGTCGCTACAATTCCTTGTTTGAAATATCTACTATTCATAGTTTTGCTTGGAATCTAATACGCTCTCACACGGAAGACATACGCATATGGCTAAAAAGTGACATAAGTGCGAGAATCGATGAGGCTGAGACAAAGTTAGCATCCAGCAGGAACAAGGAAACAAAAACATATAAGCAAACCGAGAAAAAACTGAATAAACTCAAAAAAAGGTTTGACTATTTGGCTTCAGTAAAGCGTTTTATTTATAATCCTGACGGTATAAACACTGAAAGCAACTCATTAGATCACGCCGAAGTTATAAAAATAACAGCGGATTTATTATTTCAACAAGAGACATTGCAAAAAATTCTTGTTGATACATATCCAATCTTATTGATTGATGAAAGCCAAGATACAAAGAAAGAACTAATGAATGTTTTCTTGCTCATACAGGAAAAATATTCCTGTCGTTTTTCTATGGGATTACTCGGAGATATCATGCAAAGAATCTACCTTGAAGGAAAAGAGGATTTGCTTGCATCTATTCCTGATACTTGGGAAACTCCCTCAAAAATCATGAATCACCGTAGTAGAAAAAGAATTGTTGATTTATGCAATTTGATTAGAAAACCAGTAGATGGTATTGAACAGCGCCCACGTTTGAATAAAGAAGGTGGTTTCGTTCGAGTTTTCGTAGCTTCCCGTGAAAACCCATATAATACAGAACAAAACGTGCAATTACAAATGGCCAAAATCACTTGTGATAAAAAATGGGAACAATCTGAAGAAGTAAAAAAACTAACTGTTGAACACAAAATGGCTGCAGAGAGATTAGGCTTCAAGCACTTATTTGAGGCTCTTGATAACGTTTCCTCATATAAACAAGGGTTGCGTGACGGCTCGTTGTCAGCTATAGGTGTGTTTACACATATTTTAATACCATTACACACAGCCGATTTGGAAAACAATCCTTTTGAGAAAACCAAAATTGTAAAAGAAAATGCAATTGTTTACAGAAATAAAGATTTGATTCTAACTAATGAATCATTAGATAACCTTCAAAATAGTATTAATCGCCTATCTTTATGTTGGAAAGATAAGGATCCTCTATGCAGTGAGCTTCTGCATATAATTTACGAGAACAACATCTTTCCTATTTCAAAGGATCTTCAACATCTTTTGGAAGATCCGCCAGCCGAAGGTGATGAAGATTATCAGAAACTATGTGGATTATCTGTAGCTCTTGAAGCTCATTTTTCGGAGATAGAACGATACTGGGAATATATTAATGGCCATGCAAGTTTCGACACGCATCAAGGTGTAAAAGGATTGGAGTTTGATCGTGTGATGGTTATAATTGATGAAAAATCGTCTCAGGGAACAATGTTTAATTACGAGAAGCTCTTCGGAATTACACCAAAATCACAAACTGATCTGAAAAATGAGTCTGAAGGAAAAGAAACAATACTTGACCGAACGAGACGATTGTTGTATGTGACGTGCAGTAGAGCAACCGACAGTTTGGCTATTGTTTTCTATACTGACAGTATCGAAACAACCGCTTCCGCGTTGTTTAAAACAGGGTGGTTTAATGAAAATGAAATAATGCCTATTTCGTAAGGTGGTGATTCTTATTGATAACATAATCAATAATACTAATGTTCCAATGCCTAATACCTCCTTTGATACTCAAATTGTACCAAAAGAGGTTTTCTTTTGCGAATGTGCGATTTATGAATTTGCAAATTTCGTTCGTGCCAAAAATCACAAGACGATATAATTATTCAAAAGAAATCTTGTCATCATTCTTTGAGAATTCAAGAAGATAATAAATATTCCGATTGAAAAATGAACCGAGAGGGGATACCTCTTGGCTCATTTTTTTTGAACACACAACACTTATTTAAATTTTGATGATTATTTTATACTTTATTGAATTGGCTTTTCATCGAAAAGCGCTTGAAACCCTTGAAAACAGTGGGTTTTTATCGTAAGCCTCAATCATTATATGATTATGATACATAGGTGCTTACGAGGGTTGTTTTTTCCTAAACCGCTATGCAAAATTCGTATGTAATCGGCTGAAGTTGGTTATTTTTAGCCCAATTTGTACGCTGAAATTGCACAGTTCGTACAGGACACATTACATTAACCATCTGGCCGCCTACGGAACCGGCCTGCTTAGAAGTCAGGTCGCCGTTGTAGCCCTGCTTCAGATTTACGCCCACTTCAGAAGCAGCTTCCATCTTAAAACGGTTCAGGGCTTCCTTAGCCTCGGGCACAACACTCTTGTTGCTTGCCATTGCGAATACACTCCTTTTTCGTAAACTTGCGTTTGCACCAATAGTGTATGTGTCGCAAAGACAAATAAAACTGAAAAATTTTTACAATTATTATTAACAAATTTGAATGTAAAAAGCATTCATTTTGGCTAATATATTGACATAAAAATATCCGTATGATACGATGAATTTATATTCAAATTTTCAGAGTTGAGGTTAAATATGGCAGATACAATCATAATAATCAGAGGTAATTCAGGTAGCGGCAAAACAACCGTTGCAAATAAATTGTGTGATGAGTTAGGCGCAGAATGTATGTTGCTTTCTCAAGATGTTATCAGGAGAGATGTATTGCACACAAAAGATGGCGAAAACAGTATAGCCGTTGATTTGCTAAAGAATTTAATCTTATTTGGCAAGAAACATAATAGCATAATTATTCTTGAAGGCATATTGAATTCTGTTTGGTACGAGTCGTTGTTTAATTTGATACAAAAAAATTTTAATAGCATTTATACATATTACTATGACATACCGTTTGATGAAACTGTTAAAAGATTTCAAACTAAAAGTAATGTGAATTATACCGAACAGGATATGAAGCGTTGGTGGAATGAAAAAGATTTGCTGGGATTTGATAATGAAAAAATTATTTCAAAAGATATGTCTGCAGATGATACGGTTAAAATGATATTGAAAAATTGTACGAAAAATATCAGTTGATTTACTCCTTTCCAAGCAGACAATATCACAAATAATTTCTATTATCCAGCTTTATTTTACAGTATTTCATACCTCTGTTCATTAGGAGATTGATACCTGTTTTGGTAATGTTTTACAGAGCTTTTTAGTTTGTTTTTCCGTATCTGCGATTGACTTCCACGCTGATTTTACCCATCAACTTGCGATAGGTTTTGTCATCAATCGCATTTTGATTTAACAGCGTATTTGCAAAATGTTGCATCCAAAGCTCCGTGCTGATTCTCTCATCGGCAATGTTTTGTGTATTGATTTTCGGCTCACTCCCGCTTGATTTTTCAATACTATTATTGCCTGATGCTTTAGAATTTATTTCCTTTGCTGCCATAAGGCAACACGCTAACTATGATTTTATATCTGCCTCCTTTAATTTGATTTGCCTTTCGTTGTAAATTTGTAGTTCATATTAACCTCCTATTTTGCTCACAGGCTTTCACAAATCGTCTGTAAGACGTTTTTAGTTTTAGCCCGACGAGTTACTCTATTTTAGAGCGAACTCGTCAATTTTTGCTCACAGCGTTGTCTGATTTTTCATAAATAGGTTTATCATACGGCAACGCTCAAGTGAATACGCAAAAGCCTTGAAATTC
>ERZ773237.1710-NODE-1710-length-17001-cov-19.214505_pt1 | contig 17001 bp, 17 predicted proteins | sample MGYA00580990_ERZ773237 | MGnify/ENA primary metagenome ERZ773237 (study PRJEB29015, sample SAMEA2737749) | human gut metagenome | biome: human gut; feature: human-associated habitat; material: faeces | place: China | collected 2012 ...
CGCTGCCCTGCACCTGCGAAGGGTCTTCGACCCTCTCGACACCCTTTTCGCGATTCAGTTGGGCGCGCTTTCATGCTATGCCCGCGTGTTTATCCGTGGGAAAGTTAGTCAGCCGACCGCCTCGTTGACCGTTTCTTCCTGCATCGCGTCCCACAGCTCCGTCTGTTCCTGCACGAAGTCCTCATCCGGCATCAGCGGCGTCGCGGTGTCCTGATCGTAGGAAACCGTCATCTGCACCAGCACGGCAGCATAGCCCAAGCCATCGACATTGACTTTCTTGTTCAGCCCGACCTTCTTGCCGTCAAAGCGCCGCGTACCCAGCGTCTGCGCGGAGAGGGCGGATTTTGCCACATACACCGCCGCGCGGTCAATCGTGCCATCCACCGTCAATTCTGCCGATACGCTCAATTGACCGTTGCGCACCGTGAACGTTACGCAGCCAAGCTGCACATCGCCGGAGACCATCGGCACGACCATCGGCAGTTGATTATTCAGCGCGCTCAAATCCAACAAAATCGCCTTTTTAGGCGACGAAACGCCGCTAATATCCGACAGCGGCAGTCCCGCCGTGGTGACGTTGGAATCCGTCAATCTTGGCGCAACGCGAACGACCGTGAAGCTATTTTCACCGCTGTCCGTGGACAGGGTGACGCGATACGTCGTCTGTGCGCCAATCTGCGGCAGATACACTTCCTCTGACGCGAACCTTCCGCTGCACACGCCGTAATCGCGCTGATAGACCGTCGATCCCCACTCGTCACGGATGGTCATTGTAACGCGGCTGTCCGTATCCAGCGGACATGACACGGACAGATACCCCTTGTCGCTCGTCACACTGCCGCCCTGCGACGCATCCGCATAGTACACATCTTCCGCCAGCGCCGGAAAAGCCGCCAGCAGCATGAGCAGCAGCGCCAGAAATACGCCCTTTTTCATCAAGGGATTCACCTCTATGAGATATTACGCAGACCTTCCCGCCTGCACTGATTCAACGATTTTCCGATGGTTTTTCATCCCGCGCAAAAGGGCTTTTCTCAGTCCACCATCAATGTAACCACCGCCGGCACAATCACCTCGCGGAAGCGCAAATCTGCGCGCTCCGCCAGCACGCCGGGGGTAATGCACTGGTCGATTTTCGCAAATTCCGGCACATTGATTGTCTCGGAGGACGTTGTCGTCAGCGTATGCACGTCGTTTTGGAAGGTATCGCCGCGCTGCGGGCGGATGACCACCAGTCCCAAGCGTTTCATGGCGTATTCCAGCCGTGTCAGCTGACTGAGCATTACCGCGCGCAGTTCCAGCAGGGGCTTGGCTTCCTCGGCGCTCATTTCCGGCTTCATCAGCTTCGCAATCGCCTGATCCACCGCGTCGCCGAGTTTCGTCGCCATGCCGACGTAGCACTGCCCCAGCATCCGCGTATCCGCCTGATAAATCGCCGTCTGCCACTGCTGCATCCGGGCGTTCTGCTCCTCCTGCATCCGCGCGAAATCCTGCCGCAGTTTGTCGTACTGCATCCCCGCGTCGTCAAACAGCTGCGCCGCCCAGCGCGCTTCATCCTCCATCCGCTCGCGAACCGCCTTCTGCTGCTGTCCAAACGCCTCTTGGAATTTGGCGCGCCCTGCCTGTGCAAACTGGGCTTCCTGCGCCTTCAGTTTTTCTTCAAATTCCGCCAGCAGCTTTTCCTTTATCGGCTTGATTTCTTCCTCTGCCCTGCCGGTACGGGCTTCCTCTGCCTTCCTATTCGCTTCCTCCACCTGCCGGGCGGCGTTCTCCAGCGATTCATCCTGCATCTTCGCCATCAGCTGATACTCCTGCAGGCGCGCACGAAGCGCATCTTCCTCCGGCGCGGCACTCCGTCCGTCCCGGCGCGCCTGATAAAGCAGGCGGCTGACCGACCGCAGCACACGCACGCGGGTTGTAAACGATGCGCGCACAGGCAGTTCCGGGTCTGCCGAATAAGACGCCAGCAGCTCCCACGTCATCGGCTCACGTTCGGCAGTGAACACATCCGGCACAGCGTTCGCGGCATCCGCCATCGGCGCATCCAGTACCAGCATCTGATAGCACTGCGTCACCGCGCTGTACACCAGCATAGCGCATTTGCCCTGATGCTTCTGCGTCAGCTGTGCATCCAGCTGATCCAGCAGCATGGACGCCCCCAAGTCGCGCAGCTCAATATACAGCCGGGAAAGCAGCTTCTGATAATAATCCCGGCGATTCTGCCGGCTGCCGCCCGCCAGCTGCTCCACCGAATCCTGCTGAAACAGCGCCAGTGCGGACAGCGTTTCACGGCGGCTTTCGTACTCATCATCATACGCCGCCTGCTGCTGTTCCGCCCGCTGATAGCGGTCATCCTCCGCCTTTTCGCGCGCTTTTTCCTGCTGCTGGTCTACCGTCTGCTCCTGCTCCGCCATGGTATTGCTCCTTCCGCGCGTTGTGCGCTTGCTGTCGCTTTTTGCTGTTTCTTAGTATACCATCACCTTGCGCGAATTGCAACCCTGCTTGACCGCGGCGGATTTCCGTTGTATAATTCCCACCAGTGCTCTATATTTTACGGGGAGGTCATTTCCCATGCAGCCTGTTTCTTCCGATGCGCCTGCATATCCAGACGAATCATCGGCAAAAATACCCAAGGCGCCGTGCGGCACGGTCAAGCGCGCGTTTCGGGCGGCTTTTCCCCACACACTGCCGATTCTGGCGGGCTTTCTCTTCCTTGGCTTCGCGTATGGTCTGCTGATGCGCACCAAGGGCTTTTCGTTCCTCTACCCGATGTGCATGGCGATGACAATTTTCGGCGGTTCGCTGGAATATGTCACCGTGTCGATGCTGCTTTCAGCCTTTGCGCCGCTGGAGACGTTTCTGATGGCGCTGCTGATTCAGGCGCGCCACCTGTTCTATGGGCTGTCTCTGCTGGGCAAGTATGCCGGGACAGGCTGGAAGAAGCCGCTGCTCATCTTTGGCCTGTGCGACGAAACCTTCTCCATTACCTGCTCCGCCGACGTGCCGCCGGAGGTTGACCGCGGCTGGTGCTACCTGTGGGTGACAGTGCTGGACTGGTGCTACTGGGTTGCGGGCGCGGCGGTGCTGCTGCACATCTGGCGTCGGCAGATGCTCTTGTCCATTGCCGGCGGCACGATTGTGTATATGCTGCTGGTGCAGATGATGTAATCGCTGTCACAAGCAAAGCACACTATTTTGCAGGAGCTTTCGCCTCTGCGGAGGCGACGAGGGGGCTTTCCGATCGCCCCCTCGATCCCTTCGGGCTGCACACCCATGTCTCTTGATTTTTACCGAAACTATCAATCATATTCGTTAAAACTCATATCAACCCCACCGGAGGACATGCTCATGAAACAGCTTCCGCTCCCTGCGCATCCCGTATTCCCTTCCCGGCTGGACAGCATAGCAGCGCTGCCGGAACTCCTGCGCAGCCGACAAATCGGCTGCGTTCTCGTCATCGGCGATGCCCATGCCGTCGATTGCGAATCGCTCCTGCTCCCCGTGCTGGAGGACAGCCAAATCATGTACGCAGTCCACGCTGCCGTGTCACTGTCGGACAGCAAGGACGGCGCGCTGACCCGCACGGACGTTGATACTGCCCTGCAGGCCTTCACCGACAAACAGGCGCAGGCAATTCTTGCCGTCGGCGGCAATGACGCAATGGCGCTGGGACAGGCGCTGCTGGCGCGTCTGCACACAAAAGGACATGCGGAAACATTCGAGCAGTGGCGCGCGATTCCGCTGATTCTCCTGCCAGCAGCGGCGGATGCATCCGCTGTATTCGCAGAAACAGGTGACGTGTTCGACCCAACACGCGGAAAATCACGCCGCTTTTCGCTTCGAGCGCATACCAGCCGCTATGTGCTGATGGATGACGCGATGCTGGCGCTTCAATCGCGCAAATCGCTGCTCCGCACAGGGATTTGGACAATTGCGCACGCCATCTGCGCGGGCATGAGCCGCCTTCTGCCGCGCGAAGAGCGTCAAAAGGCGGAAAACGCCCTTCGTTCGCTGACCGGACAGCTGATTGCCGTCAGCGACGATGCTGCCGTGCCGGAAAACGAACGTTTCTCCTCCGATTTGGCGAGCCGCCGCGCGCTGTACACCGCGTCGCTGAATGCCGCGGAAGCCTTCGCCGTGTCACATGATGCGGTGCTGCCCGCGCTGCTGAATGCCCTGTCGACAGTGAAGCAGTTTTCGCCGGACGAGACGCTCCCGCTGCTGCTTGCGCCGATGATTGCGCAGTCCGAAGGTGCGCGGCGAAAGGCGCTGTCCGACATGGCAATCGGCGCGGGGCTGTGCGTCGCGGACGCGGACGGCGCGGCGGCGCTGACGGCATGGGTACGCGACCTCGTGTTCCATGCGGGGTATGGCTTGACCCTCCCAACGCTGTATCATCGGGATATTCCCGCCGTCGCGCGGATTGCCGCGCAGGACACGCTGCTGAACCGCTTCGCCTTGGAGGACATCCTCCGCGCCATCATGACGCCCGATGCGCCCCACGCGGATATTGCCGCGCTGTTCGCCGCGCAGAAAGCCTGCTTTGCGTCCGGCATAACGCGCCCCGTGCCGCATCGGCTTGACCAGCTTTGCCGCCTGCGCCGCGCGATTCTGGCACACGAGCAGGATATTGAAGCTGCCCTGCAAAGCGACCTCGGCAAGTGCAGGACGGAAGCGTACATGTGTGAAATCGGCATGGTGCTGTCGGAATTGGGCTACCTGCTCCGCCGGACGCGCCGCTACTGCCGCGATACGCACGTTCTCACGCCGCTGGCGCAGTTCCCGGCGCGCAGTTTCATCCGCCACGACCCAATGGGCGTCGTACTCATCATGTCCCCGTGGAATTACCCATTCCTGCTGACCATCGAACCCCTGCTTGGCGCGCTGGCGGGCGGCAACTGCTGCATCCTGAAGCCGTCGAAGGATGCGCCCGCGACTTCCGCCATCATCCGGCAAATCTGCGCCGAATGCTTCCCGCTGGAGGAAGTTGCCGTTGTCGAGGGTGGGCGCACGGAAAATCAAGCGCTGCTTGACCAGCCGTTCGATAAGATTTTCTTCACCGGAAGCAGTCACGTCGGGCAGGAGGTGCTTCGCCGCGCAACGGAGCATTTGACCCCCGTAACGCTGGAACTGGGCGGCAAAAGCCCGGTGATTGTCGCGAAGGATGCTGACCTTACGCTCGCCGCGCGGCGGATTGCATTCGGCAAGCTGCTCAACGCCGGGCAGACGTGTGTCGCGCCGGATTATGTGCTGGTGGCGCGCGAAGTCGAAGACGCTTTCGTTGCGGCGCTGCAAAAGCAGTTCGACCAGCTCTGCCCTGACCCGCTGCACAGCGCGGAGTACGTCCACATCGTCAACCAGAAGCACTTCGACCGCCTGACCGGGCTGATGGCATCGGGGCAAATCGTCTACGGCGGCAGTATCGACCCCGCCGCCCTGCGCATTGTGCCGACCATCCTCCGCAATGTTTCGCCGGACAGCCCAGTCATGCAGGAGGAAATTTTCGGCCCGATTCTGCCAATTCTGCCCGTCAGCACCATCGACGAAGCGATTGCCTTCGCTGCCGCACGGCCGCATCCGCTGGCGTGCTACCTGTTCACGAAAGACCGTGCCGTGCAGCGCCGCGTGCTGGACACACTGCCTTTCGGCGGCGGGTGCATCAACGACACCATCATCCACTTGGCGACGAGCCGGATGCCCTTCGGCGGCGTTGGACACAGCGGCATGGGCGGCTACCACGGGCGTGACAGCTTCCGCTGCTTCACGCATGACAAGAGCATCGTCAAAAAGGCGCTGTGGCTGGATTTGCCGATGCGCTACACACCGTACAGCAAGAAGAAAGAAACGCTGATTCGCTTCTTCCTGAAATAATACGATTCCCAGACGAAAACGTGCCGCATAAATGAATCCCCAAATAGGATAGTCCGAATGGCAAGCCGCTGTATGGATGCAATCGCGAAAGGGATACCCGCTGCAAAAGTGGGCATCCCTTTTTCGTATTTTCTCTGTTTCGGGAAAAGACCGGATTGATTTATGCCTCAAAACGTGATAGAATTAGTTTGTCATAACAAACTGGCAAGGAGGAATCCCCCCTACTACTGCCGAAAGGCAGTTTTTTCAGCACCTGATGTTAGCGAAAACTAACGAAAATTAGAGGAGTGCAGCGTATGGAAAGTGAGCAGCGGAAGAACGCCATCCGCGGGGCGTATCATCTGACCGGATCGAACAATTTTTACGACGGCATGATTACCTGTTCGACCTTCTCCGGCAAGGCGGTCTGCCGCATGGTGTGGGCGATGAACCGGCAGGAGTGCGAGGACTACCTGTCCAAGACGCTGTCCGGCATCCCGGAGGATTTCGCGGGCACGATGCTGGAAGTTCCCGTCGGTACGGGCATCCTGACCATGCCCGTCTACCAGACGCTGCCGAAAGCAGACGTGACGTGTCTGGACTACTCGCCGGACATGATGGGTCAGGCAAAGGAAAAGGCAGAAAAGCTGCACCTGACGAACGTAAAGTTCCAGCAGGGGATGTCGGCGCGCTGCCGTTTGCAGACGGGCAATTTGACCTGGTGCTGTCGCTCAACGGCTTCCATGCGTTCCCGGACAAGGAAGCGGCTTACCGCGAGACATTCCGCGTGCTGAAACCCGGCGGAACATTCTGCGGCTGCTTCTATGTATCAGGCGAACACAAGCGCACGGACTGGATGATTCGCCACGTTTACGAGCCGACAAAGTTCTTCACGCCGCCCTACGAGACAGTGGACAGCCTGCGGAAGCGTTTGCAGGGCATGTACGCGCAGGTGGACGTCGGCAGCTTGAAGAGCATTGCGTGGTTTATCTGCCGCAAGGCGGATTGATAGGGACAGGAGATGCAGGAAGAATGCGTGAAACCAGCAGCAAAGTCACCCTTTCCGGGGTTCCGGAAACCATGCTGCAAACCGTCTACGCCCGCGCGAAGGAAACCCAAAACCGCGGGGCAGTTCGCGACGAGAAAGCCGTCGAAATCATCCGCCGGCTCGACTACGATTTCTCCTTGGCGGATAAGGACAGTGCCATGTCCAGCGGCGTCATTGCCCGCACCATCGTGCTGGATAAGCTCGTAAAGACCTATCTGTCGGCACATCCGGGCGCGGTGGCGGTCAATATCGCCTGCGGGCTGGATACGCGTTGCTATCGGATGCAGGGCTATCAGCACTGGTATAACCTCGATTTGCCGGAGACCATCGCCGTGCGCGAAAAGCTGCTGCCGGAAAACGGAAAAATCTCGCAAATCGCCATGTCCGCGATGGACGACTGGGGCGGTATGATTCGCGAATCAGGCGACGCGCTGGTCATCATCGAGGGTCTGACGATGTACCTGAGCGAAGCGGACGTGCAGCGCATTTTCGACGTAATTGCTCGGCGCTTTCCGCGCGTCACCGTGCTGGTGGAAGTGATGAACCCGCTGGTCGTGCGCAACTTCAAGGAAAAATCAATTGAGGGCAGCCACGCGAAGTTCACATGGGGCGTTCGCAGCGGGCAGGCACTGGCGGCGCTGCTGCCGGGCTTCCAGCTGGTGGAAGAGCACAGCCTGACCGAAGGCATGGCGGAGTTCCTGCCGATTTACAAGGTGCTGGGCAAAATTCCTCTGGTGCGCAATATCTCAAACCGCATCGTCGTGCTGCAAAAATAAAGGGGATGCAATCATGGTCTGGTCGATTGTCGCGCTGGAAGCCGTCAGCTTTACGGCGCTGCTGACGCTCGGCGCAATCTGGGCGGGCGCTGACATAGGGCTGATTGTGTTGCTGGTGAAATAAGGAGGAATCCATATGGCGTTTTTCGAGAACACCCGCAAGCCGACAGGCTTCGGCGGCCGCCTCATGGTCGTCATGATGAACATCGGGCATCGGGCGCTTGCGGACTGGGGGCTTCGCTTCCTGCCGCTGGCGGAGAATGCGGATGTGCTGGACTGTGGGTGCGGCGGCGGCGCGAATCTGCGTCTGATGCTGAAAAAGTGCCCGACGGGAAAAGTGTGCGGTATCGACTATTCTCCCGTCAGCGTAGAGAAGTCGCGAAAGCTCAACCAAACCGCCGTAAGCGCTGGCCGCTGCGAAGTGCTGCAGGCAAGCGTGCAGGCATTGCCGTTTGATGACGCGCAGTTCGACGTGGCAACAGCATTCGAGACGGTGTATTTCTGGGGCGACTTGCCCGCGTGCTTCCGTGAAGTTGGGCGCGTGCTGAAGCCCGGCGGGACGTTCTTCCTCTGCAACGAGTCCGATGGCGATCATGCGCAGGACGAGAAGTGGACGGAGAAGATTCCCGGCATGACGATTTACAAGGACACACAGCTCAAAACCATGCTGGAACAGGTGGGTTTCCGCCAAGTGGAGACGCACAAGAACGGCAAAGGCTGGCTGTGCGTGACGGCACGAAAATAATGGAAAGGAGGAGCACCATGTTCTGGGACAGCGTCGCATGGGTCTACGACATTTTCGCGGATGGCATCAACCGCAAAGCGAATCGCAAGCTGTGCAAGGTGGTTGCGGGGCTGATTTCGCCGACGGACGACGTGCTGGAATGCGCGTGCGGCACAGGGCTGCTCAGCGGTGTGATTGCAAAGCGCTGCAAGTCCCTGACGGCAACGGACTTCTCCGCGAAGATGCTTGCGCGCGCCCGGAAGAAGTACGGGCATTATCCGCATGTGCGGTTTGAGCAGGCGGATATCCTGCATCTCCCCTACTCCGATGCGCGCTTTGATACCGTCGTCGCCGCGAACGTGATTCACCTGCTGGATAATCCGCATCAGGCGCTGCGGGAGCTTGACCGCGTGTGCAAGCCGGGTGGAAAACTTATCATCCCCACCTACATGAATCGAACGGGCAAGGGCAAAACAAACCGCGTTTCCGGCGTCATCGGCAAGGCGGGCGCAGACTTCAAGCGCGAATTTACGCTGGAAACGTACCGGCAGTTTTTCGCCGACGCGGGCTATTCCGACATGCGTTTCGAACTGTGCGAAGGGCGGATTCCCTGCGCGGTGGCGCTGATTCGCATGGGCGTATCTGCGGACGCAAGGAGAAAATCATCATGACGATTGTGATTCAGTTGGTTCTGTACTGCTTTCTGCTGTGGCTGATTGTGAAGGTCGCGGTCGGGAATAACGCCATCAATGGGCTGTACTTCTACCCGAAGGCATTTCAGGAGTGCGCAATTTCGCGGGGGTTGATTGACCGCGCAACGGTGCAGAAGAAGCGCCGGAACTGCATGATTGCGCTGTATGTGCTGCTGCTTGTTGCGCCGGTGCTGATGATTGGCGTGTGGAATCGCGTCACGGACTTCTGGACGGCATACGGACAGGGCGTGCTGTTTCTGGAGGTCATGAACTGGTTTGATGGGCTGGTGATTGACATGCTCTGGGTCGGTCACAGCAAGTTCTGGGCGATTCCGAAGATGGAAGACGTACCGTATACGCAGACGTGGGGGCAGATGCTCAAAAAGCGCCTGACGCTGACGGTGATTTGGCTCGTCGGTGCGTTCATCATTGCGGGGCTGGTCATGCTGATGCCGCACTGATTCTGTTTTCAGACGGTACGGATGAATTTGAAAACAATATACAAGGAGAAAACTGACATGCGTCTAACAACCCTCGATGAAGCATCCATTCAAGCCATCGGTCATGCCTTTGGCTACTACAATTACGGCAAGGAAACCGGAATGGGGGCGGCATGTTCTTCCCCCGACAAAACAGCACTGTATATTTGCGGTTTTGTCCGCGCGATGCTCGCTGCCGGACTGCTCTACACCACCAGTGAACGCGGCGAAGCGTTCATTGCCTATCGTCTGCCGGGCGAAAAGGTGAAGCTGACAGCGCTTCTCCCGCTGATAAAAGGCGTGTTTCAGGCGATGACCTTCCGGGAACTGTGCCGGTTTGCGCGGCTGATGAAGCGCGCCGGGGCAAGCCTGAATGACCGCTACGACAAGGAGAAAAAGCCGCACATCTACGTTGGGCTGGTGTGCGTGACGGAGAAGTATCAGGGGCAGGGGTACATGCGGAAGGTGCTGGAGATGGCGTTCGCGGACGGCAACCGTCTGCAAGTGCCGGTGATTCTGGAAACGGACGCAAAGTCGAAATGCGACAAGTATGTGCATTTAGGGATGGAACTGGCTGGCACACGCGACGCGGGCGAACTCGGCACACTCTACGACCTCATCAAATATCCGGATAAATAAAATTCGCCGCAGACACGGGCTGAAAGCAGCGCGTCTGCGGCGTTTTTCGTATGATACTGTCAATGTCACCCTTCCGGCGAAATAGACGCCCAGAACCGCTCGAACGTGTACTTTTCCGCTTCCTCCGCCGTCAGCTGATGCACATACGCTGCGCGCTGACCTTGGCTGCCCGCGCCGGTGGATGCGAACTCCGCATAGTAGCCCGTCGCGGGGAAGCAGGGCTTGTTCCAGTCGTGCCACCCCTCCGGACGGATATGCGCGCCCAGTTCGCAGTGCAGCAGGACGGTTTTCGCGAACTCGCGCCACGGTCTGCCGAGGTAAATCACGCCGTCCGGGACGCCCTCGCCCTGAAAGCGGCATTTCATGAACACATAGCCAAATTCCTGCCCTTCCGGGGTGGATGCCGCCGTGCAGAAGCCGAGTGCGGGTTCTTTTTTATCGCCGTGGTCGCGCAGACCGTCGATGCTCACGATGTCGCAGTCCTCGAACCACGCCGCCGCGCCGCCGAAGATGAAGTCGACATCGCCCTCGATGCGGCAATGGCGGTAGACCTGCCTCTGCGGGATGCGCGGCAGGAACTGCGTCGGGCCGATGAAGCCGTCCTTCTGGATTTCGCGGGGCGGCAAGGGCGCGGTGAACAGCGTATCCTGGCAGGATTTAAGCGTGCAGTCCTCGCAATGGAAGCCGTCGCCGTCCACATAGAGGGCAAGCGCCTGACCGACCTGCTCGCGCGGATATGCGCTGTTCTCCACTGTCACGCTGCGGAGTGCGCAGTCGCGGGCGTTGATAAGCAGCGTTGCCGTGCGGAACGTGCCGCGTTTTTTGCCGTCAGAGAGGATTTCCGCTGCGCCGTCGTGCCAAGTGATGCGGGTCGTTTCGGCGCTTTCGCCCTCAATGCGGGTGTGCGGGCGGCGAAGCGCGATTTTTTCCTCGTACACGCCGGGCGCAAGATGAATCGTCACAGGCTGGTCGTCCGCCGGAAGCGTGTCAATCACCGTTTGCAGGGATTGCCCTGGTGCCACCTGAATCAGCATCATTTATTCCTCCTGCTTTGCCGCGTGGATGGACGCGCCATGCCCCGCCATCGCCTGATGCTCGCGTGTCAGTTCCTGATACAGCTGGGCGGGCGTCCATGCGAGGTTCGTTTCGGTCATAACGCCCTTGAGCCGCACCGGGGGAACGCGCATCTGCTTCATCGCCGTCAGGAAGCGTTCCACCAGCGGCAGTTCCGAGAACGCGAAGTAGAGCATTTCGCTGCCGACGGCATTCTCCGGCGCGGCTGCATCCGTTTGACGCTCCGCCTTACCGCACAGTGCCCCCAGCGTCTGCCCGTAGTCCGCCAGCGGCACGTCCATCACGCGCATCCCCATTTTCATCGCGCAGAACCGGATTTTCCCCAGTTTCTGCGGTGCCACATGAAACGCCAAAATCAACTTATTTTCCATATCAAAAGACCTCCCCCAGAGGCGCTGCCTCTGGACTCCGGCAGGGACTTTGTCCCTGCACCCTTTCGCGCGATTGAGTTGGTGACACGCTCATACAACGCCCGCATGTTGATTGGGGGAAACCCAAGGGGCGTTGCCCCTTGACCCCACAAGGGAGTTCCTCCCTTGACCCTTCCGCGCGATTGAATTGGTGACTTCTTCATACAACTTCCGCGTGTTTATTGGGGAAACCCAAGGGGACGTTGCCCCTTAACCCTTCCGCGCGATTGAGTTGGTGACACGCTCATACAACGCCCGCGTGTTGATTGGGGAACGTTAGACTTTCTTCGCGAAGATCATCCGTCCGGCACTGGTTTGCAGGACGCTGCTCACCTGCACATGCAGCACCTGCCCCACCGCATCGCGCCCGCCTTCAACAACGACCATCGTCCCATCCGGCGTATACCCTACGCCCTGCATGGCTTCACGCCCTGCCTTGACGATGCGCACATCCAGCAAATCGCCCATTTGCACCATCGGGCGAAGCGCGCAGGCAAGGTCATTCAGGTTCAGTGCCGCCACGCCCGCCTTTTCCGCCGTCCTGCTCATTGCCGCGTCGCATGTCACAATCACCATATGGTGCTTCTTCGCGTCCGCCAGCAGCACCTGCGCGAGTTCGCCGCCCGCCGCGCTGTCTACGCGCTTGACGCGCCCCAATGCTTCGAGCTGCGAAAGCGTTTCTCGTCCCTTTTCGCCGCGGATTCGGCACGTCTCCTCCTCCGATGCGCTCAGGCGCTGCAATTCCTTCTCCACCGAGCGCGAAATCAGCAGCGTCCCCTCCAGAAATCCCGCGCGGCAGACGGCAGCAATGCGTCCGTCAATCAGCACGGTTTCGTCCAGCAGTTTTGGTTTTGCCGTCTTGATTTTCCTGTGTGACAAAGCAACCTGCTTGTTTCCTTTGGGGCTGAAGCGCTGGAACATCCGCTTGAAATCCGCCGCGCGGCGAATCCCCAGCGTCACACCCAAAACGCCGAATACCACGAACAGAATCGCGCACATCGCCACGGTGAACATGCTTGCGCCCATGAGCATCACCAGCTGTGACAGCAGCGCGGCGATAATGAAACCGCCGACAAGCCCGCTGATGCTGCCTGCCTGCTGCTCGAACGTCATTTTGTCCATGCAGCGCTCGACCAGCGCGATGAGGCGGGTAATGCTGTCAATCGTGCGCGGCGCAATCAGGTATCCGCCCAGCCCCAGCAGCAGCGCGAACGCCGCATACAGCGCCAGCAGCGCGCCGATGCTCATTGCGGGGTTGCCCGCCATCGCGTTCAGCTGCACGATGACGAACGCCAGCACCGACCCCAGCCCGATGCCCAGCGCCGTCACCAGCGCCCGCAGCAGTTTCTTCACAAGATCCGATTTCATAGCTGTTGCAAAACTCCTTACAATAGAACAACACCATTAGTGTGTGTTTCTAAAATGAGACCAGTGCAGTTTCGAGCAGATTTTCTTGCAATTCAAGGATGAAAACCGAAGGTTTACTGGCGGTAAATCGAGGTTTGAAGACGCGGAAGTGCAAGAAAAGATGCCGAAAATGCTGCTGGGCGAATTTAGAAACACACGCTAAAATAAAACGCTGATTGCCTGCATTACCGTATCGACGCCCACCAGCTTCATGCCTTCCGGCGCTTTCAGCCGCCGCATATTTTCCTTCGGCAGCAGGATGGTCGTAAAACCCAGCCGCTGGCATTCGGAAATACGCCGATCGCACTGCGGAATCGCGCGGACTTCGCCCGCCAAGCCGACTTCGCCCATCACAGCGACTTCCGCGCCAATCGCGGCATCCTTCAGCGACGACACGACCGCCATGCACAGCGCCAAATCCGCCGCCGGCTCGGACAGTTCCAACCCGCCCGCGACGTTGATATACACATCCTGATTATATGTTTTCTGATTCGCGCGCTTCTCCAGCACCGCCAGCAGCAGCGCCACGCGCCCGGTATCCGCACCGCCGACCGTCCGCCGCGGCGTGCCGAAATAGGAGGTGCTCGCCAGCGCCTGCACGTCGCACAGCAGCGGGCGTGAGCCTTCCAGTCCGCAGAACACGACCGAGCCGCTTGCGCCCTTCGCGCGGTGGCTCAGCAGCTGCTCCGACGGGTTCGGCACAATCTGCATTCCGGCTTCCGTCATCTGGAAAACGCCCAGCTCATTGACCGACCCGAAGCGGTTTTTGACCGCGCGCAGCAGCCGATATTCCTGCTGACGGTCGCCCTCGAAGTACAGCACGACGTCCACCATGTGTTCCAGCATTCGCGGGCCGGCAATCGCGCCGTCCTTCGTCACATGCCCGACAAGGAAAATCGCCGTGCCGCTCTCCTTGCACAGGCGCATGATTTGGCTCGTGCATTCGCGAATCTGACTGACTGAACCCGGCGCGGACGCCATATCAGGGCGATACATTGTCTGAATGGAGTCAATGACGGCGACGTCCGGCGATAAGCCGCGCAGTTTTTCTTCCACATTATCCAGCGCGTTTTCCGCCAGCACATAAAGCGTCTCCGACGTGATGCCGAGGCGGTTCGCGCGGAGTTTCAGCTGCTTGGCGGATTCCTCACCGCTGACATACAGCACACGCTTGCCCGTTTTGCACAAATTCGCGCACACTTGCAGCAGCAGCGTGGATTTGCCGATGCCGGGGTCGCCGCCGATGAGCATCAGCGCCCCTTCGACAATGCCGCCGCCTAACACACGGTCAAGCTCGCTGATGCCCGTAGACGAGCGAACCGCCACATCTTCCGGGATTTCGCGGAGGAGCATGGCTGAAGCGCCTGTGCCCGGCCGCTGTTTCGGGGCTCTCGCGGGCGCACCCGTCACAATAGGCGCGGACTCCACCATCGTGTTCCACGCGCCGCACCCCGGACAGCGCCCCACCCAGCGGGATGTTTCATACCCGCACGCGGTGCAGGCAAACAGGGTCTTTTCCTTCGCCATAAGCGACCTCCGAAAATCATATGTGCCTCCATTATAGCACATCTTTTCGCGGCATGGAAGCACCTTTCGCGGGGATTACCAATCTGCAAGCCACTCCGGAAGCGGTGTCGCCGTAGGTTCTTCAGCGCGCGTCATCAGCATGTTCAGCGTCCCGCCGGACAGGGAGATACTCAGCGTCAAGTCGCCGCGCGCAAGCAAAACGCCGCTGGCGATATCCTCCGCCGTCCCCATCAGACGCGTGAAGCCCTTGTCCAGCAGGGCAGTCAAGTACGCTTCCGCCGCCTCCGCTGATACATCCTCCCACACAATCTGGTAATGCCCCGATGCGGAATAGTCGCGGATATACGAAAGGCGGCCGTCGATTTCCTCCGGCAGCTCCGCCGTGAACGCATTGCCGGGCAGCGTGTCCACCATTTCCGGCTCGGCGGAGGACAGCCACGCATCCTGCCGGTGCAGCACTGTTGGCCGCGGCGTTTGCCAAATCCGCCATACCGCTATGCCCACCATTATCAGCAAAACTGCCAGCAGCGCCAATTTGCGGCGCCGATGCATTCCTTTGCGTTTCATGCTTTGCCTCCTTATGATATTACAAAAAAAGCCGACCCCATGCGGAATCGGCAAGCGCTCCCCAGGTAGGGCTCGAACCTACAACAACTCGGTTAACAGCCGAGTGCTCTGCCATTGAGCTACTGAGGATTATGGAATCCGGCAGCGACTTATCCTCCCGGGCCGTGTCCAGCCAAGTACTTTCAGCACTGGAGAGCTTAACTTCTGTGTTCGGGATGGGAACAGGTGGAACCTCTCCGTCATAACCACCGGAAAAAGGTTGGTTTTCACCAACGACTGCATTCTATCACGATTCTATTGTGCTGTCAAGAGGGGATGAATGTATTTTTGCTGCTGACGGCTATCGACCGGATTTGGGGAAACTGCTATCGTCGCACTCGACGTTATTCCCTTGTTTCCGGGATGACTGCTGAGAAGTCTATTCCTCTGAGCCGCATCTCCAGAATGATTTCCAGAACAGCTTGGCGTTGTTCCCTTTCAAACAAAAAAATCCTGCAAGCCCGTTACATGATTCAAATGCTGCCACGGGCGGCGTTCGCCGCAGCACCATCCCCAGTGCAGCAAAAACCGCTCATGCTGGAATCATCCTTCCACACATGAGCGGCTTTCTTGCGGTTGTAGATTTTCTTGCTCTCGACTTTCTTCGTCACCGGGGAAAACGCCCATGTCGTGCGCTTCTGGGCGTCCAGTTCTTTGCGGGCTTTCTTGCTGAGCTTGGGGCGGGGGACGAACTTGCTCATGCGTGACACCTTCCTTTTCTGCAGCGATATGAAAAATCCCCGACCTTTGCAGATCGAGGATTGCGTGGTCTGTACTGGACTCGAACCAGTGACCCCATCGATGTGAACGATGTGCTCTACCAACTGAGCCAACAGACCACATGCACCAGACGATTCATCCGGCGACAGGAAATAGTATACCATAACTTTGCCCCACTGTCAAGGGGTGTTGGGCAAGTTTTTGTTTTTTTCCGCGGCGCAATGTCTGTTCTCGCCACGGGAAAGCGCGCGGCTGGAGGCCCGAGCGGCGCGTGCTGCTGGTAGAGGACAATCAGCTCAATGCTGAGATTGCCGCAAAGGTGCTGAAAATGAGCGGGCTGACGGTCGATTGCGCATGGGACGGCATTGAGGCGGTTGACTGCCTATCCTCCTGCCCCGACGGATATTACGACATGGTGTTCATGGACATTCAGATGCCGCGGATGAATGGCTACGACGCGACCCGCGCCATCCGCAGCAGCACGCGCGATTACTGCAAGCGTGTGCCGATTGTCGCCATGACCGCCAACGCCTTTGCCGAGGATGTGCAGGCCGCCAAGACGGTCGGCATGAATGAGCACATCGCCAAGCCGCTGGAGCTGGCGACGGTGTGAGCGATGCGGAAGTGTACGACAGCGCTGGCGGAAGGATAAAGGGATGCCCTTTCCCGAATCCAGTCTGCATTCCATATGTCTATTTTTCACACGCATGGATGTTTTGTTTCAGTGGTTTCGCCTCTGCGGACGCGACAAGGGGGGCTTTCCAATTGTCACCTTGACCCCTTCGGCATCGTCATCCCTTCCACACATTTCAAAAGCATAATTGTAAATTCACCCAACCATCACGCAAAAGAATGCGCGAACGATTGACATTTTCCGCCCAAATCGGTACAATAAAGCTGGGGAGTTCTGCCCCGGCTTTTTTGATGGACAAACGCAATTCGCAACCGAAATACATGCCGGAAATAGTCTTATACTAATTCGATTCTAAAACACGGCATCGAGCATAGCAGATTTTTCGTTCCGGCAAAGCTGAGTGAAGCGAGGCGTA
>ERZ773237.1737-NODE-1737-length-16746-cov-18.213289_pt1 | contig 16746 bp, 14 predicted proteins | sample MGYA00580990_ERZ773237 | MGnify/ENA primary metagenome ERZ773237 (study PRJEB29015, sample SAMEA2737749) | human gut metagenome | biome: human gut; feature: human-associated habitat; material: faeces | place: China | collected 2012 ...
GGGCTTCGGGCGGAATATTTATGCCCTTTTGAGTTTTAGCGGACAGCAATAATTTGGAAACTGACCGAAGGCAGGAAGCATCTGACTGATTATACGAATGCGTCGCGTACCATGCTTTTTAATATTCATACTTTGGACTGGGATGAAGAGTTGTTGAAACTCTTCACTATTCCCCGGAGTATGATGCCGGAAGCGTTGCCCTGTGATGCTGTTTTTGGAGAAACAACGATAGAGGGTTTGTTCAAATCTCCGATACAAATAGCAGGTGTTTTAGGTGATTCCCATGGAGCATTAACCGGTCAGATGTGTTTTGAGGCAGGTATGGGCAAGGTGACTTATGGAACGGGATCATCTGTTATGGTTAACATTGGAGAAGAGGCTGTCGCTGCTCCTGAAGGGCTGGTTACATCCGTCGGATTCTCGGCTTTGGGTAAAGTGTATTATGCTTTTGAGGGCAATATCCATTGCACCGGAGCCACTATCAAATGGATGGTGGAGAAATTGGGATTGGTGGACTCGTTCAATCAAATTGAAACCTTGGCGACTTCGGTTAAAAACAATGATGGAGTCTATCTGGTTCCCGCCTTTACCGGATTGGGAGCTCCCTGGTGGAAACCGGATGCTAAAGCTGCCATCTGGGGAATGACACTGAATGCTGGAAAAGCGCATGTGCTGCGTGCAGGATTGGAATCCATTGCTTATCAAGTGAAGGATTTGATAGACATGATGACCCGGCAGGCAGGAATCGAGCTGAAAGCGTTGCGTGTTGACGGAGGCCCCACGAAGAATCAGTTCCTGATGCAGTTTCAGGCTGATATGCTGCATGCCGTCATTAACCGTTCGGAGATAGAGGAAGCTTCTGCATTGGGGGCTGTTGTCATGAATGGCTTTGCCCGTAAGAAGTGGGCCAGTTTCCAAGAAGCCGCTGCCATGCGTACCATTGACAATTGCATCGCTCCCTGTATGGAGGAAAAAGAACTTCAATCTTTGTATAGTGGCTGGCGTGAGGCTGTTAAGAAAGTAATAGGACAGAATAACTAACTGAATATATCGTAACTTTTAATACCATTAGAAATGAAAAACAAGAAAAAAATGTGTTTTGGTGTCATCATTGGAACACGCGCTTATTTTAACTCGGAATTAGCAAAAGATGTCCGTAAACAATTGTTGGAAACACTGACGAAAGAGGGCTATGACTATGTCATTCTCCCCGAAGATGCTACGCCTACAGGCAGTAGCAGTATTGAAACAAGAGAAGATGGCTTGAAATGTGCAAAGTTGTTCCGTGAGAACCGTGACCGCATTGATGGAATCATTGTTTCATTACCTAACTTCGGTTTTGAAATCGGTATCATCAATGCTATCAGTGTAGCCGATCTGAATGTGCCTGTTTTGGTTCAGGCATGTGATGATGAGAATGACAAGGTGGATTTGGATAGCCGTCGTGACGCGTTCTGTGGTAAGATTTCCGTATGCAATAACTTGTATCAGTATGGCATTCCTTTTACTGATACTACGCTACATACTTATTCTATTTATTCTGATTTGCTGGCAGCCGATATTAATAAGTTCGCTGCGATCTGCCGGGTGGTGAATGGTCTTCGTCATGCTCGCATCGGTGCCATCGGCACTCGTCCTGCCGGTTTCCAGACCGTCCGCGCCAGCGAGAAACTGTTGCAGGCATCGGGCATTACAGTCGTTCCGGTAGATCTTTCTGAAATCTTGTCTGCCGCCCGTAAGATTGAAGATGCTGATGAAACGTTACAAGCAAAACTGAAAGAAATCAGACAATATGCTGCTGTTCCCGAACAATACAATGATAAACTGATTTTGCAGGCTAAATTTGGTGTGGCTGTAGAACAATGGATGGAAGCCAATGAAATTGATGCTGTAGCTATCCAGTGTTGGGACTCTTTGGAGCAAAACTATGGTTGTGCAGCTTGTGTGACTATGAGTATGTTGAGTGAAAAATTAATCCCTGCTGCTTGTGAAGTGGATATTGCCGGTGCAGTGTCTATGTATGCGTTGACATTGGCTTCCGGTCGCCCGTCGGCATTGCTTGACTGGAACAATAACTTTGCCGAGGATCGTAACAAGTGTGTGTGTACACATTGTGGTAACTTCCCTAAATCATTTGTAATGAGTGATTTGAAGTTAGGAACATTAGGAGTGTTGGGCAGAACATTAGGTAAGGTACATACTTTCGGTGCCGTTTACGGTAAAGTAAAACAGGGTGATTTCACCTTCTTCCGCATCTCGACAGATGATACGAAGGGTTGTATCAAGTCTTATTTGGGCAAAGGTGACCTGACCGATGACCCATACGGAATGGATGGTTGTATAGCAGTAACCAAGGTGGATAATCTGCAGCCGCTTATGAAATATATTTGTAAGAATGGATTCGAACATCATGTGGCTATGTGCCGTGGCAATGTGAAAGATATTTTGGCGGAAGCTATTGAAACTTATCTGAACTGGAATATCTATATTCACGAATAATATCGATGAAATATGATATTGGTAGATAATTACTTTTTGGCAATCCTCTGCTGTGTTATTTGCTGTGCCTGCTGGGGCTCTTGGGCAAATACGCAGAAGATGGTTGCCGCCAAGCAATGGAGCTTTGAACTGTTTTATTGGGATTTGACCGTCGGTCTGTTCCTTACAGCTTTATTGGGGGCGGTGACTTTAGGAAGTATGGGAAGTGAAGGCCGTACCTTTTTTCAGGATTTGGCAGTCATGGACTGGTCTAGCATTCAATATGCATTCTTGGGCGGTGTTGTATGGAATTTCGGCAATATATTTCTTACAGCAGCCATTGCTGTAGCCGGAATGTCAGTAGGTTTTCCTATCGGTGGAGGCTTGGCCTGGATTGGAGGTATTGTATTCAATTATTTATTAATCTCTTTGGCCGGTCAGACCTATCAGGGAAATCAGCTTTTACTATGGAGTGGTGTGTTAGTCATCATTGTAGCTATACTGATCTGCGGAAAAGCGTACGGAAAGTTATCGTCCGGCAAGGCTTCCACTCCGAAGAAGGGGATTCTGCTGGCCATTATGGCAGGCATTGCTATCATGTTCTTTTACGGATTGGTAGTGAAATCTCTTGACCCGCAGTATGTGGCGGGAGGAACCGGAACGCTGACTCCTTATACAGGTGTGTTCTTCTTTGCGGTAGGTATTCTGGCCAGCACACCTATATTCAATACCTTTGCCATGAAGCATCCGGTAGAAGGCAAGGCGGTGACCATGAAAGATTACTTTGCCGGCGATGCCAAGACCCATCTCACAGGTATGCTGGGAGGCTTTATCTGGATGGACGGCATGGTGATTAGTTTTATGGGAGCAGGTGCTGCCAATCCGGCTATCTCTTATGCCCTTAGCAACGCAGCGCCTGTGGTGGCTATGATCTGGGGAGTTTTTGTCTGGAAGGAATTTAAGGAAGCTCCGAAGGGGACCAATAAACTGATTGCGGCTATGTTCTCCTTGTTTATTATCGGATTAATAAGCATTACTTTGTCAAATTAAAAATTAGATGAAGAGAAATTATAAAATAGGGCTTGTAATGAAGTCGTTACAAGCCGATTTTTTCAAAGTGATGAAAGAAGGGGCCATTCAGTATGCGGCCCCTCTTCCGTTTTTGGATTTGGTTTGTGTGGGAACGGCTACACAGACAGAGGTAGAGGAACAGGTTGACTTGATGTATTCCTTGATTCATCAGCAAGTCGATGCTATCGTATTGGTTCCTATAGATTCAAAAGCCTTAGTTCAGCCTGTAGTAGAGGCTGTCAGGAAAGGAGTTCCGGTAATCAATATTGATATCCGGTTGGATACTCAGCTATTGGAGCAGGCAGGAGTAGAAGTGGCTTTTGTGGGACCGGATAATTTTGCAGCTGCGTATGAAGTGGGTAAATTATTGGATAAGAAGTTGCGGAATGAAGATAAAGTTGCTATTATTGAAGGATTGACGGCAGCCGATAATGCGCAGCAGCGTAAAAGAGGTTTTATCAAGGCGATAGAAGAAAAAGGGTTAAGATTGGTGGCATCCGAACCGGCCGACTGGGAAACGGAGAAAGCCGCCGAAGTTTTTCAGGCTATGTGGATGCGGTATCCTGATTTGAAAGCTGTATATTGCAGCAATGATGCGATGGCGTTGGGGGTTCTTCAGCAGATGCAAGAAAAAAATTGCTATCTGCCTGTAGTGGGCTTTGATAATGATGCGGTAATGAAAGAATTTCTTTCTACGGGAAAACTGGTTGCAACAGCTGATATTTTCAGCTCACAGATGGCTGTCCGGGGCATTGAGTTCGCTTTGGATGTATTGGAGGGAAAAATAGAGAATAGAGGGGTTCATTCTACAGCTTACGAAATTATTAAACAATGAGTTCGTAGGGAAACGGCCCATACTGAGATATGCACTTAAGGCACCGGCTGTTTAACTTCTTAATATTGCCGGCAATGAGCAATATTAAGAAGTATTCTTTTTACGAATGAAATATTTAGTGTAATTTTGTGGCTCAAAATAAATTAAATAGAATCATTATGGCAGCAAAACCAGGTATACCTAAAGGAACGAGAGATTTTTCGCCGGTGGAAATGGCGAAACGTAACTATATATTCAATACGATCCGTGATGTGTTTCATCTTTTCGGCTATCAGCAGATTGAAACTCCTTCTATGGAGAATTTGTCTACCTTGATGGGAAAATACGGTGACGAAGGGGATAAGTTATTGTTTAAGATACAGAACTCAGGTGATTATTTCAACGGCATTACCGATGAGGAATTGCTGAGCCGCAATGCGGTAAAGCTGGCGAGCAAGTTCTGTGAAAAAGGATTGCGCTACGATCTCACCGTACCTTTTGCCCGCTATGTGGTGATGCATCGTGATGAAATAAGTTTTCCTTTCAAACGTTATCAAATCCAACCGGTTTGGCGTGCGGATCGTCCCCAAAAAGGGCGTTACCGTGAGTTTTACCAATGTGACGCCGATGTGGTAGGCAGCAATTCTTTATTGAATGAAGTGGAGCTGGTACAGATGATAGACCGTGTATTTGGTAAATTCGGAGTACGTGTTTCAATTAAAATCAATAACCGTAAGATATTGACCGGTATTGCCGAGATTATCGGGGAGGCTGATAAAATTGTAGATATTACCGTAGCCATTGACAAACTGGATAAAATCGGATTGGAAAATGTAAATGCGGAATTGGCTTCTAAAGGGATTCCTCAAGAGGCTATTGATAAATTGCAGCCGATTATTTTATTGAGTGGAAGCAATGAAGAGAAATTGGAAACTTTGAAGACTGTCCTTGCTACCAGTGAAGCGGGATTGAAGGGAGTGGAAGAAAGTGAATTCATATTAAAAACCGTGTCTGCACTGGGTGTGAAGAGTGAAGTGGAATTGGATTTGACTTTGGCTCGCGGCTTGAATTATTATACAGGAGCAATTTTTGAAGTGAAGGCCTTGGATGTGCAGATTGGCAGCATCAGTGGTGGTGGCCGTTATGATAATCTGACCGGTGTCTTTGGTATGGATGGTATGTCTGGTGTAGGTATCTCTTTTGGAGCCGACCGTATTTTTGATGTGTTGAATCAGTTGGATTTGTATCCGAAAGAAGCGGTGAACGGAACCGAGCTGTTGTTTGTAAACTTCGGCGATAAAGAGGCTGCTTATTGTCTGCCTATCCTGACAAAAGTCCGTGAAGCAGGGGTGCGCGCTGAAATTTATCCGGATGCTTCTAAAATGAAGAAGCAGATGGGATATGCCAATGACAAGCAGATTCCTTTTGTCGCTATTGTTGGTGAAAATGAAATGAACGAAGGGAAACTGACTTTGAAGAATATGACTACAGGCGAGCAGTCACTGGTTACACCGGATGAGCTGCTGGCGGTGGTGAAAGCTTGATGTTTACTAATTATCTGCAATCATACCATAAAAGCTTCATTGATGGATGATTGCATCACATGGGAATGCCCGATAACGTTTGCTTTATACGTTATTTGTATTGAAATATAAATGCTGGATTACCTATGTGGATAATCAGATTGTTTTTTCTTCCGTCACTACATCTTACTGATTCTAAAAGAGATGTAGTGACGGAAATTTTTGTATCCCGCCGAAATGGTTTGTTCTCTTTTTTCCGCGTAGAGGCGACAAAGCGGAATGCCTGTTCTTGTCGTTGTTGGTTGTATTTCTTGTTTTAAGGATGAAAACTGATGGAGCTGACTTGAAATATGATTTTCTTTTGCGAGAGTCTGATATTATTCACTATATTTGTGGAATGCTAGCCTTATAAATTTAATCAGATGATAGAGGAAAATCAGTTGATATCCCATTTGTATCAAAATAGGGATAATGGTCAATGGATGATACAAACCAATGATGAACATCAAAAGGGGGTTGCTGATATGGCGGCATCCTTCGCCGGGCAGTTCGGACTTCCTTCTTGGGGGCGTGCGCTCGGCCTACTTCATGACAAAGGAAAGGAACGGGCGGCATTCCAGCAATACATACGCAAGATGAATGGTTTGCCTACGAGTGACAAGAAGCGCTATGATGATCATACCCATGCTTTTGTGGGTGGAATATTGGCAAAAGAACTTATGGGAAAGGATGTTTCCCATCTTCTTGTAAACCAAATTATTTCTCATCACACAGGGTTACATGATTTCGGGGATGTGGGAAACATATTGAAAGAGAGGCTATTGTCCAAAGAAATAAACGAGGGTGACATTAGCATAAACAAACCTTTATTATTCCAAGAATTTATTGATTCACCTTTTTCTAAATCAAAGGTTGAATGGAAACACTTTCATCACCTTTCCCGTATGCTTTTTTCCTGTCTTGTAGATGCCGACCGGCTCGATACAGAACGGTTTATGGATGTAGAGTCATGGCGGAAGCGGGGAAATTCGGCTACGCTTGCCGATTTGCTTCCACAGCTGGAGGCATATATGCAAAAACTGCAATCGAATGCAGCTGATACGAAAGTGAACCGCATCCGCCAGCAAGTGAAAGAACAATGCAGTAGAACTTCTTCAAGCGAAAAAGGATTTTATAGTCTTACAGTTCCGACGGGAGGCGGTAAAACACTTTCTTCTTTGTTATGGGCCATGAAGCATGCTGTAAGCCATTCAATGAATCGTATCATCATCGCCATCCCATATACCAGTATCATTGTGCAAACGGCAGGGCTTTTGAAGGAAATCTTTGGTGAAGAAAATGTATTGGAGCATCATAGTAATTTCGACCCCGATGATATTAAGGACGAGGAAAATAGGGAAAAAGCAAAATTGGCTACAGAGAATTGGGACTATCCCATTATTGTCACTACCAATGTACAGCTTTTTGAATCTATGTTTAGCAATAAAACATCTGATTGCCGCAAACTGCACAACATGGCAAATTCAATTCTTGTTTTGGATGAGGTTCAGATGTTGCCAACCGGCTTCTTGCGGCCGATAGTCGATGCGCTGAAAGCGTATCAGGAAATGTTCGGGGTCTCGGTATTGTTTACCACGGCAAGCCAGCCGGTACTGAGTGGTCTGATAGAAGGAACAAATCCTAAAGCTGATTTTAAGGGAATAGAATATATCAAGGAAATTATTCCGGAAGAATTTGCTTTGCATGACCAACTTCGCCGTGTGAAGTTGTCAATCGATGATACAGGAAAAACATATGATGAGATAGCTGCAAAGGTGTCTGAATATAATAAGGTGTTGTGCATAGTGAACACTCGTAAAGATGCCAAAGAGCTGTATGACCGTTTGCCCAATGACGGAGTGAAATTGCATTTGTCTAGAATGATGTGCCCTGCCCACTTACACGAAACTATTGGTAAAATAAAAACTTTATTGAAGGATGAGTCGCAGCCGATTGTCAGGGTCATTGCAACCCAGCTTGTGGAGGCCGGTGTGGATATAGACTTTCCGGTTGTGTTCCGTCAAGAAGCAGGACTCGATTCTGTATTGCAAGCAGCGGGACGGTGCAATCGGGAAGGACGAAGTGCCATGGGACATACATTTGTGTTCAGTCTGGCGGCAGAGAAGCGAAAGCTCTTCGGTTCAATGGCTGACTCCAACAATGCTCGGTTGAATTTGCCGGAAGATAGTGATTGGTTTGCTCCTTCTACCATGAAAGCCTATTTTTGTCAATTGTATAGCAGAAAGCAAACATTTGATGAAAAGGATATAAAGCACTGGCTCTACAAACCTACTGAGTTATGTTTTGAAACTGCATCAAAAGAATTTCGCCTGATTGATGATACAAGTATAAATGTTATCGTAAATTGGGAAAACAGCATGGAACTTATAGAGCAGTTGAAAGAATCGGGGTGTACCTACTCGTTGGTGAAGCAATTGGCGAAATTTACTGTAGGCATCCGTTCCTATGATTTTAAGCAACTGAAAGGCTATGGGCTTGTCGAAGAAATATTGGAAGGAATATATGTATTGGCAGACAGGTCTCAGTATAATAAAACCACAGGTCTCAGCCTTGATAACCATTGGCTGGAGGAAGTATTAATGATATAAAGAAACGGATATGACAAAGAAAGAAACATTGAAATTGTTTGAAGAACGTAAAGTCCGCACCGTGTGGGATGATGAAAAGGAAAAATGGTATTTTTCGATAGTTGATGTGGTGTCAGTTTTAACAGACAGTGTTGATGCAACTGCTTATTGGCGTAAGTTAAAGCAAAGACTTAAAGAAGAGGGAAATGAAACCGTGACAAATTGTCACGGTTTGAAAATGAAAGCCACAGACGGTAAGATGCGACTTACAGATGTGGCTGATACAGAACAACTACTACGTATCATTCAGTCTATCCCATCTCCCAAGGCAGAACCGTTCAAGCAATGGATGGCACATGTAGCATCCGAACGTCTTGATCAGATGCAAGACCCTGAGTTGAGTATTGAGCAAGCTATGATGGACTACAAGCGACTTGGTTACTCTGACAACTGGATAAACCAACGCTTGAAGAGCATTGAAATCCGTAAAGATCTTACAGATCAATGGAAACTACATAATGTAGAGGAAGGTGTTCAATATGCTACTCTTACAGACATTATCTATCAGCAATGGACCGGAAAGTCGGCAAAGGAGTACAAACAGTTCAAGGGCTTGAAGAAAGAAAATCTCCGGGACAATATGACCAATGAAGAATTGGTTCTTAATATGCTGGCCGAACTCTCTACGACAAGTATTACTAAAGCTAAAAATCCTCAGACATTGGGTGAAAATATGCAGTGTGCGGCTGACGGTGGTGATGTGGCTCGTGTGGCACGCGAACAGTTGGAGCAAAAAACCGGTCGTGAAGTGGTAACTCCCTTGTCGGCAAAAAGGTTTTTTGAAGGTCAGAAGCCGGAAGATTTATTGGAAAACAAGGAAAACGATGAATGATATGGAATATACAGATAAAGAATATTGTTTGGAGGTGTGGGGTGATTGGGCTTGTTTCACTCGTCCGGAATTGAAAGTAGAGCGTGTGAGTTACGATGTCATAACGCCATCGGCAGCACGCGCCATCTTTGAAGCGATACTGTTTAAACGCTATGCCATGCGTTGGCAGGTAACAAAGATTGAGGTACTCAGACCTATTAAATGGGCTACCATTAGACGGAATGAGGTGGGGGCAGTTGCCAGTAAATCACCTATCATTATTGAAGATAAACGTCAGCAGAAGAACACGTTGCTTCTGCTGGATGTGCGTTACCGAATTTATGCTAAGTTAGTATTTATTCCGGTAAAAGACCGTCCGAAAGAGGCTTTTGCCAAGCATCAGCCAAGTGCCGACGAGAATCCTATGAAGTATTATCAGATGTTCGAACGCAGGGCATCACAAGGGCAATGTTTTACGCAGCCCTATCTCGGATGTCGTGAGTTTTCTGCAAACTGGAAGTATATTGAAAGTACTGATAATCTTGATTATCCCTTAGCCGAAGACAGGGATTTCGGCATTATGCTTTATGATATGGACTTTGAGGAAAATCCACAAAAACCGAATGCTATGTTTTATAGAGCCCAAATGAAAAAGGGAGTGATTGTTGTACCGGATAAAGATAGTGAGGAGGTGTTGAGATGATACTGAAAGCATTATATGATTACTATCATCGAAGTGGAGATGATGTGGCCCCTTTTGGTTTAGAATACAAAGAGATTGGATTTATTATTGTTATTGATAGATGTGGAAAATTTCTGCGCTTTGAAGACAGGCGCATAGATAAGAAGTCGGCACAGCAGTTTCTTGTTAAGAAAAGTGTTAGCCGGTCAAGTGCCCCTGTTGCAAACTATTTGTATGACAATTGTAAATATGTATTTGGTTATTCCGATAAGGGGGATATGGAAAAGATACGTAAGTACTTTGAAGTATTTAAGGCGAAAGTAAAAGATATATATGATGCTTTTCCGGATAATGAGGACATAAAAGCTGTTTATGCATTTTATCAGCAAGACCATTCTTTTATAGTTGGGGCTATGCAGAAAGATTCTTTATGGGATGATATAGCCAAAAATCTTAATAAGAAATATTCTACCTTTTCTTTCCTTATAGAAGGGGATACGAAAATAGTGGCTTCGAAAAGGGAATTGATAAATTTGTTTGACGAGAATCATGGCGTGGCAGGAAATCTTTGTTTGATAACAGGGAGATATTCAAAAGTTGTAGAGATTACAACTGCTACAAAGATACTTGGAAGCCAAGAAACAGCTAAACTAGTTGCATTTCAAGTTAATTCCGGGTATGATTCGTATGGGAAATCTAAAGGATACAATGCTCCAATATCAGAAGAAGCTGAATTTGCATATACAACCGCATTGAATCATTTGCTGCGTTCGGATTCTCACAATAAGTTTATGGTGGGCTCACGTACTTATCTTTTCTGGGCTTCCTCCAATAGCGAGGCTTCAAAAGAGTCCGAAAATAGTCTATTTTCTTTGTTGGGGCGGATTGAAGAAGAAAATGACGACTCAAACAGGCGCATAAAGTTAGTATATGATACTTTCCAGTCTATCTATAACGGAAAATTATCGGCAAACGATGATGACAAATTCTTCATTTTGGGTTTGGCTCCCAATTCGGCAAGAATTGCGGTAGTATATTGGAATGAGATGCCTTTGCGTGAGTTTGCAGGTTTGATAAGTAAACATTTTACGGATATGGAGATGGTTGACACTCGCAAAGATAAGAAGCCGTACGTGGGACTGCATTCCATTCTTGGAAATGTTACTCTTGGAGGAAAGTCAAGTGATGCGACTCCCAACCTTCCTGATGCTGTGGTGAGAAGCATATTTCAAGGGTTGCCGTATCCGGCTTCTCTCTTTCAAGCATGTATTCGTCGCATACGTGCAGAACAATCCGTCAATATAGTGCGTGCTGCTATCATCAAGGCATATCTCAACAGACTAAACGAAAATAACAACCATAAAAAATTAGATGTTATGTTAGACAAAGAAAATCAAAATCAAGGGTATCTTTGTGGAAGGCTATTTGCCGTACTTGACAAGATACAGGAGGATGCCAATGGTATTCATTCCATTCGAGAACGCTATATGAATGCTGCATCAGCAACTCCTTCCATGGTTTTTGCCACGGTGCTCAATCTTTCTACTCATCATATAGAGAAGTTGAATCCGGGTGGACAAGTGTTCTATGAGAAGCTGAAACAGGAAATTATATCCAAACTTGATGCAAAAGGATTTCCTCCACATCTTAACCTGCAAGATCAAGGACGGTTCTTTGTGGGATATTATCACCAACGTCAAGACCTTTTTATGAGTAAGGAAAATAAAGAAATGGAATAATAATTTTAAAAATATAAAGTTATGTCAGAACTAAAGAATAGAATTGATTTCGTTTACATATTTGATGTAAAAGATGGTAACCCAAATGGTGATCCGGATGCGGGTAATCTACCACGTGTGGATGCCGAAACAGGTATGGGACTTGTTACGGATGTCTGCTTGAAACGCAAGGTTCGTAATTATGTACAAATAGCAAAAGGGCTTGTGAATGGCTTTGATATATTTATCAAAGAGAAGGCAGTCCTGAATACTTTGATTGATAATGCACATGATGATTCAGAAGTAAAAAATGCAAAGGACAAAATAGAAGCAGCACGTCGTTTTATGTGTAATAATTACTTCGATATCAGAACATTTGGTGCAGTTATGTCAACAGGTAAAAATGCGGGTCAAGTTCGTGGTCCTATCCAGTTCACCTTTGCTCGTTCTATAGATCCAATTGCTGTAGCGGAACATTCTATAACTCGTATGGCAGTAGCAACAGAGAAAGAAGCGGAAAAACAAGATGGTGGCAATCGTACAATGGGACGTAAAGCCACCATTCCTTATGGCCTCTATGTCTGTCACGGCTTCATCTCCGCCAACTTGGCACAACAGACAGGATTTTCTGAAGAAGACCTTGAACTATTTTGGGAAGCTTTAAAGAACATGTTCGATGTGGATCGTTCGGCGGCACGTGGATTGATGAGTGCTCAAAAACTGATAGTCTTCAAGCATGACTCCATATTGGGTAATGCTCCCGCCAACAAGTTGTTTGAATTGGTAAAAGTGGAGAAAGTCTGCGATGGAGCACCACGCTCATTCATCGACTATTCAGTTACTATAGATAAGGAGAATGCTCCATCAAATGTAACTATTGAGGAACTGATATAATTCCATCGTATGTACAATGAAGACGATATGCTTATGTTGTCGGGGATTCAGCACTTTAGGTTCTGTCCCCGGCAATGGGCTTTGATACACATTGAGCAGCAATGGAACGATAATCGTCTCACCATCGAAGGACAGATTCTGCACAAGCATGTAGATGATCCGTTTTATAGACAAAAGTGTGGTGACCAGATAACATTACGTGCGGTGAATATCGCTTCGCGTGAACTTGGACTCTATGGAATCTCTGATGCCATAGAGTTACTTCCTTCCTCATCTTTTGAAAATACGATTTTGCATCCCAACTATCCGGGGCGATGGCAACCGGTTGCTGTGGAGTATAAGCATGGCAAACCGAAAAGAAACGAAGTGGATGAAGTGCAGTTGGCAGCACAAATCATGTGTATAGAAGAAATGTATGCTATCCATATACCATACGGCTCTTTCTTTTATGGGGAGCTTCGCCATCGGGTTAATGTGGATATAACGGAGGAGCTGCGAAATATAGTCAGACAATGTGCCCGGGATATGCACGATATATTTAGTAAAGCGGTTATCCCGAAGGCTGAATATGGGAAACATTGTGACAAGTGCTCGCTGAAAGATATCTGCATGCCGGAAATGGTAAATAATTGTACTTCGGTAGATAATTACCTTACTAAAAATCTGTACCTATGAGAAAACTATTGAATACTTTGTATGTGACGACACCGGAAGCGTATCTTAGTAAGGATGGGCTGAATGTCGTTATATCTGTTCAGCAGGAGGAGGTGTTTCGTATTCCTGTCATAAATATAGAGGGCATCGTTACGTTCGGATATATGGGCGCAAGTCCCGGTGTGATGAAATTGTGTAGTGACAATGGTATATCACTCACATTTCTTTCTCCACAAGGCAGATTTATCAGCAGGGTTCAAGGTGCTACGAAAGGGAATGTTCTGTTACGCAAAAAGCAGTACCAATTGTCGGACGATGCATCTTGGTCGTTGCATGTGGTTAGGTTGATGATTGGTGGTAAGATTCAAAACTATCGCAATATATTGAGGAGATATATTCGTGATTATGGTGAGAATGAAGACATTAATAGGGCGGTGCAAGTATTGGAACGTGCCAAGCGTGATGCTTTGAAGGCTCAAGATAAGACGGAATTAATTGGTTATGAGGGGATGGCTTCGAATGCCTATTTTGAGGTATTGCCAATCTTGATACTTAATCAGAAGACTGATTTCCCATTTCATGGTCGCAATCGTCGTCCTCCCAAGGATGCGGTGAATGCCATGTTGTCTTTTGCATATACGTTGATAGCCAATGATGTTGCGGCCGCTCTCGAAACTGTTGGCCTTGATCCATACGTCGGGTTTCTCCATACACTCCGTCCGGGGCGCACATCGTTGGCCTTAGATATGATGGAAGAGTTACGTGCTTACCTTGGCGACCGTTTTATTTTGTCGTTGATTAATAAAAGACAGATTTCAGTAAAAGACTTCTTGTTCCAAGGTGATAATGGGGTTGTTATGACAGATAAAGGGAAAAAGACTTTTATTACTGCATGGCAGGCAAGGAAAAGGGAAGTGATAATTCATCCTTATCTTAATGAAAAAGTTGAAATAGGGCTTCTGCCTTATGTGCAGGCTATGTTAATGGCAAGGTATATCAGGCAGGATATTGACGATTATCCGGTATTTCTTATAAAATGATTTTTAATTATGTACATTCTTGTGACTTACGATGTGGATACTACAAGCAAAGAGGGGGCTCGCCGTTTACGATGTGTGGCCAAGGCTTGTCTGGATTATGGACAGAGGGTGCAGAACTCAGTCTTTGAGTGTGTAGTGACGGAAGCGCAATATTCTCTTCTAAAAGGGAGAGTTAGGGATATTATTGATATGTCTCTTGATAGTGTTCGTTTTTATATTCTTAGTAAAAATGAGAATAAGAGGGTGGAAGTAATAGGTGTTGAAACGGCGTATAAACTTGAGGAGGCTCTTATAATATAATGCGAATGTGGTGTGTTACAAAAAAAGTAGTATCTTCGCATGTGTTAATAATCAGTAGATTAAATTATTTGTAAAGTATTTCTTCGTTATGAAGTTGAATAATAATGATGATTCGCATAACAGTGGATTAAATTTGCTGATTTATAATATGTTATTAGATATAGAGTCACACCCTGCGTGGGTGTGTGGATTGAAACCGCCCTATCAATTCGTGCCACCGAATACCTTCAAGTCACACCCTGCGTGGGTGTGTGGATTGAAACCAAGTGTATGCTGTGCAGAATTTGGATCGTAATGGTCACACCCTGCGTGGGTGTGTGGATTGAAACATTGTGGGAATCTAAAAATACCAATGTACTTAAAGTCACACCCTGCGTGGGTGTGTGGATTGAAACTCAATGGGAGAAGCATTTAGCTTATGCTTATAAGTCACACCCTGCGTGGGTGTGTGGATTGAAACGGTCAACTCCACCCATGTCGTATATCCGTACCTTAGTCACACCCTGCGTGGGTGTGTGGATTGAAACTGCCGCCATGGCCGGTTCTAAATCTCCTGCTTGTCACACCCTGCGTGGGTGTGTGGATTGAAACAGAACATTCTTGCTCAGATGCATCCTACACAGTCGTCACACCCTGCGTGGGTGTGTGGATTGAAACATCAAAGGTCAGACCTTATCTAATTTGTATGCTGTCACACCCTGCGTGGGTGTGTGGATTGAAACTCGTCATTGTCAGACAATGTCGGAGCGCCAAGCTGTCACACCCTGCGTGGGTGTGTGGATTGAAACTTATGAATTACGTAATGCTGTAGATTATGGTAGTCACACCCTGCGTGGGTGTGTGGATTGAAACTCCTGATTTGCTTAAGGCAGCTGATCATTGTCAGGTCACACCCTGCGTGGGTGTGTGGATTGAAACAGAATATTCTTGCTCAGATGCACCCTACTCAATGTCACACCCTGCGTGGGTGTGTGGATTGAAACTAGGTGATACCAATTATCGTAATATTGGTGTCGGTCACACCCTGCGTGGGTGTGTGGATTGAAACATACGTCTTTGACACAACGACCAAAGTAGTGGAGTCACACCCTGCGTGGGTGTGTGGATTGAAACCACCGCCTCCTGTCGTGCCTGTATCACTCCAAAGTCACACCCTGCGTGGGTGTGTGGATTGAAACTAGACCTGTTTAGCATTAACAACCAGTATGCACCGGTCACACCCTGCGTGGGTGTGTGGATTGAAACAGTGCAGGCTATCAGATCGGCACAACGCTGAAGGTGTCACACCCTGCGTGGGTGTGTGGATTGAAACGGTCAATCTGTTACGTAATACTGGGTTTACGGGAGTCACACCCTGCGTGGGTGTGTGGATTGAAACATCGTACCTGATGAATCAGGTGTAGCAGAATAAGTCACACCCTGCGTGGGTGTGTGGATTGAAACACATCAAGCTTGCGCTTTATTTTAGGACGCTTCAGGTCACACCCTGCGTGGGTGTGTGGATTGAAACGGTCTGTATGTCGATGAGCCGGATTTCTTCGGGGAGTCACACCCTGCGTGGGTGTGTGGATTGAAACACCTTCGACTACCTGGAGGAGATACCTGCACATGGTCACACCCTGCGTGGGTGTATATGGATTGAAGCATTGTTCACTCGTTGGTCAAGTTTATGGAAGAATTGTAAGCATTCGGCCTCTTGTGCATTTCTCTTCAAGCTGTTATAAAGTCAAAAGCCAAACGAAGTACGTTAGGCTTTTGACTTTGTTATGACTGGAAAAAACACGCACAATCCCGGATGCTTATCTTTTGTCTGTCTTCTTTTGTGGTTTCACCTAGGTGACAATACATTGGCATCTAAGTGGAGAGGCGTAGTCACCCAAGTGATACGCTTGCTTCACCTTGGTGAAACTATAAATTCAACTAAGTGTTTTAAAGCAAATATATTATATTTTTACTATACTATCCCTTGTCGTTTATTTGTTATATTGTTGGTTATTAATGTATTATTATCTGTTTGTATGTAAGCATTCGGCCTCGTGCGTGTTTTTTTCCCCTCTTTTCCTTCCTACCTTTG
>ERZ773237.1742-NODE-1742-length-16695-cov-2.471995_pt1 | contig 16695 bp, 10 predicted proteins | sample MGYA00580990_ERZ773237 | MGnify/ENA primary metagenome ERZ773237 (study PRJEB29015, sample SAMEA2737749) | human gut metagenome | biome: human gut; feature: human-associated habitat; material: faeces | place: China | collected 2012 ...
TTTGGTGATCATATAAACCGCCAGCCCTTCCCGGCGAACAACCTCTTTGGCTTTCTCCGGCCCGAGCACCATTAAGCCAGTATCCCAGGCATCGGCCTCCAGCGCCGTCGGGGCAATCACCGTCACGGATACCAGATTGTGTTCGATAGGACGCCCGGTTTGCGGATCGATAACATGGGAAAGACGTTTGCCGTCCAGTTCGTAATAGTTACGGTAGCTGCCAGAGGTGCTAATGCCATGACCGTTGATATCCACCACCGCCTGAACCGCGTTTTCTTTATCGGTTGGTTTTTGAATCGCTACCCGCCACGGCTGGCCTGCACCGTTCATACCACGGCTGTTCAGCGCGCCGCCCACCGACACCAGATAGCGGGAAATCCCTTCCTGCTCCATCAAGCGTGCCAGGTGATCCGCCGCATAACCTTCACCGACGGTAGAGAGATCGACATATAAATCCGGCAGGTCTTTTTGCAGATATTGCTGGTGGGACTGATTAATCACCGTCAGGTGCTGTAAGCCGGTTTTGGCTTTCATCGCATCGATCTGTTCCTGGCTCGGAATTTGAACCGGCTGTTGTTCCGGGCCAAAGCCCCACAGATTCACCAGCGGCCCGACGGTAATATCCATCGCACCATCGGTCCTTGCGCCAATGCGCAGCGAGGTGGTGACGATATCGGCCATCGCTTCACTTACCGGCCACAGCGATAAACTTTGCGAGTCGTTAAAGCGCATCAGCGCGGAATCTTTTTTATAGGTCGAAAGCAGCTGATCGTCGGCGTCCAGCTGGGTCTGAATCTTTTCTTTAAGTTCGGCACTGCGTTTGGCGTCAATGCCCGGAATGCTGGCACGCCAGAAGGTACCCATGGTTTTGCCTTCAAGAACGGTAACTTCAGTAGCGTGGGTTTTGGCGGGTTGTGGTTTTTGATCGCAACCAACAAAGAAGAGCGCGGCAGCCAGCAGTGCCACGCGGGTAAAGCTTATTTCCATACGTGATTATCCTCATGCGAACGGTCGCAAGAGTACACCAAAAAACTGTGTTTGTACGCTGAAAACAATGAAAAAAGGGCCCGCAGGCCCTTTGTTCGATATCAATCGAGATTAGAACTGGTAAACCAGACCCAGAGCTACGATGTCATCAGTGTTGATGCCAGCGTCACGGGTGAAGCGGTTGTCGTCCAGCAGGTTGATTTTGTAGTCAACGTAGGTGGACATGTTTTTGTTGAAGTAGTAGGTCGCACCAACATCAACATATTTCAGGATATCTTCGTCGTCGTAGTTACGAGTACCGATGGTGCCCAGGTTTTTACCTTTAGACTGCAGGTATGCTACAGACGGGCGCAGACCGAAGTCGAACTGGTACTGAGCAACAGCTTCGAAGTTCTGTGCTTTGTTCGCCCAACCCAGGGAACCTACGCGAGTTGCGTTGTAGGTCTGGGTGTACTGAGCAGCCAGGTAGATGTTGTTAGCGTCGTATTTCAGACCACCAGTGTAGGTTTCAGCACGGTCGCCAGTACCGATCAGGCCAGTGTTGTTCTGATCCCAGGTACGTTTGGAGCTGGAAACTGCAGCACCGATACCAAAGCCTTCATAATTGTAAGTAATAGAACCACCAACACCGTCACCGTTCTGCTCAAATACATCATCACGGCCATTAGTGGTCATACCTTCGCCATGAGCACTACCGTTTTTACCCTGATACTGAACAGCAAAATCAAGACCGTCAACCAGACCGAAGAAGTTGGAGTTACGATAGGTAGCAACGCCGCCTACACGACCAACGAAGAAGTCATCGCTGTATGCCGTGTCACCGCCAAACTCAGGCAGCATATCGGTGTAACCCAGTGCATCATAAACCACACCGTAGTTACGGCCGTAATCGAAAGAACCAACGTCAGCGTATTTAAGACCCGCGAATGCCAGACGCGTTTTGTTACCAGTTTGAGCGTCAGCGCCTTCAGAGTTGTTACCCTGGAAGTTATATTCCCACTGACCATAACCGGTCAGATCGGAATTGATTTGAGTTTCCCCTTTAAAACCAAGACGGGCATAGGTCATGTCACCATTGCCACCGTAACTGTTTTCACCGTTACCCTTGGAGAAATAATGCAGACCGACAGCTTTACCGTACAGATCTACTTTGTTGCCATCTTTGTTATAGATTTCTGCAGCGTTTGCAGTACCTGCTACTAACAGAGCAGGGACGATCACTGCCAGAATATTGCGCTTCATCATTATTTATTACCCTCATGGTTTTTTTATGACACCTGCCACTGCCGTCAATAAGTTCTGTCAATAAAAATTTACGGAACTATTGATGAGAGTTTGGTGTCTTTATGTGTCTGCAGGCATCTTTCCATTCAAACTAACGTTTCGCTACCGTGAAAGTGCTACAAAGATAAAGATTTGGTTTCAAAAAGAAAAAATATGTAACCAAAAGTAAAATTTAAGGAACTTTGTGAACATCGTCATATTTCCATATAGGCGTGATGATATTTACAGCAATTTTTATCTATTTATATGATTTCCTTATATTTAAATTAACTAAACGGAAATTTTGTTTCTGATGGAAACTTTATCGACCTGGCACAAAATCCTCTTTCAGACATCCAGAATGCCAAAAAATAGTATGAAAATTGTGCTATCAGCTAAGAAAAAACTAATCCGCAATAAGAATGCGGGTTATTTTTTGTGCGTAAATGTTGCAATGTAATATTCCGTAACAGGATGATCGTTATGGCGGGGTTGCAAATAGATTGCTTGACTTAACAAACAGATAACTTGACAGAAAGGATAAAAAAAGAGCCAGCGGGTGCTGGCTCTTGAAGACGCTAAATTAGAAGCTGGCGTTACGCGGAGTACGTGGGAACGGAATCACATCACGCACGTTTTGCACACCAGTTACGTAAGCAATCAGGCGTTCAAAACCAAGACCGAAACCTGAATGCGGAACAGTACCGTAGCGACGCAGATCGCGATACCACCAGTAATCTTCTTTATTCAGGCCCATTTCCAGCATACGCTCGTCCAGCACGTCCAGACGTTCTTCACGCTGGGAGCCACCAATGATCTCACCGATGCCCGGAGCCAGAACGTCCATAGCCGCAACGGTTTTACCGTCTTCGTTAAGGCGCATATAGAACGCTTTAATATCTTTCGGATAGTTTTTAACCACTACCGGTGCTTTAAAGTGTTCTTCCGCCAGATAACGCTCATGCTCAGAAGAGAGATCAACGCCCCAGTAAACTGGGTTTTCAAACTTCCTGCCGCAGTTTTCGAGAATAGTCACTGCGTCGGTGTAATCCACCTGCGCAAAATCGGCTTCAATGAAGCGTTCCAGACGTGAAACGGCATCTTTATCTACGCGTTCAGCGAAGAATTTCATGTCGTCAGCGCGTTCTTCGAGAACCGCTTTGAAGACATATTTCAGCATGGCTTCAGCCAGACCCGCGATATCGTTCAGGTTAGCAAACGCCACTTCCGGCTCCAGCATCCAGAATTCCGCCAGGTGACGGCTGGTGTTGGAGTTTTCAGCACGGAAAGTCGGGCCGAAGGTATAAATTTTGGACAATGCGCAAGCGTAGGTTTCGCCGTTCAACTGGCCAGATACGGTCAGGAAAGACTCTTTACCAAAGAAGTCTTTGTCGAAATCCACTTTGCCCTGATCGTTACGCGGCAGGTTTTCCAGATCCAGCGTAGAAACGCGGAACATTTCGCCAGCCCCTTCGGTATCAGACGCAGTAATCAGTGGCGTTGAAACCCAGAAAAATCCCTGCTCGTTAAAGAAGCGATGCAGCGCCTGCGCCAGCGTATGGCGAACGCGCGCGACGGCACCAATCAGGTTTGTGCGCGGACGCAGGTGAGCGACTTCACGCAGATACTCAATGCTGTGGCGTTTTGCCGCCATCGGGTAAGTGTCTGGATCTTCAACCCAACCAGCAACTTCAACCTTGCTGGCCTGAATTTCAAATTGTTGCCCCTGGCCCGGCGATGCCACGACTTTACCCGTCACAATGACCGAGCAGCCGGTGGTCAGACGCAAGACGTCTTCATTGTAATTGGGCAGAGAATTATTGATGACAGCCTGTACAGGATCAAAGCAGGAACCGTCATAAACGGCGAGGAAGGAGATGCCAGCTTTTGAATCTCGGCGGGTACGTACCCATCCGCGCACGGTGACTTCGCTGTCAACGGCTACGCGGCCCTGGAGTACGTCGGCTACAGGCACAACGCTCATAATATTCTCTCTGTTAATAGTCGGAAAAAATAAACACTTGTCCACCCGTAAATGGGGGGATACCTATGTTACCTGGCATCTGCAATCAGACAAGCAGAATTCGCAAATGCAGCGAAAGATTTCGGAATTAAAGGTAAAAAAAGGGAGCCGATTAGCTCCCTGATGATATTAACTGGCTTTTTTAATATGCGGAAGGTCGAACGCTTTGCGTAGCGCCCGAACAAACGCTTTATCGTGGCAGATAGTTTTGCCTGGGCTGTCAGAAAGTTTCGCCACTGGTTTACCGTTACACTCTACCAACTTAATGACAATATTCAGGGGTTTTACCTGGGGGATATCGCAGGTCAGGCGAGTCCCAATACCAAAACTTAATTGCACGCGGGAAGAGAAGTGGCGGTATAGCTCAACCGCTTTGCGTAAATCCAGATTGTCAGAGAAAACCAGCGTTTTACTCTGTGGATCAATTCCCAGCTTTTCATAATGTGCAATGGCTTTTTCACCCCATTCAACCGGGTCACCAGAGTCATGGCGCAGGCCCTGATAGCGACTGGCGAACTCGACACCGAAATCTCGCAGGAAAGCATCCATAGTGATGCAGTCGGTTAACGCAATGCCAAGTTGGTCGGGATACTCTTCCAGCCAGGCAGCAAGTGCAGCTCGCTGGCTGTTGGCTAGATCCGGGCTGATTTGCTGATGCGCCTGGAACCATTCGTGTGCCTGTGTTCCCATCGGCGTGAGGGAAAGCCGACGCGCCAGATCGTAGTTGCTGGTGCCCACGAACCAGGATTCCTGTTGCAGACGTTTCACGATGGTTTCTTGTACTTCACGAGAAAAACGTCGGCGGGTGCCAAAATCCATCAGATGGAAGCGCGACATATCAAGACCGGCGGTTAATGCCGAGAAGTCGGCTAATTTGCTTTCCAGCGTGTCGAGGGCTTGCGCAACGTCGGCCTGCGGTGAGCGATAGCGATGTACCATTTCACTGATAACCGCCAGCAAAGGAACTTCCCAGAGGATGACTTCACGCCACGGGCCGCTTAAACGAATATCCAGCTTGCCATTATCGTTGGACACGGTGACTTGTTCCGGGTTAAAGCGGAACTCGCGTAGCCAGTTAAGATAGTCGGCCTTAAAGAAAGGCAGGGCAGAGAGCCACTGATATTCATCATCCTGCAGGCGCAGGTACTGCATCGCCTGAACCTGTTCACGAATAGCATCGGCATAAATACCCAGCAGATCGTCACCTCGGCAACGAAACTCCGCCGCGACATGCACATCGTAATAGTGATGAAACACGGCTTGCTGCATATGCAACTTATAAGCATCTGTATCCAGCAACGAGTGCAGAACAGGAGAAGCGAATTGTGTCATAGGTGCGCAGTAGCGTCCTCGTACAGGAGCGTTTAGTACAATAAACATCTTCAGGAACTGCTGGAGTATACCTTGTTTCGCAATTTATTGAACCCCGATCACACCATATGCCACCTTTCTGGTCGATGGCATTACGCGGTGTATGTTATAAAAATGTAGCAATAAAGGCGTTTGTACCTGAAAAGATGAAGATTCTGCATAGCGCGATTTACGCAACAGGAATAGACTGAACACCAGACTCTATAAAAGATGCTAAAGGTTATTTATGACTCAACAGCCACAAGCCAAATACCGTCACGATTATCGTGCGCCGGATTACCAGATTACTGATATTGACTTGACCTTTGACCTGGACGCGCAAAAGACGGTCGTTACCGCGGTCAGCCAGGCTGTCCGTCATGGTGCATCAGATGTTCCGCTTCGTCTCAACGGCGAAGACCTCAAACTGGTTTCTGTTTATATTAATGATGAGCCGTGGACCGCCTGGAAAGAAGAAGAGGGCGCACTGGTCATCAGTAATTTGCCGGAGCGTTTTACGCTTAAGATCGTTAATGAAATTAGCCCGGCGACGAATACCGCGCTGGAAGGGCTTTATCAGTCAGGCGATGCGCTTTGCACCCAGTGTGAAGCCGAAGGTTTCCGCCATATTACGTATTATCTCGACCGCCCGGATGTGCTGGCGCGTTTTACCACCAAAATTATTGCCGATAAAACCAAATATCCCTTCCTGCTTTCCAACGGTAACCGCGTTGCGCAAGGCGAACTGGAAAACGGACGTCATTGGGTACAGTGGCAGGACCCGTTCCCGAAACCGTGCTACCTGTTTGCGTTGGTGGCAGGCGACTTCGACGTGCTGCGCGACACCTTCACCACGCGTTCTGGTCGCGAAGTGGCGCTGGAGCTGTACGTCGATCGCGGCAACCTCGACCGCGCGCCGTGGGCGATGACCTCGCTGAAAAACTCCATGAAATGGGATGAAGAACGCTTCGGCCTGGAGTATGACCTCGACATCTATATGATCGTCGCGGTGGACTTCTTCAATATGGGCGCAATGGAGAATAAAGGTCTGAATATCTTTAACTCCAAATATGTGCTGGCCCGTACCGACACCGCCACCGATAAAGATTACCTCGATATTGAGCGTGTTATTGGTCACGAATATTTCCACAACTGGACCGGTAACCGTGTGACCTGCCGCGACTGGTTCCAGCTCAGCCTGAAAGAAGGTTTAACCGTCTTCCGCGATCAGGAATTCAGCTCTGACCTTGGTTCTCGCGCGGTAAACCGTATCAACAACGTGCGCACCATGCGCGGATTGCAGTTTGCAGAAGACGCCAGCCCGATGGCGCACCCAATTCGCCCGGATATGGTCATTGAAATGAACAACTTCTACACCCTGACCGTTTACGAGAAGGGCGCGGAAGTGATTCGTATGATCCACACTCTGCTTGGCGAAGAAAACTTCCAGAAAGGGATGCAGCTCTATTTCGAGCGTCATGATGGTAGCGCAGCGACCTGTGACGACTTTGTGCAGGCGATGGAAGATGCGTCGAATGTCGATCTTTCCCATTTCCGCCGTTGGTACAGCCAATCCGGCACGCCGGTTGTGACTGTCAAAGACGACTACAATCCGGAAACTGAGCAGTACACCCTGACCATCAGCCAGCGCACGCCAGCTACGCCGGATCAGGCAGAAAAACAGCCGCTGCATATTCCGTTTGCCATCGAACTGTATGATAACGAAGGCAAAGTGATCCCGTTGCAGAAAGGCGGTCATCCGGTGAATTCGGTGCTGAACGTCACCCAGGCTGAACAGACCTTTGTTTTTGATAATGTCTACTTCCAGCCGGTGCCTGCGCTGCTGTGCGAATTCTCTGCGCCAGTGAAACTGGAATATAAGTGGAGCGATCAGCAACTGACCTTCCTGATGCGTCATGCGCGTAATGATTTCTCCCGCTGGGATGCGGCGCAAAGCCTGCTGGCAACCTACATCAAGCTGAACGTCGCGCGTCATCAGCAAGGGCAGCCGCTGTCTCTGCCGGTGCATGTGGCTGACGCTTTCCGCGCGGTGCTGCTCGATGAGAAGATTGATCCAGCGCTGGCGGCAGAAATCCTGACGCTGCCTTCTGTCAATGAAATGGCTGAACTGTTCGATATCATCGACCCGATTGCTATTGCCGAAGTACGCGAAGCACTCACTCGTACTCTGGCGACTGAACTGGCGGATGAGCTACTGGCTATTTACAACGCGAATTACCAGAGCGAGTACCGTGTTGAGCATGAAGATATTGCAAAACGCACTCTGCGTAATGCCTGCCTGCGCTTCCTTGCTTTTGGTGAAACGCATCTGGCTGACGTGCTGGTGAGCAAGCAATACCATGAAGCAAACAATATGACCGATGCGCTGGCAGCGCTTTCTGCGGCGGTTGCTGCACAGCTGCCTTGCCGTGACGCGCTGATGCAGGAGTACGACGACAAGTGGCATCAGGATGGTCTGGTGATGGATAAATGGTTTATCCTGCAAGCCACCAGCCCGGCGGCGAATGTGCTGGAGACGGTGCGTGGCCTGTTGCAGCATCGCTCATTTACCATGAGCAACCCGAACCGTATTCGTTCGTTGATTGGTGCGTTTGCGGGCAGCAACCCGGCAGCGTTCCATGCCGAAGATGGCAGCGGTTACCAGTTCCTGGTGGAAATGCTTACCGACCTCAACAGCCGTAACCCGCAGGTGGCTTCACGCCTGATTGAGCCGCTGATTCGCCTGAAACGTTACGATGCCAAACGTCAGGAGAAAATGCGCGCGGCGCTGGAGCAGTTGAAAGGGCTGGAAAATCTCTCTGGCGATCTGTACGAGAAGATAACTAAAGCACTGGCTTGATACTTTTGAGCCAAAATGCCGGATGCGACGCTTGACGCGTCTTATCAGGCCTACAAGTCCGTTGAAAATGCTGGTTTTGTAGGCTGGATAAGGCGTTCACGCCGCATCCGGCAGCCGTGCCCAAATGCCTGATGCGACGCTTGACGCGTCTTATCATGCCTACAGGTCTGTGCCGATCCGTAGGCCACATCCGGCATGTCACAAATATAGCGCCGGAAATATCAACCGGCTCACCCCGCGCTCCTGTAAAGCGCCAGCCAGGTGCTCAACATCTTCCGGCGTGGCGCTCGCCCAGCTTTGCGCTTCGCCATACACGCCGTGGGCATGAAACGCGTTCAGGCGTACCGGAACATCGCCAAGTCCCTTGATAAACGCCGCCAGTTCTTCGATGTGTTGCAAATAATCCACCTGGCCAGGGATTACCAGCAAACGCAGTTCTGCCAGCTTGCCGCGCTCGGCAAGCAAACAGATGCTGCGCTTAATCTGCTGATTATCGCGTCCGGTTAATTGCTGATGACATTCGCTCCCCCACGCTTTGAGATCGAGCATTGCGCCGTCGCACACCGGAAGTAATTTTTCCCAGCCGGTTTCGCTCAACATACCGTTACTGTCCACCAGACAGGTGAGATGGCACAGTTGCGGATCGTTTTTGATGGCAGTAAACAGCGCCACCACAAACGGCAGCTGGGTCGTGGCTTCGCCGCCGCTTACCGTTATCCCTTCGATAAACAGCACTGCTTTGCGGATATGGCTAAGCACCTCATCCACGCTCATGGATTGCGCCATTGGCGTGGCATGTTGCGGGCACATCTTCAGGCAGGTATCACATTGCTCGCAAACCACAGCGTTCCACACCACTTTGCCGTTAACAATCTGCAACGCCTGATGCGGACACTGCGGCACGCACTCTCCGCAATCATTACAGCGCCCCATCGTCCACGGATTGTGACAGTTTTTGCAGCGCAGATTGCAGCCCTGCAAAAACAGAGCCAGACGACTGCCTGGCCCGTCAACGCAGGAGAAGGGGATAATCTTACTGACTAAAGCGCATCTGCTGTTCATGGCTTATCACGCGCGGCTGGCGTTCCAGAATACGAGTGTTGCGTGCGGCTTCTTCTCCCAGCCAGGTGGTGTTGGTGCGTGAACCTTCGGCGCGATATTTTTCTAAATCCGACAAACGCACCATATAACCGGTAACGCGAACCAGATCGTTACCGCTGACATTGGCGGTAAATTCACGCATTCCGGCTTTAAAGGCACCGAGGCAAAGCTGTACCAGCGCCTGCGGATTACGTTTGATGGTTTCGTCGAGCGTCAGAATGTCGCTGATGCCGGAATAATAATAAGCATGATGCGGGGCGACGGTTTGCAGATGGGTGATCGGATCTGGCTCATCACCATACGGCAAGCGTGCACCCGGCGTGGTGCCAATATCGGAACTGATCCCCGACTGTGCGTGTAGCATGGCGCGTTTTTGCCAGCCATATTTCACGGGGGTATTGGCGACAAACTCCGCCAGTTGCGCGCTGATGCGATAACCCACTTCATTTGCAGCGGCTTCTTTACCGTAACGTGCGACAATTCCTTCTTTCTCACACAGTAAGTTAACTGCTTCCGCCAATCCGTACATGCCAAACATTGGCACAAAACGTTCAGGGTTAATCAGCCCTTCTTTCACCAGGAAGCTATTCTCAAAGAAGTGTGATTGTTGATAGAGGAATTCACACCGCGCATCGATGATGGCGATCTGCTGCTGGCAGTAGTGCGGTAGAGTGCGCGCAAAGAAGTCATCCAGCGATTCACTGCGCTCGGCAATGGCTTTCAGGTTAAGGCGTACCAGCGTGCTGCCACCACCCGCCAGCGGCAGTGAGTTGTAACAGCTCACAATCCCGTAGCCCCCTTTTGTGAAAATTTTATCATGCACCGGACCGTTGGCGATGTGCGGTTTGCTACATTCACAGATGTTCTTCGCCACTTCCTGCAGCAGGTCATCAGGGGTGATTTCAGGATCGTAGATAAAGGTCAGGTTCGGTGAAACCTGCTTCAACTCTGCGTCTGCACGTAAGATCGCGCGGGTAATGGGCGAATCAGACGGGCCGATATTGGCGTGCATAAAGGCGTCTGGCAGGGTTCTGTCGAGGTAACGCCAGAAACGTTTTATTCGAATATCGATCTCGTCTTGTGTTAGAATTCTAACATACGGTTGCAACAACGCATCCAGTTGCCCCAGGTAGACCGGCATCGATGTGACCGATGGTACGTGGTGGTAAAGAATGGTCAGCAGAGAGAGTGCATCATCAAGATCTTTCGCGCCTTCCAGCTCCAGCCATTCGGAACCGTTCGCCAGAAAACGGGCGTAATCGGGTAAGACATAGCGCGGTTTGTACGGCGCATGACCTTCAAACATATCGCAGATTACACCCTCATCCAGCGCGCGGCGGGCTTCGGCAGGAAGCTGCGGATAAGGCAGATTGTTTTCTGCTTCCAGAGCCAGAAAATGGCGCTTCTGCTCCGGGCTAAGCACTGGGCTGGTGACAATTTGCTGGCAACGTTGTTGCAGTGCATTTTCATGAGAAGTGGGCATCTTCTTTTCCTTTTATGCCGAAGGTGATGCGCCATTGTAAGAAGTTTCGTGATGTTCACTTTGATCCTGATGCGTTTGCCACCACTGACGCATTCATTTGAAAGTGAATTATTTGAACCAGATCGCATTACAGTGATGCAAACTTGTAAGTAGATTTCCTTAATTGTGATGTATATCGAAGTGTGTTGCGGAGTAGATGTTAGAATACTAACAAACTCGCAAGGTGAATTTTATTGGCGACAAGCCAGGAGAATGAAATGACTGATCTGAAAGCAAGCAGCCTGCGTGCACTGAAATTGATGGACCTGACCACCCTGAATGACGACGACACCGACGAGAAAGTAATTGCTCTGTGTCATCAGGCCAAAACTCCGGTCGGCAATACCGCCGCTATCTGTATCTATCCTCGCTTTATCCCGATTGCTCGCAAAACGCTGAAAGAGCAGGGCACCCCGGAAATCCGAATCGCTACGGTAACCAACTTCCCACACGGTAACGATGACATCGAAATCGCGCTGGCAGAAACCCGTGCGGCAATCGCCTACGGTGCTGATGAAGTTGACGTTGTGTTCCCGTACCGCGCGCTGATGGCGGGTAACGAGCAGGTTGGTTTTGACCTGGTGAAAGCCTGTAAAGAGGCTTGCGCGGCAGCGAATGTACTGCTGAAAGTGATCATCGAAACCGGCGAACTGAAAGACGAAGCGCTGATCCGTAAAGCGTCTGAAATCTCCATCAAAGCGGGTGCGGACTTCATCAAAACCTCTACCGGTAAAGTGGCTGTGAACGCGACGCCGGAAAGCGCGCGCATCATGATGGAAGTGATCCGTGATATGGGCGTAGAAAAAACCGTTGGTTTCAAACCGGCGGGCGGCGTGCGTACTGCGGAAGATGCGCAGAAATATCTCGCCATCGCAGATGAACTGTTCGGTGCTGACTGGGCAGATGCGCGTCACTACCGCTTTGGTGCTTCCAGCCTGCTGGCAAGCCTGTTGAAAGCGCTGGGCCACGGTGACGGTAAGAGCGCCAGCAGCTACTAAGTAAGATGCTTTACGCCTGATGCGCTGCGCTTATCAGGCCTACGAGACGTATCTACCCGTAGGCCGGATAAGGCGTAGACGCATCCGGCAAAAGCCGCCTCATACTCTTTTCCTCGGGAGGTTACCTTGTTTCTCGCACAAGAAATTATTCGTAAAAAACGTGATGGTCATGCGCTAAGCGATGAAGAAATTCGTTTCTTTATCAACGGTATTCGCGACAACACTATCTCCGAAGGGCAGATTGCCGCTCTCGCGATGACCATTTTCTTCCACGATATGACAATGCCTGAGCGTGTCTCGCTGACCATGGCTATGCGAGATTCAGGAACCGTTCTCGACTGGAAAAGCCTGCATCTGAATGGCCCAATTGTTGATAAACACTCCACCGGTGGCGTCGGCGATGTGACTTCGCTGATGTTGGGGCCGATGGTCGCAGCCTGCGGCGGCTATATTCCGATGATCTCCGGTCGCGGCCTCGGTCATACTGGCGGTACGCTCGACAAACTGGAATCCATCCCTGGCTTCGACATTTTCCCGGATGACAACCGTTTCCGCGAAATTATTAAAGACGTCGGCGTGGCGATTATCGGCCAGACCAGCTCACTGGCTCCGGCGGATAAACGTTTCTACGCGACCCGTGATATTACCGCAACCGTGGACTCCATCCCGCTGATCACCGCCTCTATTCTGGCGAAGAAACTGGCGGAAGGTCTGGACGCGCTGGTGATGGACGTGAAAGTAGGTAGCGGCGCGTTTATGCCGACCTACGAACTCTCTGAAGCCCTTGCCGAAGCGATTGTTGGCGTGGCTAACGGCGCTGGCGTGCGCACCACCGCGCTGCTCACCGATATGAATCAGGTACTGGCCTCCAGTGCAGGTAACGCGGTTGAAGTTCGTGAAGCGGTGCAGTTCCTGACGGGTGAATATCGTAACCCGCGTCTGTTTGATGTCACGATGGCACTGTGCGTGGAGATGCTGATCTCCGGCAAACTGGCGAAAGATGACGCCGAAGCGCGCGCGAAATTGCAGGCGGTGCTGGACAACGGTAAAGCGGCAGAAGTCTTTGGTCGTATGGTAGCGGCACAAAAAGGCCCGACCGACTTCGTTGAGAACTACGCGAAGTATCTGCCGACAGCGATGCTGACGAAAGCAGTCTATGCTGATACCGAAGGGTTTGTCAGTGAAATGGATACCCGCGCGCTGGGGATGGCAGTGGTTGCAATGGGCGGCGGACGCCGTCAGGCATCTGACACCATCGATTACAGCGTCGGCTTTACTGATATGGCGCGTCTGGGCGACCAGGTAGACGGTCAGCGTCCGCTGGCGGTTATCCACGCGAAAGACGAAAACAGCTGGCAGGAAGCGGCGAAAGCGGTGAAAGCGGCAATTAAACTTGCCGATAAAGCACCGGAAAGCACACCAACTGTCTATCGTCGTATCAGTGAATAACGGTATACTGATCTGATCATTTAAATTTGAAGCACTGAGTACGGAGAACATATGAAACGTGCATTTATTATGGTGCTGGACTCATTCGGCATCGGCGCTACAGAAGATGCAGAACGCTTTGGTGACGTCGGGGCTGACACCCTGGGTCATATCGCAGAAGCTTGTGCCAAAGGCGAAGCTGACCACGGTCGTAAAGGCCCGCTCAATCTGCCAAATCTGACCCGTCTTGGGCTGGCGAAAGCACACGAAGGTTCTACCGGTTTCATTCCGGCGGGAATGGATGGCAACGCTGAAGTTATCGGCGCGTACGCATGGGCGCACGAAATGTCATCCGGTAAAGACACCCCGTCTGGTCACTGGGAAATCGCCGGTGTCCCGGTTCTGTTTGAGTGGGGATATTTCTCCGATCACGAAAACAGCTTCCCGCAAGAGCTGCTGGATAAACTGGTCGAACGCGCTAATCTGCCGGGTTACCTCGGTAACTGCCACTCTTCCGGTACGGTCATTCTGGATCAGCTGGGCGAAGAGCACATGAAAACCGGCAAGCCGATTTTCTATACCTCCGCTGACTCCGTGTTCCAGATTGCCTGCCATGAAGAAACCTTTGGTCTGGATAAACTCTACGAACTGTGCGAAATCGCCCGTGAAGAGCTGACCAACGGCGGCTACAACATCGGTCGTGTTATCGCTCGTCCGTTTATCGGCGACAAAGCCGGTAACTTCCAGCGTACCGGTAACCGTCACGACCTGGCTGTTGAGCCGCCAGCACCGACCGTGCTGCAGAAACTGGTTGATGAAAAACACGGCCAGGTGGTTTCGGTCGGTAAAATTGCAGACATCTATGCCAACTGCGGTATCACCAAAAAAGTGAAAGCGACTGGCCTGGACGCGCTGTTTGACGCCACCATCAAAGAGATGAAAGAAGCGGGTGATAACACCATCGTCTTCACCAACTTCGTTGACTTCGACTCTTCCTGGGGCCACCGTCGCGACGTCGCCGGTTATGCTGCGGGTCTGGAACTGTTCGACCGCCGTCTGCCGGAGCTGATGTCTCTGCTGCGCGATGACGACATCCTGATCCTCACCGCTGACCACGGCTGTGATCCGACCTGGACCGGTACTGACCACACGCGTGAACACATTCCGGTACTGGTTTACGGCCCGAAAGTAAAACCGGGCTCACTGGGTCACCGTGAAACCTTCGCGGATATCGGCCAGACTCTGGCAAAATATTTTGGTACTTCTGATATGGAATATGGCAAAGCCATGTTCTGATAATGGGTGCGGCTTGATGCCCTCACCCCGGCCCTCTCCCACAGGGAGAGGGTGAAAACATGTTGATAAGGATAAAACAATGGCTACCCCACACATTAATGCAGAAATGGGCGATTTCGCTGACGTAGTTTTGATGCCAGGCGACCCGCTGCGTGCGAAGTATATTGCTGAAACTTTCCTTGAAGATGCCCGTGAAGTGAACAACGTTCGCGGTATGCTGGGCTTCACCGGTACTTACAAAGGCCGCAAAATTTCCGTAATGGGCCACGGTATGGGTATCCCGTCCTGCTCCATCTACACCAAAGAACTGATCACCGATTTCGGCGTGAAGAAAATTATCCGCGTTGGTTCCTGTGGCGCTGTTCTGCCGCACGTAAAACTGCGCGACGTCGTTATCGGTATGGGTGCCTGCACCGATTCCAAAGTTAACCGCATCCGTTTTAAAGACCATGACTTTGCCGCTATCGCTGACTTCGACATGGTGCGTAACGCGGTAGACGCGGCTAAAGCACTGGGCGTTGATGCTCGCGTTGGTAACCTGTTCTCCGCTGACCTGTTCTACTCTCCGGACGGCGAAATGTTCGACGTGATGGAAAAATACGGCATCCTCGGCGTGGAAATGGAAGCCGCTGGCATCTACGGCGTCGCTGCAGAATTTGGCGCGAAAGCCCTGACCATCTGCACCGTGTCTGACCACATCCGTACTCACGAGCAGACCACTGCCGCTGAGCGTCAGACCACCTTCAACGACATGATCAAAATCGCACTGGAATCCGTTCTGTTGGGCGATAAAGAGTAATTGTGTTTCGCTGAAAGGCGATTGCCTTGTGAAGCCGGAGCGGGAGACTGCTCCGGCTTTTTAGTATCTATTCATCAATAGCAACTGATTTATAGATTTACTATTATTTTTCATATGGATAGAAAATAAAATCCATTCAAGTATCTATTCACGAATCTATTCATTTATGTTCAGCCGTCATCCAGGAAGGGCATATCAGCAACTCTGGTGGACAACCATAAATTCCTGCCATTTTGCTTTTGATGTTTGAACTAAGCCGTTCCGTCTTTTCGATCTGTTTTAGAGAATTAATGGAGATACCTAACATTTTACTTACTTCAGCAAGCGATAATTTATGCCTGATACGCACGGCGGTTAGCCAGGATATACCCTGGCTGAACATTAAATTGATAATCTCCCGTTCCTGGTTTTCCAGATCGATCATATTTCCTTCCCTGGATATTTTAATCAGCGAGTTACCTTACCGCCCCTGCCATCCACGCTGACAACTCCCGTAGCTCTTTTTCCTGTTCCGGGAAGTCAACCAGCAGCGCTTCGCACTCCTGTTGCAGCATATCTGCGCGGTACAGGCAGCCTTGCAGTCGCCCGGCGAGGGCTTCCAGCGGCGCGGGGTTGAGGCTGTCGGTAAACACCTGGGCGCGGGTGATATGGCCTTTTTCAACGTCGAAATGCAGTTCCACGCCGCCCCAGGTAAAGCGTTCATCCAGCAGATGCGAGAATGCCGGAGCCTGACCGAAGTTCCATTCCCAGCTACTCTGGCGGGCAAAGGTTTCGGCGAAGTTTGGCAAGTCTGGCGTTTTGTCCGGGGAGATGATTTCCGCTTCCACGCGCTCGCCATAATGGGCGAAAAAGGCCTCGGTTATGGCCTCGCAAATCTGCTCATGGGTGATCCCCGGCAGCAATTCGGTCAGATTGGTCACACGGGAACGCACTGAGGTAATGCCTTTCGCCGCCAGTTTCTTTTTATCCGGATTGAGATAGTTTGCCAGGCGGCTAAGGTCGGCATTGAGTAGCAAGGGGCCGTGATGGAAGCCGCGATCTTTGGTTTCGCGATAGGCTGAGCCTGAG
>ERZ773237.1745-NODE-1745-length-16675-cov-4.863598_pt1 | contig 16675 bp, 8 predicted proteins | sample MGYA00580990_ERZ773237 | MGnify/ENA primary metagenome ERZ773237 (study PRJEB29015, sample SAMEA2737749) | human gut metagenome | biome: human gut; feature: human-associated habitat; material: faeces | place: China | collected 2012 ...
CCGACACGGAGGTAACCTACTCGAAGAATAACCTCGACAACAACGAATACAAGGCTTACGGCTTGTAATAATCCGAAACTTTCAGACGAATGAAAACAATATTCAATAAACAGAAAAGATCGGTCGCCGGCGTACTGATCGCCCTGACGGCCCTGACGACGGCCCTGACCGGCTGCCAGGAGGATTTCGAGCTGGACCTGCCTCTGGCGGTCTCGGCGCGCGAACTTTCCCTAACCAAGGATGCCGGCTCGACGCACGTGCTGGTCTACTCGAACGGCGACTGGACGGCGCGCTTCACGCGTCCCGTGAAGTGGGCCTCCCTCAACAAACTCCAGGGATACGGCAATAACGAAATCGTATTCACCTATTCGGCCAACTACGGCATTTCGAGAAAGATCGGCGTCGTGTTCGAGAAAGGTTCCCTGACCGATACGGTGATGTTCTCGCAGGCCGGAGCCATCACCGACGCTTCGCTCTCGTTCTCGAAACCGGCGGTTACACTGCTGAAGTCCCGGTCGCAGATCTTCACGCCGATCAGCACCAACCTGCGCTACTGCATCGACGATCTGGAAGCCAGCGTCACCTATTACGACAACGACGGCCTGCCCAACGATCCCGTCACCGTCCTGACCCGCGCCGAAGAGGGCGAAGAGGGCGGCGAAGGCGAAGGCGGCGACGAACCGCAGGCGCAGCCCGTCGAACCGTGGATCTCCAACGTCTCGGCCACCTACAAGGGAATCACGTTCGAGGTCACGGACAACGACTCCGGATTCGCGCGCATCGCCGATCTGACCCTCTTCATCGAAGACGCCAAGGGCGAGATCACCAAATCGGTGCTCACCGTCACGCAGGGCATCGCCCTGCCGGCGCTCAAGCTGGACAGCAATGCCGAAACGTACGAAGGTTACGCCCAGGATTGCGCGGTTCCGGCCACGACCAACAACCTCGTGCCCTACTCCGACCAGATCGGTTACGACGTGGCGTACGACGTTCCCGTCGCGGAGGGCGCCGAGTGGATTCTGAAGCCCGCGATCACCGACGACGGCCTGACGTTCTCGCTGGCCAAAAACGAGGGTTCGGAGCCGCGCACCGCCACGATCCGGCTCAACTTCACCGACGAACACGGCAACTCCGTTTCGGCCTCGTGCAAAATCACCCAGAAGCCCTACCCGACCGCTGCCGATTTCGCCGCGGTGCGCGCCCTGACTCCGGGCGAGATCACGCTCCAGCAGTATATCGAAGGCTACATCGTCAGCGACCCCGACAGCAAGAACGTCGTTTCGAGTCCCCAGACCAAACAGTTCTTCTTCGACCGCGGCGAAAACGACCGGACGGCCTATATCGAGAGCCTCGACGGCAAGTGGGGCTTCTGCCTGAAATTCGCCTCCTCCGAAGACAACACGCCGGCCCGCTTCTCGAAGGTGCGCCTCTCCCTGAACGGGGCCACGCTCGAAAAGAAGAACTCCCCCGAGTGCTACACCATCACGGGACTTACCGCGGCCAACATCCTCGAAACCTCGACGCCCGACGAGTTCAAGATTCCGGTCAAGACGAAGACGATCGGCGAACTCACCGACGACGACATCTTCACGCTGGTGTCGGTCACCAACCTCGAAATCATGTGCAAGGACGGCGCCTACACCAACTGCACCGACGGCTATTCGTTCAAGGACAACATCAACCCGATCGGCACGGCTACCGCCCCGCGCTGGGACGTGGCCCCGCTGATGTGCTACGACAACACGGGCCGGACCATCTACATGCTGACCAATACGGCCGCTCCCTGGCGGCGTTTCAGCTCGGGCCGCGACCTGGATTTCAACTCCGTCGTACCGCAGGGTTCGGGCACGTTCCGCGGCATCGTCGTGGCTGACGACGTCGCCCCGATCCGCTTCGGCGACCTGGGCCGCTACCAGCTGCGCGCCATGACCGCCGAGGAGATCGCGCTGACCGACGAACCGTTCTCGAAAACCGTCGTCGAGTGGAACTGGAACGACCGCAAGACCGACCTCATACCGGAGATCGGCGAAGGCGAGATCAATAAATACGGCGCCACGCAGGGTGCCGCAGCGGACTTCAACAACGTCGTCTGCTCGGGCAATGGAGGCAGTACCAAAGAACAGAAAGGTCTGGTGGCAAACGGCGGCATCACGTTCACCCAGCAATGGTGGGATTTCGACGCCGACAAGGGCAAATACTTCGACATTTCGTTCTCCACGCAGGGAATCAGCGGTTCGAACATGGTCTTCGGCATCGTCTGGGGCCACGGCTCGATGAGCAACACGACCCTCTCCGGCCCGGCGCACTGGAACCTGCTCTATTCGGTCGACGGCGGAGCGACGTTCCAGGCCGTTCCCGACAGCCCGATCATCAAGAAGCGTTCGATCACGTGGTGGTCGACCACGTCGCAGGATTCGACCCCGGGCTTCACCGAGCACCTGCGCAAACTGCCCGCCGACTGCTTCGGCCGGGAGAAAGTGGTTCTGCGCTTGCAGGTGGCCGACAAGGTTACCGACATCGACCCCAAAGCCACGTCTTCGAACTACCTGACGGCGCTGGGCATCGAGAAGGGAACGCTGACGCCGTCCGTTGCGGCCGGTAACAGCCAGGCCCGTATCGGAACGATAACGGTACGCTACAACTAAACGAATTGCGGTCGCGCGGCGGATGCACCGTCCGCCGCGCACGGCCGGAACAAACAACAACGAATAAAACGTATAGAATATGAACTGTCGTAAATCGATATTTAAATTTTTAGGCATTGCGGCCGTATGCGCAGCCTCGGCGGCCTGCAGCGTCGACGACGCCGACGATCTGGCCCTGGTCAAACTGGGCGCGCTGAAGAAGGAGTTCGTCGTCGAAGCCGATGCGAATACGTTCGACATCGACATCTACGCCAACAGCGCCTTCCATATCGAGCGTATCAACCAGGCCGACTGGATCAGCCTGACCTGCGGTGAGACGGAGGACGGAAAGGGCGCCATCACCGCCGAATGCGAATTCAACGAAGGCTTCAAACGCAAAGCGGGCTTCGTGCTCTGCTCCGACGTGGACGCGCGCCGCGACACGGTCTACGTCAAGCAGAAGGCGCTCGTGGACGCCAAGATCGAGTTCGCCAACTCGTCCGTCATCGTCGCCGGAGCCGGCGGCGAGAACATCTCGCCGATCGAGACCAACATTCCCTTCTCGGAGATCACGGTCGACATCGAGTATGCCAAGGCCGACAACGCCGATTGGATCGAGAGTCTCGAAATCGTGGATTCCGAGAGCGAAAAGCGCAGTCTGTCCATCACGACCGAGGCGAACGCCGCAGATGAAATCCCGCGTTCGGCTGCCGTGTCGCTCTCCTTCACCGACGGCTGGGACGAGACCGTCTCCGTCGAATTCAACCTCCTGCAGCGCACGGCGAAGGAGACCCTCGGACGTCAGATCACATTCGAGGAGTTCCGCCGGACGTATGCCATGAACAAGAAGGTCGAAGACTACGTCATCCTCGAAGGCATCGTGGTGAGCAACACCAAGAACCACAATGCGGGTGAGAACACGCAAAGCACGACCGCAAAGATCGACTACAGCATATCGGAGCGGACCGTCTACCTCGAAACCTACGACGGCAAATACGGCATCGCCGTCCAGACCGCCACGGCCGAAGACAACGTCTTCGAACAGTACGACCACGTGCAGATTCTCATTCAGGGCGCCTCGGGCTACCTGGTCGAGACCCCCGACCGCTATGAACTGCGCAACGTCACCAAGGCGATGGTCATTTCGCGCATCGCGGGTTCGGCATCGGACGTTCCCGTGAAGGAGAAGTGGATGAGCCAGCTCACCGACGACGACATCTACACCTACGTCACCCTGAAGGACGTCGAGTTCCCCGTACGCAAAGGCGCGATCACGCCCATCAACGAGGGCTATGCGATCGGCACGGGCGCAAGCCGCATCAGCAAATACCCGCTGCTCGTGCGCGACATCAACGGCGACGACATGTACATGCTGACCAACACCAACTGCGCCTACCGCAGCGACGGCACGCGCCTGCCCTACGGCTCGGGCAAGATTTCGGGCGTCATCGTCCACGAGCGTTTCTCGCGTTTCGAATGGCGCGACGGAGCCGACCCGGCCGAAATGGACGACGATCCGACGCTCGGCTTCATCGGCCGCTACCAGATCCGCCACCAGACCAAGGGCGACATCTGGGACAACATGCAGAACAGCGTCGAAGACAGTTTCTCGGCCCTGCTGACGGAGTACCGCTACTGGAATCCCGACCTGGAGAACAAGGTCCAGAAACCCACCTACGGAACGAACGGCTACCTGACGCACACCTATCAGGAGAAGTACACCGGCTCCGCCAGCAAAGAGTACCTGCAGGCCACCTTCCAGCAGCACATGTGGGGCGGCGGAACCTACGAATACCTGGGTCCCGTCGGCAACAATGCCTCCTATATCTTCGGAGCCAACTTCGGCAACAAGAACGGCATCGGCGTAGTGATCGACCCCGCGAAGGAGAGCTGGAATCCGCTGATGGACGATCTGGTGAGCCGCAATCCCGACGGAACGCTGGAGTGGTGCGGTCCCTATGCCAAGGATAAAAACGCGGCAAACGGCACGGGTGGCTGGCCGGGCAACAATGAGATTGCGACGAATTCCACGCAAATCAACTACAACGGCAGCACGGGTATGCGCGGCAAGGGGAATGTATACGGTTCCTGCTACACCGCCTTCGCCAACCACTTCTGGTGGGACGACGACACCGACCGCCCCTACGCCTGGCTGATCAACTTCTCGACCGAAGGCATCACGACATCGCATATCTCGATGCAGATTTCCGTTATGAACACGCAGCAGAGCTTCTTCTCGCCCCGTTTCTGGTGTGCCGAATGGTCGCTGACCGATTCGCAGGCCGCAAAGGACGACTCGCAGTGGAATCTGATCGGCGAATACACCATCCCCGACGTTTCCGTCTGGGCGAACACGCTCTATTCGTCGTGCGTGGCCTACAAAAGCATCGACTTCGAACTTCCCCAGGAGATTCTCGGCCACGAAAACGTCTACATCCGGCTTCGCCCGACGAGCGACCTCTGCAGCGACGGCTCCGACTACGCCAACGCGCGCCTGAACCAGAGCGCCAGCGGTGCTGCCCTGGCCGCGGAACACGCCAGCAGCCTCGAATATTTCGCCATCCGCTATAACAAATAGCGGCGTGTAACGAACGGTCGAAGCGGGGAGAGGACGACCGTCCTTTCCCCGCTTTTCCCGAAAGCCGTCCCATGCCGCAAACCGCAAAAACCGCAACCATGAAAAAACTGTTGCTTTTATTGGCCGCCCTGCTCGCAATATCCGCCGGCGGCATATGCTGTTCGGGTTCGGGCGACGATCCCGGAGAACAGGAAAAACCCGTCGATCCGCCCCCTTCGCCCGACGACGGCGTCGACTGGTCGAAGATCGACCCGAAAGCCACCGTGCGCGGGGTCGTGACGTGCGCCAGCGCCGCCGTGCAGGGCGTCGTCGTGACCGACGGCGTGAACATGACGCGCACGAACAAACAGGGGGCCTACGGGCTGCGCACGTCGTCCGACAAGTCGAAACTGGTCTACCTGACCGTCCCGTCGGGTTACGAGGTCGAATCCACGCGCGGGTTCATCCCCCGCTTCTACCGCAGGGTCACCGCTCCCACGAGCGTGGAGCAGGTGCAGCAGCACGACTTCACGCTGAAAAAGGTGAACAACGACCGCCACATTATGATCGTGTCGGCCGACATGCATATCCGCAACCGGGCGATGATCAAGACCACATCGTCGGCCACGCCGTCGATCTGTCCCCCGAAGGGCGAACTGGACTCCACGACGTTCCGCCGCACCTACCTCAAGACGCTGCGCGACTACGTCAAAGCCCTGCCCGCAGGCGTGCCGGTCTACGGCATGAATCTGGGCGACATGACGCAGGAGTCGCACTGGACCAACGCCAACAAGGCGACGCTGGCCAATTTCGTCAACGTCTGCGAACGCGGGGGCATGCCGATCCAGACCTTCCACGCCATCGGCAACCACGACCACGACATGGCCGTGCAGAACATCGCCGGCGACGACGACTCGGCGGCCGAACTGGCCTATATCTCCGCGCTCGGGCCGACATACTACGCCGTCAACATCGGCAAGGTGCACTACGTCGTGTTCGACAATACGCAGTATGTCAACACCGGCGGCGACCGGTCGTTCGCCGTCCGCCTCAACCGGCGTCAGATGGACTGGGCGCAGAAGGACGCCGACTACATGCCGTCGGACGTCGAGCGCATCGTAATCGCGTGGCATTGCCCGGCCTTCCGCCGCAACCCGGGGGCCTCGTCGCCCAACCCGATGGACAACGCCGACGAATTGCTCGACATCTACAAGGACAAGCAGCTGCCCGTCACGATCTGGTCGGGCCACAACCACATCGCCGAAACGGTCACCGTACCGCGCAGCGACATGAGCGTGACCGAGTACACGCACCCGTGCGTATGCGGCGCATGGTGGTATTTCCCGCTCTGCCACGACGGCGCCCCGGCGACATTCACCCGTTACGATTTCAGCGGCGGAACGATCACGGAGCGGCGGAGCGTGAATTTCAGCGACAGCGACGAGCAATACTGCCGGGTCTACAACTCGGGGCTGAAAAACGCCGAAGGCAGGCCGGTCGTGCGCCTCAACGTCTGGGACTGGCATCCGACGTGGAAATTCGAATGCCGCGAAAACGGAGCCGCGGTTCCCGCCTCGCAGCTGAAGGCGGTCCGGGAGTACGACGACTATTACGTCACGGTCCACGACGCCTGCGGCAACGACATCTCCTCGTTCAGCTTCCTCGACAAATACCGCACCGACCACATGCTCGAATACACGCCCGTAACGCCGTGATCCGGATAACCGCCACCGACGAATACGGCCGCCAGCTCTTCACCGTCACCACCAAGGCGGAGAACTGACCGGACGCAATCCGGCCTGTAACGAAGCGTCCCGGAGCGAATGCTCCGGGACGCTTTTCAATCATCGGGCAACCCCTACTTCGTCACACAGATATCGTCGATGAACCAGCGCGAGAACTCGCCCGAAGCGGGTTCGCTCGTAAAGCGCAGGGCCGTGGAGGCCGTCGCGCCGTCGATCGTCAGCGAATAGGTGTTGAACGCATCGGTCGCCAGTCCCGACACGACCTTCTTCGTCGCGCCGTCGATCGTTCCGCCGCCGATCACCTCGACGACGATCTCCGTCAGATCGCCCTTCTTGTCCTTGGGTTCGGTCGCCTTACCCTTGGGGCGATCCGAACAGGTCTTGTAGGCCATCGCGCGGAAAGAGAGGTTCAGATCGCCCGTTGCGTTCAGCGCCGGCGTGAGCAGTGCCCCCGCCTTATTCTCATACTCTGCCCGCTTCACGGCCTGCGACTCGACATAACCGATCTGGGCATAACCCGGACGCTGATGAACGTTGGTGCCCGAAAGTCCGTTTTTCAGCACGGCGTCCCATTCCGAGATGTCGCTGCCGCAATAGTTCAGCATGGCAGCCAACTTATCGCCGTAGAGGTAGTCCAACCCTTCGGTCAACCCGTCGAAAGGCTCGAAATAAACCGCTCCGACCGGTTTCGGTGTACTGAATTTCGGCACGGCCTCAATCGCGACGCACGAATGCAGGCGCGAATCCGAATTGTATCCAGCCGTACCGCCGTTGCAACTGACGTTGTCTGTCGGATAAAGTTTCAGTAGCAGCGTCTGGCCCTTCATCAGCCGCAACTGCGGCGTCAGGGTCACCGTAAAATAATAGAAATAGCCGCTGCTCGCAATCGCCCCGGGAATCGAGATGGCTGTCGAGCCGTCGGAGGGAGTGACGTACTCCGTGCCGTCGGTCGAATAGGCCACCGCCCAGTTCTTCGGAGCGCCGCCCGTTCCCGACATACCGAACGAAATGCGGAACGATGCGGGCATGTCCTCGGCCAAAGGTACGGTTAACAGGAAATAAGAATCTTGACCGTAAACCATCGACTTGGCCGGAATGTTGTCATGCGCGGCCTCATCGGCCCAGTGCGTCAGCCGGAAATGGCTGCTGTTCGACGTCGGGGCCACCTTTGCCGTCAGCACGACGCATTTGGTGACATCCTTGTCCTCGACCTTGAAGTCTGCCCCCAATTTGTCGAACGTGCCATCGGTCACCGTCACGTACTTGCAATCCTTGTTGGCCTGCGAGGCGGCGTAGAACGAGAAGACATAGGGCAGCCTGATTCCAACCTGGGCGCCGAAGCGCAGCCCGGTGAGTTCCTTGTCCCCGGCCGTGCAGGGGCGGATCGCATAGGCGCCGTCCTGCGGCACAACGATTCCCTTGAGCACTCCGCTACCCGTCGGCGCAGGATCAATGCCAAACGAGGAAGCCTGCGAAGCCACCAGCCGGAAACGGTTGTTGTCGGGGTCCTGCATCGACAGATCGTCCTTGAGCGTTATACCGTTCAGCGAACCGCCTTCCGGCACGTAGACCTGGGAATAAATGCCTGCATACATCGACTCGTAGGCTCCCGACCGAAGCTCCTCGTAGGTGATCTTCAAGGCTTCGATCTTCACCTGCGTCGTCTCCGTGCGGCTCACCTTGTCGTCCGCGGCGGGTTTCACCTCCATCACGCCGGTTTCGGGATTCACCCCGACGACCGCCCCCTTCAGGTCGATCTCCAGCTCCTCGCCCGGCTTGCGGTAGAGCACCTCGTCGGTGCGGAGCGTAATGCCGCAGTTGGCTTTCAGGGCGCTCTGGAGCGCGATGCAGTTGTCGTAATAGTTATTGTCCTGGACGCTCGACACCACGATTCCGCGCATCTTCACGTCCTGCGTCACGGAGTAGTCGCCGTCGGCGGCCAGTTTCCGCAGATCGGGGATCGAGAGATACCCCTCGGCCGTCGCCGAAGCCTGCACGAAGGACAACTCCTCCACGACCGCGGCATTCCGTTTGGCCGCAACGCGTATCGTCAGCGCACGGGAGCCGGAAGTATTGTTTTCGGCAATGGACACCGCCACGGTCGCCATGCCCGTGGCCTCGGTCTGCGAGAGTTCGGCCCACGAGGTGTCGTCGCCCGCGACGGAGATCGTCCAGTCGCAGTTGGCCTCGACGTCGAACGAGAGCGTCGTGGCGAACGACGGCGCGAGAATCGCGTGCGTGTTCAGCGCTACCCGCTGCATCGGCAGCGCCACGTCGTCCTTGCACGCTCCGGCCGCGAGCAGCAGCGCGAAGGCCGCCGCCGCCCGGAAAAAGCTATTCAAGAGTCTGTTTTTCATAATCGCTTACTTTTTGAGGTCTACCAGTACGGGAAGGTGGTCGGAGACCGTCATCACGTTGATCTCCTCGTACGAGGGCACGGCGGTGCGCAGCACCTCGTACGACGGCGAATTGCCCGTGTAGACGAGCACATAGTCGATGCGCGACGGCGAAGAGGTGTTCACGAAGGTATTGGCCGAGGTGCTGATGATCTTCCACGATTCGAGCGCCGCTGCCGGAAGCTTCGACGTGTTGAGGTCCCCCGCCAGGTAGATCGGCTTGGTATAGGCGGCGTAGTTGGCGGCGATATACTCGGTTATGATCTCGAACGACCGCTGGCGGTTCTCATCGCTCTGGTGGCAGAAGTGCGTGGCGATGAAGATGTAGCCGTCGAACTCCGCGAGGAAGAACTTCCGCGCCTCGGTTCCCGGCAGATCGCCCGCATAGGTGTTTTTAGGCGCCGTCTTGCAGAGGATGCCGATGCCGTAGTCGCCGCCGCGGTAGCTGATCGTCTTGCAGTAGTAGGGCCGCATCCCCGTGCGGTCGGCCAGTTCCTGCAACTGGTCGGTCTGATGCCACGTGGTGTTCTTGTCCAGTTCCTGCAACGCGATCACGTCGGGGTCCATCAGCGAGATGACCTTGGCCGTGTTGTTGTAGTTCGCGCGGTCGGTCCCGGAGTTCTGGGTCCATCCCTCGCAGCGGTGGGTGTTGTAGGTCGCCAGCCGCACCGAGTTGGGCAGGCGGTCGTAACCCTGTCCGTCGTAGGGATTGTCGGGTGCGTCGGAGGTCATGTCCCCGAAATCGAAGTCGGAGTTGTCGCCCTCCAGCCCGGAGCAGGCCGCCCCGGACAACGCCAGGCAGCAGCCGGAGAAGGCGAGCAGTATGAATCGCTTGATTTTCATAATCATTCTTTTTTTCAGGTTAGAAATTCAGGCCGTCGTTCCAGCCGGGGTTCTGCGTAATGGCGCCCTGGGTCAGCACCCGGTCGTCGGTGGGCACGGGATAGAGGTAGTCGCGCTCCTCGTTCCACGAACGGGCGTAATCCGTATGGATAATGATGTAGCCGCTGTCGCCCCCGCTCAAGAAGATCTCCTTGTTCAGTTCGTAGACCGCCGGGGCCGAGGTCGCGGGCTTCGAGCCGGACCAGATGCAGACGTCGTCCACGCCGTCGTTGTTCAGGTCGTAGGACCCCGTGCCGGGGAAATACAGCCCCGTGAAGGGTTTTTCGAAACGCTTGCCCTCCTTCCAGCGCATGATGTCCCAGTAGCGGAGGTTCTCCATCAGCAGTTCGACGGTGCGTTCGCGGCGGATTTCGAGGATCACGCCCTTGTTGTCGCCCGTCACATTGGCATAGCCGGTCTCCGGCGAAGCCAGATAGGGGTCGGGCGAGGCGTTGGCCTTCGTGAGCGAGAGGTTGGCGACGCCCGCACGGTCGCGCAGCGGCTTGATCGCAAGGTCGATGTCTTCCTGCGTGAGGGTTCCCAGCTCGGCCTTGGCCTCGGCGTAGTTGAGCATCACCTCGGCGGCGCGCAGCAGCGGCAGGTCGTTCGTCGAAGCGTTGTACGAATCGTACTTGGCCGACTGGAGGTACTTCACCAGCTGGTATCCGGTCATCGTCGCCGCAAGGTTCGGGGCCGACAGCGCCGTGTCGTCGATGCGCTTGTACCCGGGCGTGCGGACCGTCTGTGCGAAGCGGCCGTCCCGGTTTTTGCTCTCCTCGGGGAGCTGCATCGTCTCCCAGCCGGGCTGCGAGGTGAAGGGCGTGCCGTCCTTCATCAGATACATGTTGGCGATGTTCTTCAGCAGGCCGGGGCGTCCCATCGTGATGCTCGTGAGGTAGCCGTTGACGTCGTGCTTCAGACCGATAGCCGTGTTGTAGGCCCGGGCGAGCACGATTTCGGTGTCGAGGGCCTTGAGCGACGAGAAAAGGTTGAGATACGGCGTCGTTCCCGTCGTGTAGACCGAGTATCCGCTCTCGTCGGTGAAGCGCTTCGACGCCGTCGCACAGGCCGTAAGATAGCTTTCCCAGTCCTTCAGCCCGTGATACTTGCGGAAGGTTCCCTCGAACAGGCAGACGCGGCTCTTGAGCGCCAGCGCCGCCCAGCGCGTCACGCGGTAGACCGACCTTTCGACGGGCAGGTTGGTAACGGCGAAATCGAGGTCTTCGATCACCTTCTGCATCACCATCTCGCGCGGATCGCGGCCCTTTTCGAAGAGCAGCGGGTCGCCGGCGTCGATCGGACGGTCGACCCAGGGCACGTCGCCGTAATGCTTCACCTTCTCGAAGTAGAACCACGCCCGGAAGAAGCGCGCCACGCCCTCGTACTCGAGCCGCACGTGCTCGTCGGCACAGTTGGAGGAGTATTGGAGGAAGAAATTGATGTCGCGCAGCTTCTCCCACTTCCAGGAGCCAGCCGTCGCGGGCACGGTGCGGTTGCCCAGCACCTCGCTCGTGAGCGTGGTCTTGGCGATGATGTCGGCCGTCTCGCCGTAGATGGTCCCGGCGGAGGGGAACATCGTGTAGAAATCGTTGGTGTAGAGCTGACACTCCTCCTCCGTGTGGAAGAAGTTATCGGGAGTGAGCCGGTCCTTCGGGTAGCGGTCGAGCGCGTCCTCGCAGCTGCAAAGTCCGCACGCCGCCACACCGGTCAGTATATAAAGAATGTATTTTTTCATAACGGCAATCGCTTTAGAAGGTTAAGTTCAGACCCACGGAATAGGTCCTGCACCAGGGATAGACGTTCGACTTCTTGTCCGAATCGGCGGCAGCCTGCTCGGGATCGAGGAAATCGTTTTTCAGGGCGCTCCACGTGGCGAGGTTCTCGCCGCTGAAGTAGACACGGCACTCCTTGATGCCGACCTTCGAGGTCAGCCGCTTGGGAATCGTGTAGCCGAGGGTGAGGTTTTTCAGCCGGCAGTAGGCCAGATTTTGCAGGTAACGGTCGTTGGTATAGTAGGCCGTGCCCTGCGTCGAGTTGAGCGACGTATAGGCGCGGGCGCGCGGGAGATAGGCGTCGGGATTGCTCTCGCTCCACACCTGACTCATAAAATTCTTCGGAATGAAGGTCGCATAGGGACGGCTGTACGGCCCCCAGAAGCGCAGGTTGTCCGCGCCGGGATACCAGTCGAGCCGGCCGATGCCCTGCATGAACACCGAGAGGTCGAATCCGTACCACGAAAGGTTGAGCGTGAGTCCGTACTGGTAGCGGGGCGACGAGTTGCCGATCACGCGGCGGTCTCCCGGGTCTTCCAGCGTTCCCTTGCCGCCGTCGACGATACCGCTTCCGTCCAGGTCGAGGTACTTGATGTCGCCTCCGCGAACGCCCTTTCCATAGGCTCCCGTCGCGGAATAATATCCTGCGGCGACCTTCGAAAGGTCCACGCGCGAAGCGTACTCGGCGGCCTCCTCGTCGTTGCGGAACAGCCCGTCGACCTTATAGCCCCAGATTTCGCCGTACTTCTTGCCCACATAAGGGCCTCCGATCAGCCCCGAGGGGTTGTCGCACTTGGTGTACTCGGCCGTGTAGTCCGAGAACGTCCCCGTGATGCCGTAGCTGAAGGTGCTTCCGGCGAGTTTGAACGAGTCGCGCCAGCCCAGCACCAGTTCGTAACCTTTCGTACGGAGGTTGTTCGAGTTGACCTGCGGTTCGTTGGCGCCGTAGATCGAGGGCAGCGACTTGCCCTTGCCCAGGATGCCCTTCGTGTCGCGGATGTAGAAATCGGCCGTCAGCGAGAGACGGTTGCTGAACATGTTGAGATCCGCGCCGAGGTTCTTCGAGATGACCTTCTCCCAGGTCTGGTTGCCCGACACGGGATCGCTCACCGTGGCGTGCTGGCCGAGAATCGTACCGTCGAACGAATAGTCGCCCATCGAGCCCTTGGTCGTGATGGTCTGGATGAAGTCGTAGTAACCGATCTGCTGGTTGCCGAGCGAACCGTACGAAAGTCGGATCTTGAGGTTGTCGACCGTCTTGCGCAGCGGTTCGAAGAACGCCTCCTCGCTGATGCGGTATGCCGCCGAGAACGAGGGGAAGAAGCCGTAACGCTTGCCGCGCGGGAAACGCGACGTACCGTCGTAGCGTCCGTTGACTTCGGCCAGGTACTTGCCCTTGTAACCGTAATTGAGCCGAAAGAAAGCGCCCACGTAAGACCAGATGTATCCGCCGACGGTCGGGTCGGTCGTCGTACCGTTCATCAGTCCGAACGACGGTTTGGAAGCGGTGACGAACCCTTCGCGTTTGATCGTCAGCGTCTCGTACTTCTGTTTCTCGATATTCCAGCCCGCGAGCGCCTTGAACGTGTGGTCGTCGCCCAGCTTGGGCGACCAGTTCAGGTAGGCGTTGGCCGACTGGTAGCGCGTCTGGTATTCGACGCTTTGGAGATTGGAGCCCGCAGCCTCCGACTCGTAGAGAATCTCGCCCGGCTTTTTCGAGTATTCGATCACCGTCTGGGCGTCCATGCGCTTGCGGTTGGTGTAGTTGTAGGAGTAGTCGGCCGAAGCGGTCAGCACGTCCTTCACCAGATCGATGTTCACGTCGAACTTGTTGCGCAGGTAGACATAGTCGTTCGTGCGCCACGAAGTCCCCTCCGAGAAGGCGGCATAGCCCGATTTGGCTGCCGCGGCCGTCCACGTACCGTCGGGGTTCTTCACCGGCGAAAGCGGCATAGCCGTGTGGTTGATCAGACGCGGGATCTGCGAGTTGTTCTTCTGATGCTTGGGTTCGTAGGCATCGATCACCGAGACCGACATGTTGTTGGTCAGACGCAGCCACGGACGCACTTTAAGCGTTCCCTTGGCGCGCACGTCGTACTTCTTGTAGCTGTCGTTGCCCACCTTGTAGATGCCGTCCATATCGTAGAAACGGCCCGAAATATAGTAGTCGGCCTGGTCGCCGCCACCCGAAATCGAGAGGTTGTGCTCGGTCGACCAGTTGTAGTCCTTGTAGAAGAGCGAATGCCAGTCGGTCGAGTCGTAATAGGCCCACCCGAACTGGTCGTGCCCCGAAAGCGCCGTCGTGCGCGCCAGCGAAGGGTCCTGCGAACGGCGGATCAATTCCTGATAGATCGTCTCGGTATAGGGAATCGTCGAATCGACATGGTTCAGGAGCGCCTTCGAACCGTTGTAATAACCGTTGTAGCAATCCTTCCACCAGTTGATCCACGTCAGACCGTCGGTCACCACATCGGGCGTCACCGTGCGGCGGTTGATCGTCACCGAACCGTTGTAATTGATGACGGGCGTCCCTTTCTTGGCGCTCTTGGTCGTAATCAGCACGACGCCGAAAGCACCGCGTGCACCGTACACCGCCGACGACGAAGCGTCTTTGAGCACCGAGACCGACTCCACGTCCTGCGGGTTGATCGCATTGATGCTGCCCTCCACACCGTCGATCAGGACGAGCGTCGAACCGCCCGCACCGATCGAACCCGATCCGCGGACGTTGACCGACGCCCCGCGCGTGGGTTTGCTGTCGGTGAAGGTGATGTTCAGGCCCGGTAACTGCCCCTGCAAGGCACGGGCCAGCGTTCCGGTCGAACGGTCTTCGATGACCTTCCGGTCGACCTGATCGACCGCACCCACCAGATCGCGCCGCTTGACCGTGCCGTAGCCCACGACCACCACGTCATCGATCGCCTTCGATGAAAGCGCGAGCCGGATGTCGAAGGTCGTCTGCGACGGCGAAACCCGCAACTCCTGCGGTTCGTAGCCCAGATAATCGACTTTCAGGACGGGATCAACAGCATTTACGCGCAGCGAGAAATTCCCGTCGAGATCGGTCGTCGTACCCTGCGAAGTGCCCGCCACGACCACGGTCGCCCCCACGAGCGGGCGGTTCTGGTCGTCGGCCACCCGTCCCGAGACAACGGTGTCGACATGCAAGGCCTGTTTACCGGCCGAAAGCAGGATTTTGCGGTTCTTGATCGCATAGTCGATCCCGTTCCCCGACGGGAAAAGGCTCTGCAACGCCGCATCGATCGGCGCGTCTTTCAGATCGATACTGACGATCCGGTCGGCATCGACCACTTCGCGGCTGTACGCGAAACTCAGGTCGCACTGCCTCGTGATTTCGTCCATCACGGTTTTCAGCTTCGCCCGCTCGAAGCGGAGCGTCACGTTCTGCGCGGAGAGACCGGAGAGGGCGAACAGACAGGCTAGCGTAAGCACGAGCCGTCTCGCCCCTCCCCACGGAATTCCGCAAGGAAGTCTAAATAGATTCATAATGATAAAGTTAGGTTATCTGTTCAGTCGGGTATAAATCATCGGGCGGCTCGGACGGTAATCCGGTCGTTGACACGCGAATAGCGGATCGGCGTGATCTGCGACATCACCGAAAGCACCTCGTCGATCGTCTCGTTGTAGAACTCCATCGTGTAGCTGTATGGGAGAATGCGCGCGTCGGCCCCCTCGATCTCGACGGCATAATGCCGTTCGAGGAACTCCACGACATCCTCCAACGGCGCGTTCGTGAAGGCGTAGTTGTTGTGCAGCCATGCTTCGGGAGCCGACTTCCCGGCCGGCCGCACGGCACGGCACGTGCGGGCGTTCCGGTCGACGGCCAGCATCTCGTCGGGCGCCATGAGGTACCGGTTCTGCCGCCCCGTCACCCGCTCGGTCAGGCGGACCTTCCCCTCTTTGAGATAGACGGTCGTCACCTCCTTGTCGTAGGCGTTGACATTGAATTTCGTTCCGAGCACCTCGACCGATACGTCGTCGGTCTCGACCGTGAAGGGTGCCGAAGCATCGTGCGCCACCTCGAAGAAAGCCTCGCCGCGCACCAGCCGCACCTCGCGGCGACGGCGTGCGAAGCGTTCGGGATAGCGCAGCTCGCTGCACGCATTGAGCGTCACGGCCGAACCGTCGGCCAGCAACACCCGCAGATGCTCGCCCGCCGGCACCTGCACGCTCCGCATCACGGGTTCATGCCCCCAGCCGTACAACTCCGCAAACGCCGTCAGGCAGAGCGCGACGAGCGGCAGGCACACCGCCGCGAAGGCACCTGCGACCGACCGACGGTTGCGCCGGCGGATCTTGGCGTCGATCGCGTCGAGCAGTTTGAGCGACGGCACATCGACTCCGCCGGTCTCCCGTTCGGACGAAAGCGCCTGCGCGATGTCGGCGTCCATCTGCCGGATGCGTTCCGGCGAAAGGCCGCCGGCTTTTTCGAAAGATTTTCTTCCCATATGGTCTGTTTTCAACGCTCCTTTTCCGCACCGGCATAATCCGCAGACGGCTTCCGCTCCCGCTTACCGAAAAGGTTGAATTTCATTCTTCGCTTGTTTTCAACAGTCGTTTTCCCGCCTCGGCATAGCCTGAACAAGTTCGGCTCTGCGCTCGGCTTAACGAAAACGTTCGTTTGTTTTCAACAGTCGTTTTCTCGCCATGGCATAGCCCGCGCGAGCGCGGCTCTGCT
>ERZ773237.1749-NODE-1749-length-16666-cov-5.288724_pt1 | contig 16666 bp, 8 predicted proteins | sample MGYA00580990_ERZ773237 | MGnify/ENA primary metagenome ERZ773237 (study PRJEB29015, sample SAMEA2737749) | human gut metagenome | biome: human gut; feature: human-associated habitat; material: faeces | place: China | collected 2012 ...
TATGTAGTTACCCTAAATTTGTACATATTCGCCAGTCTCACTTGTGTAAAGGGAGACTTATTTGCTAAATTTTAACACTTTACATTTAGCCATACAAACCCTAATTTGCAAAATTAATTTATCGTAACACAGAAACAAAATTGAAAAGCCTAAATTTGTTAAAGCATTTTCAGATTAGCATAATCAAAATTGAAAAAACAAATTAGCACAACAGGCTTATAACAAACAACCAAAATTCTTTATTATAATCAAATTGATTACACAACATAATTTTTTTACACAACAAAAACACCCACCTGAAAACAGGTGGGTGAATTACTAGTTAGTAGATTAACAAAGTAGTCAATTAGAATTACTTCTTAACTGTTACCTTTGTCTGAGCAGACTTTCTAGAACCGTCAGCAGCTGTAAACTTAACAACTGTTGAACCCTTCTTAAGAGCCTTAACTTTTACAGTCTTACCAGACTTAATCTTAGAAGCTGATAGCTTAACGATACGCTTCTTGGAAGAAGTAACCTTAATTAGCTTGTTGTATGTGTTTGATGGATATAGAGTAGCCTTAATCTTAACAGAAGCACCCTTCTTCTTTAGAGTAATTTTCTTCTTAGCTGAGATTTTTAGCTTTGTAGCCTTCTGCTGTTTAACAACAACTTTGCACTTAGCATACTTGTTGCTACCGTCTTTAGCCTTAACTGTGATATAAGCAGTACCTGGCTTGATACCCTTAACAACGCCCTTAGATGTAACAGTTGCATATCTTGTGTTAGATGACTTATATGTTACACCCTTGTTAGCAGCATTCTTAGGGTTAACTGTAGCCTTTAGTGTAAATGACTTACCGTTGTAGATAGTCTTTAATCTAGCGTTTAGCTTAATGCTTGTTACATACTGCTTAACTGTTACAGTACTTGTAACTACTAGAGCCTGAGCATCGCCAGGGTTCTGAACTGTTAGAGAGATTACAGCCCTACCAGCCTTAACGCCCTTAACAACACCGTTCTTGTCTACTGTTGCAACACTTGTGTTGCTTGAAGACCAAACCTTTGTTGTCTGAGATGTTGTGTTTGAATACTTAACATTAATCTTAGCAGTCTTACCTGGGTAAACTGAAACGTTCTTTGTAGTAATAACAGCAGTTACATCCTTAACTTCATAAGTTGAACCAGCTGTTGTGTCATACTTACCATCAGCATGTAGGTAATACCATTCGCCACCATATGTTGTAGCACCTGATAGTTCACTTACACTAACCTTTGATGGGTCAACAACATAAATCATATTAGCAAAACTTTTCAAGCCTTCTGGGTATGTATCACTGTCGTTAGCCAAGTAACCTTCTAGGTTAATGTCAGATGTCTGGAAGTTCTTACCCCAGTTTGGAGATGGTTTTTCGCCTTCAGCTGCCTTAGCACCGCCGTCGATACCGTTGTTGAAGATAACATTTGCAACAGTTTCACCTAGGTCAATGTAATATACTTTTGAGCCGTCTTCTAGTGTTAGAGGAGTTGATCTCAACTGATATGAATGCTGCCAGTCAACACATTTATCTGTACCATCCCACCAGTAAGCACATGCTGTTGCATTACCAAATGTGTACCAGTCCTTACGCATAGCGAAGAAATATCTTCTTGATTTTTCACCTGTTGAAGGACCTGTGTAGATACCGCCCTTGCTTGTAACACCACTTGTCTTATTATCAACAATTGTTTCTGTTGGCTTTGGTTCTGTAGGAATTGGTTCTGGAGTAACATCTTCACCATTTACATAAACCTTAACCTTTAAATCAGCTGTTAGAACGATTCTAACTTCTGAGTCAGCCTTTGTTACAGTTACTTCAGCATTTGCACCACCTTGTGCGATAAGACCGTCATAACCATAAGCTGGTTCCCAAACACCGTTTGTTGTTACCTTGTACTGGTAAGCAGTACCGTCTTCCTTAGGCTGTACATTCTTGAATGTGATTTCGTAAGAACCGTCTTCGTTCTTAGTCATCTTGTTTGTTTCACTTGTCTGATCCCATTCAACACCATTACATAGACCAGGTTCACCAGCTACATAATGAGTAGTTTCTAGAGGAACAACCTTAGCAGGTGCATCTGCACCGTTAACTAGTACCTTAACGAAACCGTCAGGAATTGTAACGCCATCTTTATCTCTTGTACCCTGAAGAGTTAGAATAACATCAACTGTTGAGTTGTCTTCTGGAACTGAGAATTCAATGTTTTCAGGGTTAGCTACACCTAGAACAGCACCAAAAGATACATCCCAAGCGTGATCCTGAGCAACCTTTATTGTAGCACAGTCAGTCTTAGCAACACCTGTATAAGTGATTTTGTAAGTGCCATCTGCCTGAAGAGTCATATCATCTGCAGTTGCTGTCTGATCCCATTTTGCACTTAGGAATGCAGCGTCACCTACAACTGTGTAAGTGTGTGTAGCAGTATCATCAGCAGCTACTGATAGGCCTGCAAATACTGAGCAAGCCATTAGCACTGAAAGAATAATGCTAACAATTCTTTTTGTTTTCATTTCTGAAAAACCTCCTTTTAAAGTATCGCATTTAATTGCATATTTATTATAGTCTTTTTTTCAAGTACTTTTCAATTAGCAAAGTAACGAATTTAACACTTTATCTTTGTTGAAAATAGATAAAAAGCTTAATTTGTATAATGTTTGTAACCAAATCTTTATGTTTTGGATATATTGTATTAACAATTTGTTAAAATTTAAAATCTATTTGTTAAATTAGCTTTATAATACTTCCAAAATATATCATAACTCCCACCATTCCTTGTGTTTCAGTTTGTTCTCAATTTGTTAAAAATACATATAAAATAAGAAAAATCTTTCCTAAATGCACTAGGAAAGATTTTAATTTGATTAATTTTCAGTTGTAAAAGTATAATTTATCAAAAAAATTATAATAATCAACAAATATACTTTTTAATGTTGATTAACGCATTTTTGCCATCATTTTTAATAGTTTTCTCCAATTCAGCTAAAGAGTCAAACTTCTTTTCCGGACGCTGAAAACAAAGTAATCTTGTGTCAATCACTTCACCATATAAATCCGGACCGTTGTATTTAGGCAACCATGTTTCTGAAAGTGGCTTGTAGTTACCAACAGTAGGTTTAACTCCAACATTAGTTACACCGGCATATTGTTTACCCTTAATAGTAACAAGACTTGTATAAACGCCAAACTTAGGAATTGCAATATTGTCAGGTAGTTTCTGATTAATAGTAGGTGTATCCATAAGCCTACCTATGTGATTGCCTTGTTCAATTACAGATGTATAGCCGAATCTATGACCAAGAAGTTTATTTACTTCTTCCATTTCACCATTCTTAATAAGTTTCCTTATTCTTGTACTGCTGACAGTATCACCATCAACAACAACTTGGTCTGTTACCGTAACATTAATAGAAAATTCTTTGCATATTTCTTTAAGTGTATTGTGGTCAGCAACTCCACCTTTTCCAAAATGATAGTTAAAGCCACAAAACACTTCTTTTGCATTTAATTTTTCAACAAGGATTTTTTTCACAAATTCTCTTGGTAAATAGTCCTTTACTGTTAAGAAATCATCCTCAATAACTTTACTGACACCCATATTTTTTAGGATAAGTTGTCTTTCTTCATTAGGAGTGATAATTTCAACACTTCTGCCAAATAGCAATGCCGGGTTTTTCTGGAAAGTATAAACAATAGGAGTCAGTGACTTTTCATTAGCCACTTTAATCATTTTTCCGATAACTGCCCTATGACCTTGATGTATTCCATCAAAAAAGCCAAGCGCTACTGCAGAATAATTATTTTCGTTAATTTGTTCTTTCATATATATAGTAACTCTCAAATATACTTTAATATAAATTAAATTTTGCCACTGTCAAGTAGGTACTTTGCCTTTAGAATTGCCACCTGAGTTTTGCCGTCAATGATTTGATTATTCAGCACCATTTCCACAACTTTATCAAATGGAATCTTTTCCACATTTAGAAATTCGTCATCATCAAGGTGTTGTTCACCACAACCATCAACTCTGCACATATACATATGAACAATCTCATCAGAATAAGCACATAGTCCAACATAGCTACCAAGTGTCATATAACTATAGCCATCAGCACCTGTTTCTTCTTTTAACTCTCTTTTGCAATTTTCCAAAGGTGTTTCACCTTTTTCCAGCTTACCTGCCGGAATTTCTAACATTACTTGGCGTAATGGATAACGATACTGCTTAACCATCAGCACTTCATTATCTTTGGTTAGTGGTACAACACAAACTGCACCATGGTGCTTGTTGTATTCTCTTGTAGCAGTATTGCCATCAGGCAAGAGAACTTCATCCTTATATATTTTTAATAAACAACCATCAAACACTTGTTTTGATGATATAGTTTTTTCTTCTAATTTCATAATAAAATCTCCGAGGTATGATATGTTTAATTTTTATCCCCACACAAAAAGTCGTGAAGAATTTGAAAACCTATTAATAAAGGAATTTCCCTTTATAAAAAAAGAAACCATAGGGAAAAGCCTTGTTAACAGAAACATTGAGGCATTCACCATAGGTAACAAAAATAAAAAAATAATTATGGTTGGGGGAGTACACGGAAGTGAATACCTGACCATTAATTTACTGTATAAATTTTTGTGGCAACTTGGTTGTTCATACAGAGACGGAAGTGAAGTTGCCGGTATTAAAATGAAAAGATATTTACATAGGAGAGGTGTCACCATAATACCTTGTGTCAATCCTGACGGTACTGACATTAACCTACTTGGTTCATCCTCAGCAAATAAATATTCTTCGCTTATTAATTATATTTGTCCACATTCTTGCATATGGCAATCAAATGCAAGAGGTGTTGACATTAACCACAACTTTCCGGCAAATTGGGAAGAAATACACAAGAGAGAAATTGCCTTAGGAATCTCTGTACCACACAACACAAGGTATGGCGGCAAAACTCCATCATCAGAGCCGGAAACAATCTCTCTTATAAACTACTGTATAAAACAGAATTTCAGCAGGTGCTATGCTTTTCATAGTCAAGGTAGAGAAATCTACTATACATTTGGTGATGAAACACCAAAAGACTCCAAAACAATGGCAAGACTACTGGCAAGAACCTGTAATTATAAATTATCCACACCACCATCAATAGCAGATGGTGGTGGGTTTAAAGATTGGTTTATTCACCGATTTAACAAACCGGGATTTACTTTTGAAATAGGTAAAGGGGAGAACCCTCTGCCACTTTCAGACCTTGAAGAAGAATACAAAATTCTTCAAAAAGCCCTTTGCCTGGCAGTTATTATTTAGTCTAGGTTAGGTGTGTTGATTTTATCATCATCACCAAAGTAAATATTGTACCATACTAGGAACACATAAACTGTCCAAACTTTTCTTGAGTTGTCAGCCTTACCTTGGAAGTGACCGTCCAGCCAACTAACAAGAATATCTGTGTTAAAGAACTTTTCTGCTGTAGCTGACTTAAACATAGTCTTTACAACATTATAGTACTTTTCATCCTTTAGCCATACTCTTGTAGGTACAGGGAATCCCAGCTTTCTCTTCTGAGCAGATTTTTCAGGCATTCTTCTACGAGCAGCCTTACGCATTGCGTACTTAGTATTCTCACTGTTTACACGAAGATGAGTAGGAATAGTTCTTGCAACATTAAATACTTCCTTATCTAGGAAAGGAACTCTAAGTTCAAGTGAATTTGCCATTGACATTCTGTCAGCCTTTAGAAGAATATCACCTGTCATCCAAAGATTAATATCAAGGTACTGCATCTTTGTAATATCGTCATAATCCTTAACTCTGTCATAATAAGGCTTACATAGATTTTGTGGGTCTGTTGCAATTTCAGGCTTTTTAAGTAAAGCCTGTTTTTGCTTTTTGTCATACATAAATGCATTACCGATAAATCTTTCTTCAAGACGCTTACCACCACGCATTAGGTATGCTCTACCCTTAACCTTAGGGAATTTTTCTGCTAATTTACCGATTGCTCTACGAATAGGGAATGGCACAATGCTATATGGCTTTAGTGAACGAGGAACATTGTAGCAAGTATAACCACCAAACAGTTCATCAGCACCTTCACCTGAAAGTACAACCTTTACATACTGACTTGCAAGGTTAGATACAAAGTAAAGTGCAATACAGCTTGGGTCAGCCAGAGGCTGATCCATATAGTACTGAACCTTTGGAACTGTACTCCAAAATTCTTCACTGCCGATAATCTTTGTATGGTGTTCAACACCGATTTCCTTTGAAAGTTCTTGAGCCCAAGAAATTTCGTTATACTTTTCACCAAAGTCAAAACCAACTGTAAATGTCTTTTGGTCGGCAAAGTAAGTTGAAACATATGATGAGTCAACACCACTTGATAGGAAACAACCAACCTCAACATCGGCAATCTTATGAGCCTTGATAGAATCTTCAAATACATCAGCAATTTCATCAACTGCTTTTTCTTCTGTTAAAGTTTCATCAGGTTCAAATGTTGGTTCAAAATATCTGGTTGTTGTAATCTTGCCATCCTTAAACCACATATAGTGACCCGGTAGTAGGCAATAAACATTCTTGAAGAATGTTTCAGGTGGTACAACATACTGGAATGATAGGTAAGAGTCAAGAGCCTTTTCGTTAAACTCTTTCTTAAAGTCAGGATGTTGTAGGATTGACTTAATTTCTGAACCATAAACTAAGTTACCGTCAATCAATGTATAGTGCATTGGCTTAATGCCAAAGAAATCTCTTGCAATAAACAGAGAACCGTCACTCTTGTTATAAATAGCGAAACCAAACATACCACGAAGTTTTGGTAGCATTTCTTCGCCCCATTCTTCAAAACCATGAATAAGAACTTCTGAGTCTGTATCGGTATAGAACTTATGACCTGCCTTGATTAACTGTTCACGCAAAATCTTGTAGTTGTAAATTTCACCGTTGAAAGTAATAACAAGGGACTTGTCCTCATTATAAATAGGCTGAGTACCACCGTCTAGGTCAATAATAGACAATCTACGAAAGCCCATTGAAATATAATCATCCTGGAAAAGACCGTCAGAGTCAGGCCCACGATGAGTGATAACATCTGTCATATTTTTAATTGTTTCATTTCTGTCAACAATCTGGCCTGTAAAACCACAAATACCACACATAGTCAACATCCTTTCTAATAACAAATCATATACTTATAATTATACCTTTTTATAGTACCACAGTTTAACCATATTCGCAAGGAAAAACTACCACTATAATTCTAATAAATAAAGAAAATAATTTGTGCAAATGGTTTTTATACACTTTCATATATTAAAGAAAAGAGGCTATTTCTAGCCTCTTAAAAGTTTGTAATGTTATTAATAATATTTCTTTATGAATGATGACTCTCCGTAATCATCATAGTGTTTATCGGCATATGAGCCTTTCTTTACATATACCTCAACCTTATAAACAGGATTCATTTTAGAATCAAGATTATCTATATCCGTTAAGAACCAACCATGAATTTCTTTTAGTGATGCTGGTAAGTAAATTTTCTTTAATTTTGTACCATTAAACAATGGTCCTTCAACTTCTTCTACACCCTCAGGAAGTGTTAGTTCCTCAATACCTGAATCAGTAAATGCTAGTTCTTTGATTTTTGTAACTGTACTTGGAATTTCTACAGTTTTCAAAGATGTACAACCAGCAAATGTACATGTATCAATTTTTTTAAGATTTTTTGGTAACTTAACTTCACTTAAATTTGTGTCATCTTGGAACATAAAACCTGGAAGTGAAGTGATTGTATCAGACTCAAATGAGATACTTTCTAATAAATCATTACTGTTAAAGCCGTTATTTTCATCACTACTTGACACACTGGATGCTGCTTCAGAATCAGTGATAAGCATAAAGCTACCCTCGGGAACAGTAATATTCTTTTTCTTTTTACCTTGGTCTGAAAGTCCTACAATATATTTACCGTCTTCCCACTTAAAGTCACTGTCTAAATTACTGTCAGAACTTAAGTCACTTGATGAACTGTCACTGTTGCTTACAGTTGATGAACTGTAACTTGTACTACTTGATGAATTATCATCTTTTTTATCGGAACAACCTGTGCCGATAACTGCAAAACCCATTGTTAGCACTAAAAGTACAATTATAATCTTTTTCATTTTGTTCTCCTCTCTAGTGAAATATTTATATATCTAAACAATATATAAATATAATTCTTTCGTATAATAACATATATATAAACTATTTGCAATGATAAAATATTACTATAAATTAGAAATTCATGAAAATAATTTGTGCAAATGGTTTTATGTATTTCTATATATATGCGTAACTTTTTCTTATATTTACTACCCTATTATCAAAAATTTATTTGATAAGTTTTATTCACAAAAAAATTTACTGTAAAAAACAACAATATATTTTTTATAATTCCCTAGTTGAAAATTAAAAAAGTGATTTTATGGTAAAATATTAAAGGTATATTGATTATTATCCAGATGGAGGTCAATGGGATGTCACAAGTAAAAAGAATATTCGTAGAAAAGAAAGACGGATTCAATGTTGAAGCTAAGCAGATTCTTTGGGATTTGCGTCACAACCTTGGTGTTCGTTCTTTAACAAACCTAAGATTTGCTAATCGTTATGATGTTGCGGGTCTTACAGATGAAGAATTTGCTAAGGCAAAGGTTACTGTTTTTTCTGAGCCAAATCAGGATATTGTTTATGATGAAGAATATCCGGTTGATAAGGATTGGAAAGTCTTTGCTATGGAGTATCTACCCGGTCAATACGACCAGAGAGCAGACTCAGCATCTCAGTGTGTACAGCTACTAACTGCAGGAGAAAGACCACAGGTTATCTCAGCAAAAGTTGTTTCACTTGAAGGGGATATTACTGACGAAGAATTTGAAAAAATCAAGTCATATATGATTAACCCTGTTGAAAGTAGAGTTGCTTCTCTTGAAAAGCCGGAGTCACTTGATATTCCGGTTGAAGTTCCTGAAAATGTTGCTAGAATTACTGACTTCATTAAGTGGAACGATGAAGAAATGGAAAAGTACTACAACTCAATGGGCTTTGCAATGACACTTGCTGACCTAAAGTGGTGTAGAGATTACTTCCGTGATACTGAAAAGAGAGATCCTTCTGTTACTGAACTAAGAGTTATTGACACATACTGGTCTGACCATTGTCGTCATACTACTTTCTTAACAAGACTTGATAAGGTCGAAATTGAGAAAAAGGCTCTTTCAAAGGCTATCGAAGATGCTCTACAGGCTTATTATGATGCCAGAGATGAAGTTTACGGCAAGGACACAAATAGAAATGTTAGCCTAATGGATATGGCACTTATGGGTATGAAGCTACTTAAAAAGCGTGGTCAAATCCCTGATCTTGACGAAAGTGAAGAAATCAATGCTTGTTCTATTAATGTTCCTGTTACTATTGACGGTGTAACAGAAAACTGGCTACTACAGTTTAAGAACGAAACTCATAACCACCCAACAGAAATTGAACCTTTCGGTGGTGCTGCTACTTGTCTTGGTGGTGCAATTCGTGACCCACTAAGTGGTCGTTCTTATGTATATCAAGCAATGCGTGTTACCGGTTCAGGTGACCCAACAGTTCCTTTCAAGGATACAATGCATGGTAAATTACCATCAAGAAAGATTACAACAGGTGCTGCTCAGGGTTACTCATCATACGGTAACCAAATTGGTCTTGCAACAGGTCAGGTAACAGAACTTTATGACCAAGGTTATGTTGCAAAGAGAATGGAAATCGGTGCAGTTGTCGGTGCATCTCCAAAGGAAAATGTTGTAAGAGAAGTTCCTACTCCCGATGATGTTATTGTTCTTCTAGGTGGTAGAACAGGTAGAGACGGTTGTGGTGGTGCAACCGGTTCATCAAAGGCACACACAGAAGAATCTATCGAAACTTGTGGTGCAGAAGTTCAAAAGGGTAACGCTCCAACAGAAAGAAAAATCCAAAGACTATTTAGAAACCCTGTTGTTTCTAAGATGATTAAAAGATGTAACGACTTTGGTGCCGGTGGTGTATGTGTTGCTATTGGCGAACTTGCTGACGGTCTAACTATTGACCTAGACAAGGTTACAAAGAAATATGAAGGTCTTGACGGTACAGAACTTGCTATCTCAGAATCTCAAGAAAGAATGGCAGTTGTTCTGGACAAGAAAGATGTAGATAAATTTATTGCAGAGTCACTAAAGGAAAACTTAGAGGCTACAGCAGTTGCAGTTGTTACAGAAGAACCTAGACTGGTTATGAACTGGAGAGGTGACACAATTGTTGATGTTAGCAGAGAATTTCTAAACACTAACGGTGTGACTCAAGAGGCTGATGCATTTATCACAGTTCCTGATGCTGATGATTGTTACAGAAACAATGTTCCAAAGGCACTTGAAGGTAAGAGTGTTAAGGATGCATTTAAGGACAACCTATCAAGACTTGAAGTTTGTTCACAGATTGGTCTTGCTGAAAGATTTGACGCATCAATCGGTTCAGCAACAGTTATTATGCCATTTGGTGGTAAAACACAGTTAACACCACAAGAAGCAATGGCAGCTAAGATTCCTGTACTAAAGGGTGAAACAGATGATGCATCTGCAATGTCATTCGGTTACATTCCGGGTACATCAAGATGGAGTCCATTCCATGGTTCAGCTTATGCAGTTGTAGAAAGCACATCAAAGCTACTTGCTATCGGTGCTAACCCACTAAAAGCAAGACTAACTTTCCAAGAATATTTTGAAAGACTACACGATAAACCAGAACGTTGGGGTAAACCTGCTGCAGCACTACTTGGTGCTATGGAAGCTCAGATTAAGCTAGGTCTTCCATCAATCGGTGGTAAAGACTCAATGTCAGGTTCATTTGAAGATTTAGATGTTCCACCAACACTTGTTTCATTTGCAGTGGCAATGACTAAGGCAAGTAAGACAATTTCTTCTGAATTTAAGAAGAGTGGTTCAAATGTAATTTATGTTCCTGTTCCTGAGAACAAAGAAACTCTAATGCCTGACTGGGACAAGCTGGTTGAAATGTACAAGGCAGTTTATGCTCTATTTGACAATGGTCAGGTACTATCTGCATCAGTTGTTAAAGAAGGTGGTTGTGCCGGTTCAGTAGCAAAGGCTTGTTTCGGTAATATGCTTGGTTTTGAATTTAAACCTGACTATACATACACAATGGAAGAACTATTTGCTCCAAAGGCAGGTTCACTAATCCTTGAACTTAAGGATGGTGCAACACTTTCCGAAGATGTTCTTCACTACACACTTGGTACAACTAACGAAAGCAGTAAAATTACTGTTAACGGTGAAAGCCTAGAACTTAAGGACCTAATTGAGGCTTGGACATCTCCACTTGAAAAGGTATTCCCAACTAAGGCAGAAGTTCCTGAAATCACTGTTGATGCTCCTCTATATACAGAAAGAAATACCCACAGTCCTGCAATTAAGGTTGCAAAGCCAAAGGTATTTATCCCATGTTTCCCAGGTACAAACTGTGAAATTGATACAAAGAGAGCCTTTGAAAAAGCAGGTGCAGATGTTGAAGTTCTTATTGTTAAGAACCTAAAGCCATCTGACATTGAAGAAACTATTGAGGCAATGGAAAAGGCTATTAAGTCTAGCCAAATTCTAATGTTCCCAGGTGGTTTCTCAGGTGGTGACGAACCTGACGGTTCAGGTAAATTCATCGCTACAACATTTAGAAACCCTGTTATCAGCGAAGCAGTTAACGACTTACTAAAGAACAGAGATGGTCTTGCACTTGGCATCTGTAACGGTTTCCAGGCACTTATTAAGCTAGGTCTTGTTCCTAACGGTGAAATCGTTGAAATCAAGGAAAATGACCCAACTCTAACATTTAACACTATTGGCAGACATATCAGCCATATGGCATACACAAGAGTTACAAGTACAAAGTCACCTTGGTTCTCAAGTGTTAATGCCGGTGATGTATTTGCAGTCCCTGTATCTCACGGTGAAGGTAGATTTGTTGCCACTGACGAAACAGTTAAGAAGTTAATTGAAAACGGTCAGGTAGCTACTCAGTATGTTGACCTAAAGGGTAACCCAAGTCAGGACATTCAGTTTAACCTAAACGGTTCTGTTTGTGCTATTGAAGGTATCACTTCTCCTGACGGTAGAGTTTTAGGTAAGATGGGTCACTGTGAAAGAAAGGGTGCTAACCTTTACGCAAATGTTCCATTTGAAAAGGATATGCAAATCTTTGAATCAGGTGTTAAATACTTTAAATAAGATTTTTCCTAAACATCCTAAAATATAACAAGAAAAATGCGACTATCATTGATAGTCGCATTTTTCTATTTCTTATAATTTTTATTGTTATACTTTATAAATTTAATAATAGCATTTCAAGATTTCGCCTTGCATATTAAAAATTACTTTTCAGGCTTATGCTTTTTAATAGCATCGGCATCCCCAAGTTCACCGGCTTTGCCCATATAGAAGTTGGCCTTAACCTTGTTCTTTGTAAAGCCTTTTTTTCCCTTACTGTAGCAATTACTAACATACTTATAAAAAGATATTAAGTCACTGTTAATACCTGTCATACCTAATTTAGAAGCCCTTTTAAGGTATCCATTTATCTTTCTGTAGTTATCGTAATTTATACCACCGGCAACAAGATTCTTTGCCTTATTATAGTATTCATCAGCAATTTTATCAACCATATTTATGTCTGTATTTTTCGCCTTAGTAAGCATTTGATTTGCCTTATCAGTATCCTTTAAGTAACCGTTAACACCATATTTAAAATTAAAATAACAATTGGTATAGTCCTTTACAAGATTATATTTTGCCTCTTCGTTATCCATTTCAACTGCCATTTCAAAGAATTTTTCGGCCATTTCGTGGTTAATATTTGCGTGATTACCTGTTCCATATTGCTTACCGTACTGATTATATAACACACCTAAGTTTTTCTTAGCATTTTCATTACCTAGTTCAAGTGACTTCTTGAAGTAACCCTCAGCCTTATTATAATCTATACTGTAATTATCCTTCCCATTATAGTAATTTACACCTAGCTGATTATATAGAATAGCAAGGTTTTTCTTACCGTTTTCATCATTTAGCTTACTGCTTTCTTCAAAACAATAAATAGATTTTTCCACATTATCTTCTTCATTTGATGAAAAGTACTGTACACCTAAAGTGTTATAATAATCACCTAAAGTGGCTTTTGCTTTATCATCACCACTATCTATTTTAGCTAAAAGTTCTTTAATTTTATCGTCAGTAATAATTGCATTGAAAGCCATAATTTTGCTCCTCTAGTTTCTAAATATATTATATATCAGCAAAGTAATTTTGTAAATCTCTTAATTAACTACATAAATTATTATTTTTATCAACTCAAAATTTCCATCATTACGACTCAAAAAGTTTTCCACATATAAGCATAAAAAAACAACCCCCTAAAATAGGGGGTTGTAGTATTTAGAAAACTATTATTTCTTAACAGTAATTCTAATTCTAGCGTACTTCTTAGAACCGTCAGTTGCAGTAGCACGAACATAAGCTGTACCCTTCTTAACTGCAGTTACCTTGAATGTTGCACCGGAATTGATTCTTGACTTAGAAACCTTAACAATCTTAGTATTTTCAGACTTAATTGTTAGCTTCTTAACATTAGCATTTGATGGATAAGCAGTAGCCTTTAGAGTAGCTGATTTACCCTTCTTTGTTAGTTTAACAAATGACTTGTTGAACTTAACTCTTGTTACAGGTTGCTTAACTGTTACCTTAATTCTCTTGCTTAGGTTTGTGTTATCCTTGCTTGTAGCAGTTACATAACATATACCCTTTGCAACAGCCTTGATAACGCCCTTAGAGTTAACTGTAGCAATCTTCTTGTTAGATGTTGTCCATTTTACACCCTTATACTGTGATGGGATGCTTCTAGGACCTACAGTAGCCTTAACAGTTGTTGCCTTACCGGCATTTAGTGTAACGCTTCTCTTGTTAACAGAGATTGAAGTAGCAACCTTCTTAACATTAACTATACACTTAACAACCATACCTGTGTTTGAAACAGCCTTGATGATTGTCTGACCACTAGCCTTAGCAGTAAATGTAGCAGTTTCTGTACAGTATAGCTTACCTTCATTGTCATATAGTCCGTTTACTGTATTAGTTGTCTGAGAAACAACACCAACTCTTGAGTTATTTACTGACCATGTAACTGTCTTTTCAGTTGTATAACCAGGCCAGATACTTGCAACGATGTTGAACTTCTGACCTTCATTAACTGTAACAGTAGCCTTATCAATAGTCATCTTATTAATTTCGATAACCTGACCCGGCTTTGTTGATGGAGTTGTTTCAGAAGTTGGAACCGGAGAAGTAGTTGCAGTTGTTGCAGTTGTTGCAGTTGTTGCAGTTGTTGCAGTTGTTGCAGTTGTTGCTGTTGTTGCAGTTGTAGCAGTTGTTGCTGTTGTTGCTGTTGTTGCTGTTGTAGCAGTTGTTTGTTCAGGCTTCTTTTCAGCATAAGCAACAATGTTAATATCACCTGTTACCTTAGCAGTGATGATATAAGCATTACCACTCTTAACAGGTTCAATCTGCTGACCGTTCATTGTAGCAACGAATGTTACCATATCATAGCCTTCAACAGGAGCAATGATTGCACTATACATTGAGCCTTCTTCAACTGTCTTAGCATTATTAGTTGAAACTGCGTTAGTTAGCATTGCATTAACTGCATATGTCTTTGGAGCAGTTGTACCTGTTGTACCTGTTGTTGAAGAAGTTGTTGTTGATGTTGTTGAAGATGTTGTTGTAGGTTCTGGTGGAATTAGACTTGCATAAGCAGAAATTGTAATATCACCTGAAGCAACAACACTGATTAGGTATGTACCATCTGTGTTCTTATTTACAGGAACAATTTCACCATTTGAAACTAAAACTACTGTTGAGATTTCATAACCCTTAACAGGTGAAAGAACTGCAGTATAAACTTCGTTCTTGTTAACAGTTGTAGCGTTATTATTTGTAACAACATTAGTTAGGTTGTTTGTTACCTTGAATGTAGTTCTTGGTGGAACTGTTGTTGTACTTGTTGTTGAAGTAGTACTTGTTGTTGATGAAGATGTTGTTGTAGGTTCTGGTGGAATTACATTTGCGTAAGCAGAAATTGTAATGTCACCTGTTGCTGGTACACTGATTAGATATGTACCGTCAGCATTCTTATTTACAGGAACAACTTCGTTATTAACGATTAGAACTACTGTTGAGATTTCGTAACCCTTCATAGGGGATAGAAGTGCAGTATAAACCTTGCCTTCTTCAATAGTTGTTGCACTATTGTTTGTTGTAACATTAGTTAGGTTGTTTGTTACCTTAAATGTCTTAACAGGAGGCTTAGTTGCGCTTGAAGCAGTTGTAGCACTTGTTGCTGTTGTTGCTGAAGTAGCAGTTGTAGCACTTGTGCTTGTTTCTGTTGTTGATGATGTTGTTGGTGGAATTACGATTTCGTTTGCATAAGCAGAAATTGTAATGTCACCTGTTGCTGGTACTGTTACTAGGTATGTACCATCAGCATTCTTATTTACAGGAACAACACTACCGTTTACTACCATGATTACTGAAGAGATTTCATAACCCTTAACAGGAGATAGTACTGTTGTATAAACATCATTCTTTTCAATTTCTTCAACCTTATTTGAAGAAACAACATTAGTTAGGTTGTATCTAACCTTTACCTTTTCAACAGGCTTTGTTGTACTTGTTGCAGTTGTTGCTGTTGTAGCAGTAGTTGCAGTAGTTGCAGTTGTTGCTGTTGTTGCTGTTGTAGCAGTTGTTGCAGTTGTTGCAGTTGTTGCAGTTGTTGCTGTTGTTGCTGTTGTTGCTGTTGTTGCTGTTGTAGCAGTTGTTGCTGTTGTAGCAGTTGTTGCAGTTGTTGCTGTTGTAGCTGTTGTAGCTGTTGTAGCAGTTGTTGCTGTTGTAGCAGTTGTAGGTGTTGGTACAGATGTTTCCTCTTCCCAAACGAATGGATTTTCAATCTTACCAAAGTTTACATAGTTAGTACCATCAACTGCACTTAGAACCTCAAATACAGCGTTAGCATAGTAGTCATAGTTTGCTTCATTAATCTTGAATGTAGCACTAATGAACTTACCCTTTGTTTTAAAGTCATATGGATTTAGTGGTGATACACCGGTAAATACAATCTTGCCTGCTGGAGCAGTGTTGCACATTAGACCTGGTAAATCTTCTCTAATATAGAATGACTTAAGTTCGATACCGGTAGTATCGCTAGTTGACTTGTTACCATAGTAGAAATAACCCTGGAAGTCTTCACAAAGTTTTTCTGTCTGGATGTAATATGTAACTGTTACTTCATCTCCAACCTTAACATCCTTACCATTGAATGTTGTCTTTGATGGACGAGGAGCAGTTGTTGCAGTAGTTGCAGTTGTTGCTGTTGTAGCAGTTGTAGCAGTAGTTGCAGTTGTAGCAGTTGTTGCTGTTGTAGCTGTTGTAGCAGTTGTAGCTGTTGTAGCAGTTGTAGCTGTTGTAGCTGTTGTTGCTGTTGTAGCTGTTGTAGCAGTTGTTGCAGTTGTAGCAGTTGTTGCTGTTGTTGC
>ERZ773237.1768-NODE-1768-length-16473-cov-3.390547_pt1 | contig 16473 bp, 16 predicted proteins | sample MGYA00580990_ERZ773237 | MGnify/ENA primary metagenome ERZ773237 (study PRJEB29015, sample SAMEA2737749) | human gut metagenome | biome: human gut; feature: human-associated habitat; material: faeces | place: China | collected 2012 ...
TATCCGGGCAACGCACACATCTCGGTGGAATGCCGTTGGAACGATGACAACGAGCTGTCCATTCGCTACTATGGAACAACTGACAGGGCGACCTACCTGAACCTGACGAACCATGCCTACTTCAATTTGAGTGGCAAGAGAGAGAAAATCACGGGACACATGTTGCGCATCCCTTCACATACGATATTGGACACCACCCCGCAGTTCATTCCCACGGGTAAACGGGTGAAGGTGGACGGCACGCCTTTCGATTTCACTTCTGCCAAACCCATCGGACAGGACTTATATGCCGACCATGAGCAACTGAAATGGAACAAAGGTTACAACCACTGTTACGTACTGAAAACGGAAAAGTCCCCCGACATGGTGGAGGCCGCCCGGTTGTCCGAGCCCACCACGGGCCGCAGCCTGACGGTAAAAACCGACCTGCCCTCCGTACTACTCTACACAGCCGGTTATTACGTCCATCCCGACACCGCCGTCTGCCTCGAAACGCAATACTATCCCGACACGCCATCGCATCCCGACTTCCCCTCCTGCCTGTTGCGTCCTGGAGAGGAATATCGGCAAACTACGGTGTTCCGGTTCGATACAGAATAAGACTTTACATCACCAACACGCCCCAAAATGCGTGTTGGCTTTTTCCAAATGCCATAAAATCATCAGATATAAACAACCGACTTTCTGCCTTCATACAATATGCCCCGAACCTCATTCAACCTATACTTTACAGGTGTCAATGATTTGGGTTATCCATCCGTTGAAATCTCACGGATACAACAAAAAAAGACTTGCCGTTTTCGGCAAGTCTTACATGAGCGGAAAACGGGGCTCAAACCCGCGACCCCCAGCTTGGAAGGCTAGTGCTCTATCGACTGAGCTATTTCCGCAAAATATTTCCCTCACACACTGGATGGACTCGCTATGCTTGCCGATCCGAAGGGAGAGACATAAACAAATCTTAAATTAAAAAAGACATTGTCTTTCTTGCTGATTAAAAAAGTTTTTACCTTACAAAATCAAACTTCTGACGATAAAAGCTTTTTCTAATCGACGACTGTCAGAAACAGTCGCAATTTAAAATCTGTGGGCAGTGATGGATTCGAACCACCGAAGGCTACGCCAGCTGAGTTACAGTCAGCCCCATTTGGCCACTCTGGTAACTGCCCTTAATTGTAAAAGAACTCTTTCTTTTTGCGGGTACAAATGTATGCTTTTTTTCTGTTAACTGCAAAATTTTTGACTCTAAAAATGCGAATAATAAATGAGATTTTTTTTTGAAAGATACTATAATTCTGAGTGTCAGGTTACAAATCGTCTTATTTTTATTTTGTGGTAGGATCGTTTGATTCTTTGCCTGCTTTTATCGTAGGGTAAACCTCCTGGCTTTTTCTCGACAAGCAGTATTTCTACTCAGATGAATTTTTAGAAGAGGCTAATATTGTCAATCTGATTTTCAGACTTTGATAGATAAAAGAAAATCCCCAAAGTTCAATGACCGATCTTTGGGGATTTTCCGATTACTTGTAAGTCAGTTCGATGCTGCGCGTTGTATTGGCCGAATCGTTATATTTGACGATCATTTTTATCGGTTTTTCATAGCCTTCGGTGAGCTTCTGTATGGGGAAAGAAACTGTACCGAAATAGAGTTTATCCCGGGAATCTCCGAAATCATTGTGCCGGAATTCGAAGATGAGGCGGTCGTCTTCGGTGGGGCATTGTAATAAATTTACCATATGTGTTTTGCCTGTACTGGGATTCAGATGGGCAGCAAACATAAACTCAAAGTTCAGGAATCCATGAGCGAACCAGGAATTGACGATCTTTACCGGAGCGTTTCCGACACTGTCCAAAATCGTTTCGTCGTACGGAAGAATGGATTTGGTCAGAATTGTGTCGGCATAGACAATCCGGGCATATAAATTCGTATCCTGTTCTTCCAGAATGTTGAATCGTATCCGTAGACGGGTACTGTCGTTCAGTTTTTCAGGATTGAAGTAATATTCCCGGGGATAGAGCAGATAACCATCGTCTAGCTTGACGGTAAACTTTTCGTCGCCTGATTTACTGACCAGACCATAACCTTCATAATAGGTTTCATAATCATCCTTGCAACCGGTGAAGGAAAAAACAAGGGGGATCAGGATAAGAACGATCCCCGAAGTTAGATTGAAATGTTTATTTTTCATGTTTTTATTTTTAGTTGTTTTCTGTTATAAAGATGAAAACTAACTAAAAAGGTTGCGTGGCCTGAAAGTTAAAATAATTTTTTTCTCAAAGAAAAAATGAACTCTAATCCACCGTCTTTCCGGTTCTTAGCCGTGATTTGGCCTTTGTGAAACAATACGGCATTTTTTACGATGGAGAGGCCCAGACCCGATCCGCCCGTTTTCCGGCTTCTGCCTTGATTCACCCGGTAGAAACGGTCGAAAATACGTTCCAGGTGTTCTTCTTCGATTCCCCGGCCGGTATCGTAGAATGAAAAATAGTAAAATTCGCTGTCTTCCATATAATTGTCGATACCGATCGTGATATTTTCTCCGGCATAGTTGATCGCATTGTCGATCAGGTTCCTGAAAATGGAATAAAGTAGGGTATGGTTACCTTCGATTTCAACTTTCGGGCCGATATGATTGTGAACGACGATGTGATTGTGTTGTAAGGATACTTCCAGGTCGGTGGTCACTTCGTCGATGGTCGTTCGGATATTGATCGTTTCTTTCTCGAATAGGTCGGAGGCTTCTTCGGTCTTGGTGATCAAAGCCACGTCGCGAATTAATTCGGATAAGCGAAGAATTTGAATATAAGCCCTCTCCAGGAAAAATTTCTGCTTGACAGGTTCCAGGTGTTCCTGTTCGAGAATAGTTTCGATGTAGCCGCGGATACTGCTGACCGGAGTTTTTAATTCGTGTGCGATATTATTGGTCATCTCTTGTTTCAGCAGCCTGTTTTTTTCTGCCGAGGTGACGTTGTTCAACGTGATTTCGTAACTGTTGTCGTAGAAAATAAGTAATCTCACAGCGAAATGTTTCCCGTTTTTGGCAATTTTTCCTTGCCAGATCGGAATCGATTTGGCCTGAGGATTGACCGGTGTGTTCTTTTGCAGAAAAAATTCGGCTTCTTTGAATTCAGGTGCCTGGAAAATATGATCTACATCAAAGGTAGGTTCGTCTAAAATAGTGTTTACATATTGGATGAAATGGGTGTTGGCATATATCTTTTTGTGATCTGCCGAGAAAATACAAATACCTTCATCGGAATGGTGAAAGTGGCGTAACAGTTTTTCCCTTTCCTGATTGAGCTGATCTTTGCTCTTTTTCAGCATCTTGTAGTTGTCGACGATCTTATGACCGATTTCTCCCAGTTCGGTATCGGGGAAATCGATTTTGTCGTAATCCGGTTGGCTGTGTTCGGCCGTGATGATAAATTCGTTCAGGCCGGATACGGCTTTCCCGAAACGATCTGCCAGATATAACAAAGAAATCAGGGTAGTAAAAAACAAGAGCAGAATGAAATAAGTGAAGATTTCGTCAGCTTTCAGGATATTCTGTACCTGATCGGTATAAGGTAGAGCTACCCGTACGAAATAGTTGTTGAAAAGGCGGGCATCGTAATAATAATCGATACCGGTAGTCTCCGATTTACGAATATTCGTACCGTTGCTTTGGGTTAATGCTTGTGCTATTTCCGGTCGGGACAAGTGATTTTCTACCGTTTCTTCCTCGTCGATATCGTTGTCGTAAAGCACTTTTCCCTGGCGGTCGATAATGCTTACCCGTAATCCTCGGGGGAGTAAGGGAAGCAAATTATTTAACGAATCCAGCCGTTTATCTGCGATCAGACGGTGACTATCGACATAGTTGGCGATGATTTCTGCATAAGCATTGAGACTGGCTTTGAAGTTCTCTGACTTATACATTTTCTCCCTGTTCTGTTGCACTGCAACGATGATGACTGTAAATATGGTAAATACAATCAGAAAATACAGGAAAATCTTCTTTTTATAAGTAAAGTGCATAAAAAAGTAAAAAGTAAAAGGTTAAAGGTAAAAAGCTAAAAAAAGCTATAAGCTAAAGGCTGAAAGCTGAAAATTGTGGACCAGGAGTTGAAGGCTTTTAGCTTAAAGCCTTTAGCCTTTTCAGCATTCCAGGCAGTAACCGTACCCCGAACGGTTGGCGATATGTTTACCGAAAGCTCCGAGTTTTTTTCTGAGCCGGGTGATGTGGACGTCTACCGTTCTTTCCAATACATAGCCGTCTTCTTGCCAGGCTTTGCCCAGAATATCTTCCCGTGAAAAGACCCGGTTGGGAGCTTTGGCCATCATACTGAGTATTTCGAATTCTTTTTTGGTTAAAAGGATCTGCTGCTCATTGAGGTATACGGTCTTGCTGTTGAGGTCCAGAGTGAGTTCTCCGATTTCGATCGTTTTCTTTTTTTCCGGTAGTGCGATATTACCGGCCCTTTTCAATACTGCTTTTACCCGGGCGGCAACTTCTTTGATCGAGAAGGGTTTGGCGATATAATCGTCTCCGCCGATACTGAATCCGGTCAACATATCGTTTTCGGTATCCTTAGCGGTCAGGAAGATGATCGGGGTATTCATATGCATTTCTTTGCGGACTTTTTCGGCCATTTTGAATCCGGACATACCTTCCATCATGACATCCAGTAGAATTAGTTCATGTTCATCGGTCAGCAGTTTTAAGGCTTCTTCGGCTGAATTTGCGATGTCTACTGCAAAACCTTCACTTTCCAGATTGAATTGAAGGATTTCACATAAATCTTCTTCATCGTCGACTACTAATATTTTATTCCGTTCCATATATTTTGTCATTCAAAATCGTTCATTATTCTTTTCTCATTTTTTAACCTTCACTTCCTGCCAGTAGCAGGTCTTCGTCCGGTTTCGGCCAATGTTTGATATTCTTTCCTTCGATCAGGTAAATAGCGGCTTCTGCAATATTGGTCGCATTATCTCCGATCCGCTCGATGTTATAGGCCATGCTGTTGATGCATAGGGCATCCGTTACTTCTTGTTGCGATAATATCTTATCGAAACATTGTGTCGGGAGATGCTGGCCGATAAAATGATGCAGTTCGTCGACCTGGTCATCCGTCTCGATCGTTTCTTTCGCTAACTGGATATCCTCACATGTAAAAGCAAATATAGCATTTTGTGTCATACTTTCAGTGAGTGAGAGCATCTTTAGTAAATCCTTTTTATAGGTTGTGAACAGACAGTCGTCGACTGCTATTTTTTTCATGAAATGGGAAACATTCAGAATCAGATCTCCGATCCGTTCGAGATAAGCGGTCATATCGTAGTAAGAGATGATCATCCTCAGATTCGTGGCCCGCGGACTGTAAAGCACGATCATATTGATCACTTCGTTGCGGATTTTGACCTCTATACTGTCGATGATCCGTTCGTTATTGTTGATCTCTGTATATATCTCCTCTTTGTGGTTGTCGTCCATTAATTGCTTGGTCAGATTCAGCTGGCGGATGACAATCTTTGCTAATACCTGAAAATCTTCGGTTATCCGGCTGAATACTTTTTCTTTTAAAGTTGGCATAATAGGAATTATTTTTTTTGGTTTTTTACATCGGTTTATCCGAATTGTCCGGTCAGATATTCTTCGGTCCGTTTATCCCGGGGATTGGTAAACATAATCCGGGTTTTGTCGTATTCGATCAGTTCGCCGAGATACATAAACATCGAATAGTCTGAAATACGGGCAGCTTGCGACATGTTGTGGGTGACGATGATAATGGTAAATTCTTTTTTCAGCTCGAGTAACAATTCTTCGATCCGGTTGGTGGCGATAGGATCGAGGGCGGAGGTCGGCTCGTCCATCAGTAATACTTCCGGTTTTAAGGCCAGGGCCCGTGCAATGCATAGCCGCTGTTGCTGACCTCCTGATAAGAAAGTGCCTTTCTTGAACAGAGCGTCTTTCACTTCATTCCACAGCCCGACGTTGGTCAGACAAGTCTCTACACTTTCTTCTTTTTCTTTTTTCTTCAGGCGGATGCCATTGAGTTTGTAACCGGCGATCACATTATCGAAAATACTCATAGTGGGAAAAGGATTAGGGCGCTGAAATACCATGCCCGCCATACGCCTGACCTCCATGGGGTTCATCTTTAAAATGTTGCGGTTGTCCATCAGAATTTCTCCGCTGATCCTGATGTCCGGATATAATTCGTGCATGCGGTTGATGGCACGCAATAAGGTACTTTTGCCACATCCCGAGGGCCCCATAATGGCTGTGATCCGATTCTTTTTAATATCGGCATTGACATGATTGACGGCATTTTTCCCGGGAGTATAGGAAATACTGACATTTTTAAATTGTAATATCGGATGATCTATTTGCATGATGTAGTAGGACTGTTATAAATTAAATTTTCCATTTCCGGGCGACATTTTTAGCGATGATGTTCATCACCAGAATCAATAGTAATAGAAATAAAGAACAACTCCAGATCATATCGGCCAGGTTCGGGTCGTTATAAAATTCCCAGATGAGCAAGGGGACTGCACTGGTCGGATCCAGAATATCCCAGTTGATCGCTGTACTACCGAGGGCGGTTAGCATCAGGGGGGCTGTTTCGCCCATCACTCTCGACACGGCTAGTAAAGTACCGGTGAACAGTCCGCCGAAAGCTGAGGGAACCAGGACTTTCAGGATAACACTCGTATAGGAGGCTCCTAGCGCAAGACCGGCTTCTTTGAGGCTTGTCGGGAGAAGTTTCAGGGTCTCTTCTGTCGAGCGTATGATTAAGGGTAACATCATAATAGCCAGAGCGACACTACCTGCCAAAGCGGAATAACTACTCAAAGGAACGACAACCCAGGCATAAGCGATGATACCGATGACGATCGACGGCGTGCCTTGCAGGAGGTCGGTCAGAAAACGGATCACATGAGAAAATAAGGTTTTGGGTTTTTCCGATAAGTAAATTCCACCCATAATACCGGTCGGGATAGCGATAACGGAGGCCAGTACCACCATAAGTAATGTGCCTGTGATTCCATTGGCGATTCCTCCGGGAATGATTTCTCCGTTGATTTTCGCTAACATGGCATCCAGGGTACTGGGGGCTGTCTCGGTGAAGAAATTCAGGTTGATCTGTTTGTATCCTTTCCGGACCACTTCCCAGATGATGACTACTAACGGGACGGCCGTTAAAGCAGAGAACAGGCAAACCAGCCAGAAAAATATCCTGTCCTTGGCTTTGCGCCAGCCTGAATGATAAGATGTAATAGGGCGTTGTATCATGTCAGCTTAATTTTTTCATAATCATCTTACCGATGAAATTGATGATAGCGGTGATGAGGAATAGCAATAGACCGATAGCGATCAGGGAACTGAGTTTCAGGCCGTCGGCTTCTCCGAACTGGTTGGCGATGACACTGGCCATCGTGTTGCCGGTAGAAGTGAAAGACGTAGGCAGGATATTGGTATTGCCGATCAGCATCGTGACTGCCATCGTCTCTCCCAATGCTCTTCCTAAGGCCAGGATATAACTGGCGAATATTCCGGAACCTGCGACCGGGAAAATCACCCGCCGGATCACATCCAGACGTGTACCTCCCAGGCTGTAGGCCCCTTCTTTCAATTCTTTGGGAACCATAGAGATAAACTCGGCACTCAGTGAAGAGGCATAAGGGATGATCATGACGGCTAATACGACCGCTGCGGTGAATATGCCGAACCCCTGTTCCGACAGCTGTAAATCGACCATGAAGGGTCGGAGGGTATAAAATCCCCACAAACCGTATACAATCGAAGGGATACCGGCCAGCAGGTCGATGACCGAACCGATGATCGTGGCTGCCCGGGTACCCCCGAAATATTCGCCGGTGAATAAAGCCACAGGTAAAGAAAACGGAATACAAAATACCAGGGCTAAAAATGAGGTCATAATGGTTCCCGTGATGAATGCCAAGGCGCCATATTGCTCATTACCGGGCCGGGGATCCCATTCTACGGAAGAAATGAAATGAAAGAATCCGAATTTTTCAAAGGCCGGTACTGCCCCGCTTACGAGGGAATAGACCATTCCCCCACAAATCAGCAGAACCAATAAAGAGCAGAGAAATAACAGCCGTTTGAAAATATAATCACGCATATTATTTTAGGATTGGTTGACCGTTATAAGTGATGGTTTTCAGGATTTGTTTGGCATTTTTCACTGTCGAAGCCGGCAGGGGAGAATAATGTACTTTTGTCGTTATATCCTGGGCTTCCGGATTCGTTAACCAATTCAGCAGCTCCACCGTAGCTTGGGCCAGGGGTTCAGGCCGGTTTTTATAGGCTTGTTCCTGATAAAGGAGAATCCAGGTAAAGCAGCTGATCGGATAGGCATCGGCTACCGGCGAGTCGGTGATCATGGTGCGGGTATCGGCCGGCATTTCGATATCTGCGGCAGCAGAGATGCTTTCGGTTGTGGGGGCTACAAAATTTCCGGCCTTGTTTTGCAGTTTGGCTACCGGTATTTTCAAGGCAAAAGCGTATTCCGAACCGATATAACCGATCGCCCCCGGAGTTTGACTGATTGTCCCGGCTACGCCTGGATTTCCCTTGGCGGCAATACCTACCGGCCATTTCAATGCTTTTCCGGTTCCGATATTTTCTGCCCACGGAGCACTGATCTTTGTCAGGTAATCACTGAAGACATAGGTGGTACCACTACCGTCGGAGCGATATACCGGGCTGACCGCTTTGTCGGGAAGGGTAACTCCCGGATTTACTTGTTGAATACGGGGATCGTTCCAACGGGTGATTTTGCCTAGGAAGATGTCGGCGATCATGTCACCTGTCAATTGCAGCTCTTTTACTTCGGGTAGGTTGTAAGCCATGACGACAGCACCCATACAAGTCGGGATATGTACAACCGGGGCCGGCATTTCCGCCATTTCTGCTTCAGAAAGATAAGCATCGCTGCCTGCAAAATCTACGATCCGGTCTTTCAGGCTGCGTATACCTCCACCGCTGCCGATTCCGCCGTAGGTCACCGATACCCCGGTAGAATCTTTATAGGTTTTAAAAGCCAGATTGTAATAGGGGAGCGGGAAAGTGGCTCCTGCTGCTGTCAGATCTATATTACTTTTGTGGTCCGAGGTCTTCTTCTTTGAATGGCCACAAGCTGCCAGGCTGAGTGCTAATGCGATAATGATTAACTTGTTCATGTCTTTGACGATTAGTTTTTTACAATGCAATATTAATAAGTGGTTGCTACACCAGTGTTACAATATTATTACGATTTTGTTACAGTATTTCGGATAAAATTCCACTTAACCGGATTGTAATCCGGGACGATGGAAGAGCTTACTGTAAATGTACGGATGACTATTGCCGGGGAGCGAAATTTCTTTTTACTTTGTGGCGATATGTTTTTATTGGTAAGTGAACGAAATGGAAGACAAGAAGAAAGAAAAATTGTTTATGCGGGATTTTTTCCGGAAGGCGGGAAAAGCCATTTATGATTATGAGCTGATCGAACCGGGTGATAGAATATTGGTCGGAGTCTCCGGAGGAAAGGATTCTTTGGCTTTATTGGAAGTATTGGCATTGCGGGCCCGTGATCCGAAACAAAATTATACGGTTGTGGCTGCTCATATTGCTGTGGAAAATGTCGCTTACGAAGTCGACGGTGAGTATGTAAGGCAATTTTGTGAACAGCTGGGAGTAGAGTTTATACATCGTACGATTGCTACTGCCGTAAAAGAAGATTCCGGTAAACCGGTCTGTTTTGTGTGTTCGTGGAATCGCCGGAAGACCTTGTTCGGGATTGCGAAAGAATACGGATGTAATAAATTGGCCTTGGGACACCACCGGGACGATGCCATCGAGAGTCTGCTGATGAGTATGATGTTTAACGGTACGATTGCCAGTATGCCACCGAAGTTGGCTATGTTCGATCGTACGTTTACCCTGATCCGTCCTTTTATCTATCTTACCGATGAAGAAACTACCCGGTATGCTGCCTACCGGAATTTTAAAAAACAGAAAAAGAATTGTCCTCATGAACGAGCGACGAACCGTCATGCCGTAGCTGAAATTATCCGACAGATGGAAGCTTTATCTCCCCACGTAAAAGGCAACCTCTTTGCGGCGATGAAAAATATCCAATCCGAATACTTACCCTAAGAAAGAGAAAAAGTATAAGATAAAAAAGAGAAAAATCCACCTTTTACCTTATACTTTATACCTTTTATCTTTCCTCCTTTTATTCGATGACCTGTAGTTTGTCTCCGGCCTTTTCGATGATGGTGCGGAGGTACCATTCGGGTAGTTGCGGTTGTTCTACTTTAGGATTTTTTTCGCCCGGGACCGCAGTTTTGATATTACCATCCATATAGCGGCAGAAAAGATAACCGTAGAAATCTCTCCAGGTGTCTACCAGGTGGTTACCGGTATTGCAGGAGAAATCGGTCAGGAATTCTATTGCTGCTGCACGATCTTTGTCGAATAGTGCTTTAGCTCCGGAGTCTATTCCTTCGACAAACGTTTTGTATTGGGATTCCAAAGCCTTTTGTTTTTCCCGGATTTCCGGATGAATAGCATTATAACGGGTATAAGCGAAATTAGTCACCTGATTGAAAACCCAGAAAGCTGCCTGATCGGTGAATTCCATCATGCTGCCGTTGCCGACTGCATAAGCGTGAGGAACACGGGTGGAGCAGGAATACATGGGGAAATACACGGTACTGGCAGCGTCGTCAACACCGAACCAAAGGATACCGCCTACTGCATCCGGCAACCAACTGCGGCTTTGTGATACAAAGGTAAAACCGGTTTGCTGGGTGGCTGTGGCCCGTTCGTGAACATATTCTTTACCATCGACTTCGAAACTCATCGGCCGCCATCTGTAAGGGCATTCGTAGGGACCGGCTCCCGGATCTTTACTCATATCCAGTTCGGTGCCTTCGAGGTGATCACGCATAAAATCCATGACTTCCAGTACATCCACTTTCCGGTTCGGTTTAACCCACAGGGGCATCCGGTTTGTCGCATAGCCTTTACCGTCACGTTCGATTTTCCCTTTGGCATAGTTCCAGTACTGAGCCATATCGGGATTTACAGCATTGAAGAACGCCCATACCCGGATTTCACAGGCACGGGCACCACTGAAATCTACCGGAGCATAAGTATCGGAAAAACTGAAATCGGCATTTTTCCCGTCCTGGGGATAAAGGCCTTTTTGTTTGGCAAAAGAAATCACATCTTTTGCATATACCGTTGTAATTTCTTTATCATAGATTTTTTTCATCTGGTCGGATGAAATGGAAGTTTTTCCTTCCAGGGGGAAGGTGGTGATCCGTGCCTGGTTGGCATGTGCACAAACATAACCGTCGGGGACCATCCGGGCCACCCATACCGCTCCTTTTTCGCCTTCGCCTTTACCGATCATTTCGAGAATCCATACTTCATCAGGATCACTGATGGAGAAAGATTCGCCTGAACTGGCATAACCGTATCGCTCTACCAGATCGGTCATCACGACAATGGCTTCCCGGGCATTTTTAGCGCGTTGCAGGGTGATATAGATCAGACTTCCGTAGTCGATAATAGCTCCCGGCTGACTTTCCAGTTCTTTACGTCCGCCGTATGTCGTTTCACCGATAGCCAATTGATATTCGTTCATATTACCGATTACGTTGTAAGTCTGGGCAGCCTGCGGGATTTTACCCATATATTTACCGGTATCCCATTCATAGATATCCATCATCGTTCCGGCAGGCCAGGTACCGGCAGGCCAATGATAAAGTTCCCCATACAATACGTGAGAGTCGGCCGAATAGGTGATCATCGTCGATCCGTCCTGAGTGGCTCCCCGGGTGAGTAAGAAATTAGTACAAGCAGAAACTTTGATAAAAGTTATCGCTATAAGAAATAAACTAGCACAACAAATTTTGAACATACGATTTAGATTAAGGAAATGTTATAGTTTACGATTTAGATTTTCCGTTTTCCAATGGCCACTACAGCTGTTATGGGCTGTAGCGGTATCGTTTACCGAATCCGGTCGAACGATTTCAGTAAGGTGATATCTTTCACAATTCCCCGGATAGCCAGCCACGTGAAGATCACACCGATCAGTGGAAAGATAAAACTGATATCGGCAAACCATTCGGCATTGAGTTCGTTGCTACGTTGACGCACTTGTAGCCACATCAGGACGATTAACCCCAATTGAAGCACGATATTGACAATACAAAGACGCAATTGCAGAAATAGAGTCGGTTTCACCGTCTTGGATTTTTTGTGATGAATGAAAATAGTGACTACTGCCAATGTGGTAATAAGGGCATTCAGGATCAATGACATCCAGTTCCAGGTGATGAATACACACGGACTTCCGGCCTGTACCACTTTTGTCGTATAAAACGCATAGGTAAAATTATTCGGAACTACAATGGAAGCAACCGGCATAAAAAATAACAGCCCGGTCACAATTGCTGTACAAAGCAAAAAAAGAGATTGAATACGTTGAATCATAATATAAAGTAAAAAATAAAATGCTAAATACTAAAAGCAAAAGGCTTATAGCCTATAGCTTTTAGCTTAATTTTTCCAGGGTATAGCGGATCAGTTTATTCATATAGCTGTGGTAATCGGCGGAGGCATCTCCGTTTATCCGGTTGGCGATGATCAGGCAGATGGTGGCGGCCCGATGCCCCAAAAGGTTACAAAGGCCTGTGATAGCTGCACTTTCCATTTCATAGTTGGTCACTTTGTAGCCTTCGTAGCGGAAAGCGGTGATCCGGTCGTTGATTCCCGGCATGGCTAGCGGCAGACGCAGGACACGTCCTTGCGGGCCGTAAAATCCGACTGCTGTCAGGGTAACTCCTTTGATGGTGTGTTCTTCGTCATACAGGCGGTCTACTAATCCGGGATCGGCATTGACTACATAAGGGCGGGCTGCAGAGGGGGTCCATCGGCAATGCCGGATAAAAGCTTCTTCGAACGGATGGTCGCAAACCGATTCGTTGTTTGCATAAAACCTCAATCCCCCGTCGCAGCCGATGCTTTTTTCCGAGATGACAAAAGAATCTACCGGAATGTCGGCTTGTACCGAACCGGAAGTACCGATACGGACGATATTCAGGGTACGGCCGATCGCTTTTATTTCTTTGGTTTTCAAATCGATATGGGCCAGAGCATCCAATTCGTTGATAACGATATCGATATTATCCGGACCGATACCGGTGGAAATCACGGAAAGCCGGTGACCCCGGTAACTGCCGGTGATGGTGTAAAATTCGCGGTTACTTTTTTTCAACTCGATTTGTTGAAAATGGGAGGCGATGGTTTCCACCCGTCCCGGGTCACCGACCAGAATGATGTCGTCGGCAAGGTCCTCCGGAAGTAAATGCAGATGGAAAATACTGCCGTCCTCATTGGTAATCAGTTCTGAAGATTTTATAGAGGCCATATTGTTTTTCTTTATGCTTTAAACGCAGTCAAATTTAACGATGTTTGGTTTATTAACCAAATAATCCGGTTCTTTATTCTCCTTGCAGCTTATAGTACCCGCCGTGTTTGTTCTCGATGCTTAGCGCGGGATCTTCACTCAGTTCCTGGCGGAGATGGCCGATGTATCTTTTCAGTTCCCCGATATTTTTTTCCATTCCCCACAAACCGAAACTTAATTCCTTGGGCGATACCCATTCATTGAAGTGCAGGCACAGCAATTGCAGCAATCGCATATCTTTCCCTTTCAGTTTATGACTTTTGTTTCCTATGGTCAATACTCCGTTTCTCTGGTTGTAAGTGGTGATGGCCGATAGTTTATATCGCGGGTTTTCACCTGTCTGGGAGTAATTGCGTTTGGCTATGTTTCTGAGTTTGGCCAGGAAGACTTCGCGGTCGGTATCTTTACCGATATGGTCCATGACTCCCAGTTCAATGGTGGTGATCACGGTTGCCGGATCGGTATGCGAACTATAGACGATAACCGGATACTGTTTTACTTCGGTGATAATCTGCCGGATGAGGTCGATTCCGTTCTTGCTGCCTTCAAGGTCCAGGTCGACCAATAACAGATCCGGCCTTCGGGTATGGAATAACTTCCAGGCCTCTTCAACATTTGTCGTCAATTCGACCAGAAAGCCGGCCTGATCCAGGAAAACCTTGGTCATACGCCCGAAATCGAGGTCGTCTTCTACATATAAAATCCGTATCACACTCATATTCTTTCATTATTATATCGTTAGCCCCTCTTCTCCAACTTATCCTCTTTTCGCCTCTTGCCTCTAGCCTTTAGCTTTTCGCTTCTAGCTTCTAGCCTTTAGCTTCTAGCCTTTCGCCTTTTCGCTTTTCTCTGCGGTATTTCGATGATAAATTCTGTTCCCTGCTTTCCGTCACTGTTCACCTGAATATGTCCGTGGTGGGCTTTTACGACTGCTGCCACATAACAGAGTCCCAGTCCGAATCCTTTCCGTTGTTTATCTCCTTTATAACGTTGTCCCCGTTTGTATTCCTGAAAAATGAATTTTTGTTCTTCGGGTGGTATGCCGTAACCATCGTCTTGTACTGTCAATATCCATTTTTTTGCCTCCCGGCGGCAACCTATCCGAATACGGACTTTTGTTCCTGAATATTTAATCGCATTTCCTAATAAGTTTCCCAAGGCACTATATAAAAGTAAAGGATCGACCTGTGCAAGGGGGACGGTAGGAGAAATTTCTGTTTGTATATCGATTTGTTTGCCGATGCTATTGTTTTGCCTGTATTCCGTTGTGATTTGTGTTAACAATTCCCGGATATCGGTCGGTTGTATACAGGCTTTCAGACCGTAGGCATCGACAGAAAAGGTCAGTAGATTTTCGATATCTTCCAAAGTTTTATCGGTCCATTGTTTACATCGTTTATAGGTTTCGTTCAGGGAGATGGCGGTTTTGTCCTGCTGGTCGGACAAAAGATTTTCCAACTGGCATTTTATATTCAGTATCGGCCGGCGTAGGTTATGGACCAGAGTATGCGTAAATGCTTTTTGATTATCCCGTAGTTTTTTTTCATTTTTCAATAGCCGATAAAGAAGATAAGTCAGACAAATAATCAGGATAAAGAGCAGGATAGAAGTAAGAATACGTTCCAGGGCTAGTTTGAAAAATAAAATCAGGGGGAAATTGAATTCTGCTTTTTGCTACTGTTTCGATTAGGTTGTTTGAGAAAATATGCTGAAATTTGTTTTGGAAAGTTAAGTAAAATATGTGATATGTGCAAAATATTTTTTACCGGTTTATTTTTTATCCTTTGGGGTGTGGATCAGAATTCTGATCCGGTAATGGTATTAAATCGCTTCGGGATGATGGATATTGGGGTTGCCGATGAGTGTGGCTCCTCCCTGTATTTTGGCCGATCGGATGAAGTACCGGGAAATGTTTTTCAGTATTGCAGTAATTTGATTGTATTCGACCGGCAAGGAGGAATCCTTGAATCCTATAGACTGGACACCGATTTAATAGCCCTTTGTTATGCTCCGGACGAACAAAGGTGGTATGGCAAACGGTTACCGGCCGGAGATCACCCCGATGTTTCTGTGTTTATCCCAATCGATAAATAAAGACTGACATGAGAGGTGGTGCTATGCGATCGATTTTAATAATCGGAACACTTACTTTGGTTGGTATTGCAGGACTTTGGTTCTTGTTCGGAGACTCTACGGAAGTGTTTGAATTATTATATTCATCACCGACTACTATTCGAATAGAAGGGGATACTATCGACCTGGATATTGTGAGGTATGGCGAAAAGAAACAGATTTCTTTCCGGATCTGTAATACGGGCGAGGTTCCCTTATTGATCCGTGATGTGCGGCCTTCTTGCGGCTGTACTGAAGTTCGATGGGAAAAGCGTCCGGTACAACCCGGAGAAGAAACGTTGATTTTCGTCACTTTTGAACCGAATTCTTTGGGCCGGTTTATGAAATCGATTGAGGTATTGTGTAATACATCCTCACAATTATTGAGACTGAATTTAAAGGGGATTGTTCTTAATGATAGATGAAGAAAGTCTTGATATTAGAGAGTGTATTATTGTGTTGTCTTTATTTTTGTAAAGATGATTTTGTGTTATATTAAAAATGATGGTTATGTTTAGAAAAATTATTTATGTCTTTTTGGGATTTTTTGCAACAGTGTTTGCTTTGAATGTTGAGACTGGCTTTAATGATGGTATCATGAATGTGACTCTTTATGAAGTAGAGGGATTGGCTCAAGGTGAATGCGGGGATAATGGGTTTACAGAATGTCCAGATCGTGGAAGTACGCTTATATCATGTGTAATAAAAGATCCTGTAACACATGAAACGGCCCCTGGTGAGATGGATTTTTGTATGTCTGAGGGAAGAGGTTGTGCTATTGCTCCTTGTTATAATAAATTGTAGTAATTATAAAAAGAATGTGCCAAAAATATTTTATTTATTGAAATGTTTTGGGTGCTTCTTTTTTCATTTAGT
>ERZ773237.1769-NODE-1769-length-16465-cov-4.770384_pt1 | contig 16465 bp, 8 predicted proteins | sample MGYA00580990_ERZ773237 | MGnify/ENA primary metagenome ERZ773237 (study PRJEB29015, sample SAMEA2737749) | human gut metagenome | biome: human gut; feature: human-associated habitat; material: faeces | place: China | collected 2012 ...
TATATTTCTTAGCAACTTCTTCTGCAGTCAAATGCCCATCAAAGTTTCTTATTGTAGAGTTTAAACGGCTATCCAAATGGTCACGTCCAGTATTATCTCCTGGAGAATCATAAGCCTGCACTATAAAATAATTAAAATAAGGACCTGACTCCGATACAATACTTTGTGGCTCACCGTCAATTACTAATAGCCTGTCTGTACCCGATTTTGGTCCGATTCTTTCTCCCAAGGTCTGAATGAACAACAACATATTCTCATCACTTCCACTCATGTTACCTCGATGACCAAAATTAGGCTCATAGTCAATATCAAAGCCATCATATCCATATTTATCAATACTATCACATATTGCATGGGCATATTTCTTTATAGCTTCTTCCTTATTCTCATTCCATCCCCAGAATTCCAGATAATTATCTTTATATTCCTCGGGAGTCAATTGGTCACCGATATTTTGAACAATAAAACACATCAAAGCTTTAGTCCCTTTTACATTTTGTACATAACGCAAATCTTTTGTTTGCGCTTCTGTCAAATTTCTCCAGTTACCCCAAATAGAAACAAAATCCACACTATCAGGAAGTCCGGCTAAACATTTTTCTAAAGTAGCTCCATTTCCGGTCCAATTACCAAACCATCCGAAAGCAACCGGATGATCTGTTTTCTTATAAGCGCGAAGCTGGGCATAGTATTCTTCCGGAAGTGACGACTGAGTCATATCTTCCTGGAATTTTGGTTCCATGTCTGTCCAATCATCACACGCTGTATTCGCAACCGTTATGCCAAATAACAACATTATAAAATAGAATATCTTTCTCATACTATTTATATTAATATAGATTATACTATTATTCACTTATCCCTACGCTGCCACCAAACCTTAGTCTGATAATTATCAGCGCCACCCAATTTACTTACAGCAGCATTTACATTAGCAGCATTACGAATATATTCCGATGGTGGGAACGGAATACGATTAGCGGAAGGAAGATTGGTTACATTTCCATTCAATAACGGGAAAAAACGCGGATACCCAGTACGACGATACTCGCTCCATGCTTCTTGTCCCAAAGGCCACATTGCAATCCATTTTTGGGTTATTAATCTTTCCAGTTTTTCTTCCTCACCAGCATCATCTTTCCATTTGATAGTTATAGAACTAATAGCACTTTCATTCCCCTTATTCTCATTAGGATCTACATAATCAGCCTGAGTACTTGATTCATCATTCAGGTATTGGTCAATACCATCCGATACTCCCCATTGTGCAAAGGAAAGTCTGATAGCTGATTCATACAAATCTTTCACCGTTTCTCCTTTTACATCCCATCCTAACATTGCCGCTTCAGCTTTATTAAAAGCTGTTTCAGCTGCACTCATCCATAAAGTACGATCCATCTCTCCAACATTTATTCTAGAGAAAGTCGGTCCGGTAATATCATTACCATAAGACAAACCTGCGCGCATACCCACATAATCATCATCTCCTTTATCGCTCGTTTTCTTTTTAAAATATTTCGACATACGTGGATCGTTGTATCCTTTCATATAAGATGTAATATCGGCAGAGACACATTGGTCAGGCCATTGCACTAATACCGTATACAATTGATTTTTAGTGCCTAAAGAAGTTGCGTTATCTTCATTGGAAGTAATTACCCCTATAGAATGGTTAATAGCTTCCTCCGCCATCTGTCTGGCATATTCACGATCTGCAAAACGAATACGAATGGCCATACGTAGTTTCAGTGAATTTGCAAATTTCACCCATTTCTCAAAATCACCGTCATAAACTTTATCATACTTAGCCATCGTTCTGTTGTTTGGATTTTCGGTCACATAAACAGTCATTACATTAATTGCATCAGTCAGATCAGTAAACATTGCATGATATGCTTCCTCCATTGTATCGTAAGGAGTCGAAAGTTTATCACTTGAAATTTGGGAATAAGGAAGTGCCCCATACATATCAAGCATACGATGCATTGTCGCAATTCTTAGGATCTGTGCCCATGCAAAGTTAACCCCTGTCCCTTGGGTTACATTCTTTATTTTATTCCATGCACCATACGTCAATACCATTACATTATCATCTGCAAACTGCCAGTTTAACCAGTTCTCGGGTGCATTATATGTAGCAAAATTTGCCCCTTTAAACTTATCTGTTGCCATTACTTGATAACGTCCATAGCAGTCACCAATCAAGGATTCATTGGTATTATAAATGTTTTCAGTAGCTATGGGATATGCATAATCACATAAAGTCAAGAAGAAAGCATTGGCAGCAAATCCATCTCGTCCAAGTTCTTCTTCCGAAACTTTTCCCAACGGATCATTCAAGCTATTATCCATGCATCCTTGTAACATTGGAGTTCCAACAAGCATACAGCCTGCAATAGAAATCTGCGTTATGAATTTATATATTTTCATTTGGTTATTCTTTTATCGTTAAAACTGTATTTTTACATTAAATCCCCAACTTCTCAAACTTGGTTGCATAAAGTAATCAACACCTTGATAATAAGTACCAGTAGAAGCGGTAGCTTCCGGATCAAATGGTGCTTTATTATAAATCATCCACAAGTTGTGACCTGTTATTGACAAACTAAGATTACATTTGTTATTAAACCATTTGGCTGGAAGTGAATAGCCCACCGATAACTCTTGTAAACGAACATTAGTAGCACTATATACATAGTTAGACATCAATCCACTTATTCCACCCACTTCTGTATAATAAGTCTGGGGATCCACTTTTCCATTATTTACAGGAACACCTTCATTATCACGTGCTAAAGCTGTGACCTTAGATACTCCGAACTGATCCATTACAGCTTGTGTTGGTGAGATAACAATACCTCCAAAGCGGGCAGCAAGCATGAATCCCAAGCTAATGCCTTTATAAGAGAAATCATTTCTAAAGCCTAAATTGCTCTTAGGCAATACAGAGCCAATATGAATAAACTCATCCGAATTCTTTATATCCTCTTTTTTCACATTCTGGCTCGCTTTATCAATAAATACATTTCCTTCGTTATCACGTTTCAAACGATTAGTGACATACATGTCTCCCATGCTTCCTCCTTTACGAAGAATAACTTTAGCCGATCCAATGCCACCTTTATCTATCTCACTCAAACTATAGTGATTACCTTCATCATCCACTGCATCATCCAAGAGTTCTACAATCTTATTTTTATTAAAACTAAAAGTCAAATTGGAATTCCATGAGAAATCTCCCCATGATTTATTATACCCTAAAGAAAATTCCATACCTTTATTCTCAATATTACCAGACTGTGCATACATAGTCGCATATACAGCGGTTCCTGACAAAGGAACCTGGAATGTTTGTTTGCGAGTATTAGCCTTATACCAGGTAACTTCCAAACTTAAACTATTATTAAAGAATTTGGCATTCAAACCAGCCTCCCAAGAATTTGTACGTTCAGGATAAAGTTTAGGCAAAGGACGGTAAGTTTGTAATTTCCATTGACTAGTCGCAGGGTCCCACTCATACGTTTTGTTAGAAGAAAGATTCTTAGGAATAGGAGCACCTACTGAAGCAAATGAACCGCGTACTTTCAAATAAGTAATAGCTTTGGGTAATTTCACCATTTCGGAAATTACTCCTGAAAGTCCTATTGATGGATAAAAGAAAGATGATTGTTCTGTATTAATCAATGCTGAATCCCAATCATTACGCCCGGTTAAAGTCATATATAACATACTCTTCCAGCCAATTTCCGCACTAGCAAAAATAGAGTTGGTACGTTGTTTATATCCACTTTCTATAGGATAAGTATCTTTATCCAAGGTAGTAGTCATATTATATAGACTAAAAACATTAGACATATCTTTCAAACCACCTTGGAATCCTCTTTCGTCATAATAAGTTTGAGTAAAACTACCGCCAATATTAGCACTTAAACTTAAGTCACCAAAGCGTTTATTAATATTAGCCATCACGTCTGCATAAGCCTGTCTATCGTCAGCTTTATAGTACTTATAGAATCCATAAATAGAACTATTAGTAAAGTAAAGGTCAGTAGAAGCATTTCTTTTATCTGAATAATCATTGGTTGCATTATCAATGCGGACACGCCCTGTCACATCAAGCCAATCTAAAATTTCATATTTTAAACTGGCATTAGCCATGTAGCGTTGTTTTTTCATACCATGGTTCATCTCATTAGCCACCCAATATGGATTATTTTTCATACTGTATCCAGGATCACCCCATCCCCAGTTCTGTACATCAATCTTACGAGTTGTGTCATACGTTTTATACATCCTCACAGCTTCAAAGTTTTCGCCACGCGGGAATAGATATACGGCTGGTAGTGGATTGAAATATTCACCTTGTGCCATTAGATTAAGATCTTCTTGGATAATATAGCTAAAACCCACATCTAATGTCATTTTATCCTTCAGGAATTTTGTTGTATTTCTGAAGGTAAAATTGTAACGGTCATATTTGCTATTTTGAATGATACCAGTTGCATTAGTAGTACCTACAGACAGATAAGTTTGATTCTTTTCATTACCAACAGATAAAGAAACGTTATTCTGAATATTAGTACCTGTATTGAAAAAATCTTTTGGCTCATAAGTTCCGAAAAGGGAAGACGCTTTATCTCCCCATGAAGCAAAGGAACCTGCGCGGTTTATATAAGAATTTTGGAATTCAGGCATTATAAAAGGATTGGAAAAAGTAGAATTATTAGAAATAATAATTCGTGCCTTACCTTCTTTTCCCTTCTTTGTAGTAATTAAAATTACACCAGACGCTGCATTAGAGCCATACAAGGCCGCAGCAGCAGGTCCACTTAATACAGACATGCTTTCAATATCTTCCGGATTGATATCAGATATACCCTCTCCTCTCGGTTGGGCTGAATATTGTCCGTTAGTGTCACCTTTATTTGTATTAAAAATAGGAACACCATCAATTACATATAAAGCATTATTGTCTGAAGATATAGATTTGGTACCACGCATAACTACACGCGTAGCCCCTCCAACACCGGATGAAGATGCATTGATATTAACACCAGCCACCTTTCCAGCCAGTGAGTTCATAAAATTGGCACTTTTTACAGTTGTCAATTCATCACCTTTTACTTCTTGCACATTATAGCTTAATGCTTTAGTTGCGCGCTTGATACCTAATGCAGTAACGACTACTTCGTCCAACACCTGCGTATCTTCTCCTAAAGTAACCTTCAAGGGTTGTGCACTAGTAAGCGTGATTGCTTGGGAGGCATAACCGATATAGGATACTTCAAGTACATCACCTTTAGCTGCTTGTATTTTGAAATTTCCATCCATATCAGTGATAGTACCATTTGAAGTTCCTTTTACCAAAATACTAACTCCAATCAATGGTTCTCCTTTTGAATCAGTAACAGTACCACTTGCAGTAATTGGTGTTTTTTTCTGCTGCTCTTCTTTATTACTCTTCGCAGAAAGTACAATATGATTATCTACTATTGAAAAACTGACATTTACTCCTCTGAATAACTGATTCATTACATTATTCAAAGATTCTTTTGTTACCTTGATAGATATGACACGATTTATATCGACATCATTTGTGTTATAGACTACTGACATTGAAGTTTGTTTCTCAATTTCTTTCAAAGCAGTGTTCAAGGGTACTTTCGATAGATTAAGAGTGATCGTTCGTTCTTGCCCATAAGCTGAAGCAAAACACGAAACCAACAAAAGGAAGAATAACAAGTACGGAAACTTGTGTTTTATAATTTCTTTCATCTTATTCTTTTTAATTAGAAATAGTTTTTAGAGAATTTGTAATTAGAGGCGGTAAATGAGATTACCGTTTTCACACAAAGGTTTCATGTATCTCTGTTTCTCATAATTAATAAATTTAAAGGTTATACTTAAAATAAATTCCATAAGCGCTTATTCAATAGTAATACATTTTATGTTGTAACCTTACTAAACGAAGATAAGATTTTTTTCGAAAAAAATAGAATAGAAAGATTCCTAATTGAAAAATAAATACTCAAATATTTGATAAATAGAATCTTATGTACTTATTAAAATCAGGCTGATTTATTACATTTGCATACATTTTGCATACAACATATGTATGCTTTACCTATTGTATAGATATAAATATTCATTTTATGTTCAAATATTCAAAAGATGGAATTTCGGTTTTAACCATATTAGATACCAGAAGAGCAAAAAAGAGTGGACAGTTTCCTGTTAAAGTTCAAGTGGTATATAGAAGAAAGCAAAAATATTACTCAACTGGGAAGGAAGTGTCAAAAGAAGATTGGGCAAGGTTATTAAAAGTAAAAAGCCGGTTATTGGCAGAAATTCGATCAGATATAGAGAGTAGTTTTTCAACTATTAAGCAACAAGTTAACGAACTGATACAAAAAGGAGAATTTAGTATTGAAACATTAAGCGCCAGGTTAGGAAGGCAGATGAATGATATGACTTTGCGCAGTGCTTTTCGCTTAAAAATGAAAGAACTGGAAGCCAATGAACAAGCAAACACTTACTTAAATTATCAAAGTGCTTTAAAAAGTTTAGAAGATTTCGGAGGTTCCACTATACCTTTGGAAAACATTACAATTGATTGGCTTAAACGTTGTGAAAAATTTTGGATATCAGAAGGTAAAAGCTATTCAAGCATAAGTATTTATTTCCGAGCTTTAAAGTGTGTCTTAAATCGTGCTGTACATGATGGTATCATAAAAGAATCATCTTTTCCTTTTGGAAAGAATAAATATGAAATTCCTGAAGGGTGTGGACGTAAATTAGCACTTACTCTTTCTGAAATAAAAAAAGTAATGTCTTATCAATGTGAAACAAAAGATATAGAAGAATTTAGGGATCTCTGGGTGTTTTCTTATTTATGTAATGGCATTAATTTTATGGATTTATTATTTCTTCAGTATTCAAATATTATGGATGGAGAAATATGCTTTGTACGCTCTAAGACATCTCGAACTACCAAACATAACAAAGAGATACATGCAATCATTACTCCTGAAATGTGGAATATTATTCAAAAATGGGGTAATCCAAGATTAAGCCCGCAAACGTATATTTTTAAATATGCTAGAGGAACTGAAGATGCCTTTGAAAAGATTAGATTGGTACGGCGTATTATAACCAAATGTAACAGAAGACTTAAAAAAATAGCCCAAGACATTGGAATTTTTCAGTTGACGACTTACACGGCAAGGCATTCTTTTGCTACAGTATTAAAACGTGGAGGTGCAAAAACCTCATATATTTCTGAAAGCTTGGGACACTCTAACTTATCTGTAACCGAGCACTATTTAGCATACTTTGAAAAAGAGGAAAGAATAAGGAATGCTCAATTATTGACTAACTTTAATCTCTAGATTAATACATTTGCATGCAAATTGTATGTACAATGAAAAATGGACCAATAATTGATATAGGATAAAAGTGAGTATAATATTAAAAAACGCATATTCAGATTACCTATAATTTAGAATATGCATCTTGTTATCAGGAGTGTTTTGAAAACCGCAGGGATTTCCACTTTAGCCAAACGTAATTCAAATAAAAAAGGATAATATTATTGCAAATTATTCTTTTTATCGCCCGCGTAGTGATAGAATAGTATCTAATATTGACAATATTAATCAAATGAAAAGATTCCGTTCTTTGTATTATCGGCACTAACTAGAAGAAAACAACTACTATAAAACAAGTTATTATTATTCTTTAAATGATTTGTTAGGTTCCATTTAAAGAATCAAAATGTTCCACACCGAGAAACGAAGTGATTCTCGGTGTGGAACATTCCTGAGAAAACGTCTTTTATCGAATATTCATACCGCATATATGAATAAAAACAATTTAATTACTGCATATTCATGTGCAATCTTACTAACTTTTTCTTTCATTCATTGATTTTGCTCAATTGTATTTAGCCTGATATCTTAAAAATAGAACATCTAATCTATTTATCTAACAAGAATTGGATCTAGAAAAAGTATATGAAACTGATTTTCTCCCAAACAATCACGCTTGCCAACGCACAACCTATAAAAGTAACCTTAGGAGAAGATACGCAAGTATTGGACGAAGTAGTTGTTACTGCATTGGGTATCAAGCGTGCAACTAAGGCGTTAAGTTATAATGTACAAGAGGTAAAAGGTGACGAATTGACAGCTGTAAAAGATGCCAATTTTATGAATTCACTATCAGGAAAGGTTGCCGGTGTTCAGATTAATAGTGGTGCAACCGGTGCTGGTGGTGCCACACGTGTTGTTATGCGTGGTATGAAATCTCTGACTAAAGATAACAATGCATTGTATGTAATTGACGGTGTACCTATTTTTAATACAGGAAAAAGCGGTGGCGAAGGATTATTTGGAGAGATGGGAGGATCAGATGCTGTTGCTGACTTAAATCCGGACGATATTGCTAGTATTAGTATGATGACCGGTCCTTCTGCGGCAGCATTATATGGTTCTGCTGCGGCAAACGGTGTTGTTTTAATTACTACTAAAAAAGGCCAAACAGAGAAAACTACCATAACAGTATCCAACAGTACTACTTTCTCTAAAGCATATATTATGCCGGATATGCAGAACCGTTATGGTACAAGTTCCGGATTATTCAGCTGGGGAGAATTGGCAAACCGTCGATATAACCCATCTGACTTCTTTGAAACAGGCTCCAATGTTATCAATTCGGTAGCATTATCTACAGGAAATACCAAAAACCAGACCTATCTTTCTGCTTCTACAACTAACTCCGGTGGAATTCTTCCGAATAACTCCTATAACCGTTATAATTTTACGGCACGTAATACCACCCATTTCCTGAATGATAAACTTACTCTGGATATCGGTGCACAATATATCGTTCAGAACAACAAAAACATGGTTTCTCAAGGACAGTATTATAACCCTCTCCCATCACTGTATCTATTCCCTCGTGGAGACAACTTTGACGAAATTCGTTTGTATGAACGTTATAATACTAACTACGGCTATATGGAACAATATTGGCCTTATGGTGATGCAAGTTTGTCATTACAAAATCCATATTGGATACAAAATCGCATCAACCGTACTTCCAACAAGAAACGTTATATGATGAACGCTTCTTTGAAATGGCAGGCTACAGATTGGCTCAATGTTGTCGGTCGCGTCAATCTGGACAATTCCGACTACCGGAATAAAAACGAAAAATCAGCTTCTACATTAACAACATTCTGTGGTGTAAGTGGTGGTTTTGAAGATGCCATGCGTCAGGAACGTTCTTTATATGCCGATTTCCTGGCTAATATAGATAAAACATTTGGTGATTTTCATTTAACAGCCAATGTTGGTGCTTCCATATATCATACTTCAATGGATCAGTTATATATTGCAGGTGACCTGGTTATCCCCAACTTCTTCCAGATCAACAATATTAATTTCTCTGCCAACTATAAACCGGATCCTACCGGATATGAAGATGAAATTCAAAGTATTTTTGCCAGTGCTGAATTAAGTTGGAAAAATCAACTGTATCTAACTGTAACCGGACGTAATGACTGGGATTCAAAACTCGCATTCTCCAAACAAAAATCGTTCTTTTATCCGTCAGTCGGTTTATCGGCTTTATTATCAGAAATGGTTAAACTACCAGAGGTGATTTCTTATGCTAAAATACGCGGTTCGTATACAGTGGTAGCCTCTTCTTTCGATCGTTTCCTTACTAATCCGGGGTACGAATACAACAGCCAGACACATAACTGGGCGAATCCGACCGTATATCCGATGGACAATATGAAACCTGAAAAGACTAAATCCTGGGAAATCGGTTTGAACTTGAAATTCTGGGGAAATCGTTTTAATTTAGACGCTACTTACTATCGTTCTAACACACTGAACCAAACATTTAAGGTAGATATCCCCTCTTCTTCCGGATATAAACAAGCGATTGTACAAGCTGGTAACGTGCAAAATCAGGGTATTGAATTAGCTTTAGGATTCAGTGATAAATGGGCAGGATTCGGATGGTCTTCTAATGCAACCTTCACTCTAAACCGTAACAAGGTGAAACGACTGGCAAGCGGTAGCGTGAATCCCGTGACAGGAGAAGCTATCCAAATGGATGAAATGAATGTGGGTTGGTTAGGTAAAGAGAATGTAGCTCCTCGCGTCATCCTGACAGAAGGAGGTTCCATGACTGATATCTATGTATACAACCAGCTGACAAAAGACAATAACGGTAATATAAAAGTCGATCAGAATGGTAATCTGGGTATCACTTCATCAAACACTCCGGTAAAAGTAGGTAATCTGGATGCTGATTTCAACCTCGGATGGACCAATCATTTCACTTATAAAGGAATTGATTTAGGAGTTGTATTATCAGCCCGTGTAGGCGGATTAGCTTATTCGGCTACTCAAGGTATTTTAGATTATTATGGAGTATCCGAAACATCTGCAACAGCTCGTGATAATGGTGGTATACCTATTAATAACGGCAAAGTTAACGCCCAAAAGTATTACCAGACTATTGGTACGGGTGAAGGTGGCTACGGTCGTTATTATCTATATAGTGCAACCAATGTACGTTTGCAGGAATTGAGTCTAAACTATACACTTCCTAAAAGATGGTTTAAAAATGTGGCGAATGTTACTTTGGGTATTGTAGGACGTAATTTATGGATGATTTATTGTAAAGCCCCATTTGACCCGGAATTGTCTGCCTCTACCTCCAGTAACTATTATATGAATGTAGACTACTTTATGCAACCCAGCTTGCGTAACTTCGGTTTTAATGTGAAAGTTCAATTTTAAAAGAAAAAGCTAATGTTATGAGAAAATATTTAAGAAATATCACAGTCGGTGCCGCTCTGTTGTTACTGGCAGGAAGTTGTACCGATAAATTTGAGGAGTATAATACGAATCAATATCAAATTCATGATGCAGACCCTGCGACTTTGATGAAATCTATGATTGAAACAATTGTGAATATTCAGCAGAATGACTCTCAAATGCAAGATCAGATGGTGGGACAGTTAGGTGGCTATCTATGCTGTTCTAACACATGGAGTGGTACAAACTTCAGCACATTCAATCAGAGTGATGCCTGGAATGCTACCCCCTGGAACACTCCGTTTGAAAAAATATATGGAAACTTTTTCCAAATACAAGAAGCGACAAATTCTACGGGACATTATTATGCTTTTGCGTGTATGATACGTGCAATAACAATGCTTCGCGTTGCGGATTGTTATGGACCGATGCCTTACAGCCAAGTAAAGAAGGGTAATTTCTATGTATCTTATGATACCCAGGAACAGGTCTATACCAGTATATTAAGTGATTTAGCCAATGCAGCCGATGTTTTGTACAACTATTATGTAGAAACAAATGGTAATGCCCCATTGGGAGCCAATGATCCGGTTTTTGATGGAAATTATTCAGGTTGGGCTAAGCTAGCCAATTCAATGCGTTTACGTGTTGCAATGCGAATCAGCGGAACATGGCCTGGCATTGCTCAAGAGGCAGCTGAAGCAGCAGTAACACATAAAGCAGGATTGATTGAAAGTAATTCGGATAATGCTATGCTTTCTTGTGGCACGCAGAGTAATCCCTATCAACTGGCAGCTGTAAGTTGGGGTGATCTGCGTGTGAATGCAAATATTGTAGATTATATGAATGCATATGGCGATCCACGTATGCCGAAGTTCTTTAATAAGTCTACCCTTGCCGGGAAAACAGATAAATATGTAGGTATGCGTACTGGAGATGCTGATTTTAAAAAGGCAGATGCAGCAGGATTCTCTATTCCTGCATATACGGCAACTTCTAAATTAATGGTTTTCTGTGCTGCAGAGACAGCGTTTTTACGTGCAGAAGGAAAATTGCGTGGTTGGAATGTCGGTTCTAAAACAGCAAAAGCCTATTACGAAGATGGTATTAATTTATCAATGGAACAATATCAGGTTTCAGCCACTGAATACATGAAGATTGACGAGGCTCCTGTCGTATCACATGAAAGTGATGTTGTGCAAAATGCTACTGCTACAATTACCAATACTGTGAGTGTAATGTGGGATGACAGCGAGGCTGACAACGTAAATGGAAAGAATTTCCAACGTGTCATTACTCAAAAATGGATCGCCAATTATCCATTAGGATTGGAAGCATGGGCTGAATATCGCCGTACAGGTTATCCGGAACTTTATCCTTGTATCGACAATCTATCAGATTGTGGTGTGAGCAGCCAACGCGGTATGCGTCGTCTAAGTTTCCCTTATACAGAGGCACAAAACAATAAAGCCAATTATGATCTGGGAGTAGCAGAACTAGGCGGTGCTGATAACGAAGCTACTGACTTAAAGTGGGCTAAAAAGAACTAATTTATATAATGCATAAAAAGGACTTTTATGAAGAAAATTTATTTATTATACATTGTACTCATATCACTGGCAACGACCTCATTGATCGGTTGCAGTGACTGGACGGAGTCAGAAGCAAAAACTTTTCCCGAATCGATCGTATCGGATGAATATTATGCGGCCTTGCGTGCCTATAAACAGACAGATCACCAAGTTGCATTTGGTTGGTTTGGTGGCTGGAGTGGTGAAGGCGCTTTTATGAAAAGTTCTCTGGCTGGTATCCCGGATAGCGTAGATATCGTTTCTATCTGGGATAATGGAACAAATCTTTCAGAAGCTCAACGTAAGGATATGGCTTTTTGCCAAAACATGAAAGGTACAAAAATTGTATACTGTTCAATTATCGGTTCTGTAGGAGACAAATTAACTCCTCAAAACATACTAGATAATTGGGAAGAAATGGGATATAATAGTGAGCAAGAAGCGATTAACGCATTTTGGGAATATCCTTCAGACGAAAGTAACATACAGGCAGTAGAAGTTTCAATACGCAAATACGCAAAAGCTATTATAGATACTTTAAATCTATATGGCTACGACGGATTTGATATAGATTATGAGCCTGTGGCTGGACCATACACAGGAAATATAGTTGATAAAGATGAACATTTGTTTTTCTTTATTGATGAACTAGGCAAGTATCTGGGGCCAAAGTCTGGAACAGGAAGACTACTGGTTATTGATGGTGAACCTCAAAGAATTACTACCAAGCCTGAAATTGGAACTTACTTTGATTATTTCATTATTCAGGCCTATAAACCTGGTAGTGATTCAAATCTAGACAAACGACTGATTGACGGTAAGGTTTGGGGACCGGGATTGGTAGAAACTTTCGGCGGAGTAATGTCCGAAGAGCTAATTACAAAAAGAACCATAATGACCGAAAATTTTGAGGCAACCGATGCTGCCATGGATGGTGGTTATCCTTATACCGACCGTTATGGAAATAGCATGAAATCTTTAGAAGGCATGGCACGTTGGCAGCCTAGAAATGGTTTCCGTAAAGGCGGGGTAGGAACTTATCACATGGAAGCTGAATTTGGTACCTCACCGGAATATAAGAATATACGCCGTGCTATTCAAATTATGAACCCGTCATCACATTCATTACTTAAAAATTAATGTAAACTATGAAACGTATGAATTATATAAAAATTTTATGCTTCTCCGCAGTCATTACAGGCTTAGGAAGTATAGTAAGTTGTGGAGATGCAAAATACGATACTTTAGATACACATGCTTATATTGAAGAAGCACTTTCCAGTACAAGTCAGAAAGTAACAGTACAAGCTTCTGGAGAAAGCTTTACTACCTTAAATGTGCATCTAAGTAATCTTTCTTCTACTGATAATCACTATAAGCTGGTCACAGATCAATCAGTATTGGATGCTTATAACCATATAAATGGAACCGGATATATAATGTTGCCCGAAGGATATTATACATTACCGGAAACCATTACAGTGAAAGCCGGACAATATGCTACTGATGCCCTTTCTATTGCTTTGAAAGCCTTTAGCCAGGAAATGATGAAGTCAGGAGAATCATATGCACTGCCTGTAAAACTTGTATTGCAGGATGGAAGTATTTCACCGATGGAAAATACCGGAACCTTTGTTATTTTGGCAGAAAGTATTATCGAATTTTCAGCTCCAATGTTTGTTGGCGCTCCTAGTTTAAAAGCTAATAAATTCACAGAATCTCCCGAAACGTATTCACAATATACGATAGAGGTTCGTTTTCAGGTAGCCAACACAGCTGACCGTGACCGTGCAGTCTTTAAGAACGGAGGAGATGATGCAAACTTCATCCTTTTACGTTTTGAGGATCCTCAAAGTGACAATGAAAATTATAAGGCACATTCATTAGTACAGATTGTAGGACGTAACCGGCTTTATTTGAATCCAAGTAATTCTTTCAAGCCAAACGAATGGCAACATTTAGCATTGGTCTGTGATGGTTCCAACTATCGACTTTACATAAACGGAGTTGATTCGGGTGTGTTGAGTATACCAACAGGAGCTACAACTTTCTCTGATGTAAATTGGTTCTGCTTAGGTGATGATTCTTATAGTAGATGGGGAAACTGTAAAATTTTGATGAGTGAAGCACGTATTTGGTCCGTAGTTCGTTCCGCTTCTCAAATTCAGAATAACATGACGCAAGTTAGCCCTAAATCTGTAGGTTTGGAAGCTTATTGGCGATTCAATGAAGGACAAGGTAATGTGTTCGAAGATGCAACCGGTAAAGGTCATACTTTGACAACTTCTGCTACTCCTACCTGGATTGACGGTATTTTATCTACAGACAAATCTACCGAATGGAAATAGTAATAATTTAATCGTATGTACATATGAAAAATATATTTCAATCACTATCAATAGCAGCCCTACTCGGCTTGTTTGTTCCTTTCATTTCGTCCTGTAGTGATGATGAAGAAGCTTTTAACGAGTGGAATGCTACGTATGTGTCTCTACAGAGAAATGACTACTTGTCAGGTAACGTCAAAAAGTTTAATCTGACTCATGATGCGAATGGAATCGGAGGAGATGAAATTAAGATGGCTTTTACTGTAAAAACACAGAAAGCAGTCTCTACAGATATGGTTATCGCATTAAGTGTAAAAAGTGAAACAGAAGGGCTTGATGCAAGCCAGATCGTTTTAAGTTCCTCACAGGTTACTCTCAAAGAAGGACAGATGACTTCTGAAGAAATCACTGCAACGGTCGATCCAACGATATTCGCCAGTATCATGGAAAAAACAAGTTTCTCTTTCAGTGTATCAATCAGTAATGTAACTACCAATGATAAGAACACTGTCATTAGCAGTAATTTAAGTATCTTACCTGTCATCATTAATAAAGCTGCCTACTGTAATCTAAAAAGTGGTACTCCTAGCAATAGCCAACTTATCAGTAATCGTGCAGGTTGGATTGTTAATGTGGAAGAAGGAGTAGACGGCGCACCTAATAATTTAATTGATGGCAAGACTGGAACTGACGTTGCTCTAAATAATAAAGGCTTCTGGTTCACCGTTGATTTAGGAGAAACTAAGGTTTTAACAGGCATCAAAACGAATCATTGGGGAAATGCATATGCTCCTAGAGAAGTGGAAATATTACAGTCTGAAAATGGTACGACATGGAAATCATTGAGTTCATTAGCAATACCCGGTAATAGTACACAAAACATCACGTTCATCTCTCCTATTACTACGCGATATCTAAAATATCAGATTATCACTATCTCTACAAACGGTCGTACGGATGTTACAGAATTTAATGTTTACGAACCCAAAAGTGAATAAACATAATGAATAGGTAACATAGAAATGATAAAATAGAGGGTAATCCAATGGATTACCCTCTATTTTAGAAACATACTTCACAAACATACTTCCAGACTATCAATCTATCTCCCAAAAGAATACTCCAGATCTCTACTTGTTAGTTCATCTTTGTACATCTTTCTTATGACTTATGGTTTTGAATTAAATTTCTCCTACTGAATCTTTACGCTATTATCCGGTTTCAGCCGTTTCAGTTTTGTTCGTAAACGCCTTGATAAAGAGCGATAACGGCTGAAACCGGATTTTTGTATCCCCCGCAGGAAGGGATTCTGGATAGGGAGAATGCTTTCAGCCTCTTAGGAGCGACATTGATATGTCGGATTAAAGTCGTTGACATGCCGGGTTAGTAAATCAGAGTCTCTATTCGCATAAAACGAAGGCTATGTTTCACTCAAACAGCGGCTCTATTGAAGGTAAATAGAGACTCTAAAAAAGAGACTATTTACATCTCCTTTTTGTTTTCAGGTTCGCGTTCAGCCAAAAGCACCGATGAAAAGGAACTTTTTAAGTAGACTGAAAGCTGAATGCGGTTTTTAACTAATTCTATTTAGATGGGCTCACCACGGTGAAGTTTGTTCAAAACTGCACCAAAACAAAATTTTCGATCAAACACTTGTTTCTCTAATGATCTAAGAAAGCCATAAAGGAAAGGGGGATTCTTAATGAGTTAAGAATCCCCCTGTAAAAAGACT
>ERZ773237.1777-NODE-1777-length-16380-cov-3.337335_pt1 | contig 16380 bp, 10 predicted proteins | sample MGYA00580990_ERZ773237 | MGnify/ENA primary metagenome ERZ773237 (study PRJEB29015, sample SAMEA2737749) | human gut metagenome | biome: human gut; feature: human-associated habitat; material: faeces | place: China | collected 2012 ...
AAAGCGACCGTCTATATCGGTCAAAACTCCGCCTGCGGCATTTTTCACAGTAACCGTCGCACCAATAATCGGCTCACCTTTAGAGTCCTTTACCACGCCCGAAACTTTGAATCTCGCTTGAGACACAATGTTGGACCGTTCCACTGCATTGGAGTTCCTATCCGGATTCATATCTTCCGCTGCACTTAAACATACATTGGATAAACAGAGTCCCGCGAATAGTAATGTCCTGCAAGTACCATAATTCATTGTTCTGATTTTCATAATCAAACTTGACTTAGTTAACAATTTACTAATTCTATTCATTGCTTTTTATCTCATTTCTGATGTGGAATTTCTATCGGAACAAAGTTAAGGACTCTTAATAAGAGGGCGTCTCCATATCGTCTAAATCGATTGACATTAGCTTTAGAGCAATGTTGTTTTTATACAATTTGATTGAGATTTTATATAGCCACAAGCCGCAACAGCCCAATAAGAGCCGTTCCGGGCAGAAAAGAACATTCGTTCAGGCTATAAAATTCATTGATTTGACGACCGGATAAAGAATATTATCTTTCATAAAGCCATTTATTTATTCCTCTATAATAAAGACTTATTTTTATTGCAATAAAGATTTGTACGACACCCGGGTGTCAGACAAGTTGTAATTGCACCCGAAAAAGATTTGGTTATAAGGGAAGCAGCCATTCAACAGTATTCCCATTATACTAAAAATAAGAGTACCCACCCCCCAAGTAGCGATTTCAGTACCGATTTCAGCTCTATTGGATAAATTCAACATAATAAGAGACAAAATTAATGCTCTCTATTTACAATCTAAACTCTATTGAACAACCTTATCACATGCATACGGTTAACATTCACTATTTTTACAAACAGAAAAAAGCGACACCTTCTAACAAGATTCACTTATGAACGCAATGACAGAACAAACCTATCGTCCGATCATATTGAGTAAATATACGGCTGTGTTAAAATCCTGCCGGAACCTGATTTCGAGCGAAGACATCCGGTTGATCCGTAAAGCCTTTAAGATAGCCATCCAAAACGAAACCGAAGCTTCGGAATTAAACTATCAGGAGATCGTCCGTATTTTGGATATTACGCTGATCATTACCCAGGAAATCGGCTTAGGCCGGACTTCTATCATTTGTGCCATGCTCCACAAAACAGTGGAAAAAGAAATGATCACCCTGGAGCAAATCCGGGAGATGTTCGGGGAAAAAGTAGAGCAAATCATCAAAGGACTGAAGGATATCAGCCACATTTATGCCACCCAGCGGATTGTAAACTCGGAGAATTTCAGAAAATTATTGCTCAGTTTTGCCGAAGATATCCGCGTACAGCTGATCTTCCTGGCCGAAAAACTCTATGCTTTACGGCAGGCTGCACAGCTTTCGGAGGCCGGACAAAAACAGCTGGCCATGGAAACCAGCTATATTTACATCCCTTTTGCCCATCGATTGGGATTGTACAATATCAAATCGGAGATGGAAGACACAGCTCTCCGCTATGCCAATCCCCAAATCTACCGGGAGATCGAACAAAAATTGAAGGAATCGAAAACCGCCCGGGAGGCTTACATTGCCGAATTTATCGCTCCGATTGCCGAAGAAATGAACCGGAGAGGTATCAAATTTAAAATGAAATACCGCACGAAGACGATTGCCTCGATCTTAAATAAGATGCGGAAAAGCCAGGTTGAATTTGAAGAAATTTTCGACATTTTTGCTGTACGTTTCATTATCGACAGTGTCGGCGAAAATGAGAAGCCCGACTGTTGGCGGGTATATTCTATCGTAACCGATAAGTATACGCCTAATCCCCAGCGTCTCCGGGACTGGATTTCTGTACCCAAATCCAACGGATACGAATCGTTGCAGACCACCGTGCTGGGGCCTGGCAAACGCTGGGTAGAAGTACAGATCCGGACGGAACGTATGGATGAGATTGCCGAGAAAGGATTCGCTGCCCACTGGAAATACAAAGGGGGATCTTCGGATTCGATTATCGAAAACTGGCTGAACGAATTGCGCGAAATCCTGGAAAGCAATAATGAGAATGCGCTGGAATTACTGGATGATATGAAAATCAACCTCCAGGATAAAGAGGTACATGTATTTACTCCCAAAGGAGATTTAATAACGTTACAGGCAGGAGCCACCTTATTGGATTTTGCGTACGCTATTCACACCAATATCGGGAGCAAGTGTGTTGGAGGTATTGTCAATCACCGGAATGAAACCCTGAAATATGTTTTGAAAAACGGAGATCAGGTTTCTATTATCACTGCCGCCAACCAGCAACCGAAAGCCGACTGGCTGAGTTTTACAGTCACTTCGAAAGCCCGGAATAAAATCCGTCAATACCTGAATGAAGAAATCAACCACCAGGCCGATATCGGCAAGGAAACACTGATGCGCCGTCTGAAAAACTGGAAAATCGAATTCAACGACGAAGTGATCCGCAAACTGATGCAGCACTACAAATACAAGTTCGCTCTCGACCTTTACCACGGCATCGCTATCGGCAAGCACGATCCTTCCGAAATCAAAGAGATATTGACGCAGGTGGAAGAAAAGCCGGCCCCTGTCGTTCCGCCTAAAGATATCAAAGTGGTACGTCCAAAAAAAATCGATGAAGATGTACTGCTGATCGATAAAAATGTGGATAATGTAGAGTATAAGTTCGCCCGTTGCTGTAATCCGGTATACGGAGACGATATCATCGGTTTCGTATCCATCGGCGAAGGGATTAAAGTACACCGCCGCCAGTGTAAAAATGCCCTGGAGCTGGTTCGCCGTTATCCTTACCGGATCGTCAAGACCCGCTGGACCAACGATGGAGCCACTTCTTATCAAACCGTCCTGAATCTGACAGGCAAAGAGGACGGTAATATCATCAACAAAATTACCGAATTGATCGCCAAAGATCCGCATGCTACCTTGCGGGCCATTTCGATCAATGCCGCCGAGGGGGTATTCGATGGTAATATCACTGTCCTGATCGATAATACCGAACACCTGTCCCAATTGATTTCCAGACTAAAACATCTGGAAGGAGTGGTGAGAGTCAACCGCCACGATTCGATGCTCGAAGACTAGTCCTCTTTGACCTCCAGGAGCCATGCATCCCGAAACTGCGGATATTGTCTACGGATACGGATAAGCTCCCGGGCAGCATCGGCGTGAGTATCGTCACAAACCGCACTAACGCGGTACATCCCTTCACTATTCTGCATAATCGAACAACCCAAAAATCCGCGGCGCATCAGGTCCGACCGCAAGTTGATCGCATTCTGCCGGTAAATAAAACTCCCGACAATAATACAATACCGCATCAAATCGGCACCGTCCGTCAAACCGACTTTCTCCTTTTTCACCGTCACCGGTTCTTCTTCCACGATCAAGGTATCCTGTACTTTCTCCTGTACAGCAACTTCTACCGGTTGGGTAGATACATACCCTACCTCCGATCGTATCATTCTTTTATTCGACTTACAACAGGTCAGGGTCACCGCTAAGGCTAACAGACAAATCAATATTCGCATAACTTAAAGTTTTCTGACTTGTACGGTAAAAGAACGATTAAGTTACTCCGGGTTTAACTAGACATTAACTTTCTTTTCAATCAAAAAGCGATACCTTCGCAGAAAGAAAAAATGTTAAAAAGCTAAAACCTGATAAACCTTATCATCGATGAAAAACAAAGGATTTTTACTCTCATTATTCATTGCAGGGTCCTTGACTGCCAACGCACAGGATATCAAGGAGTGGCTGAGCCTGACACCTATAAAAATGGAGAAGCCGGCCTTGAGCCATGTAAAAAATGTCAAAGACCAGGTATTTACAGATGCCATGCTCACCGATTACTCCGGAGTAAATATCGGCAGCCTGGTTCCCGATGCCGATTCAAAGGAGAATCATTTTCACCGGCTCCGGTGGACGGTGGCCCCGATGAACCGGGATACCGTAACAGCCGGTGAAAAAACAGATCAACCGACGCTAAATTATTACGCGGTCTATTTCAGCAATTCCGAATGGATGAGCGGAAGTTTTCATTTCCGGCTATTCGGTCAGGCCGAAGTCTATATCGATGGAGTAAAAAAAGCCGGTTCTGCGGATAATAAACCCGTAGAAAAAATCGTTCACGGCGATTGGATTCCAGGAAAACACACGATTATCGTAAAAACGGCCACTCAGGGAGGCAATGTATTGTATGCTAATTTTAAAGCCGACAAAGCCTACGAACAGCTCCCTTTCGGTTTCTCTCTGTCCCCGCAACGAGGCAAGAATATTTACGATGTGCTCAACGGTAAACAAGTATCCCATCTGTCTGTCTCCCCCACCGGAAAATATGCCCTTGTCGGGATCACCAATACCGTAGATGGCCGAAGCAGTAACAATACCTACGTATACCGGATCGCCGACAAAGAAATCGTCTATACCTTTTATGGCAATAACGTACGTAATCTGCAATGGATTCCCGATCAGGACAAACTTTCTTTCCTGCAAGCAGAAGGCAACGGACAATCTTTATATAGTTACGACCTGGAAAAACAACTACAAACCCGTCTGATCAAAGAAGACCGGCAAATTCAGAGCTGCATCTGGTCACCCGATCGTTCTTATCTGATCTATTATGCCAATGAAAACTACAGCGATCCCAAATGGGAATTGCGTAAACTGGACGGCATACAAGATCGGCAGGACTATTTCCGTAACCGGAGTTATCTGTGTAAGTACGATTTCGCTACCGGCCTCCATTCCCGGCTCACCTGGGGAAATCTGAGCACTTCGCTTATGGATATCAGTGCAGACGGTAAAAAATTACTGATCTCCACTTCACGCCCGGCTTATACGGAATATCCCTATAACAAACAAGATATTTATCTGATGGATATCACCACCCAACAACTGGATACCCTTTGGAAGGACCGGCTTTATTCCATATCCTGTACTTTCTCTCCCGATGGCAAAAAACTGCTGATCAGCGGCGGCCCTTCGGCCTTCGGTAAACTGGGAGAAAACATCGGGAAAAATCAGATTGCCAACCAATACGATACCCAATTGTATATTTATGACCTGGCCACTAAAAAAGTGGACGCGATCACCCGCGATTTCAATCCTTCGGTGGAAGAAATGACCTGGCATAAAAACGGTAATATCTATATAAAAACGACCGATGCCGATTTCGTACATCTGTATTGCTATGCCGACGGTAAATTCACCCGGATCGAATGCCCGGGAGACATGATTCTCCGGACCAGTTTTGCCAGCCATGCCGACCGAATGATGTATACCGCTTCGAACACCGATTATCCTCCCCGGATCTATACCTTGAACCTAACCGATAATCAAGCGGCTCTCTGGGCGGATCCCAACGAAGAGCAATACCGGAATATTGTTTTCGGAGAGATGAAAGACTGGGACTATAAGTATAAGAAAGGTACGGTGATCGACGGACGTTATTATCTGCCTGCCGATTTCGATCCGGCCAAAAAATATCCGCTGATCGTTTATTACTACGGCGGAACGACCCCCGTCTCCCGTAGTTTCGGCGGACGCTGGCCTTTCAACCTCTATACGGCCAACGGTTATGTCGTATATGTGCTTCAACCTTCCGGAACCATCGGATACGGACAGGAATTTTCTGCCCGCCACCAAAACAATTGGGGTAAAATCACAGCCGACGAAATTATCGCCTCGACCAAAGCATTTGCCAAAGCCCATCCGTTTATCGATGCTTCTAAGATTGGTTGTATGGGAGCTTCTTACGGAGGTTTTACCACCGAATACCTTACCACCCGAACCGATATTTTCGCCTGTGCTATCTCACATGCCGGCATTTCCTCTATCTCTAGCTATTGGGGAGGCGGATATTGGGGTTACGGCTACAGTACCAACGCTTCGGCACACGCTTTCCCCTGGAACCGTAAGGATATCTATGTCGACCAAAGTCCCCTTTTCAATGCCGATCAGGTGAAAGTGCCTATCCTGTTAATCCACGGTACAAAAGATGTCAATGTACCGACAAACGAAAGTATACAATTTTATACTGCTCTGAAATTATTGGGTAAAGATGTCGAATTAGTATTGGTTAAAGATGCCGATCATGCCGTGGTCGATTACAATCAGCGTATCCTGTGGAACAATACGATTCTCTCCTACTTCGCCAAATATCTGAAAGATCAACCGGCTTGGTGGGAACACCAGTTTAAAGAGCTGAATCTCTAAACGGAAGAAGAAAAGTAAAATTAAGTGTAATTTTTACTTTTATTTTTTGAAAGATTATTTATAAATTTGCAAAAAACCAAAAATCTATTTTAAATTTATATCATGAATACAACTACCAACAGAGCGGCGGACAACATCCGAATTCTGGCAGCCTCAATGGTTGAAAAAGCAAAATCAGGTCACCCCGGAGGAGCGATGGGTGGTGCCGATTACATCAACGTGCTATATTCTGAATTTCTGAATTTCGATCCGGACGATGGCGAGTGGGTAAACCGGGATCGGTTTTTCCTGGACCCGGGTCATATGTCACCGATGCTTTATGCAACGTTGAGCCTGATTGGTAAATATAGCATGGAAGATCTGAAAAACTTCCGTCAATGGGGCAGCATCACTCCCGGTCATCCCGAAGTAGACGTAAAACGGGGTGTAGAGAATACTTCAGGTCCTCTGGGTCAGGGACATGCCATGGCCGTCGGAGCAGCTATCGCCGAACGTTTTCTGGTAGCCCGTTTCGGTGAATGGATGGCCCACAAGACCTATGCTTTCATCTCGGACGGTGGCATTCAGGAAGAGATCTCCCAAGGTGCAGGACGTATTGCCGGTACACTCGGACTCGCTAACCTGATCATGTTCTATGACTCGAATAATATCCAGCTTTCTACCAAAGTGGATGAAGTAACCCACGAAGATACAGCCAAAAAATATGAAGCCTGGGGATGGCAGGTCATCACCATCGACGGCAACGATGCAGCAGAAATCCGTCAGGCCCTGAAAGTGGCACAGGAAGAAAAAGAACGCCCTACACTCATCATCGGACACACCCTGATGGGGAAAGGAGCTGTCGGTGCCAACGAAGAAGATTTCTCCAACAAAGTATCAACTCACGGACAACCGCTGAGCGCTGCCGGAGCTTCTTTTGAAAATACGGTGGCTAACCTGGGCGGAGATCCTCAGAATCCATTCGTTATCTTCCCGGATGTACAGGAATATTATGCGCAGGTACTGGAAGAGAAACGGGCTCAGGCCAAACAGAAAAAAGCCGAACAAGCTGCCTGGGAAAAAGCCAACCCGGAATTAGCAGCCAAATTCCATCGGTTTATGTCGGGAGAAGCGCCTGCTATCGATTATAAAGCTATTGCACACAAAGCCAATATAGCAACCCGTCAGGCTTCAGCCGATGTATTGGTTACACTGGCACAGGAAGTTGAAAATATGATCGTCAGCTCTGCCGACCTTTCCAATTCAGATAAGACAGACGGTTTTATCAAAGGAGGAGCCCGCAACCTAGTGAAAGGAGATTTCAGCGGTAAATTCCTGCAAGCCGGAGTTGCCGAGTTGACTATGGCTGCAATCTGTAACGGTATCGCCCTTCATGGCGGTATTCATGTTGCCTGCGCAACCTTCTTTGTATTCTCCGATTATATGAAGCCGGCTTTCCGTTTATCGGCTCTGATGCAGATGCCGGTTAAATACATCTGGACCCACGATGCCTTCCGGGTCGGTGAAGACGGTCCTACCCACCAGCCGATCGAGCACGAAGCCCAGTTGCGTCTGCTGGAAAAAATGCAGAACCACGCCGGAAAAATGAGCATGCTGGCTTTACGTCCGGCCGATGCAGCCGAAACTTCGGTGGCCTGGAAAATGGCGATGGAAAATACCGAAACTCCGACGGCTCTCGTATTGTCCCGTCAGAATATCAACGATCTGCCGGCCGCAACCGACCGTTATACCGAAGCTTTAAAAGCAGAAAAAGGAGCTTACATCGTACAGAAAAACGGTGAAAATCCCAAAGTGATCCTAATCGCATCCGGATCGGAAGTGGCCACCCTGATCGATGCCGCCAAGTTGTTACTCGAAAGAAAAGGTATCGCTTCACAGGTTGTATCGGCTATTTCGGAAGGTTTATTCCGTCAGCAGCCGACCGCTTACCAGGAAGAAGTCATTCCGGCCTCTACGCCTCATTTCGGCCTGACCGCCGGTTTATCGGTAACTCTGGAAGGATTGGTCGGATGTAACGGCAAAATCCACGGCGTAAATCACTTCGGATATTCTGCCCCGGCCAAAGTACTGGACGAAAAGTTCGGCTTTACCGGAGAGTTTGTATACAACGAAATTTGCGAAATGCTCGGAAAATAATTCCTTGACAACACCAAAAGAAATAGTTTTATAAAACATAATTTCTTAAAATGGTGAAAATAGTTAAAACGGTGTAATGTTTAGTTTTAAAACATTGCACCGTTTTTAGTTACAGGGAAATAAAAGTTTGCCAAACAATGGAGAAAAGTAAAGTAAACTCTAATTCTCCGTCACTCCAAATTTATGGTAGAATTAATTTTTTCTTTCTATTCCGATTTCGGGTTCTGTGTCGTCAGACCCGGTCGCCCGGACCGGTCCGGTAAGGCTTTCCTTCACTGACCGGCGGAACTCCTCACTACACAAAAAACTTTACGTTACGTTTCCATCAAACACCACCGGTCGGGCGTTCGGAAACCCTAACCGGACACTCGTTCCTGCTCCAATGGTCTTCCGCCATAAAACCCTGCATCTCACGTTAACACGACCTGGCAAAGGAAGAATTAGAAAAATTTTATAGAATAAAATACCGGCTCACCTCTATCGGATTATGGATAATTGGGTTACTTTACCGGAAAATCTTTTTTCGCTGAAATTTATGGTTTTCAGGTCCGGTTTAGCTTGCCAGGTAGTGATAACGTAAGTCGGAGGTATTCGTGTTCGGGGACCATTGGAGCTCCGGCGAGTGTCGTCTTGCTTTTTCTGAACGCCCGACCGGTGGTGTCTGACGGAAACGTAACGTAAAGTTTTTTGCGGAGTGAGGAGTTCCGCCGGTCAGTGAAAGAAAAAGCCAGACGACCGACAGAAGCGACCGGGTCTCCAAACACGAACACCGGAGACGAATAAGTAACGAACCTACGTTTATTAGTGTAAATATGTATATAATTGTCTAATAAAATTCAGAAAAGAGACACATTAATTTGTGAAATATACAAAAAGAATTCATTTTTTCAAAAAAAACAGTATGTTTGCACATATTATAATATGTATATACATATATAATTTAAACTATCGGCTGAAAATAACAAAATATGAAAAAAATAATCGGATTATTTCTCGTCGCCCTTATTCCGCTATATGTATCCGCCGGCCCCGACAATATCGCTCCTGCAGCAAAAGTAAAAGCATCTTCTTCGGTACCCGGTTATGAATGCCAGCACGTTACAGACGGTATTATCTGCATTCAGGATCAGGGAGAATGGGCTTCCAACAGCAGCGTTTCATTTTACGGCTCGATCGACTATCCCTGGATAGAACTCGAATGGGATACCCCACGGAGTATCGATCGCATCCATTTGTATGACAGACCTTCACAACAAATTCATACAGCAGGTATTACCATTCATTTCGATGACGGTAGCCGACTGCCTGTCAACACTATTCCCAACGACGGGACAGCTAAAGTCGTCGAATTCGCCCCCAAAACCACCAAACGCCTGAGATTCGAAGTCACCGACGGTGACGGACCTACCCTGGGACTTTCGGAAATAGAAGTCTTCCCCTCTCCTCAGGATTACCCGGATTATGTTTCTTATGTCGATCCCTATATCGAATCGGCCCGTGGACGCTATTTCTTTTTTGTAACCGGCAGCAGGCCTTTCGGCATGTTTAGTGCGGCACCGATGACCCGGAATAAAAATCAATACGGAGGAGGTTATAATTACAATTCGACAGAAATCTTAGGATTCCCTCAGGTGCATTGCTGGATGCTTTCCGGTATCACTCTCATGCCTGCCACCGGTGATATCGATCCCACCAAGGGCGAACAAGGTTGGAAATCCCGATTCTCTCATAACGAAGAACTTGTACAACCGGGTTACCACCGTGTATTCCTGAACGATTACAAACTTTGGGTAGAACAAACCTGTACCGACCGGGTCGGTTTCTACCGGATGAAATATACCGAAGACTGCCTTTCGAATACACTCCTCAATCTGGGCGGATTTACAGGTACTTCGACGATGACCGATGCCGAAGTCCGGCAGACGGGCCCGGCAGAACTGGAAGGTTCTGTCAGTACAGTCGGAAGATTATGGGGTGGTCCTGAAGAAGTGAAGATCTACTTTGTCATGCATTTCGATAAACCTTTCGACCGGCTCGACAGTTGGGACGATTCTCTGACGACCAAAGCTGTCACCGGATTAAAGGTCAATTCCCAAGCCACACCACGAAATGCCGGGATGACCTATTATGACGCACCTACAGCAGGGATTCAAGCCCTCCATCGGCTCAAGAAAGGAGAAGAACTTCAAGTAAAGATCGCAATCTCATATACCAATATCGAAAATGCCCGTCACAATTTAGCACATGAATGTGCCCATTGGGATTTCGATGCCATACGCCGGGATGCCCGCCGTGAATGGGAAGAAACCTTATCCAGGATCCAGGTTCAGGGAGGCGATGCCCATCAGCGTATAAAATTCTATACCGATCTGTGGCATGTCCTGTTGGGACGCCATAAATTAGACGATGTTTCAGGAGATTATCCGGATCGTACAGGCCAGGAATTTATTATCCGTACCCTCCCTAAAAACACAACGGGAGAATCAAAATTTCATATGTACAACTCGGATGCTTTCTGGCTGACCCAATGGAACCTGAATATACTTTGGGGACTTGCCTGGCCTTCGGTATTGGATGATTTCGCCGCCTGTCTGATACAATATGCCGATAATGGCGGATTATTACCCCGGGGACCATGCGGAGGAGGTTATTCCCGGATTATGACGGGGTGTCCGGCAACCAACCTGATCGTATCGGCTTACATGAAAGGACTTTTGAAGAAGACCGAAGCCCGGCACGCTTTCACTGTGATGAAACGTAACCATATGCCGGGAGGAATGCTCGGAATCGATGATTTCTATCTCGAAAACGGTTATTATGCCGACAATGCAGGTATCACTATCGAAGCAAATTTTCAGGATTGGGCTCTCTCGCAAATGGCACAGCAGCTGGGCTACCCAGAAGAAGCCACTTATTTTCTGAAACGCTCCCAAGGCTGGAAACAACTTTTCGACCCTGAAAAAAAACTGATCTTCCCCAAAGACCGTCAAGGTAACTGGAAGCACCGGAATCCGTTGAGCGGTGACGGCTGGGTCGAAGCCAACGCCTGGCAAGCCACCTGGTCGGTATCACACGGCATCCCGGATCTGATCGAACTAATGGGAGGAAAAGACGTATTATGCGATAAATTGAATTATGCTTTCGAACAAGCTGCCGACGACGACTTTGTATACGGTTATTCGGGAGGCTACATCAGCTATGCCAACCAACCCGGAGTGTCCAACGCCCACGTATTCAGCTGGGCCGGTAAGCCTTGGCTGACACAATACTGGGTCAGAAGAGTCAGAGCACAAGCTTACGGAGCAGTCACTCCCGACAGAGGATACGGCGGGCATGACGAAGATCAGGGACAGATGGGAGGTATCAGCGCACTGATGGCTATCGGGCTATTTAGCCTGACAGGAAATGTGGATCAGAATCCCTCTTATGAAATCACTTCTCCGATTTTCGACCGGATCGAAATCACACTCGACGATCGTTATTATGAAAAAGGAAAATTCGTCATTCAAACCTATCATAATTCGGCCGGCAACTGTTACATCCGACAAGCACGTCTCAACGGAAAACCGTTACACGACTTCCGTTTTTCCCATGCCGACTTTAGTAAAGGAGGACTATTGGAATTATGGATGGGGCCTGAACCGGCAAAAAAATGGGGAATTTTCCCCAAAAAACGCAGTCCTCGACCAGTGAATCAAAGATAGGAACTTTTCAATTCTCACATAAAAAAAACAGATGTTTATTATTCTTAAATATAGCACCGACAGATTTTATAAACTCAATATAAAACAGCTATCTGAACAGACAATTACAACAGAAATAACAAAACCGAATCTTTTAACTTTTCACGCAAATACTTGAATCCCCGGTTCTTTTGGGTTTTTACCGTATTAATACTGATTCCGAGCAGATCGGCAATCTCATTTCCCGAATGTCCCTGAATACTCATCAAAAGTATTTTTTTTCTTTCTTCGGGCAGATCTTCTATATAGACATAGAGTTGGCGGATCAATTCTTCCCGTACGGTTAAAGCGAATTGTTCGTCGGGTAATTCAACCTCCTCCGCTACCATCTTACGTAAAATATTCTGACGGGAAGCCTGGGTACGAAGATGGAACAGGGCATTGTTGTAGGTCGAGCGATATAAATACCAGGTCAATTCTTTGATATCCGGAAAGGTCCGGTCGGAATTCCAGATCCTGATCAAAGTATCCTGAACGATATCCTGAGCCGTATCGGAATCTTTTACAATACCATCGGCATATGAACAAAGGGCTGCATAATAAGAGGCATACAGCGTTTCCCACGCTTTTAAATCCTTTTGATTTACCCCTCTTAATATTTCCTGTTCATTTAGCGCCATCCACTTTCTTTCTGTTTGTTTCCGAAAACAAAAATAAAGGATATTTATAAATATAATTAAAACAAGGGATTATTTTATAGAAAACATTTTTTCTGTCCCCCATTTTCGGCAGCCCAACCGGTTATTGGTGCTCTTTTTTCATTAATTCGTTAAAACAATGCCGGCATATCGGTTCATAATCGTGCTTTTCTCCCAGCATCACCAATTTATCATTATCCGACAGACGATGGGAATGATGGGCCAAATTCCCGCAACGGACACAGATCGCATGTACTTTCGTCACATATTCGGCCACAGCCATCAAATCAGGCATCGGCCCGAAAGGTTTACCGGTATAATCCATATCCAGCCCAGCGACTATTACGCGGATACCGTTATCTGCCAATGTTTTACATACCGACACTATATTAGAATCAAAAAATTGGGCTTCATCGATTCCGACGACATCGACATCTCCGGTCAATAACAAAATATTACCCGAATTTTCCACCGGCGTACAACGAATCGTATTCGCGTCATGCGATACCACATCTTCATCCGAATAACGCACATCGATTTTCGGTTTAAATATTTCCACCTTTTGCCGGGCAAACTGTGCCCGCTTCAACCGCCGGATCAACTCTTCCGTCTTACCGGAAAACATAGAACCGCAAACCACCTCTATCCAACCGGCCCGATTAGTACTCTCCAAAAACATCCCTGATTCATTTTTAGTCGTGCAAAAGTATAAAATTAAGGGATTCCGGGACGGTTCTTTCTGTCAAAATTTACCGGCATCTGCTAAGTTGCCGGAATAGGGGAATTTATAAAGCCAATGGTTCCAACGGATGCTTTTTACGGTCGCTGAAACGAACGATCGGGAAGGACGGTTTAGCGAACAAAAGGGATTTAGAAGTTTCTGACTTTTCAGACGAAATAAAAAGTTACAAAGGTTACAAAGATGGCTCAACCTCTGCCCCCTCGTAACTCTTGTAACCTTTTTAACTTTAATAACTGAAAAAAGAACGATCAGCTTACAGCCATTTTACCAAAGCAAAGTCCTGGCGATGGGGCAGTAATTCGCTTTTCGGGTAGATACGGATGGCCAGCATCAGCAATCCCGGAGAGTCGGCAGTCACATCGATGCGGTATCTGGCCACACTACCCACTTGTTCAACAGGGATAAAATCGTGTTTTTCGCGGATAACCTGGCGTCCGTCTTTCTGTTCGGCAGCCACCAATTCAACTCCTACTTCATGCATACTGAGTTCGCCGATCTCGAGTTTCACCTCTCCGTAATAAGATTTCCCCAAAGCGATGATCTGTTTGGAACGATTGGGCAGGTCCAATCCGACTAACTCGATATTATCCCATTCGCGGGAAATTTTCTTTTTCCATTCGGCAATTTCTGCCGCCATGGCGAAATCATTTTCGATCATCTTCTGATAGCGGGCAGACATCGGAACATAATATTGTTTTTCATAATCTTCCAGCATCCGGTTGGTCGTAAAATTCGAAGCCACCCTGGCAATAGTATTTTTGATATAGCTGATCCATTTAGGTGATAATCCGTTAGCATCCCGTTCGTAGAACAGAGGAGCGATCTCATCGTCGATAATGTTATATATCATTTCAGAATCCAATTCATCCTGCATGGCCTGATTTTCGAAAGTTCTTTCCATCGGCAGCATCCATCCGGCATCTTTACGATATCCTTCTACCCACCAACCGTCGAGCACGGAGAAATGCATAACACCGTTCATAGCAGCCTTTTCGCCACTGGTACCCGAAGCTTCCTGAGGCCGGGTCGGCGTATTCATCCAGACATCAACCCCTTGTACCAATTTCTTGGCCAGATCCATATCATAGTTAGGCAGAAAGATGATCTTACCCAGGAATTGCGGATATTTGGATACCTCGACAATCCGTTTGATCAGGTCCTGTCCGGCTTTATCGGCAGGATGGGCTTTCCCGGCAAAGATAAACTGCACCGGATGTTTGGGGTTATTGACGATTTCATCCAGGCGTTCGAGGTTACGGAACAACAGGTGAGCCCTCTTGTAGGTAGCGAAACGCCGGGCAAAACCTATGGTCAGAATATCGTCCCGCAAAGTTTCACGGATCTGAATCACCTGCCGGGGAGTGAAATAAGAGGCAGCCACCTCGTCTTTCAGCAATTCTTTTACATGATCGATCAGGCGCTTACGCAATTTGGTACGCACCTCATATACGACAGCATCGGGAACGGTATAGATTTGTTCGAAACATTTCTTATCGTAATGATGATTCTTAAAATCTTCACCGAACAAAGATTCTTCTATTTTCTTCCATTCGGGAGCCGCCCAAGTCGGATAATGTACCCCGTTGGTCACATAACTGATGTGCAACTCCTCGGCCATATATCCCGGCCACATGCCTTTGAAAATCTCTTTACTCACTTCGCCGTGCAACCAGCTAACCCCATTCATTTCCTGAGCCAGATTAGCCGCAAGGAAGCTCATAGAGAATTTCTCATTCGGATCGGCGACATTGATTTTTCCTAATCCCAACAGCTGTTCCCAGGAGATTTTCAGCCGATCGGCATAATGAGAGATGTAAGTACGCAGCATATTTTCCGAAAAGGCATCATGTCCTGCAGGTACAGGTGTATGAGTCGTAAACAAAGAAGATGCCCGCACCACTTCGATCGCTTCGGCAAAAGTCAGGCGTTCCTCGGTAATATATTCTTTCAATCTTTCCAGCCCGGTGAAAGCAGCATGTCCCTCATTGCAATGGTAAGTAGAAGCTTCGATACCCAGTTTTCGCAAGGCCTGAATACCTCCACACCCGAGCAAAAGTTCCTGTTTCAAGCGGTTTTCCCAATCTCCGCCATACAGATGGTGGGTGATACTCCGGTCTTCGGGCAAGTTATCTTCGAAATCGGTATCCAGCAGATAGAGCTCTATCCGGCCGACATCGACCCTCCAGATCCGGGCATATACATTCCGTCCCGGGAATACCAGACTGATGGTTTCCCAATTACCTTCCTTGTCACGTACCGGGGTTACGGCGATCTTCATAAAATCCTGAGCTTCGTATTCGGCTTCCTGATCACCCATAGCAGATAATTTCTGTGTGAAATAACCATAACGATACAATAAACCGACAGCCGTAATCTTCGTCCCTTTATCGCTGGCCTCTTTCAGGTAGTCACCGGCCAGGATTCCCAATCCTCCGGAATAGATCTTCAACGAAGTATGCAAACCATACTCCATACTGAAGTAAGCAACCCCATTCCCGGACATATGTTCTTTCGCTGCCATATAGGCTTTAAACTGAGCATATACTTCTTCAAGTTTATGCACGAAACCGGCATCATTTTCCAGTTCTTTATAACGAGCCAGGGAAATCGAATCCAACAACATGATCGGATTGTGACCGCAAGCCCTCCATTTATCGACATCGATCATCCGGAATAATTCACGAGCACCTTCATTCCAGGCCCACCAAAGGTTTTTGGATAATTCTTCCAGAGCGATCAGTTTTTCGGGAATAGAGCGATGGATCATCACACTGACCCAGCTGGGATTATTTACCGTGAGCTGTTTTTCGATATAAGATACCGATTCGTTCATATTGGCAGGCAGGTCTTTCAAGCGTTCGCTGAGCTGGTTCAAAGCGATC
>ERZ773237.1779-NODE-1779-length-16365-cov-18.666217_pt1 | contig 16365 bp, 10 predicted proteins | sample MGYA00580990_ERZ773237 | MGnify/ENA primary metagenome ERZ773237 (study PRJEB29015, sample SAMEA2737749) | human gut metagenome | biome: human gut; feature: human-associated habitat; material: faeces | place: China | collected 2012 ...
TGCGGGCCTACCGCCCGACGCGGCTTGTCGCGGTGTTCGGCTGCGGCGGCGCGCGCAGCCGCCTGCGCCGGTTCGGCATGGGGTCGGTCTGCGCACGGCTGGCGGATTTCTGCATCATCACCGAGGATAACAGCCGCGGCGAGCCCGTGGAGCACATTTTAGCGGACATCCGCGCCGGGCTGCGCCTTGGCAACCCGGCCACGCCGTTTGCCGAGATACCGGACCGCAGACAGGCGATCTATTACGCCCTCGACCACGCCCAGCCCGGGGATATTATCGCGATCTTAGGCAAGGGCCACGAGACAACGATAGAGCGCGGCGGAATCAAGGAACCGTTTGTGGAACGGGAGATCGTGGAGGAGTATTGGAGGCGGTGAATTTCACTTTGCCTTCTCCCCTTGGGGGAGAAGGTGGCCCCGCAGGGCCGGACGAGGGGAGAGCTTGCCGCAGCAAGCCGTAAACACGCAATAATGGCAGGCTCGCCCCTCATCAGTCAGCGGGCGGGGCCGCTGACAGCTTCCCCCGCGGGGGAAGCCATTCTACCCGGAGGGTTTAACGTCAATGCGCACTTTCGGCATCAGAAGCGCCTGCGGGTTCCGCCTGTAGGGGGCGGCGTCCCCGACGCCCCGCGGGAGGGATGAATCCCTCCCCTACACTCCCCGTTTGCGGGAGCTTGTAGGGCGGCCTGCCCTCTGGCCGCCGCGGAGGGGGCAAGCCCCCTCCCTACAAATCTGCCACGAAAGGGGTTGCAGCGGCAAAGCTGCAGGTCGGGCATGCCCGGCCCCTACAGTACAGCAAAAGGCCGCGCCCATCCTGTATCGGGAAAGGCGCGGCCTGTTTGTATGCAGTTATACCAGCTTAAACAGCTGCCCGCTGAACGGGGCCAGGGTCAGCTTCAATTCACCCCCGCAGGCCTTGCCGACCAGCCGCTTCGGCTTCTCGGTCCGGCCGCCGAAGCACTGCCAGTCGGTGTCCAGCAGCTTCGTCAGCTTGCCCGCGCGGGGCAGGGTCAGCGTGTAGTCAGCCAGCTCCGTGTCGCCAAAGTTGAATGCCGCCAGCGCCGCGCCGTCATGGCCGTCGCGCCAGATGGCACAGGCGTCCAGCTCGGGGTGGGCGCAGTCCAGCCACCGGAACGCCTCGGGGTCGTACTCGCGGCTCCAGAACGCCTCGTTGGCAAGATACGCCTCATTCAGCGCCCTGCGATAGCGGTGGAAGTCGTCGTGGTTCGGGTACTTGAGCAGCATCCAGTCCTGCTCGCGGCTCTCGTCAAATTCGCGCAGCTGCGCAAATTCGTTGCCCATAAAATCAAGCATCTTGCCCGGGTGGATGGCCATGTACAGGTAGAGCGCCCGCGCCTGCGGGAACTTGCCCTCGTACTCGCCGTACATTTTTTGCACGATGGTCGCCTTGCCGTGGACGTTCTCGTCGTGGCTGAACGGCAGGATGTAGTGCTCGTTCCAGGCGTACATCATCGAGAAGGTCAGCTTGCCCAGATTCTCGCGCCGCTCGTCGCTCGTCTTTTTAAAGTAGTCGAGGGTGTCGTTCATCCAACCCAGGTCCCACTTGTAGTCAAAGCCCAGGCCGCCGTACTCGACGGGGGCCGTGACCTTCGGGAAGCTCGTAGAGTCCTCGGCGATCAGAATGGCCGTGGGGTGGCGCTGCTGCAAACCGGCGTTCATGCCCTTCAGGAATTCCAGCGTCGAGCCGTTGACGCCGCGGTTCGGGTCGCCCTGCCAGTAGATCAGGCGGGACACGGCATCCATGCGCAGGCCGTCGGCGTGGAACACCCGCAGCCAGTAGTCGGCGCAGGACTGGATAAAGCAGCGGATCTCCCCGCGGGAGTGCATAAAGTTGCAGCTGCCCCACTCGCTCTGGCCCACCGCGGCGGCGGGGTACTCATACAGCGGCGTACCGTCAAATTCTTTTAAACCGTAGGCATCCACGGCAAAGTGGACCGGCACAAAGTCCAGGATAACGCCGATCCCCTGCTTGTGGCAGGCGTTGACAAACTCCACAAGCTCGTCCGGCGTGCCGTAGCGGCTGGTGGGCGCAAAAAAGCCGGTGGTCTGGTAGCCCCAGCTGCCGTCAAACGGGTGCTCGGCCAGGGGCATAAACTCGATATGGGTGAAGCCGTTCTTCTTGCAGTAGGCGGGCAGCAGGTCGGCCAGCTCGGCGTAGGTGTACCAGCTGCCGTCCTCCTTCTGCCGCCAGCTGCCGGCGTGGACCTCGTAGATATTCAGCGGCTTATCAAAGCATTTTGTGCGTTCCTGCATCCATTTGTCATCGGCAAAGCCCTTAGGGGCATCGCTGACGATGCTGCGTCCGTCGGGGCGCAGCGTCATGGCCGTGCCGTAGGGGTCGCAGTGGGCCACGCTCTGGCCGTTCGCGCCGCGCACCCAATAATGGTACACCATCCCCGCTTGCACGCCGGGGGCGTTGCACTCCCACACGGCGGACTGGGTGCGGTGCAGATCAAAGGTACCGATCTCGGTCTCAACGGCGATATGCTGTGCAGACGGTGCCCACACCGCAAAATGTGTGCCGCCGAAATAGGTATGCGCACCGAAAAACTCATATGCATCAAAAGCGTGCCCGGTATAAAAATCCTGCATGTCCATGATGAAAACTCCCGATTGTAAGGATGTAAAATGCCGCTCTCTTGTAGGGGTCGATGCTCGTATCGACCCGCGGGGCGCAGAGCACGTGGGTACGCGGCTTCCCCCTTGGGGGGAAGCTGTCAGCGGCCCCGACCGCTGACTGATGAGGGCGAACCTTCCGCTATTACCCGCCAGCGGGTCGCTGCGGTAACTTTGCCCCTCATCCGCCCCTGCGGGGCCACCGCTCCCCCTCCGTATCGGGGGGGAGGCGGCCCCGCAGGGGAAGGCTTTTTCTCTAAAAAAATTGTACCACACCAACCGGGTGCGGTACAATTTACAATATTGAACACGGTGTCTAAAATTTAAATTTTCAGCAACACCCGCGCGATGTTGAAGTAGATGAGCAGTGTCGTGGTATCGACAATGGTCGTGATAAGTGGCGACGCCATGACGGCGGGGTCAAAGTTGAGCTTTTCCGCAATGACGGGCAGCAGGCCGCCGATGAGCTGGGACAGGATGACCGTGCAGATCAGCGTCAGGCAAACGACTGCCGCTACAGGGGGCACGATGCCGTCCAGGAAGATCAGCTTGGCAAAGTTGCACAGCGCCAGCGTGCCGCCGCAGAGGATGGCAACGCGGAATTCACGCCACAAAATCTTCGGCAGGTCGTGCGGCTCAATATCACCGACGGCCATGCCGCGGATGATGGTGGAGGTACTCTGGCTGCCCGCGTTGCCGCCCGCGTCGGTCAGCATCGGGATGTAGGCGGTCAGCACGGTCACGGCGGCGAGGGCATCCTCATACCCGCGGATGACCATGCTGGAGAAGGTGGACGAAATCATCAGGAACAGCAGCCACGGTGCGCGGTTTTTGTACAGTTCCCACATAGACTGTTTAAAATAAGGCTTGTCCGACGGGCCCATAGCGTTCATCTTGGCAATATCTTCGCTGGCCTCGTCCTGCATGATCGAGATAGCGTCGTCAATCGTGACGATACCGACCAGGCGTTTCTCGTTGTCCACAACGGGAATGGCCAGGTAGCCGTACTTCTCGAACATCTGGGAGACGTCCTCCTGGTCGGTGGTCGTGCTGACGCTGACGACATTGTCGTCCATCATGTCGCGGATCAGCTCGTTGTCTGGGTCCTTGGACAGGACCAGCGCGCGCAGCGAGACGACGCCGATGAGGGTGCGGTCACGGTCCGTGACGTAGCAGTTGTTGATGGTCTCCTTGTCAAAGCCGTTCTTGCGGATGGCCGCCATGGCCTGCGACACCGTCCAGTCGGGGCGCAGCTCCATCAGTTCGGTGGTCATCACGCCGCCGGCGGAGTCCTCGGGGTATTTGAGCAGTTCGTTGATCATGCGGCGGGTCGCGGGGTCTGCCTGCGCCAGAATACGCTTGACGACGCTGGCGGGCATTTCCTCGACCAGATCCGTCGCATCATCGACGAACAGGTCATCCACAACGGCCTTCAGCTCCTTATCGGTCAGGCCGTCGATAAGGTCCTGCTGGGTCTCGGGGGTAAGCTCGGCGAAAATCTCCGCCGCCAGGTCCTTGGGGCACAGGCGGAACAGCACGGGGAGCTTCTCGGGCGGGAGGTCCTCGAACACGGCGGCCAGGTCGGGCGCGGGCAGGGTGGACATAACATCGCGCAGGCTCTGGTACTTTTTGGCATCGTCCAGGTTAGCCAGCATCGTGCGGAGGGTCAGGATCGCGGTATCAGACATAAAAAAGCTGCCTCCTTTTCAGGCGGCAGCCAGGCACATTTAATTTTAGGCAATGCAAAGCAGAGCAACATCGTGCGCTTATTTTCGCGTACAGTTTGCTTTGGTTCGCCTGACAAAAAAGTGGTGGCTGCCGTTATTCAAGATACATCGGTACACAGGACTGGGACTGGGGGTATCCATTGTGACAACCACCTCACCTTTGTTTGAATTTTTACTACACGGCGCTATTCGCACCTATAGTTACTTTACCATCTGGGAACGGATTAGTCAACGGTAAATTTCGGCAATTTGAGAAAAAATTCAAACATGCCAAAAAACTCCCGGCAACTGGCGGGTCGATGCAGGCATCGACCCCTACAGCTTGTCGGGAGTCGGCAGTTCTTTTATTTTACGGCAGGGCTTACGCCATCAGTTCCTTGACGGTGGCGGCTAGCTTCTCGTCCTTGCAGGCGGGGAAGAAGTTCTCGGCGAAGTGCTCACCGGCGAAGGCGCCCTTGACGAGGTCGCGGTCCAGATCCTTCAGGATGTCGGACAGGTCGCGGAAAGCAATGGCGCGCACGCCGTCCAAAATCTTCTTGTTGCGCTGCTCGGGGACAACGCGCTCCTTGGGGTAGCCCTGGCCGTGGCCGAAGCCGAACAGCTTCTCGAAGATGTACTCGAGGTTCAGCTCACCGCCCCAGCCGAAGCCCTTGGCGAAGGGCAGAGCCACCGCGTTGCCGTCGTTGACGTGGGCAAAGGTGTAAGCGTCAACGGGGTCCTCGACGTGGCCGCAGATGACACCAGGAAAGCTGTTCAGGGCCAGCATAGCGCCCTCACCGGTGCCGCAGCCGGTGATGACGTAGTCCGCAGCGCCGGAGTTCAGCAGCACAGCGGCCAGGATGCCGTTCTGAACGTAGGTCAGCTGGGCGGCATCGTCGGCGGCATACATGCCGTAGTTGACGACCTCATGGCCCATCGGCTCGACGACCTTGCGCAGGGTGGCCTCGATCAGGGCGTTCTTGGCGGCCTGGCTGTTCTCATTGATCAGAGCAATTTTCATAATGTTTTTTCTCCTTTTATCGTCAAATTCACATTACAAGCTGACGGAAATACGTGGTGTTGATGCTCTTGTCGAGTTTGGCCATCTTGGCAATGCAGCCGTCCAGCGTATGGGCCACATCGTCCAGGCTGTGCCAGTTGGCGGCCTGCGGCTTGACCTCCTCCTCGAGCCAGGGGGCTACGTCGGTGTGGGAGCAGGCACCCTCGATGAGGTAGGCACCCTTGCGGGCGGCCTGGGTCTGCGGCTCGTAGCCGTCAACGCTGCCCATCATCGTCATGGTGAACACGCCCTTGCGGTTGCGCCCACCCACGATGAGCCGCACGCCCACCGGCTGCACCGAGACCGTGGCTGCCTTCTCGCGCAGGATCTTGACGACCTTCTCCAGCGTCAGGTACTGGGTCTGGTACTCGTCCACCGCGTTGATGATCTGCACGGCGGCCAGCGTGTCGCCCGCAAAACCGACCACGACGTTGCGGTTGATCTTGCGGACCTTGGGCAGATCGTTTTTGAGGATATGGGGCTTTTCGCCGGTGATGGGTTCCTCGACATAGCGGCCATCGCTGACCATGGCGCAGAAGGTATCACCGCATACTGCTAAAATCGCACTCATTGTTTTTCGTCCTTTGTTTTTTAATGGTACGTCTATTGTAGCACGAAATGCCGCGGGGTGCAAGGCACGCTTGACATGGCCGCGGCAGTGGGGTATAATAACTATAGAAAAGGCGCTGCGACAAGCGGTTGGCCCGATCAAAAATGAGGTTTTAGGTTTTTACCCTAAGAGCCGTCACTTTGCCGAGTGGCGGTTCTTGCTTTTTACAACAATGCTGATTGTGATGGTCTTGCGGCCAACATAAAAAGTCAATGTAAAACGCATGGTCTCACCTCCTTTACGGAAGTGTGGCCAACCGCCTGCCGTTGTGTGCAGCGCCTTGCCGTCTGTTGTGAAACAGGCGGCTTTTGTATTATAGCAGAAATTTCGACGGTATGCAAGAATTTTTGCAGCGATCCGCCGGACACTGCGGGCGGATATGGAATCCGCCCCTACGGTGTAGGGGGCGATGCTCGTCATCGCCCCGGAAGCGTTGTGACCGCCGCCATGTGCCGCGGGCGAACAATGTTCGCCCCTACAGCACCCCTTTTGAATTGTATTGTAGGGAGGGGTCTTGACCCCTCCGCGGGCCGATGCAAGCATCGGCCCCTACAGAAACGGCCCGCCGGGATTTTTTTCCGGCGGGCCGTTTTTCTTTAGTTATTCTTGTAATAATTGATCAGGCAGCCGTCCGCCAGGATTCGGCGCTCGGCGTCGGTCATCGCGCCGAGCTTGACGGTGAACTTCACCAGACCGCCGTCCGGCTTGACGGCCACGGCGTCCAGCTCGTCCGCGGCCTCCAGCAGAGCCTTGCGGACGCCGGGCAGGTAGACGTAATCGCCGTTGTCCAGCGCGCCGGGGTTCTCCACCAGGAACGGCAGCATGCCCCAGTTGATGCAGTTGGAGCGGTAGCGCTTTGTGGCATACTCGCAGGCAAAGTTGGCTGCGCCGCCCAGCACGCGCTGGCAGCTGGCGGCCTGCTCACGGGCGGAGCCGTCGCCGGGCTTGTTGGCAAAAATGGCCGAGCCAATGTTGGTGTTGGCCGCGTCGGGCGCGTAGCCCAGCTTCTTCAAATCGTCGTAGACACGCGCAACCTCGGCGGGCAGCACACCTGCCTTGCGCTGTTCGTCCAGCGCCTTCACAGCCTTGGCGTTCGGCACGTAGGCCGGATCCTTGCGGGAGAGGGTGAACTCCGCCAGCCGCAGCGGGTTGGAGCGGAAGGACGACGTCTCGCCCGACGGGATCAGCTCGTCGGTGGTCGTGACGGGGTCGGTGATGTAGCTGACAATTTTGACCAGCAGGTCGTCGGTCAGGGCGGGCTGCTCGGGCCAGTCCTTGATGTTCGGGCCGAATTTCAGCGCGTAGTCCGGCTCCGGATGACCCCAGCCGTTGTAGACGCGCTTGTCGTAGACACCCTGCTCAAAGTGGTAGTCGGGCACGGTGTACTCCACGTCGGTCAGCTCACTGGCAGCGGTCAGGTAGCCGCCGTTGGCCGCGGTGGCCGCAATGGAGCGGGCGTCCATCAGGGCGACGGCGCTGATCTGGCCCTCGCCGGGCTTGGAGCCCTCGCGGTTCGGGAAGTTGCGGGTCGTGTGGCGGATGGAGAACTCGCCGTTGGCCGGGGTGTCGCCCGCGCCGAAGCAGGGGCCGCAGAAGCACTCGCGGAAGATGCCGCCGGCGGAGACAATGTCCGCCACAGCGCCGTTTTTGACCAGCTCCAGATAGGTCGGCATGCTGTCGGGGTAGACGCTGAACTTGAACTCGCCGTTGCCGCAGCTCTTGCCTTTGATGATGTCCGCCACGGCGCAGATATTTTCATACGTGCCGCCGGAGCAGCCGGCCACAACGCCCTGGTCAACGTAGATGCGGCCATCGTCGCAGATCTTGCCGACGAGGTCCATCTCGACCTTGCCGCCCAGCTGCCTGTTGGCCTGGTCCTGCGCCGCCTGCAGGATCTCTTTGGCGTTGGCCTTCAGCTCGCGGATCGGGTAGGCGTAGCTGGGGTGCATCGGCAGCGCGATCATGCACTCGACGGTGGAGAGGTCCAGCTCAATGCAGCCGTCGTAGTAGGCCACGTCGGCGGGCTTCAATTCCTTATATGCCTCGGGGCGGCCATGCTGCACAAAATATTCCTTCGTGGTATCGTCGGTCTGCCAGATGGAGGACCAGCAGGTCGTCTCGGTGGTCATGACGTCGATGCCGTTGCGGTAGTCGGCACTCAGGTTCGCCACGCCGGGGCCGACGAACTCCATGACCTTGTTCTTCACATAGCCGTTGGCGTAGGTCGCGGCAACCAGCGCCAGCGCAACGTCGTGCGGGCCGACGCCCGGAGCGGGCTTGCCGGTCAGGTAGATGGCAACGACCCCGGGATAGCTCATATCGTAGGTGCGGCCCACGAGCTGCTTGGCCAGCTCGCCGCCGCCTTCGCCGACGGCCATCGTGCCGAGGGCGCCGTAGCGGGTGTGGGAGTCAGAGCCCAGGATCATCCGCCCGCAGCCGGACATCATCTCGCGGTTGTAGCTGTGGATGACGGCCATGTTCGGCGGAACATAGATGCCGCCGTATTTGTGGGCGGCGGACAGGGCAAACTGGTGGTCGTCCTCGTTGATGGTGCCGCCGACAGCGCAGAGGCTGTTGTGGCAGTTCGTCATGACGTAGGGCAGCGGGAACTCCGTCATGCCGGACGCGCGGGCCGTCTGGATGATGCCGACATAGGTGATGTCGTGGCTGGTCATCGAGTCGAACTTCATGCGCAGGTCCTGCATGGAGTCACCGGTATTATGGGCCTTCAAAATGCCGTAGGCGATGGTGCCTTTTTTGGCGTCTGCCTCGGTGACGCCCGCCGGGGCGGAAGTCTGAGGCACGCCGTTTACAAGGTATACGCCGGTGTCGTGCAGCTTCATGGGAAAACCTCCGTTTTTGCAAATAAGAAATAAAAAATAATAAATAATAAAGATTGTGGAGTTTTCTCCCGTTGGTCGAAAACAAAAACGTAGGGGCGGATTCCATATCCGCCCGGACACAGGCAGCCGCCTTGCGGGCGCATATAGAATGCGCCCCTACGATGCACATTTTTTGAGCGGAGCGCCAGCGACGCGATCCACCGCATTTATTATTTTTTATTTATTCTTTATTATTTGAGCACCGCTTACTCTGCCAGTCGGCTGATGATTGCCTGAGTAAACTCCTTCGTTCCCGCGGTGCCGCCGATGTCGGCAGTGACGACCTTGCCCTCCTCGACCTGGGCCAGGATGGCGGCATTGAGCTTGGCGGCCTTGTCGGTCTCGCCAAGGTCGTTCAGCATCATGGCAAAGGCCATCAGGATGGCGCTGGGGTTGGCCTTGTCCTGCCCGGCAATGTCGGGGGCAGAGCCGTGGACGGCCTCATAGATGCGGGTGCTGTCACCGATGTTGGCGCTGGGCGCAAAGCCCAGGCCGCCGACGAGACCGGCGCACAGGTCACTGATAATATCGCCGTAGAGGTTCGGCGCGACGAGCACGTCGAACTGCTCGGGCTTCTGCACCAGCTTCATGCACAAAGCGTCGATGATGCAGTCGTCCGCAGCGACCTCGGGGTACTCCGTGGCGACCTCGCGGAAGGTGCGCAGGAACAGGCCGTCGGTCAGCTTCATGATGTTGGCCTTGTGGACTGCCGTGACCTTTTTGCGGCCGTTTTTGCGGGCATAGTCAAATGCAAAGCGGCAGATCTTCTCGCACGCGGGGCGGGTGATGAGCTTGACGCCGTTGGCGATCTCGTCGTTCAGCATATACTCGATGCCCTTGTAGAGATCCTCGGTGTTCTCGCGCACGATGACAAGGTCCACATTGTCAAAGCGGGTCGGTACGCCCGGCAGCGTGTGCACCGGGCGCAGGTTTGCATAGGTGGAAAAGCGCTGGCGCAGCTGCACATTGATGCTGCGGAAGCCCTTGCCGATGGGGGTGGCGGTGGGGCCCTTGAGTGCCCAGCCGCACGCTTCGATCGCATCCAGCGTGCCGGGGGCGATCAGCTCGCCGCTCTCGGCGGCGTACTCGGCACCGGCAGCAAACTCCTGCCATTCAATGCCGGTGTTCAGTGCGGCGGATACCTCGCGGACGCTCTCGGCAATTTCACGGCCAATGCCGTCGCCCGGAATCAGAACTGCTTTCATAAATAGTACTTTTCCCCTTTCCCTGTCTTACTCTGCATTTTCTGCGGTATACCTAACATACTACCCGGTTTGGGGCCGGTTGTCAATCCGCATTTTTACACAATAGGCACATTTTGGACCGCCAGCTTAATTTTTTAAAGCATTCTCCCGAAAAATTTAGAAAAATTTTAAGTTTTCCTTGACGAATTTGCGGAAATGCTATAAAATCAATCTATCAGGCATATTGGTAAGGGAAGCCAGCAGTGATATGCGCCTGTATAAGTATGCAAAGTATATAAAATTGGTCAAAGAGAGGGGTACGCATGATGTATTACCCAGACGTCCCGGCCCTGGAGCCGGATGAGCTTGAGCTGCTCTGCCACGAATATCTGGAACACAACGCCACCCTTGACCCGCATCTGGCGGATCAGATGGGCGTCAAGCGCGGCCTGCGCAATCTGGACGGCACCGGCGTGCTGGCCGGCATCACGAACGTTTCCAACGTTATCGGCTATGACAAGAAGGAGGACGGCACCATCGTGCCCATTCCGGGCCGCCTGGTCTACCGCGGCATCGACATTGACACGCTGGCCGCCGAGGCCGACGCCCATGACCGCTTCATGTTTGAGGAGGTCATCTGGCTGCTGCTGTTCGGCTCCCTGCCCACGCAGGAGCAGTACGCCAAGTTCCGCAAGCTGCTGGAGCACCACCGCGAGCTGCCCCAGGGCTTTGCCGACGACATGATCTTAAATTCGCCGTCGCCGAACCTGATGAACAAGATGGCACGAAGCGTGCTGGCCATGTACAGCTACGACGAGCACGCCGAGGACAACAGCCTGCCCAACATCCTGCGCCAGAGCATCAACCTGATTGCCGAGCTGCCCACGATGATGGTCAACGCCTACCAGATCAAGCGCCGCGTCTATGACCGGTCCAGCATGTACTTCCACCTGCCCACCGAGGGCCAGAGCACGGCGGAGCATATTTTGAGCACCTACCGCGCCGACCAGAAGTTCACCCACGAGGAAGCGCGTCTGCTCGACCTCTGCCTGCTCGTCCACGCGGACCACGGCGGCGGCAACTGCTCGACCTTCACCTGCCGCGTGCTGTCCAGCTCCGGCACGGACACCTATGCGGCCATCAGCTCGGCCATCGGTGCGCTGAAAGGCCCCAAGCACGGCGGCGCGAACCTGAAGGTCATGCACCAGCTGGATTACATTCTGGAAAATGTCGAGGATCCGTCCAACGACGACGAGGTCCGCGAGTTCCTGCGCAAGATCCTCCGCAAGGAGCGCGGCGACGGCAGCGGCCTGATCTACGGCATGGGCCACGCCGTCTACACGATGAGCGACCCCCGTGCGCAGATTTTGAAAACCCACGCCAAGAGCCTGGCCTACAAGAAGGGCTACGACGAGGAGTACGAGCTGCTGTGCAGCATTGAGCGCCTGGCCCCGCAGGTCTTTGCCGAGGAAAAGCACGGCCCGAAGAAGGTCTGCGCCAACGTGGACCTGTTCAGCGGCCTGATCTACCGTATGCTCGGCATCAGCGAGGACCTGTACACCCCGCTGTTTGCGATTGCCCGTGTGCCCGGCTGGTGTGCCCACCGCGTCGAGGAGGTCGAGTTCGCGAACCGCATCATCCGCCCCGCCTACAAGTACCTCGGCAAGCCGCAAGAGTACGTTCCGCTGGAGAAGCGATAAGATCGGTATTTTCCCGGTGCAAGTGTGCACCGGGATTTTTTGTTTGGGCAATACCGCATAATTCCCGCCTTACGGCTTAAGCATCGCCCCGGGGACCCTGCAGCTGCCGCCTCGTTTTACGCCTTCTCGCTCTCCCACCGGGCCACCAGCGGGGCGGCCACAGCGGAAAGCGCCTCCCGTGCGGTGTTGATGGCATTCACGTCCACAGGGGTCAGCTTGTCGGCCTTTTTATGCTTCAGAACGCGCTCCAGCGTTCTTTCTGCTTCTTTGATTTTAGTACGGGTCTCGCGGTCCAGCGCCTTGCCGGCCTTGCTGCCCAGCGCGGTGTTCACGCGGTAAAGCGCGGCCTCGCCGGCGTTCAGCGCCTCCAGCGCGGCCTTGCGCTCCTTGTCCTGCCCGGCAAAGGCGGCGGCGTTCTCCTTGGCGCGTTTGATCTCATCCTCGGTCAGGTTCGATGTGCCCGAGATCGTGATGCTCTGCTGCTTGCCGGTGTCCATGTCGCGCGCCTTGACCTTGACAATGCCGTTGGCGTCGATGTCAAACGTGACCTCGATCTTCGGCACGCCCGCCCAGGCGCGCTTGATGCCGCGCAGCGTGAAGGTACCCAGCAGCTTATTGTCCTTGGCAAACTCGCGCTCACCCTGCAGCACTTTAATTTGCACCGTTTTCTGGAACGGCGCGGCGGTGGTGAATACCTTGCTGAACCGCGTCGGGATCGTGGAGTTGCGCTCGATCAAATGCGTTGCCACGCCGCCGACGGTCTCGATGGAAAGGGTCAGCGGGGTCACGTCCATCAGCAGCAGATCCTCGCCGGGGCCGGAGAGCATCTCGCCGCCCAGACGTCCGGCCTGCACCGCCGCGCCCAGTGCAACGCACTCGTCGGGGTTCAGCGATTTGGACGGCTCCAGACCGGTCATCCGCACGACCTTGGCCTGCACCGCCGGGATGCGGGTCGAGCCGCCGACCAGCAAAACCTGATCCAGGTCGCTGGCCGAAAGGCGTGCGTCGCTCAGGGCGTTGCGCACGGGCAGGGCGGTGCGCTCGATCAAATCGGCGCAGAGCTCCTCAAATTTAGCGCGTGTCAGCGTAGTTTGCAGGTGCAGCGCACCGTCTGCCGCCATCGTGAGGAACGGCAGATTGATGTCGGTCTGCTTCGCGCTGGAAAGCTCTTTTTTCGCCTTTTCGGCCTCCTCGCGCAGGCGCTGCATCGCCACGCGGTCATTCGTCAGGTCCACGCCGTGTTCGGCCCTGCACCGGTCTGCCAGCCAGTTGACGATGCGCTCGTCAAAGTCGTCGCCGCCCAGAAAGTTATCGCCGCAGGTCGAGAGCACCTGCACGATGCCGTCGCCGATGCGGATGAGCGACACGTCAAATGTGCCGCCGCCGAGGTCGTAGACCATGACGGTCTGGGTGCGGCCATTGTCCAGCCCGTAGGCCAGCGCCGCGGCTGTCGGCTCGTTGATGATGCGGCGCACGTCCAGCCCGGCAATGCGCCCGGCGTCCTTCGTGGCCTGGCGCTGGGCATCGTTAAAGTAGGCGGGCACGGTGATGACCGCCTCGGTGACAGGCTCACCGAGATACGCCTCGGCATCGGCCTTCAGTTTTTGCAGGATGAGGGCGCTCAGCTCCTGCGGCGTGTAGCATTTTCCGTCGATGGGCACGCGGGTCTCACTGCCCATCAGCCGCTTGACGCTGGACACGGTGCGGGGGGCGTTCGTCACGGCCTGGCGCTTGGCGGGCTCGCCCACCAGCCGTTCTCCCACCTTGGTGAACGCGACGACAGAGGGCGTCGTGCGCTGCCCCTCGGCGTTGGGGATGACGACGGGCTTGCCTCCCTCGACCACCGCCACACAGCTGTTGGTAGTCCCCAGGTCAATTCCGATTATTTTTGCCATGGTGGTGCTTGTCCTTTCAAAAAAGACACTTTTGAATCATAATTCTATTGTAGCGCCTGCTGCCGGGAAAAGTGTTGCGATTTCGTAAATAAATTGGGGCGAATTTTATAAACCTGCGGGGCCACCTTCCCCCCAGGGGGAAGGCTAAGGCAACACCGCATAATTCCCGCCTTACGGCTTAAGCACCGCTCCGGCGGCTGCGGCACGGCATCTGCGTTGCCAAAATGCTCGATAATACACAAAGTATTATCTGCGCTTTTGGCTTAGCAGCTGCCGTACCTCGCTCGCCGTATCGGCACTTAGAATTATGCGGTATTGCCCTAAGAAAATGTTGACGCACACGCCCCAACGTGCTATAGTTAGTTTAAAGCACTAAAGAGGGGGATTCCTATGGCACGCACCGCGACAGTCACCCGCAATACGCGGGAGACACAGATCACGCTGACGATCGACCTGGACGGCACCGGCAGGGCCGACCTGCACACGGGCATCGGCTTTTTTGACCACATGCTGGACGGCTTCGCCCGCCACGGCCTGTTTGATGTAAGCGTCACCTGCCGCGGCGACCTGAACGTAGACTGCCACCACACAATTGAGGACATCGGCATTGCGCTGGGCACGGCCATAAAAGAAGCGCTGGGCGACAAGGCCGGGCTGGTGCGGTACGGCAGCTGCATGCTGCCGATGGATGAGACGCTGGCACTCTGCGCCGTCGATCTGGGCGGGCGTCCCTACTTTGTGTACGACGCCAGCTTTGCAGGCCAGAGCTGCGGCGGCATGGACACCCAGATGGCGCGGGAGTTTTTCTACGCCGTATCGTACAGCGCCATGATGAATCTGCATCTGAAGGTGCTCTACGGGGAGAATGACCACCATAAGCTGGAGGCCATGTTCAAGGCGTTTGCCAAGGCGCTGGACGCCGCGACGCGCAGAGATGCGCGGATCGACGGCGTTTTGTCCACCAAGGGGACGCTGTAAGGGAGATGCTCGGCGGCGGGAACGACGGGCGCCTATAGAATCCGCCCCTACATGGATCACCGTAGGGGCGGATCCCGTATCCGCCCGCAGCCGTTTCCCGCCGTGGACAGCATATACATTAGGAGGGAAAGCAGTATGTACAAGGACATCATCGACACCATCGGCTTTGTGGAGAGCTACGACCCCGAGCTGGGCGCGGCTATGCAGCGTGAGCTGGGCCGCCAGCGGCAGAACATTGAGCTGATCGCCAGCGAGAACATCGTTTCCCCTGCCGTCATGGCGGCCATGGGCAGCGTGCTGACGAACAAGTACGCGGAAGGGTACCCCGGCCACCGTTATTACGGCGGCTGCCAGTACGTCGATCAGGTCGAGCAGATTGCCATTGACCGCGCCTGCAAGCTGTTCGGCGCGAAGTATGCCAACGTCCAGCCGCACTCCGGCGCACAGGCCAACCTGGCCGTCTACTTTGCGCTGCTGAACGTCGGCGACACCGTCATGGGCATGGACCTGTCCCAGGGCGGCCACCTGACCCACGGCTCCCCCGTGAATATGAGCGGTAAGAACTACAACTTTGTCTCCTACGGTGTCTCCGCCGAGGATGGCCGCATCGACTACGCCGCACTGGCCAAGCAGGTCGCGAAGGTCCGCCCCAAGCTGCTGGTCGCCGGTGCGTCGGCCTATCCCCGCGCCATCGCCTTTGAGAAGCTGGCCGAGATCGCCCACGGCTACGGCGCGATGCTGATGGTCGATATGGCGCACATTGCGGGTCTTGTTGCAGGCGGCCAGCACCAGAGCCCCGTGCCCTACGCCGACGTGGTCACCACCACGACCCACAAGACGCTGCGCGGCCCCCGCGGCGGCCTGATTTTGACCAACAACGAGTATATCATCAAGCGCATCAACTCCGCCATCTTCCCCGGCACGCAGGGCGGCCCGCTGGAGCACATCATCGCCGCGAAGGCCGTCTGCTTTGGCGAGGCGCTGAAGCCGGAGTTCAAGGAGTATGCCCGCAAAATCGTTGAGAACGCGAAGGCGCTTGAAGCCGAGCTGACCGCCCGCGGCGTGAAGCTGGTCTCCGGCGGCACGGACAACCATCTGCTGCTGATCGACCTGACCGACGAGGACTGCACCGGCAAGGAGCTGGAGCACAATCTGGACGAGGTGCACATCACCGCGAACAAGAACACCGTCCCCGGCGAGAAGCGCAGCCCGTTTGTGACGAGCGGCGTGCGCATCGGCACCCCCGCCGTCACGACCCGCGGCATGGGTCCCGACGAGATGAAGGTGATCGCCGACTGCATTGCAGACTGCGTGTTTGACTTTGCGAACAAGAAGGACGAGGTCGCCAGCAAGGTCGAGGAGCTGACGAAGAAGTTCCCGTTGTATGAATAAGCCTTGATTGAAAAATACCGCTGCCTGTGGTTACACATGGGCAGCGGCTTTTGTTTGTGCGCAGGGTTGGCGGCGGCGGAAGGTTTACGGATCGCCGCTGTAGGGGGCGGCGTCCCCGACGCCCCGCGGAGCGGTCAAGACCGCTCCCTGCGATGCAAAAGATAAATGGGCGGCAACGGCAAGGCTGCGGGCCGGGCATGCCCGGCCCCTACGGGGTGGCTTTGTTTGTGCGTAGGGGCGGATTCCATATCCGCCCGCAGGCGTGTACGGCGGCGGAAGGTTTACGGATCGCCGCTGTAGGGGGCGGCGTCCCCGACGCCCC
>ERZ773237.1784-NODE-1784-length-16336-cov-2.701370_pt1 | contig 16336 bp, 14 predicted proteins | sample MGYA00580990_ERZ773237 | MGnify/ENA primary metagenome ERZ773237 (study PRJEB29015, sample SAMEA2737749) | human gut metagenome | biome: human gut; feature: human-associated habitat; material: faeces | place: China | collected 2012 ...
CTGCGGGTCGTCCAGCAGGACGTGCGTCACCGCACCGGCGAATTTTCCGTCCTGCAGGATCGGGCTGCCGGACATACCTTGGACGATGCCGCCTGTGGCGGCCAGAAGCTCCGGGTCCGTCACAGAGATCACCAGGTCCCGGCCGTCTGCTGCATTCTCTACAACCTGTAAAATTTCCACATCATATTCCCGAACGGCATCACCCTCCACATTAGAGAGGATGGTGGCAGGACCGGCGTGGACTTCCCCGGCGGCCGCAACCGGCATGGGATCGCCCAGCCGCTCGGTGAATTCGCCGGGGTCCAGCGTGCCGAAGACGCCGCTGGTGGTGTTGGCGTACAGATCACCCAAATCTGTGGCCAGGTCGAAATCCCCCCGCAGCTCACCGGCCTCTCCGATGGCACCCTTCTTCACCGCTTTCACGGTGGAGGGCAGAATGGATCCGGAGGCAAAGGGCATCAGGAGCGCCGTGTCGGCGTCCGTGATCCCGTGACCCAGAGCGCCGAAGGCGCCGCTTTCCGGGTCGTAATACGTCATGGTGCCGATGCCGGCCATGCTGTCCCGAATCCAGGCCCCAATGCAGTAGGCGCCCTTCTCGTTCTGTTCCGGGGAAACAGAGAGCGTCACGCTCCCGCCTTCCCGGCGGACCTGCAGGTCGGTGGCCGTCTCCCCATTCTCCTGGAGCAGGGATTGGAACTGCTCTGAGGAGGTTACGGAGACGCCGCCGCATTTGACGATGATGTCGCCGGTCTGCAGGCCGCAGTGATCCGCGGGCGTGCCACTCTCCGGCGCCTTCACCACCATCACCCCGCGGGCAAAGAGCTTGATGCCCACCGTGTGGCCCACGGGGACCAGCATCCGGGCGGAGGTGTCCTGGTCCGCGCCGCCGGCCGTCACACCGGCAGCGCGCGCCGGCATGGCCGCGCACAACAGCAATGCCAAGACCAGCGCCGCTCCGCCCCGCAGCACGTGTCTCGCTTTTTGAAATGGTCCATACATGAAATCACCCCTTTCCGAAACGCGGCCGGCAAATCCGCTGATCTGCCGGCGAGATTATCATCTGCCGCAGACGGAAAAACACGCCTTGCAAAATGCGGAAGCAGCCCCATGGCAGGCTTTGACTGTGCCGCCGCGGCGGCAAAAAAACAGGACCCGCAGGCAAATACCCGCAGGTCCTGGAAAAAATCGTTCAATCCCGCTTATTGAAAATTTTGAAAATATCCTCGAAGGGGTCGTCCTCCGGCTCCTCCGGCTTGGGCACATCCTCTTCCTTCAGGGGCATGGGCTCCGCCGCGGCGCTCTGCTGGCCCGCGGCCCCCGCCTGGATGGGCGGCACCTTGGGCAGCTGCTCCGGCACCTTGTCAAAGCCGGTGGCGATGACGGTGACCCGGATCTCGTCGTCCAGCGTCTCGTCGAAGGTGGCGCCGAAGATGGTGAGCGCATCGGGATGGACCGCCGCCTGGACCAAGCTGGCGGCCTGTTCCACCTCCTCCAGACCGATGTCCATGGAGCCGGTGACATTGATGAGCACGCCCTTGGCCCCCTCGATGGAGGTCTCCAGCAGGGGGCTGGAAATGGCCATCTTGGCGGCCTCCTCGGCCTTGCCCTTGCCGGCGGCCCGACCCACGCCCATGTGGGCCATGCCGGCGTTCTTCATGATGGCGGTGACGTCGGCAAAGTCCAGGTTGATGAAGCCGGTATCCCGGATCAGGTCGGAGATGGACTGCACCGCCTGGCGCAGCACGTCGTCCGCGATCTCGAAGGCGTTTGCAAAGGTGATCTTCTGGTCCGTGGCGTGCTTCAGCCGCTCGTTGGGGATGATGACCAGAGAGTCCACCCGGTCCTTCAGCTCGGCAATGCCGCTCTCCGCCTGCTGCATCCGGCGGCGGCCCTCAAAGCCGAAGGGCTTGGTGACCACGGCCACGGTGAGGATGTCCATCTCCTTGGCGATCTCCGCCACGATGGGGGCGCCGCCAGTGCCGGTACCGCCGCCCATGCCGGCAGTGATGAACACCATATCCGTGTCCTCCAGTGCCTTGGCGATCTGGTTGCGGCTCTCCTCCGCGCTCTTGCGGCCCACCTCGGGGTCGGATCCGGCGCCCTGACCGTGGGTCAGCTTTTCGCCGATCTGGATCTTATAGGTGGCGCTGGATACGTTCAGCGCCTGCTTGTCGGTATTGACCGCCACAAAGTCCACGCCCTTGGTGCCGCTGCGGACCATGCGGTTGACCACATTATTGCCGCCGCCGCCCACGCCGATGACCTTGATATTGACAACGGTATCGGGACCGGTCTCCAATCCAAATGCCATATAGTGGTGCCTCCTACTATCGTTTGTGTAAAAAGGGAGGATCGTCCCTTTGGATTCACAATATCCTGTATCTCATAACATTTAGTTTATTGTATGACACTTTCGCCCTCCGGTCAAGAGTCCATCGGGCTTTTCCCTCAGATTTTTGTCCGGAAAAAGGAGGGGCGGCGGTCCGTCCCCCCTGTCTCGGCAATCTTCTGCCAAATCCGCCACTCTCAGTCCAGCGTGAGGATCGGCGGATTCAGGTCCAGGCGGATGCTGCCCGTCTGGTTACTCTCCAGCTTGCTGATTCCCGCCTCCAGGATCTGCAGCATCCGGTCATAGTCCGCGTTGTACTCCATCTCCACAGAAAAGCGGCCGGCGTAGTCCATGGTCAGCTGGGACAGATCGTCCAGGTGGATGGCATCCACCCGGTCCGTCAGGCCCGCGGCGTCCAGCGCCGCCAGCAGCGCCAGCAGACTGGTCTGCTGATTGGCGAACTCCGTGGACAGGGCGATGTCCGTGCCCATCGAGGGGGCCAGCAGCTCACAGCCGTCGATCACCGCATAGTCCCCAGCTTGAGACGCCGGCAGCTGCTCCACGATCTTGCCCTTGGGACTCAGCAGCCAGGCGCTGCCGTCCTGGATCACCGCCAGGGGTGTACCGCACTCCGCCACATCGATCAGCAGAGTATCCGGCAGCTCCCGCCGGATGCGGATGTCCTCAATGTCGATGTAGGGCAGCTGCTCCGCGATGCTGCGGGCGGCCTCGTACTTGTTCAGCAGAAAGAGGTTGTCGCCCAGCTGGATACCGCTGGCCTCGATCACGTCCTTTTCGGTGTACCGCTCAGTCCCCGTGACCTCGATGGTGTCCACCCGGAAGAACAGCGTCAGGGCCATCACCACGGCCGCGCAGATCACCAGCACGGACAGCAGCTTATAGAGGAAGCCGAAGTTTCCCCTCCTGCGCCGCCGGTTGGAATGTCTGCGTCTGGCCATGTCGTCTCTCCTACCCGTTTTCTGTCTCTTCCACGCGCACCGCGTCCGCCCCCAGAGCCCGCAGGTCCCGGGCCAGGTCTTCGTAGCCCCGGTCGATGTGGCAGATCTGGGAGACACGGGTCTCCCCCTCCGCCGCCAGAGCCGCCACGCACAGGGCCGCCCCGCCCCGCAGATCCGTACACCGCACTGGCGCGCTGTGAAGCCGCTCCACACCCGTGACCACCGCCACCCGGCCAGATACCCGGATGCTGGCCCCCATGCGGATCAGTTCGTCCACATGGCGATAGCGGTTTTCAAAGATGTTCTCCTCAAATACCGTGGCGCCTCGGCTGCGCAGCAGTGCCGCCATCAGCACCGCCTGCGCGTCCGTTGGAAAGCCGGGGTAGGGCGCCGTCTGCACCGGCCCCACGGCCCGCAGCCGCTCCCGGCACAGAGCCCGGATGCCTCCGCTGTCTGCCGTGACCGTGCAGCCCGCCTCCCGCAGGGCGGCGGTGACTGTGGACAGGTGCCCCTCCTCCGCGCCCCGGAGATAGATGTCCCCGCCGGCAGAGGCCGCCGCGCAGAGGTAAGTAGCCGCCGCGATCCGATCCGGCATGACCCGGTACGTACAGCCGTGGAGGTCCTGCCCGCCCTCTATGGACACGGCGGAGCTCCCCGCCCCGGACACCCGAGCCCCGCAGGCGTTCAGGAAGTTCTGCAGGTCCACCACCTCCGGCTCCCGGGCGGCGTTGGAGATCACCGTGACGCCCTCCGCCCCGCAGGCGGCCAGCATCAGATTCTCCGTGGCCCCCACGGATGGCATCCGCAGCACCACTTCCCGGCCCCGCAGCCGGTCCGCCCGGCAGTGGAGGAAGCCGCCCTCCTCCCGGATCTCCGCCCCCAGGTCCCGCAGGCCCGCAAGGTGGAGGTCGATAGGCCGGGGGCCCAGCTCGCACCCGCCGGGGTAGCTCAGGTCCGCCTGCCCGCACCGGGCCAGGATCGCCCCCAGGAAAATGGCGGAGGAGCGCATCTCCCGCATGAGTACATCCGAAATCTCACAGCGGCGCAGGGCGGTGGTGTCCACCGCCAGGGCATCCGCCTCCCAATGGGCGTCGCAGCCCAGATGCCGCAGGATGCGGATGGAGGCGTCCACATCCCGCAGCCGGGGGCAGCCCAGCAGCGCCACCTGCCCCCTTGCCAACAGCGTGGCCGCCAGAATGGGCAGGACGCTGTTCTTGGCCCCCTGGATCGTGACCTCTCCCTCCAGGCGGCGGCCGCCTCGCACCGACAAAAGCTGGCTCATATCCGTTCCCCTCCGAATCCAGAATGGTTCAACAGTCCATCCTATGGCCGGCGGGGTTTCGTGGTTACTGGCAGATTTCCAGCACGGTTTGATAAATTCGCTCTGTGGCGTCCCGGATTCCCAGGGCGGACATGGCCCGCTCCATGGAGGCCCGGCGCGCTCCGTCATGAAGGATGCCGCAGGCCGCCTGGAACAGCGCCTGACCGGAGCAGTCCTTCTCCAGCAGCACCGCGGCACCGCCGGCGTTTTCCAGGACCCTCGCGTTTTTTTCCTGGTGGTTGTTGGTGACATAGGGGGACGGCACGATCAGCGCCGGGACCCCCAGTGCCGTCAGCTCGCTGATGGTGGAGGCCCCCGCCCGGCAGAGCACCAGATCCGCCGCCCGCATGACGGCGGCCATATCATAGATGTACTCTCGCACCTGCAGCGCCGGGTGGTCCGCCAGGTCCACCCCCTTCTCCTGCAGCAGCTTCAGCAACACCGGATAGCCATCCTTTCCGGCGCCGTGGATGTGGTGGAAAGGTTCCTTGGCCGCCTCCAGCGCCAGGAAGTCTGCCATCTGCCGGTTCATGCCCGAGGCCCCCAGGGACCCCCAGAAGGACACAAGCAGGGGCCGGCCGTCTTCCACGCCCAGGCGGCGCTTGGCCTCTGCCTTCGTCAGATGGAAGAAGTCCCGCCGCACCGGCGTACCGGTGACGATCACCTTCTCCGGGTGGCGGTAGTGCTCCCGGCAGGCCTCAAACCCCACCATGATCCGGTCCGCGAAGGGCTCCAGCATCTCCGTGGTGAGGCCGGGCACCATGTTGGACTCGTGAACGGCCGTGGGGATCCCCGCCTTGGCAGCGGCCTTCACCATAGGGAAGCTGGCGTATCCCCCCGTTCCGATGACCACGTCCGGCCGGAACTGCCGCAGAATGGCCCGGGCCTCTCCGGGCGCCCGAAGGAGGTTCCCCACAGAGACCAGGTTGTGCCGGATCTCCCGAGGCTTGAAGGACCGGTGGAAGCTGGAGATGTGGACGGTGCGGAAGTCGTATCCCGCCTTGGGGATCAGGTCCTTCTCCAGTCCCCGCTCCGCTCCCACGAACAAAAATTCTGTCTCCGGGTCCTTTTCGCGCATCAGCTGGGCCAGCGCGATAGCCGGGTTCACATGCCCAGCCGTGCCGCCGCAGGTGAAGATCACCTTCTTCAATGATGCTTCCACTTTGCTGCACTCCAATCGAAAGATATGGGATAAAAGTGAAGGGAGAAGAGATTCGGTGTCCGGCACAGCCGGACATTTTGAGATTCCGCCTTTATCGCTTATCTTTTATCTCCTCTGGGTCGTACTACCCCGCCTTTGTAGGCTTCATCTGCCGGGATACCGACAGGACGATGCCCATCTCCGCCAGCTGGATGGACAGCGCCGTGCCGCCATAGCTGAAAAACGGCAGGGAGATGCCGGTGGTGGGCAGCAGGCCCGTCACCACGCCGATGTTCAAAAAGGTCTGAAGGCCCACCAGGGTCATGACGCCCACCACCATCAGGCTGCCGAACCGGTCCCGGGCATGGAGGGCGATCCAGAAGCCCCGGAGAATCAGCGCCGCGAACAGCAGCATGATAACGGTGGCGCCAATCAGGCCCAGCTCCTCGCAGACGATGGCGAAGATGAAATCGTTGTGCTCCTCCGGCAGATAGAGAAACTTCTGGCGGCTCTTCCCCAGGCCCACGCCCCACAGCCCGCCGGAGCCGATGGTGATGAGGCTCTGGCGCAGCTGGTAACCGGCTCCCTGGGGATCCAGCCAGGGGTTGTGCCACATCTCGATGCGGGAGGCGTTGTAGCCGATCACGCCCAGCACCAGATACAGCAGCAGTCCGGCTGCACCCATAGCCAGCCCCACCCATCTCCAGTGGATGCCGCCCACCAGCATCATCACCGCGCCGGCGCCCATGATGAGGATGGCGCCGGAGAGGTGGGGCTCGATGCCCACCAGGGCTGCCAAGACAATCAGCAGCACCGCATAGGGGGCGATGCCGTAGCGGAACGTCTGCATACGGTCCTTTTTCTTGGAGATGCTGTCGGCAAAATAGATCACCACCGCCAGCTTTGCGATCTCCGAGGGCTGGAACTGCAGCGAAGTACCTGGAATGCCCAGCCAGCGGGTGGCGTTGTTCCGGGTAATGGCCAAGGGGTTGCCCGGAACAATCACCAGGATCAGCAGAATGACGGCCAGATACAGCAGCGGCTTTGCAAGACCGCGGAACCGCTGATAGTTGATCTTGCCAATGAAGAGCATGGCCGCCACGCCCATGATGGCGAACACGCCCTGGCGGATAAAGTAGGACATGGGGTTCTGGCCGTCCGTCTCGTAATAGGCGGAGGGGAAGCTGGCGGACAGCAGCATCACCAGGCCCACGCCGGTCAACAGCATCACCAGGATGAAGAAGGGCAGGTCAATGGGCCCCTTGGCCAATTCCCGGCTCTCCTGCTCCAGCTCCCGCCGGCGCTGCTGGCGCTCCTGCCGGGCCAGGGCCTCTTCCCGACTCATGGGTCGCCGGCGGGCCGCCGGGGCTTTTTTCTGCCGTACCATACTGCTTCCCTCCTCTCGGGGTCTGTGGATCTTGCCGCGCTCCGCAGCGGGCCGGCGCAGAGTGCTCAGAATCGTCCCTGGACGCCCAGATAGGCCAGGACGCAGCCCGCCAGCGTCACCAGGGAGAATACCGCCACCAGCTTCGCCTCACTCCAGCCGGAGAGCTCCAGGTGGTGGTGCAGGGGGGCCATCTTGAAGAACCGCTTGCCGTGGGTCAGCTTGAAGTAACCCACCTGGATAATATCGGACAGCGTCTCCAGAATGTAGATGATGCCTACGGGGATCAACACCAGGGGCATATCGAACACAAAGGCCAGGGCCGCCACCGCGCCGCCCAGAAACAGGCTGCCGGTGTCCCCCATGAACACCTTGGCAGGGTGGTGGTTATAGACGAAGAAGGCCGCCAGCCCTCCCGCCATAGCCGCCGGGAACAGAGCCTGGATGCCGTAGGTGCTCCAGAGGACGCCGGCTACGGTGAAGAACGCCATCACCACAAAGGTGACGCTGGCAGCCAGCCCGTCGATGCCGTCGGTCAGATTCACAGCGTTGACGCAGCCCACAATGACGAAGGCCGCGAAGATCAGATACACGATCCAGTTGATGGTAAAGCTCATGTTCAGGAAGGGGATATACAGGTCGTTTGTCAGCAGGCCCTCGTACCGCATCAGCACCAGGAACACCACCGCCGCCGCCAGCTGAAGGATGAACTTCTGCCGGGCCGTCAATCCCTCGTTCTGGTGCTGGCGGACCTTGCGGTAGTCGTCCACAAAGCCGATCAGGCCGAAGATCAGGGCGAAGAGATACACGTAGAGGTGCCAGAACACCCCCTCCAGCATGAAGCTCCAACCCAGGATGAACACGGTGACGCCCGCGCCCAGGATGAACATGATGCCGCCCATGGTGGGCGTGCCGGCCTTGGACTTGTGCCACGTGGGTCCGTCCTCCCGGATCTCCTGGCCGGCCTTCAGCTTGCGCAGCTCCGGGATGAGAAATCTGCCGATGAGCAGCGTCAGCACAAAGCTGACGGCCGCCGCGATCAAAGAAAGTGTCATATATCCGTCTCCCTCTCCTTCGCCGGGCACAGCCCCGGCCCTTTGGTACGTTCCTGATTCCAGCGGTTCTCCGGCGGCCGATCCTCCGCCGGATGTCCCGCCGTATCCCATTGTCCATGCGGCGCCGCCCACGGCTGACCGCCGCATTTCACGCGGACCGCCCGAAGTGAATTCAGCCGATTTCAAGGGTTCGCCTGCGGCAAACCGCTTGACGCCGGACGCCCGGCGGTCACTTCCCCGCCAAGTGCTCCGCCACGATCTCCCGTTCGTCCATGTGGTGCTTCTCGTGGTTCACTTCCTGGTAGGTCTCGTGGCCCTTGCCGCACAGGGCGATCACATCGCCGGGCTGCGCGTGGTCCATCGCCCAGTGGATGGCCTCCACCCGGTCGCAGATCACCTGGTAGGGGGTGCCGCTGCCCTCCAGGCCCGGCAGGATGTCGGCGATGATGGCCTCCGGGTCCTCGGTCCGGGGGTTGTCGGAGGTCACCACCACAAAGTCCGCCAGCTCCGCCGCCACGCTGCCCATAATAGGCCGCTTGGTCCGGTCCCGGTCGCCGCCGCAGCCGAACAGGGCCACGGTGCGTCCCTTGGCAAAGCCCTTCACGGTGCGAAGAATATTCTCCAGACTATCCGGCGTGTGGGAGTAGTCGATCAGGACCGCGTAGTCCTTTCCCGGTGTGGGGACCACTTCCACCCCTTCACATGAGGAACTGCAGCCAGCACCCGGGCGCTCTTTTCCAGAGGAACGCCCAGAGCCAGAGCCGCACCCAGCACATCCAGCGTATTATATACCATAAACCCGCCGGGAATGCCAACTTTGATGGGCGTGCGGCTATCCTTTGTCACCGCATCGAAGGCGATGTGGTCCGCCGCAAGGGTGATATGCTCCGCCCGCAGGTCTGCCGCGGCGTGCTCTGCATAGAAGTACTGCCGACATGCGGCGTTTTGCAGCAGCCGCTCTGTCCAGGGATCGTCGGCGTTGCAGACGCCCACGTCGCAGTTCTGGAACAGGATGGCCTTGGCGTCGCAGTAGGCTTCCATGGTCTTGTGGAAATCCAGGTGGTCCTGGGTCAGGTTGGTGAAAATGCCCACCGCGTAGTGGATACCGTACACCCGATCCAGCGCCAGAGCGTGGGAGGATGCCTCCATCACCACATGGGTGCAGCCGGCGGAGCGCATCCGGGCAAACAGCTCTTGGAGCTCCAGGGACTCCGGTGTGGTACGCTCAGTGGGCACCACCTCGTCGCCGATCAGATCCTGGTTGGTGCCGATCAGGCCCACCTTGGCCCCCAGCTCCTGTTCCAGGATGGCCTTGAGCAGATAGGTGGTGGTGGTCTTGCCGTGGGTGCCGCTGATGCCGATGCAGTTGGAGAAAATACGGCTCATGGCGCCCAGCAGCTCCGCCCGCTCAAAGCAGGGGTAATGCGTCTTAGCCCATTCCAGCTCCTCGTTGCCCTTTAAGATGGCGTTGGTGTAAATCACCAGCTGAATATCCGGGGTCAGGTTGGCCTTGGTCTGGCCTAAATAGACTTTTGCACCCTCTTTTTCAATCCGGCGAAAAGTCTCGGTGTCGTTATTGTCCGAGCCGGACAGCTGATAGCCCAGGGACAGCAGAATTTCGGCCAGGGGACACATGCCGGAGCCGCCGATGCCGATAAAATGGATGCGCTTGACTTCCTTAAGTAAAGTATCTATATCTTTCATGAGAGAACCTCCCAATTCTTTTTTCATATTATACTACCAAAAGGCGGAAAAATAAATACATATTCCGCAGGAACTGAAAAAATTTTCTGTCATAGAATATGGAGTAGAAAGGAATAGGCACAAAATGCCTTTGTGGGGTGTAGAGATGAAACTGGATACATTTGCCGTGCCGTTTACCGCCGATCGGCGTATGGCGTATGCGGCGGCTTACCTGGAGCAGTGCTCCTATCGGCAGGTGGAGGAGGTGCAGGCGGCGGACTTTGTGCTGCTGCCGGTGCCGGCAAAGGATTATATGCTGGAGGGACTGGACGGCAAGACCGTTTTCTTAGGGGGCGGCAGCTATCCCGGCACGCTGGACTACTGCAAAAATGAGAATTTTGCAGAGAAAAACGGCATACTCACCGCTGAGGGCGCCCTGTGGTTGGCGCAAAATCATCTGGCGCGGGCACTCTACCGCAGCCGGGTGTTGGTGTGTGGCTATGGGCGAATCGGTCGGGTGCTCTCCGGGCTGCTGCTGGCCCACGGCGCCGATGTGACCGTGTGCTCTCGCAGCGCGCTGAGCAAGACTCAGGCGCTGTTTGCCGGTGCCCGGCATACGGACTTTTCCGGCCTGGTGCAGCCGGGGGATTATGATTTGGTCTATAATACGGTGCCCCACATGATTTTTACCAAGCGAGAGCTACAGGCGCTGCGGCGAGACACGGTACTGGTGGACCTGGCGTCCTTCCCCGGCGGGGTGGATACGCTGATGGCCCACACCCTGGGAATCACGGTGGTGGACGGGCGCAATCTGCCCGGCCGCACCGCCCCGGAGACTGCCGGCGCGCTGATCGGCGAGACTGTGGCCGAAATGATTGAGGAGGGACTGGAATGAAGATCGGGTATTGCCTGACCGGCTCCTTTTGCACCTTTGCTAAGTCCTTGGAGGCACTGGAGGCGCTGGTGCGGGCCGGTCATACTATAACGCCCATCATGAGCCAGACGGCTTACACCACGGACACCCGCTTCGGGGACGCGGTGGATATTCAAAATCGGCTGATCGCCATTACCGGCAACAGTATTATCCACACGATTGCCCAGGCAGAGCCGGTGGGACCAAAGAAGATGTTTGATGTGCTGGCCATTGTGCCCTGCACCGGCAACACGCTGGCAAAGCTGGCAGCGGGTATTACGGACACGGCGGTTACGATGGCTGCCAAGAGTCACCTGCGCAATGACGCCCCGGTGGTCATTGGCGTATCCACCAATGACGCTTTGGGCGGCGCTGCCAAGAATATCGGCCAGCTGCTCAATTACAAGCACTTTTATTTTGTGCCCTTTGGTATGGATAACTGCTATATGAAGCCCAAGTCCATGGTGTGCGATTTTGCCCGGGTGCCCCAGGCCATTGAACTGGCGGCGCAGGGAAAGCAAATCGCGGAAAAAATTTTCTGATTTTTTTGTTTCGTATTGACAATCGATGCAAAAATGCATATATTAGTCTTATTGCTTAAAACGAAATTTAAGTATAGGCGAAAGCTAAAAAATCGGGCGGAGAGCGGCGGCTTTCTGACAAAAGAGGAAGTGCATAATTGGAAAAGATCATTGACCTGCGGAACATCACGGTCAGCTACGGCGACAATGTGATTTTAGACAAACTGAATCTGTATATAAATGAAAAAGAGTTTATAACGCTGCTGGGACCCTCCGGCTGCGGCAAAACCACAACGCTGCGCTGTATTGCCGGCTTTGTGCAGCCGGACAGTGGGGAAGTGGTCTTTGAAGGCAAAGTCATCAATGATGTGCCCCCGCACAAACGCCGGGTGAACACCATTTTTCAGCGTTATGCTCTTTTTCCGCATTTAAATGTGTATGAGAACATCGCCTTCGGTCCGGAACTGCAAAAGAAGAGCCGCAGCGAGGTGCGCCAAACGGTGGCGGAAATGCTGGAGCTGGTAAACCTGAAAGGGTTTGAAAAGCGGAGTATCTCCTCTTTGTCCGGCGGGCAGCAGCAGCGAGTGGCCATTGCCCGCGCTTTGGCCAATCACCCCCATGTGCTGTTGCTGGACGAGCCGCTGGGCGCGCTGGATTTAAAGTTGCGAAAGGATATGCAAAAGGAGCTGAAAGCCATTCAAAAGCGGCTGGGCATTACCTTTATCTATGTGACCCACGACCAGGAGGAAGCGCTGTCTATGAGCGACACGGTGGTGGTGATGGATAAGGGCAAAATTCAGCAGATCGGCACCCCGGAGGATATTTATAACGAGCCGGTAAACGCCTTTGTGGCGGATTTTATCGGCGAGTCCAATATAGTGGACGCTGTGATGGTGCGGGATTATGTGGTGCGCTTTGGCGGCGTGACCTTTGACTGCCTGGACAGCGGCTTTGCCCCCAATGAATTTGTAGAGGCCGTGGTGCGCCCGGAGGATATTCGACTGTGCGACCCGGGGCATAAGGCAGCCCTGACCGGCACCATTACAGATGTGGTGTTCAAGGGTGTGTTCTTTGAGATCTTTGTGGATGTGGGCGGCTTTATCTGGATGGTGCAGACCACGCATTACCACGCGGCGGGCAATACCGTGGGTATGTATATTGAGCCGGACGCCATTCATATTATGAAGCGCAGCGAGTACAGCGGCGAATTTGGCGACTATTCCACCTTCTCGGACGAGATGGACCATATCTCGGACGCCGATTATAACTGGGAGGAGGAGAGCGATGAGCAATCTGGGTCGTAAACTGCTGGACAAGCCCTATGCCCTTTGGGCGGTGCTGTTTGTACTGGCGCCCCTTTGCATGGTGGTCTACTATGCGTTTACGGACACCGGCGGCGCCTTTTCTCTCCACTCGGTGAGCCAAATCCCGTCCTATCTGTCTACCATTTTACTGTCGGTGCTCTATGGCTTGGCTGCCACGGTGATCTGTCTGCTTTTGGGCTATCCCTTTGCCTATTTGATCTCTAAGCACGCGGCGCGCCGACAGCGTACGGTGGTGCTCTTGGTGATGCTGCCCATGTGGATGAACTTTCTCATTCGTACTTACAGCTGGATGACGATTTTAGGTGACTCCGGCGTGATCAACAGCTTTTTGACCGCCGTGGGGCTGGAGCCGGCCAAGCTGATCAACACCGGCGGTGCTGTAATATTGGGTATGGTTTATAATTTCCTACCCTATATGATTCTGCCTATTTATTCCGTACTGTCCAAGATGGACGGCTCGCTGATCGAGGCGGCAGAGGATTTGGGCAGCAGTCGGCATCAGGTGTTTCGGCGGGTGGTGTTGCCTATGTCTTTGCCCGGTGTACTCTCCGGCATTACCATGGTATTTGTGCCCTGTGTATCCACCTTTTATATTACCCAAAAGCTGGGCGGCGGCCAGGTGGTGCTGGTTGGCGATGTGATCGAGACCCAGTTTCAAAGCGCCAATAACTATAACCTGGGTGCTGCGCTGTCCCTGGTGCTGATGGTGCTGATTTTGATCTGTCTGGGCGTGATGAACCACTTTGGCGCGGACGACAGCAGTGACGGAGGTGTGATCGTATGAGCAAGAAAACCTCTGCCATCGGCAAGATTTATCAGGCACTGATCTACGTGTTTTTGTATGCGCCGATTTTGGTGATCGGGCTGTTCTCCTTTAACGGCAGCGCCAACACCTATATGCTGCAAGGCTTCTCGACGCATTGGTACAAGGAGCTGTTCAGCAACGCAGCGGCTATGCATGCCCTGCAAAATACCGTGGTGCTGGCACTTTGCACCGCTGCGGTGTCCACGCTCTTAGGCGTAATGGCGGCAGTGGGTATTTTTAACAGTCGGCACAAGCTCTATAAGCGCTCGCTGATGCTGCTGACCAATGTGCCCATGATGAACCCGGAGATCGTTACCGGCATCTCTATGATGCTGCTGTTCGTCTTTGCCGGGGGACTGGTGCACCGCAGCAATGTGCTGGGCTTTTGGACCCTGCTGATTGCCCATGTGACCTTTAGTCTGCCCTATGTGATTTTGAATGTGATTCCCAAGCTGCACCAGTTCGATATGAATATTTACGAGGCGGCGGTGGACCTGGGCTGCAAGCCGGTGCGGGCGTTTTTTAAGACCGTATTTCCGGAGATTCTCAGTGGTATCATCACCGGCTGTGTGATGAGCTTTACGCTGTCGCTGGATGATTTTATCATCAGCTACTTTACCAACGGACCCAGCTTCCAGACCCTGCCCATCTACATTTTCTCTATGACCAAAAAGCGGGTGAAGCCGGATATGTACGCCTTGTCATTTCTGATGTTCTTGACCATTTTGGTTTTGCTGATCCTGTCCAACTGGATGCAGGCAAGAGCGGAGAAGCGGGAGAAAGGGGAGCGCCAATGAAAAAGTGTTTTTCTTTTCTGCTGACCCTGCTGGTGCTGCTGGCAATGCCCGTCAGCGCCTTTGCGGCGGATGATGTTTTCACGCCGGCGCAAAAGGCCTATTACAAGAACCTGGGGCTGCAAGGCACTACGGTGAATGTGTATAACTGGGGCGAGTATATCTCCGAGGGGCAGGAGGACGCTATGAATACCGTTAAGGAATTTGAGCGGCTCACCGGTGCCAAGGTGAATTATACCAATTTTGAATCAAACGAAAATATGTATTCCAAGCTGTCCGGCGGCGGAGTGTCCTATGATGTGATCATTCCTTCGGACTATATGATCCAGCGCCTGCTGGAGGAGGATATGCTGCTGCCTTTGGACTACGGCAATATTCCCAATTATGACAAGTATATTGCCCCGGACTGCAAGGGGCTGTATTTTGACCCCCAGCAGAAGTACACCGTGTGCTACAACATTGGCACCACGGTGCTGATCTATAACAAAAAGCTGGTGAAAGAAGCGCCTAAAAGCTGGTCTGTGCTGTGGGACGAACAGTACCGGGACAAGGTGCTGATGTTTAACAATTCCAGAGATGCATTTGCCCTGGCTCAGTTCATGCTGGGACAGGATTTGAACACCACCTCGGAGGAGGATTGGAACGCGGCGGCGGAGCTGCTCGCCAAGCAAAAGGACGCGGTGCGCCCGGTGTATGTGATGGATGAGGTGTTCAACCTGATGGAAAGCGGGGAGTATGCCTTTGCCACCTATTATGCCGGCGATTATATCCTGATGCAAGACAACAATCCGGATTTGGCTTGCTGCTTTCCGGAGGAAGGTGTCAATCTGTTTTATGACGCCATGTGCGTGCCCAAGTGCACACAAAACAAAAAGGGCGCCGAGGCGTTTATCAACTTTATGCAAGAGCCGCAAGTAGCGCTTGCCAATCAGGAGTATATCTACTACGCTTCACCCAATTTGGCGGTGCGGCAGGATGAGAACAATTCCCTGTACGGCAATCCGGTGGTGTATCCCAAGGTATGGCCTAAGGGACAGTATTTTTACAATTTGCCCCAGAATATTCTGGAGCTGCAAAACGACTTGTGGGCTCGGGTTAAAAGCGGCCAGCTGTCAGCAGACGGCAAGGCACAGGACCGGCGCATTTACTGGGCATCCGGTGCGGTGGGCGTTGCGGCAGTGCTGGCGGTGGCGGCTCGGCTGATCCATAAGGCTCGCAAGAATAAAGAACAGGATTTGAGGGATTTGTATTGAGTACGCAGTTTAAGTGCGCCATCTTTGATTTGGACGGCACGCTGGTGAATACGATTGATGACCTGGGACTGGCTACGGACTATGTGCTGGAGCAGTACGGCCGCACGCCCAAGTGGACCCAGGCAGATTATAAGAAATTGGTAGGCAACGGCGCCAAAAAGCTGATAGAGCGCGCTTTTGAGCACCAACTCTCACCGGAACAGCTGGAAGAAGCTTACGCTATGTTTAAGGTGAAGTATAACGCTGTTAAAATGGATCACGCCCATGCCTATCCCGGGATTCAGGCGGCGCTGGATGACTTAAAGACCAGGGGCATTCGCCTGGGCGTTGTCACCAACAAACCGGCGGAAGCTGCCCAGGGTATGGTGGAGCAGATCTTTGGCAAAGACTATTTTGATGTGGTCATCGGCGCCACAGACGACTTGCCCAAGAAACCGGACCCCACCACTGTGCGTATGGCGCTGGAGGCGCTGGGGTGCAGCGCCAAGGAGGCTATGTACTTTGGCGACAGTGATGTGGACATGATCACCGGGCGCAATGCGGGGATAGAGACCATCGGTGTGTCCTGGGGCTTTCGCTCCTTTGGGGAACTGTTTGCCCAGCACCCGGCAGCCATTATTGACGACCCCAGCCATATCCCCAGCCTTTTTTGAAAATGTAGGCAAAGCCCTTGACAATATCTGCCGTATTTGCTATAATTCTATGCGTTGAGCGAGAGTGGCGGAATCGGCAGACGCGCACGTTTGAGGGGCGTGTGGGGTGACTCGTACGGGTTCAAGTCCCGTCTCTCGCACCATAACTGGACACCAATTTTGATACTATGCGTATCTTGATTGGTGTCCAGTTTCTTTTT
>ERZ773237.1818-NODE-1818-length-16090-cov-143.466105_pt1 | contig 16090 bp, 10 predicted proteins | sample MGYA00580990_ERZ773237 | MGnify/ENA primary metagenome ERZ773237 (study PRJEB29015, sample SAMEA2737749) | human gut metagenome | biome: human gut; feature: human-associated habitat; material: faeces | place: China | collected 2012 ...
ACGGATAGAGAGCCTTGTTTACATTCGATACGGAGTTCAATACAATGTAGTCCTGTCCATCCAACTCCGGATAATTCGGGCAGCTCTCCTGTCTCAATGTCAGAAAGGAGAGGTAGTCCATGAATCCCTCGAACACATAACAGATATTCCTTGCTTTCCCCGACTGCCTGATGTGGGAGATTTCCTTGGGTGCGATGCAACCCTTGAAATAGCGGTTGCGAACCTCAAATCCACCCAAACCATTGGGAAAGGCGATGGCAAAGTACCGTTTGCCATTGTGGGTGAAACGGGCTTCACTACATTCTCTTTTTGCCAGTTCCATATTTATTCCTCTTCCCTGCAAGTAGGCAAGCAGGGCAGGGGACGATAACGGAACAATCTCCAACTGTTGGAAACTCGGTTCGGAAGAGTTTTGTTTGCCAAAAGAGAAAGATACCGGGCGCACATGCGGTGTCTGTTCCGCTATCCGTTTTAAAATGTAAGGTACATGGTCGGTAGCATACAGGTGTGCAGCCAGTTCAATGATACCGCCACCTTTGCCCAAACCGAAGTCATACCATTGGTTACGTTCGGTATTTACCTTGAACGAAGCTTCTGCTTCTTCCCTTAACGGTGATTTATACCACAGGTTGATACCTTGTTGCTTGACGGGAGAATATCCCAAACTGTGCAGAAAATCTGCTATCCTGATTTGCTTGGCTGTCTGTATATCCATAAAATGATTGTTTTAGTAGTTGGTAAATTGGTTGCTAAATTGATTCGTTTTTCTTTTCGCCCGTACCATTTTAAGAAGTACGGTCTGTATAACCACTTCACTTTATTTTCGTATATATAGGATACGGTAGTAAAGTGAAGTGATTTTGTACTTCCTGCAACCGCTTCGCTTTATTCCTAATATATAGACCCACAGAATAAAGTGAAGCGATTACAAACAACAGGCTAATAGTGGAAGTCGGGCATGAACGTGTATTTCCTGCCGTTCTCCTGCACTATCATCCGTTTGTTGCGAAGCATGGTGATGAGCGGTACCGCCTTTTGATGGTTCAGCTTTACACCTATTGACGTATAGCTTTTGATTAAGGCATTTTCCAGCTCCTTGTAGCCATATTCCTCTTTCAGTCCGAAAACCGCTTCCAGTGCGATGCGGTGCTGTTGTTCGGTGATGTGCCTGTAAGGGTCAAACTTTTCCTCTTCCGGCCTTCCCGGTTTCTTGGCTTCGGGCTTGTAACCCTCCATGAGTTCGGGCAGGGCATTGTCGTTGATACGGAATGCGAAAGGCTCGAAGTCCATTGCCCGTATGTGCATGGCTGAAACATTGCTTATATCTCCATTGTTCTTGTCCTTTTCCACAAGGAGTACGGTTTCTGCCTTGTTGTTCAGTTCAGTACCGATATGCCCTCTCGCATTTTCATCCCCTTTGTTCTGATGCAGTATCGTATGGATATGTATCTGCCTGTCGTCCGTCCACTGCATCAGTCTGGATATGATGCGTGTCGATTCACCGGGACTATTGATGTCATATACCATATCACGAATACCGTCTATGATTACAAGGGCTATGTTGGGTGTATTGTAGATAGCCTGCTCTACAATTCTGATACGCTGTTCGGGCGTGTATTTCCTCAAAGCAAGAAATTCAAGATTTTCATTGTCCCTGTCATCGGGAAGTCCTGCCATCCGTAAAATACGTTTCATGACTTTCAGGCAATGATAAGGGCTCTGTTCCGTGTCCACATAAAGGATTTTCCGTTTGTCTTCCGGAAGTTCCGCCACATATCGCAATACGGTGCCGTTCTTCAATGCGGCGGCTACGATAGCCGACACATTGAACGTCTTTTTACTTTTGGCTTTGCCGATGGATGCGCTGAAGTTCCCCAATGTCCCTATGACAGAACCATGTACTTTGAGAATTTCCGGTGCTTTCTCGTAACTTTTCGACAGGCTCAAACGTGAGGCTTGCCAAAGGATTACGGCTTCTTCTGCCGATATTTCCTTGTTGTCTTTCATATAATCCATAAGCACACTTCCCGTTATTTTCGTCCTCCGGTTTTCTTTCCGGCCAGTTCAAGGGCAAGTTCCGCATCAACGATAATCTTGCGTCCTATTTGCGTAATGGCTTTGTCAATCTTTCCGCTTTTCTTTATACGGTTGGCGGTGGGTAGGCTGCACCCGAACAGTTTGGCAATGCCAAGTATTCCGTACACATACTTCCTTCCCGTGTCCGTGACGGGCTGCGGTTGCGCTTCCGTTTGGTTGGAAGCGTGCTTGCTTAGGAATATGAACTCTTCGCCTGTCATCTGCCAGACGGGTTTTAATAATAACTCTTGAAGATTTGTCATCGTCCAATCTATTTAGTCGTTAAACAATCAGCCCTGCGCACTGGCTGTTATTTCTGTTCTCGAACGATGCAAAATTAGGTATGGTTATAAGTGGTAAGGATGTGGTTGATATAAATGGAATGTCTTATTATTCATCTGAATATCAGAGAATAAAAATACCACTCAAAAATTAATTTGAGTGGTAAAAGTGGTAATTTCGTGGAATGTCAGGATGTATCACGAATTATCTGAATATGCTTTCCATTTCTTTGGCGAATTTCTGGTTGCTATCACTCGGAAAATCGGAAACGGGTTCTTTGTACTTCGACCTGTAATAGCTCTCGTCAATATCCAGTAGTTTCAATATCTTGTCTCGCCATTCGTCCCTGTATTGCTTGGATAGTTTTTCACTCATCAGGAATATCAGGTAACACACCCGTATCTTTTCCCTTGCCTTGATTTTTAACCTATTCTTGCAGGGGTACAGATTTATATTGGCATAGAAGTCCGCTATGGTAATGGCTTCGAACTGTTCCCCGACACAGGTTTCATAAATAGGTGAAAGCGGCTTCATGTCAAAATATTCATGCTGTTCCTCCGGTGTATTCTGTACTTCTTCTTGCGCATTTTGCTCGACTGATTCCTCCGGTCGTTTTTCTTCCACATCATCAGGAAGGTATTTTTTCAGGACTTCCATGAAAAGAAGGCTTAGGCGGTAAACATCACTGGAAAGGTTTTCGATATATTGAAAAGCCTCTTTCTGGTCTTGCTTTTGCAGTTCATAGAGTTTATCCAATTCCTTCTTTTCCTTGTCGTATTCAGCCTTGCAGCGTTCATATTCCTTTTCTGCCTGTATTTCTTCTTCGTCCGTATGCTCCCGAAAACCAATGAAATCATATCTGTGGTATGCGTCATTCAAAGGCTCGTGCAACTTGGTGGTAATCTCCAACTGGTCTCTAATTGCAGAATTACGTCTGTCTGCGTAGTGAAAACACACACGTTTTATGATGTCATCATTCAGCGGTTTTGTTTCATAAGCCCGTATATTCTTTTCTATTTCGATTTTTAAACTATTGAGAATCAATGTGTATTGTTCTTTATGCTTGTCAAGTACCAGTTCAAGGATAGCGGATTCAAAAGCCTTTGTATCATTGTGCTGCCTGTAAAAATCGGTGATGAATTTTTGCTTGTCAAAAGAAAAAGCATAATTGGTCACCCAATCATTATATATCCTGTTGAGTTCTCCGTATAGGGGAATCAGTTTGTTAATCTCTCCTGCCATAGACCTCAATTTTGGGGATTATTGTCCTTGTCAAGGAAAGATGCCAGTTCTTCTTCCACCTCTTCCACACTTGGCAAAGCTGATTTCAAATTTTCGGGTATAGCCTTGCTCAACTGGTAATCACTGATACCTATCGGCTGGTCGTAGCCTGTCAAAGCGTATTGTGCCACAACTTCATCTTTTCCCTTGCACAGCAACAGCCCGATAGTCTTGTTGTCATTTTCTCCCCTCAGTTTGTCATCCACCACATTGATGTAGAAGTTCAGTTGTCCTGCATACTCCGGCTTGAATGGAGTAGCCTTTAATTCCACTACAATGTATGCGTGTAGCGGAATTGAATATAGAATCAAGTCGGCAAAGAAATCGCTGTTGCCAATTTGAAAATGCTTCTGCCGGGCGACAAAGGCAAAACCGTTGCCCATTTCCAACAAATAACGGGTAACGTGTTTTACCAGTTGTTCCTCTATGTCCCTTTCGTCTGCCTTTTCTTTCGCTCCTGCCAAATCGAAGATATACGGGTCTTTCAACAGGTAATTGGCAAGGTCGCTTTGTGGTGCCGGAAGTGTGGCTGTAAAATTGTTTACCTTGTTGTTACTGATTTGTCTGTTATATAGATTGGTTTCAATTTGTATTTTAAGAACATTGCTGCTCCAACCCATTTCTACCGATTGTTTCATGTACCAATATTTTACACCTAATGGAAGCGAATTATTGAGCATAATTACATGACTTGCCCAATTTATTCTGGCAACAGGGGATGCCAAAAATAAATTTTCTATATCCTCAATCGTTATCCGGTAAATGGCAGATACAGTTTTGGCAACATTCTGAATTTGCGCAAGAGGTTCTTGCGTAAATTCTAACAACTGACTATCAGTGGATTGTATTTGCGCAGTAAGTTCTTGCGTAAATTGTCCGTTGTTTAGTTTCAAGACTTCATCTGCGACCTTCTGTATGCTTGGAACAGATAGCCTTGCATCCGTATCAATGAAACTTCGTAGCACGTTCAGCGGATATGACCGTGCGAATTGGCACATATAAGTAAGGTTACGTTCCGAATAGCCTTTCTTTTCAGGGTAATTGAGCCGGATAGCCTTTGCCAGTTGCTTGATGATTTTGCTTCCCCAGCCTTGTAAGTTCTGATGATACAGGATATAGTTTCCTATTTTCCAATAATGGAACAGCATTTGCGCATTGGCTGCGGTAATCAGCCTGACTTGCGCCTGTTCTATTTCCGAACCGACAGCATGAACAAATGCGTCAAAGTTCGTTCTTTCTATATGATGTTCTTTGTTGTTTTCCATGTTCCAATGTTTATTGTTGTCGCAAATATAATTCAAATAGCGGATAATCCATGAAACTGATTGATACTTTTATAGTTGGTTAAACTTGTTCATGGCATTTGCCTTAATATCATCCGCTATGTCAATGTAGGGTTTCATGGCTTTATAGTCACTGTGTCCCGTCCATTTCATTACGACCTGTGCCGGAATACCGAGAGCCAGCGCATTGCAAATAAATGTTCTTCTTCCTGCATGGGTGCTTAGCAATGCGTATTTCGGGGTGACTTCATCTATACGTTCATTTCCTTTATAATAAGTCTCCCGTACAGGCTCATTGATTTCAGCCAGTTCCCCCAGTTCTTTCAGATAATCATTCATCTTCTGATTGCTGATAACAGGCAGTGCCATATGGTTTTCAAAATGGATTTCCTTGTATTTTTCAAGAATGGCTTTGCTGTGGTCGTTCAGCTCAATTATCAAGCTATCCGCAGTCTTGACCGTGGTAACTTCAATGTGGTCGGACTTTACATCACTTCTTTTCAGGTTACGGACATCCGAATATCGCAGACTTGTAAAGCAACAGAACAGGAAAACATCCCTGACACGTTCCAAATACTGCTTGTCTTTGGGTATCTGATAATCTTTCAGTCTGTTCAATTCGTCCCAAGTCAGGAATATCACCTTTTTAGAGGTGGTTTTCAATTTGGGTTTGAAAGTATCGTATGCTATATTCTGATGATGACCCTTCTTGAAGCTCCAGCGCAGAAACCATTTGAGGAATCCCATCTGTTTGCCGATGGTACTGTTCCTCATGTCCTTTTTGTCACGCAGGAAATTCACATATTCGTTCAATCCAAACTCGTTGAAGTATTCAAAGGTTATATCTTCCTTGAACTCTTTGAGGTGGTTTTTCACTGCTGAGAATTTCTCGTAGGTAGATGCCGTCCAATTATTTTGATTGCCACACTCCTTTACAAATTCATCGAATACTTCCCAAAAACTAATCTGTGTTTCTTCCAGCTGCTCTTCGTTGGCATCTTTCATCCGCAGGTTGAACGCATCCTTTAGCTGTTGGGTGGTCGGCATGGTTTCCTGTACCTCAAATTCCTTGAACACGTTTTGAATCTCGGCATAGTATTTCAGCAAGTCCGTATTGATTTCGGCTGCACTTTGCTTTAGCTTGTTGATACATCCATTCTTTACCCGCTGCTTGTCTGCATCCCATTTGGATACGTCAATCCGGTAGCCCGTTGTAAACTCGATGCGTTGGCTGGCAAAGATGACACGCATACGGATAGGTACGTTCTCTACGATTGGCACACCGTTCTTTTTCCGGCTCTCCAATGCAAAAATGATGTTACGTTTGATATTCATAATTGGGTGCGTTTGAAATTCTACACCCAAATATACACCCAATATTTGAGATAGCAAAAGACATTTAGAAAGATTTACTTTCACTCTATATTTTGATTAATATTTGATTATCAGTAAATTGTAATTCTATGATATTTTCTGAAAGTATAAGTTCGAGAGCCTGTCTCTCCGCTAGGCTGATAAAGTTAAGTCCTGTAAAACTAAGGTTTTACGGGACTTTTTTTATGTCAATTTATAGATCTGAAGTCTAAACTAAATATATTGTGGTATTTATTTGTTTAAGATTTATTCTTGCAGAAACAGATACTTTCTTTTTTCTATGTGTAATAAACTGTAATGATATCGTTACAGGTTTTGTTTGAAGCAGACTGTAGATTTAGGATTATTCTATCTTTGAGTTTTGTGTTTTTTATATTCCGTTTAAAAAAGTTTCTACTTTTGTGTAGTTTTTGTGATACTCCAGGCGTCTAATGGTCAAAAAATAAATTCATACGATATGGAAATATTGGATACTGCATTTGCGCAAATGGTGAAAGAGCATAAAAGTACCATTTATACAGTGTGTTTTATGTTCTCGAAAGATTCCGATGAAGTGAGTGATCTCTTTCAGGAAGTACTTATCAATCTTTGGAAAGGATATGATTCTTTTAAGAATCTCAGTAACATCAATACCTGGATTTGGAAAGTGAGTTTTAATACATGTATTTCATGTGAGCGGAAAAAGAAAAGGCGGCCCGCTGTTCCTCTGACCATGGATATCAACCTTTTTGAGGATAAGGATGAAAATTCCCGACAGATTCGTTTGCTCTACGACCGTATCCACCGGTTGAGTCCCTTCGATCGTGCTATCGTTTTATTATGGCTGGAAAATATGAGTTACGAAGAAATTGGAGCTATTGTCGGAATTTCCACCAAGAACGTATCTGTACGTTTGTATCGTATTAAGGAAGAATTGAAAAAAATGTCGAACCATTAAAATGTACTGTCATGGAAAATTATGCAGATAGATGTGAGTTAGACGAGATGAAGCAACAGATTCAGTTGCTGAAGGATAAGCTGGCTAAAGAAATCATTGTTAGTGAAAAGTTAATTAGACATTCTACCCAAGATAAGGTGTCCTATATCAACCGGAAGAAGAAGTTCATGTATTTTTTAATAGTCTTTGCACTTGTTTATTGTAATGTATTTTTCTTGCTGATGGGATATTCATGGATTTTTTGTGCTGTTACTTCTGTCTTTTTAATTATTGCCGGATGTTACCAGCGATATAGTCATAAGGGAGTAGGTATAGATTGCATATCAAAAGGTAATTTGCTGGATATCAGTAAGGCATTGCTTCGCATGAACCAACTGAATTTAAGATGGCTTTATTTCGGCATTCCGTTTGCTTTATGCTGGATTGTTTGGTTTATGTTTGAAAGTTATCCGAAAGTAGGAGGTGAAATGATATGTTACGGAGGAAGTGTTGGTTTTGTTTTGGGAGCTGCCGGAGGTATTTTACACTGTATTCGTGTTCGTCATAAAGCCAAAGAAGCTATTCATGATATTGAAGAATATACTAAGGATAATTGAGTAACTGCTTATCTTGATTATTTTTTCGGATTACTGAATGTTGTTTTCCCCAGTTGGATTGTGTTCCGGCTGGGGAAAATTTTTACTTTCACCTTTTCTTGCCTAGTCCCATATGTAATTGAATGCCCACAGAAACGCTGAGATCGTTTGACCATGAACGGGATTTTACGGTTTCTGTTACAGATGGCAGATCGGGTTCTGTTACGGTATAGATTGTATTACAGGACTGTAACGGACAGCGATAGCTGACGTCTAGAATTATACTGCACAGATTGGAAGTACGGTATCCTGCTGATATTCCGGGATTGAGGAATGTGGATGAACGGCTTATTTCAAGTTTATATGTTGTATCTTTAATGGTTTGAGTTTTTTTAGAGCCTCCGGCACTCATGCGTCCTATACCGATTCTTGGCATCAACTGCCATCTTCCTATTTCTTCCATGTAGCCGATACCTATACTGGCAGAAGGTTTTATTCTGCTTAATCCGGGAAACAATTTATCGCCTATGGTTTGAGCGATGTTGCTCCATACATCATCTGTTTGAATTTTGAAGAAGCTTAATCCTATATCCAGATAGGCGTTCCAGTGGCGTGCAAATCCGACAGCTATCCGCCAGTCGAACTGGGTAGCAACATCTGCGCGTGATCCAAAATATCCAATATGTTCACTTCCTCCGGTATTGAAATTAGGACCTATTGAAAACGACATGATAAATGGGGAGCGAGAGGATAGGGAGGAAGCTTTGTCTTGTGCAGCTACCGGTAATGTGCCGATGATGAAAAGAATAATCACTGCAAGCTTGTGTTTCTTCATAAGCTTAGGTAAAGGTTATTATAAATAAAAAAACTTTGGTTTTCTCTGGTTTCCTGAATTCTATAATTACAAATATAATTATATGTTGGGTATTTTTATTTATTCTCCCGCTGATATTTTATGCAGATACAAGAAACAGAAGTAAAGTAGTTTTATATGATTAATTCAATGTCTAAATTAAAGTATATGATGGGATAAGAAGGAATGAGCAAAGAGTCTAAAAATAAAAAGATGCAGATCTTTTATTAAAAAGAACAGCATCTTTTGTCTGATTTATCTTGATGTTTTTTTTAAAATTGTACAAAAAATCCCTCGCCTTTTCCGTTAAGTTTTTTCAACTAATACGAATAGGCGAGGGAAACTTTAAAACTTATTGATTCTCAAATGAATACTTTCTGGAAAATTATTTATTTGGTGTGTCCCAGACTTTGGTTTCGCTGCATTGAATATCTGTCCATTGGTTGCCACATTTCAGTTTGAAATCACCTTTTTCCAGACGCCATTTACCGTCGTAACCAACAAATGCCAGATCACTGCCTTTCAGTTGCATGGTTACGGTTTTGGTTTCACCCGGATTGAGTTCGATTTTTTCGAAATTACGCAAACGGATGTTGTCGGGAGTGCTGCTTGCTACCAAATCTTTTGAATAAAGCAGTACACTTTCTTTTCCGGCTACCTTTCCGGTATTGGTAACATCGACGCTGACTGTCAGTACGTCATCGGCTGTAAAAGAAGTCTTGTCGACTTTCAGATTTGAGTAGCTGTAAGTTGTGTAACTCAGACCGAATCCGAACTCCCATTGTACATCCATTACCGAGTCGTAGTTGTAATTTCCGCCCATCTGTCCCATGTTTTCGCAAGGCTTATAGTCGTAGTTTGCCAGTGCATTGATATGTTTAGGATAGGTGAAAGGCATCTTTCCGCTGAAGTTGGCATCGCCGGCAAGCAGGTTGGCAAGTGCATCGCCACCATAGTTGCTGGGCAGCATGACGTTGACTACGGCTTTTGCCAGTGGAACAATATCGTTGATGATACGCGGACGACCTTGATTCAATATCAGAATGACAGGCTTTCCGGTTGCAGCAAGGGCTTTTACCAGATTACGTTGGTTTTCCGACATGGTCAGGTTGGTTAGATTACCCGGAGTTTCGCAGTAAGAGTTTTCTCCGATGCAGGCAATAATCACATCGGCACGACTGGCTGCGGCAACTGATTTTTCGATTTCCGGCTGGTTTTCTTCCCACCAGTTGTCATTTTTGTAAGGAGCGTAAGTCACGCCCGGTTCGTAGATGATGTTCTCCTTACCATACTTGTTGCATAGAGATTCGTAGATTGTGTTGTAAGCACCGGCACATTGGTCAGCTAGATGTCCTTGCCAGCTGTACGACCATCCTCCGTTCAGGCAGCGCATGGAGTTGGCATTTGGACCGGCAAGCAGGATTTTTGTTCCTTTGGCAAGCGGCAGGATATTGCCTTCATTCTTCAATAGTACTTCTGATTCTTCGGCGGCCTGTAAAGCAACACGGGCAAACTCTTCAGAACCGAATTTGTTGTATTTCTTGATATCCCAATATGGATTTTCGAACAGTCCCAGACGGTATTTCAGACGTAATACGCGGGCTACGGCATCGTCGATGCGGCTCATGGGGACTTCACCTTCCTGTACTAGTTCTTTCAGGTAGTCGCAGAAGCTTACTTCGTAGGGAACCATCGACATGTCGATTCCGGCATTGATGGCAATCTTGACAGCTTCTTTCTTGGTTGCTGCAATGTGGTCGCGTGTACACAGATTGTTGATGTCTGCCCAGTCGGTTACAATCATACCGTCCCAGTTCAAATCTTCCTTCAGCCATTCGGTAAGCAATTCACGGTTAGCGTGGAAAGGTACACCATTGTCTACACCTGAGTTAACCATTACACTCAGTGCTCCCTGACGGATAGCTGCAAGGAACGGGGCGAAGTGCTTTTCGCGCATATCACTACGTGAGATAGAAGAAGGTGTACGGTCCTTACCCGAAACAGGAACACCATATCCCATGTAATGTTTCATGCAGGCTGCCACATTATATTCGCCGATATGATTCGGATCACTTCCCTGAAAACCTCTGACAGAAGCCTTACCCATTTCTGCGTTTACGTAACAGTCTTCACCGTAGTTCTCCCACATACGCGACCAGCGTGGATCACGTCCTAGGTCGACTACCGGAGCATAGGTCCAGGGGATGCAGCCGGCTTTAGTTTCATATGCAGAAATTGCTGCTGCCTTTTCTGTCAGTTCACGATTGAAAGCTGCTCCCATATTGATGCCTTGCGGGAACATGGTTCCATCGAGTGTATAGGTAGTTCCGTGAATCTGGTCGACACCATAGATACAAGGTATGCCGATTTCTTTCATGGACAAATCCTGAATCTGTTTGATTGCTTCAGCCCATTTTTCCTTTTTCTGTGCGACACTCAGCGGAACATTCAGCAATGAACCTACCTTATATTTACCAATTACAGTGTCGAGCATGGCAGGATTCAGTGTAAATCCGTTTTTCTTGCTAGCTTCGAAGTCACTCACTACGTCGATGGTGATTTCACACATCTGGCCGATTTTTTCTTCGAGTGTCATTTTCTTCAGCCATTCCTGAATATGTGCCTCGATAACCGGATCGGAGGGAATAGCCGGAGCCGGCTTTTGTCCTCCTACTGTCAGGCAGACACCAGTACATAACACAGATGCCAGTGCCAGTTTCTTGAAGTTTTTCATGGTCAATTATTTTTTAGTTGTTATAGTTTGTTTATCAGTTATTCGAATATGAACGTAATACATTCTCCTTGTTTTATAGTGAACGGGATGAAAGAGTCTGTGCGACAGGCTGTATCGTTGAGGAGTACTTTTTTGACTCCTTTGGGCCATTTCATCTTCAGATTGTTCTGCCATCCTCCGGTGATGGTTGCCTGTACTGGCTTTCCATCTTTCCATACAAGATCGACTGTGGCGCCTCCTCTTACTTTTAGTCCGTAAAAACTTCCGTCTTTCCAGGAATCAGGCAGGGCGGGAAGCAGGTGGATGAAGCCATCCTGACTTTGCAACAGCATTTCGCTGGTACCTGAAGTCCCCCCCCAGTTGCCATCCATTTGAAAGGGTGGGTGTGAGCAAAAGAGATTAGGGAATGTTCCACTTCCGTGTTGTGTGGGGTTCTGAGCCGTATATGCCGGGTAAAGCAGGCTGCGGAACAGCTTATATGCGCGGTTGCCGTCGCCCAGTCGTGCCCAGAAGTTGATTTTCCATGCACGGCTCCATCCTGTACCTTCGTCCCCTCGTCGGTTTAAGGTTTTCCGGCAAGCTTCTGCCAGCTCGGGAGTTTTAAGAATCGAAATCTGATTTCCCGGATGCAGACCATACAGGTGAGATACATGACGATGATGAATATCCGTTTCTTCGTAATCTTCCAGCCATTCCATCAGGTATCCTTTCTTGCTTATCTGGTGAGGTGGCAATAACCCGATGGCCTCTTGCAAAGCTTCAGCATAAGCAGTATCTGTATGCAGAATATGTGAAGCTTCTATCACGTTGGTGTAAAGTTCACGTACCAGTTGGATATCCATTGTTGGACCCATACATACACTGATAGGCGTACGGTCTTTTCCCGGTAGATAAAAAGCATTTTCGGGTGAAGAAGTGGGAGCTGTAACGAGCCATCCGTGTTTGGGTTCGCGTACCATGGTAGAGTAGAAAAACTCTGAAGCTCCTTTCATAATCGGGTAAATATCTGCCAGATAGTTCCGGTCGCCACTGAAAAGATAATGTTCCCACAAGTGTGCGCAAAGCCATGCTCCTCCGGTATTCGTTGCTCCCCATGACGGATGTTCTCCGGGAGCGGTATAGTTCCATACATTGGTCATCATGTGGAGTACCCAGCCTTTTGCTTGCGGACCGTAAAAGGCTTTTGCACTTTCTTCTCCGCTGGGGACCAAGCGTTTCACTAAGTCAACCAGTGGTAAATATAGTTCCGATAGATTAGCTTGTTCTACCGGCCAGTGGTTCATTTGTACATTGATGTTCGTATGATAGTCGCCATTCCAGGGAGTTCCCGGCTCGTTAGCCCAAAGTCCTTGCAAGTTGGGAGGCAGGCTTCCCGGACGTGTACTGCTTATCAGCAAATAACGTCCGTAATTATAGTAAAGAGCTGCCAGCGAAGGATCGTCCTGCTGCTGGAATCTTTCAATTCTCTGATCGGTAGTCAAATGTGAAACGACTTCATTTTCGGGCAGACGGATTCCTGCACGGTTGAACAGAGCCTGGTAACTTAGGATTGCTTCCGATACAGTTTCGCAGAGATTGCTTTTCAATGCATCGTTGAGTATTCGGTCTGCTTCCGTTTCATAAATTTCTCCTGCCAGAAAGGAGGTCTTTGCCGATACTACAATCCATGCTTCGTCCGCATTTTGTACAGTGATAGACTGTTCGTCAGTCGACTGGTTTGTCTGCCTGCCCTTGCATGTTATTCCGGCAATGGCAGCATAACGGACCTCCGCTTGCGAGGAACCACTGTCCAGACTGCCGTACAGTTCCAGTTTTCCTTCAGCCAGTTTGCGTACGCTTCCTCTTTCCGGACGGCTCAAATTCATTTTGAAATTGATGGAACCAGGAACGTTTGCTTTCAGGTGTATCAGCATGACATCTTTATCACGTGAAACGACGTATTCGCGCACATAATTTACATTCCCGCGGGAGAAAGTTGTGTATGCGATTCCCTTACTTAAATCCAGCCAGCGGTGGTAATCAGCAGGAACATCCTTTTCATGTACTCCGTACTGATGCTCCAAAAATAAATCGCCCAACATCTGAAAGGCTCCATACGTTCCTCCTTTTTCCGGTTTCTTAGGAACAAAGCTGGTATACATCAGTTCTTGTGCTTCTTTGTTCTTTCCTTTGAACAATAGCCGACGTATTTCGGGCAGGCTTTTGGAAGCGTCGGGATTCAGATAATTGGCTTCCGACCCACTCCACATGCTGATTTCATTCAGAACAATATGCTCTTTGCCGATTCCTCCGTCGGGCATCATACCCAGTCTGCCGTTGCCTAACGGAAGAGTTTCCTCCCACTGTGCAGCAGGTTCGTCGTACCACAATGTCTGGTCACTGCATCCTGGAGTTGGATGAGGTTCTTCTCCGGTAATACATTTATACAATGTTTCAGCAATAATAGCAGCTCCGTACTTGTCGGGATGCACTCCGTCGACGTAGAGTTGTGGGTAATAAGGAAGCATTGCTGTATGGAGGTCGATCACGGGTAAGCTTCTTTCGGCTGCAACTTCCCGAATATATGGAATGATTCCGTTTACAATGATACTGTCGTTGATGCCCCATTCTTTACGGTTAGAAGGAATAGGCAGACAAAGGTAGATGCGAGGATGTGATGCAAGTGCCTGGAATTTATCGATCAACAGGTTCAGATCGTCCTTGAATGTTGCATGATGCTGCCAGTTCTGCGGCTTGGAATCATTGGTTCCGAGTTTGATGGTTACGATATTGGGCAGAAAATCCAGCGCTTCCTGAAAACGTGTGGTTTTCATATAAGGCAGATCTCCTTTCAGGCTCAATGTATGAGCAGTCACGCCAAAGTTGCCTACTTCGTAATTGTTTCCCAGTAATTTCTGAAGGGCAGCCGGATAACTTTCTTCCGAAGGATTCTTCAACAGAAACCCTTCGGTAATGCTGTTACCTACACAAGCTATCTTGATTCTCTTTTCCGTTTGTGCCTGTATGGCAAGAGGAAGAATCAGGAATATTCCTAATATATACAGGTATAGTTTTCTCATGTTTATTCTCCTTTATATTTCATGTATCGGAAGTCGGCATACGCTTTCGATTGTGTGGAAGCAGATACACTATATAGTCCGAGTACGACTCCGGTAAATCCTCCAGCTGTTTCACTGCTGAGGTAACGGGTATTCATTTTTCCCAGCTCATGATAAATACCGTTTTCTGTATAGCCGAAGTAATAGAAGTTTATGTCCGATTTAATATTCAGTTCTATGTTTCCTTTACTGTTTAGTGGCATCTCCTTTTCGATATGTTCCAATTCTCCCAGTTTGTAGCGAAGGACAACCGAACGGCTTTTATCCTTGTTCTGACGGACGAACAAATCGTAGTGTGAGTGGTATTCCATATATACACTGATACCAGCTTCATCATTTGCTTGTGCATCTTTTAATTCTAAAGAAATAGCGGCTTCCATATTGAAGTGCTCTTGCCGGATAGCAACAAAAGTCGGGCTCTTTTGCTCATTCAAAGAAACCGGAGTTGCTTTCAGACGGAGATTTCCGTTCTTGAATTCATAGTTCTGCATATTGGGATTTTGCAGGTACATCCATTCGGGGGATAATTGTTTGTTCTCGAAAGTGATGGTTTCGGGTTTTTGCTTTACTGTCTGAAGTGGAAGGGTAGGAACATTCATGTCCAGCTGGATTGTACCATTTCCGTTTACGACGGGCCATGCATCTTTGTCCCAGCGTACGGGAGCCAGATAAGTTTCACGTCCCAGGGTATGATGGAATCCCGGCATAATACGGTAAGCAAGACAAACCATCCACCATGAACCGTCTGTACCTTCTACCAGATCGGCATGACCTGTACCCTGGATAGGGTTAGTTTCTCCAGCCTGACAAGCATGAGTCAGAATCGGATTTGCCGGATTTCCTACGTACGGTCCGTCAATGTAACGGCTGCGTGCGATGGTGATGCTATGTGCTACTTCTGTTCCTCCTTCTGAAATGAGCAGGTAATACCAGCCGTCTTTCTTATAAATATGTGGTCCTTCCGGATAACGTCCTCCGGTTCCGTTCCATATCTTTTTGGAAGGTGTGAGCTGCTTTCCGGTCATCGGATCTATTTCGCACAGATTGATGTAACCGTCCGGATTGCTTACCATGTAGCATTTACCGTTTTCGAAATACAAGGAAGGGTCGATTCCTCCTTGTTCCAGCCATACGGGTTCCGACCATTCTCCTTTGGGATCGGTTGTGTGAACCAGAAAATTACCTTTGCCTGATACATTGGTTGTAATCATGTAGAATACTCCTTCGTGATAACGTATGGTAGGAGCAAAGATACCGCTTCCTCCATTGGCTCCTTTCAGGTTAAGTTGTGATTCCCGTGTCAGGCAATTGCCTATCTGCTCCCAGTTTACCAAATCTTTACTATGGAAGAGAGGTACTCCCGGAAAATATTGAAAACTGCTGTTTACCAGATAATAGTCATCGCCAGCTTTACATACGCTAGGGTCGGGATGAAATCCGGGAATTACCGGGTTTTTATAACCCTGAGCAAATGTTTCGCATAGAGAACAAGCTAAGGCGCAAAGTAAGATACCAATGTTTCGCATAATTCATTAAAGTTAACCTGAATAATTCATAGTCTCCACAAAAAAGAGAACGCCCTTCTTGTATATTTGCA
>ERZ773237.1826-NODE-1826-length-16004-cov-3.245972_pt1 | contig 16004 bp, 18 predicted proteins | sample MGYA00580990_ERZ773237 | MGnify/ENA primary metagenome ERZ773237 (study PRJEB29015, sample SAMEA2737749) | human gut metagenome | biome: human gut; feature: human-associated habitat; material: faeces | place: China | collected 2012 ...
AATTACGCATCGCAATATAATCAGCAGTTCGTCAACTTCCAGTTTGGCGGAGGAAAGATGGAAAATATCAAAACCCGATGCCGGTGGTGCAGGCTGGGTGGCACAGCTTCCGTTGCAAATACACCATGTCCACCAGCTGCACTCCGGCCTCGTAGATGGGGTGGTCATAGTGGTCGGTGAAGAAATTGGGGATGCGGTGCCAGCGGACAAAGCCGCACTTCTCATAAAACGGCACGGTCAGCGGACTGTCGCCGGTGCCCACCTGTAAAAGGGCATAGCAACCAGCATATTGACGCACAAGAAAGTCAATCAGCGCCTTGCCGTAGCCCTTTCTCTGCGCCTCCGGTTCCACGGCGAGGTTCTTGAGCTCCAGAATCCCGCCGCCCTCGTCGGTGACGACGCATTCCGCCTTCACGCCGCCGTCCTCCAGCACATACATGGTGCCCCGCTCCAGATAGCGGTCGATCATGTTCTCCTGCTCATCCGCCAACAGCAGAAGCGGGAGGAATTGCTTTTTATTTTCGTGGATTTCTCGAATATTCATGCCTTCTGCTCCGATAAGTTGGAAGTTACAAAAGTGATATCTCGATTCCGACTACACCATATTTATTTTGCTTTTCTCTGGAATAATACATTTCCATATCTTCAGGCGAGGCGGTATTTATGTTATCCTCATTATAACCGCAGTTCAATAATGGCAAATTATCATATAACTCGGCAAATGAAGAAAAGAAAAATAAATCTACAACTTTCACCCGCAGGGTATCATTTGAATCCTCCGTATTTATAAACTTTATAGTATCTCCGACAGAAATTTGTTTTCTTTTTTCATCATTCAGACGTAATTCTATTGTTTTATTTCCGGTTCTTATTTCCTGCATCGGTGCAGGAGTTAAATTCATGACGTGTTCTTTCATTCAAGAATATCCCTTTCAAATTGCAATTTTTCAGTGCTTCTTCACCTTTCGCTTTCCCCCTGCGGCGCAAAATAATGCGTCTGGGCATAGGCGAACTGCTCGTTAAACCGCCGGGCGGCTTCCCGGCTCAGGGGCGTGTCCGGCTGCATCATGTCAAAGGCGTGCATATCGGAGTGGTACACGTCCACGCTGGCGGGAATCCCGCATTTCTTCAGGTTCTCGATATACCGCACCGTCTCTGCATAGAACGGCTCGCCGCCCCCCACGATCTGATCGACCCGAATGCCCAGCCCGGCGGCGTGGGACTTCATGTACAGCAGCGCCGCATAACAGTCGTCCAGCGCCGCCGGATAGGGCGCGGCCAAGGCCAGCCGATACCCCGGCGACACCACCGCTTAGACAGGTGCTCTGATAATTCTCGCATAGGCATATTTTCATCTTAACAGATAACCGGCGCCTAATCAATAGAAAAAGTCCACCGCAGCTTATGGGTGAGGAAATGTGCCATATTCATCTGTCATAGCCGACAGACTTAATGCCTTTGGGATCATAAAAAGTGCCGGGATGTGTAGAAAAGTCGAGTCGTATTTCTCCGGTTAAAGTATAGCTATTTGCAAAATCGTGTGGTTTGTTTGGGGTGTCAATGGCGGGCAATACGATCACCTGTTATGAAGAATAGGAGGACATTATGATAACAGGCTGCCTGCAGCAAAAAAACGGGTTTTACTATGCGGTTCTGTACCTGAAAGTCGATGGACGCCGCAGATGCAAATGGATACCCATGAAGCTGTCCGTTCAGGACACCAGCCAGCGTAAGGCACAAAAAGCCTTCGATGAGATTCGGCTGCAATACGAGCGCGAGGAGGAAGAACGCCTCGAACGGGAGGCCAAAACAAATCGATATGCTTTGGGAGACGCAGAAATGGAACGACAGGCGATGAAACAGTGGAATTGTAAAAATGCCTGCTTCAAGCTGTAATTGCGTAAAAAGCTATATTCGGCGGACCTCCTTTGCTTGCGCGAAGGAGGTCCTTTCGCATTATTAGACGAGGCGGCTCTCTGTTTTTGAGAACAGACAAGGCAGGCACTCACATTGAATAAGCGAATATTCGCCGAAAATTCACAAGCTCCGGTTGACAGAGTGAATTTTATGAGTATAATATAATTAGAATTCGTATGAGGAGGCGTCTCCATGAACTTTGAAACCGAAAATATAGAATTCAAGGCTCAGTTTACTGAGGTAATTTATAAAGAAGTGATCGCTTTCGCAAATACGGACGGCGGCGTGGTGTTCGTCGGCATTGACAACAATGGAAATGCCGTCGGACTGGCAGATGTGGATCAGGAGTATACCCGCATCACCAACGGCATCCGCGATGCTATTGTGCCGGACGTTACAATGTTCGTGCGCTTTTCGATCCAGGATAACAGGGTGGTGCGTATTGCCGTCAGTGAGGGAAGCAACAAGCCCTACTACCTCAAAGGAAAAGGTCTGAAGCCCAACGGTGTTTATGTACGCCAGGGCACCTCCAGCGTGCCAGCATCCCCTGCGCAGATTCGCCAGATGATTAAGGAAAGCGATGGCGATGCGTTCGAAGAAATGCGCTCCATGGAGCAGAACCTGTCCTTTGAGGCTGCGGCAAACGCTTTCGAAAAATATGGAGTGCCGTTCGGCAAGGAAAAGTACCGTGCCCTTGGGATCACACAGAAGAATGATGAGCTTTTTACCAACCTTGCACTTATCATCTCCGATCAATGTGCGCATACGACGAAGGTAGCAGTTTTCGGTGATGATTCCAATACCACCTTCAAGGATAACAAGGAGTTCGGAGGCTCCATCTTTGCGCAGCTGGAGGACACCTTTGATTACCTGATGCTCTGCAACAGAACCAAGGCGTCATTTAAGGGCTTGGAGCGTATTGAAAAGCAGGATTACCCCGAGGAGGCTCTTCGCGAGGCACTTTTGAATGCCGTTGTGCACCGGGATTACAGCTACAGCGGTAGCATTATCATTAATGTGAACGATGAGCGGATAGAGTTCATCTCTATCGGCGGCCTCCTCCCCGGTCTCTCCACCGATGATATCCGTATCGGTATTTCACAGCCGCGCAACAAGAATCTTGCCGAGATGTTCCATCGCCTGCGTCTGATCGAAAGCTATGGCACCGGTATCCGCAGAATCTATAAGCTTTATGAAAACTGCCCCGTACAACCGGTCATCGAAGCAACCACCAATGCCTTCAAGATGGTGCTGCCCAATATGAACGCCATGACCGCCGCCGCGCCGAATCAGGCTTCGCCGGTGACCGCGCAGATGCAGAAGGTTCTTGACTATACCTCCGCGCACGGCCATATCACGGATGAAGAAGTCCAATCCTTGCTTGGAATCAAGAAGACCCGCGCTTTTGAGCTTATGAAACAGATGCGGAATATGGGGCTTGTGCAGAGGGTAGGCCGCGGGGCTGAAAAGAAATACTTGCTGAATTAGCACTCAGCCAGTGTTTGCTACAAATAATTAATTGAATGCGGCCATCGGTGACGCAGACTTATTCAGGAAGCAGGAAATGCATGAAAGCATCCATTAAAAACATAGAACAGACCATCGCCTCGGAGCAGTATCGTCCTGCTTTGAGCGAGGAATACCAAGAGCTGTTTCAGTGACTTACTCGGCACTTAGAAGACACGTTACCCATGAACAGAGCTCGAATTATCGGCGATGAGCTTCGGCGTGTTTCTGAAACTGCACGAGAAGCCGACCTTGACTGCCAAAAATATATGGCGGCCCTAAGCGTATTGGTTGATCTTTCCCTTCAAGGCTGGATTTTTGACTTTCAGGATCATCAGCTTACCTTGAGAATGGGAAACGATAACATTGATGATAAAGAGAAAATACGCTATAGACTTAGCGCAGAGCGCAATGCGCAATTTAAAAGCGAAAGCGTCGCACGCTTCATTATGTATATGGAGACCGAGCGGAATTATAACGGTACTCCAGTATCGGTTAAGTGCTTGATTGGAAATAAACAAGCTGTTTCTGCTCTCGTCTGATGACAAGAAACAGTTACACATTTGGACTACGCATAGATACGACCTCAGCCAGGAGGCAGCGGTTGCTATATCTAGTAAATCTGTTGATTCAAGCGAGCTTGAGATAAAAATGCCTCGTCCGGCAGATTGGCTGCAGGGTATGGAAGCAACGGTGTACAAGGGGCTACAAGCGATAAAAAGAAACAAGTGGTTTGATAGAGTGGAAAAAGTATCAGATTTTCCACTCTATTTTTACATAGTTGCTGGTTGCGCTGATTGATGAAATCAGGCTGTCAGCGGCTTTCCGCTTGTCCTCAAAGCTGATATGCTCCCAATCGTCCAGATACCCGGACAGTAATTCAATCTGCTGGGAGGACAGCGTTTCAACGGACAGGTCTGCAATCGCCTTGGACAGTGTTTTGCGGCGGTTGTCCAAATCCTCGATTTTTTTGTTGGCGTAGGCAAGCAAGGTGGCGTTGGCCCCGGTCAGCGTATCAAGCAGTTTTTCAATCTCGGCTTCTACCTGTGCAAGCTCCACCTGATAGGCGGTAATCTTGGGATTGACTTTTCCCTCGCCGCCCCGAAGCAGTTTGAACTCCCGGAACTTTTCTCCCATAGCGGTGAAAATGAACTGTTCAAACTCATTCTTGCGGAGTGTGCCGCACCCCGGACAGCCCTTGTGGTCGGCCCGCTTGGAACAGCGGAGGTATTCATAGCCAGAGGGGTTATGGGTCGTTTTAAGTGCGTACCCGCATTTTCCACATTTGATTCTCCCGGCCAGCCAAGTGTTGCGGGCCTTGCGCCCATTCTGGAAAGTGATGTTTGTCATCAGCTTCTTGCGGCATCTCAGCCAAATGTCGGAGGATAAGCGATCATGAAGAAAATCCCGACGCTCTTTGATGGGGAGAATGACAAGTTCCATCTGCTCAGTCGCCTGATTTGAAATCGGGCGACTTTTACATGAATGGTGAAAGCCTGTGCAGACACGCATAATTGCTGCCCATATAGGCTAAAATACAAGTGCATCGTATTTTAGCCTAAAATCTATTGATTTTTCCTCTCGCGTAGGCTATAATAAAGGTGCATCGTATTTTGGCCTAAAGGAGGCAGGGCAATGTATATTGAGAGACAGCTTGAAAAGAAGTTTATAGCGGTAAGCGAGGAGTATGCTTGTGTGCTGCTGACCGGCCCGCGTCAGGTCGGAAAATCCACCATGCTGCGGCATCTGATGGAGGGGACGGCACGAGCCGAGGTTTCGCTGGACGATTTGGAGGAGCGCAGACTTGCCAAAACCGATCCTGCCATGTTCTTGAGGCTGCACCCCGCGCCAGTTCTCATCGATGAGGTTCAGTATGCACCGGAGCTGTTTTCGTATATCAAGATCGCTGTGGATAATGGCGCTGCACCCGGCTCCTACTGGCTGACCGGTTCTCAGGCGTATCGCCTGATGGAGCTGGCACAGGAGTCGCTGGCCGGACGAACCGCCATTCTTCATATGTCTGCATTGTCACAAGCCGAGCTTTGCGGCGCAATGGAGGTTTCACCCTTTTCGTTGGAGCTTGACGAATTGCAGAAGCGCAAGGCTTTGCTTTCCCCTGCCACACCGAACGAGATATACCGGCGGATTTGGGACGGCGCACTCCCCGGCCACAGGAGCGGCAAGTATAAAGACCGGGATGTGTTTTACAGCAGCTATATTCAGACCTATATCGACCGGGATGTGACCACCGACATTCCCGGTGTGGATAAGGTGATGTTTGCCGACTTCATTCGCGCTGCCGCCTGCAGAAGCGGCCAGATGCTGAATCTGCACGACATTGCCGGGGATGTGGGCGTCAGTGATGATACCGCAAAGCGTTGGATGAAGGAACTTGAAAAATCGGGGATCGTGTTCTTCCTGCACCCCTACTCCAACAATCTTCTGAAGCGGACGATCAAAACGCCGAAGATGTATTTCTTCGATACAGGGCTGGTCTCCTATCTGACCCGGTACTCAAGCCCCGAAATTTTGATGAATGGCGCAATCAACGGGGCCATCTTAGAAAACTATGTTGTGTCGGAAATCATCAAGACCTACAGCAACAGTGCGCAGGACTGCCTGCTGCATTATTACCGGGACAAGAACAGCAACGAGATCGATCTGATTATGGAGAGCGACGGTCAGCTGCACCCCATCGAGATCAAAAAAAGCATCAATCCGCCCACACAAATTACGGGCGCTTTCAAGCTGCTGGATAAGGCCTCTGTACCGAGAGGCACAGGCGCGATCATCTGTCTTCGGGAGACATTGAGTGCAATCGACAGCAGCACATACATTGTCCCCGTGTGGATGATCTGATTTCGTTCCAAAAACAAATATTCTATACACAGCCGCTTGGTTTCAGTGCGAAATCAAGCGGCTGTTTCTATAGAGCGTGTTATCCCAAAAACATAAATGAAGGAGGAAGCAAAATGACAAACGAAGAACTGAACACCGCTTTATATAAGAAGGTGTTCGCAGAACAAGAGAAGTATCGGGAGTGGCTGCTTTCCCAGCCGCCCAATGAAATCCTGAACCACTGCTACGAGTACACGGTACGGGAGGACATCGTGCTGGCACTGGAGGAATACGACTTGTCCGATAAGCAGTGCAAGGCACTCCTGAAGTCGCCCAGTCCCCTTGCGGATGTGTTCAAGGACTTTGAAAAGCGGGAGACCGACCACATGGACAACATCCGTGATACCATCGAGTGCCGTGCCAATGCGGTCATCCGGGTCGATTTCCTGAGAGACCGGCGTGAAGCGAGGTGATGCACTATGAGCTATATTGCAGCGGAGGATGTTGCCAAGGCCAAGGAAATGGAAAAGTACATTACCGATGAACGCACAGGGCTGAAATATGAATTGGTCGGTGACTATTACCTGGTTGTCGGAGATGATGAGCCGGAGGAAGATCAGCCAATCAGGATATGGGGACAACGGCATTTACGCCATTTGAAACGCCGCCACAAGGTAATCTATGCAAATTTGCTGACAAGCGGCAAGCTACCCGAATATCTTGCGGATATGCAGGATTGGCTGGACCTCGGGCCGGGCCACCGCATGAACGTCCCCGGTACCAGCTGCGGCAACTGGAAGTGGCGTATGCTGCCCGGGGAGGCGAGCCACAGCCTTGCCAGCAGCATCCACGAGATGACCCGCATCTATGGCCGCCTTTGATAAAGCCCATAAGGCTCATAAAGCATTAAGCAGGGGATACAGAGGTACAGATATTTCAGCTTTGTTTTACCGGGTATCAGGTGCGCTGCACCTGGCCATCGACCTCCGGGTAGGGCAGCTATCTGCAGCGGTGGCCCTTCATGGGTTATAAACAAAAAATTAAATAATGAATCATAGCGGCATCGCGTGGGACGACGCAGCTTGCCATTGTCTACAGGGGCTGTTCTGCACCTCCTATTGAGGAGAATACTATGCCGCTGCACATCGGACGATGAGAAAAGCTCCATTTTTTTCACAAACAGGGTAAGCGCGCTCTCTGAGTCAGCCAAGGTTTCGGCTCTGGCATTATCAGCGTGGCAAATTTTACGTACCATATACCGGAATACCCTTCCGATCATGTCGGTGAAGGTAAGCTCCTCCCCGGCGTCCAGCTGATCGATAAAATCGAAATTGCCATCCTCACTGCGTCCTCCCACGATCAGTGTACCGTCATACACGCTGCCCATAAACCTGGCTGGACGAAAGCTCTGCTCGGAGCTGTCCCATTCTGCGCTTACTGGCAGCTTAATGCCTCGGCCCGGGAGCTCCAGCAGGCCGATAACATCAATTCCGTCGATCTCCACGGCAGCCATGGCGCTGTCAGCGCGATTTTCGATAACACCCGCTGATCGCTCCGGCAGAGCTGCTTCGATTTTTTCAATCAGAGAGGGAATGTCAGCTGCCCTTTGCTTATCCTGCGCCTGTCGCACGACGAATAATATCGCCGCAGCGCCCAGCAGCAAAACGCCCAGCGTAACAAGTAGGATGGAAAGCCCTTTACTTCGCACGGGACTTCTTCCTCAACACGATGCCCACCACCAGCAGCGCCAGCCCGGACGCAGCCATCAAGAGCACATACAGGGTCATATTTGTTGTGTCGCCGGTCTGCGGATGATTTCCTGCAGGCGTCTCCGGCTTGGTGTTGGTAATGCTGAAGGTATCGCCGCTGCGCTGAATGCCCACCGTATAACCCTCTGGCACATTCACTTCGTTCACGGTCCATACGCTGCCATCATCAACAGCCTTCCACGTGTACATCCAGTTGTTTTCAGCGCTGAGAGTCACGGACTGCTGCAGCTGTCCGTCCCTGCGAACCTCCACAGAGACGCTGACCGGGCGATCCTGGCCGCCGTCCCTCCAGGCCTTCACCGCTTTATAGGTGACCTCGCCCTTGGCTGGTGTGTGTACACTCATTTTTGGCCTTGCGGAGACGGAATACACCCACTGCCCCTCACTGTCCACCCCTGGCACGGCCGCCAGGAAGGATTCAAACACATAGTATTTGCCATCCTGCTCTGTGCGCGCGGAGGAAACCAGGTATATGCCCGCAGTAAGATTATCAAAGACGACCTTGCCCCTCGCATCGGTTTTGGCAGTTTGGTCAGCCGCGATGCCATCGGCGAGAATATAGGAGTTCAGAGTGATGGTCATTTCATCCCACTCGCTCTGAGAGGAGGTGCCGGTGACCTGGATGGGGTATGACCGGAAGCTCCCGGCCAAAGCATACTGCGCATCCTCGGTAATATCCGCAATGTGCCAGAGCTTGATGTCTTGCCCGGCAAAGACCATTCCCTCGGAGGAATAGGTCACGTCCAGAGTGCAATCACTGCGCAGCTGCACCTTTTCACTGGCCTCCGTGGTGGAGGCGGCGTGGGCGGTCACTGCTCCCGACAGGAGCAGTGCAGCAATCAGTATAAAATTTGCGATCCGGTAGCTTATTCTTTTCATATCAGTTCTCCCTCGTCATTGATGGGAAGCTTCCGCTTCGCAGGCTTAAAGCAGACGTACAGAATGAGCAGCAGGATGATGGGCATTGCCACCACCGGTGTAACGATCAGCCGATCGATGATAAATGCATCCGATATAGCCCCAAAGGAGCGCATATCCTCAGATTCGATCCTGTGGCCGCGCACCAGCAGCCGATGGGAATTGATGCCATAGGGCGTGCAGGTGACCAGGGTGCAGAGTTCCTTCTCCTCGTCGATGAGCAGGTCGCTCACATCGTCCGGCAGGACGGTTTTAATTTGATCCACCTCATAAATAAAGGTCTTGTCCAGCACCGTGATCCGGAAGGTGTCGCCCACCTCCAGCTTGTCCAGATCCGAGAACAGCTTTGCGCTGGGCAGGCCCCGGTGTGCCGAGATAGCCGCATGGGTACCCTTTCCTGCAATAGGAAAGCTGCTGCCTTGAATGTGTCCGCAGGCATGGTTCAGCATAGAGGGGTCCGTGCCGTGATAGATGGGCAGCTTCACCTGAATCTTGTCGATATCTATATAGCCGATGACGCCATCGCCGACGGCATTGAGGCAATCATCGTATCCGCTGATCTGCTGGTATTCCGTCAGCGGGAATGACAGCGCCTTCAGCTCACTATTGTATTCCTCCGCCCGCTCAAAATAGGCGGTATTGTCCTTAGGCGACAGACTCTTGACAATGGTGTCATAGTCCACGATGGCCCTGGATTGTGTGATGGAGTTCCAGTAGCTGCTGACGGACGGATACAGCAGGAGAGAGAGGCCCGCCAGGAAAACGCCCAGCAGTATTAAGGTGATTACTTTTCGCTTTCTCACGGGTTTATCTCCTGTTGCGTTCCAGGGCGCACGAAGCCGAACACACGGCTGTCCGGCCGCCTGCAATAGGCGGGCCGGGTGTATTCGGATGCGTCCGCCTTGGAAAAGGATATGCCATTGGGAGGGCGGAGGCGAACCTCCGCCTCCCATGGCGGTGCAGTGTGTCAGGGATGCAGGATCAGAAGGATTCCTTGCTCATTCTCTTGTTGGTCACCAGGAATACGCCTGCGCAGATGACAGCCAGAGCGCCCAGGGCCACAAAGATCACGGTGCCGATGCCGCCGGTTTCGGGCAGCATGGTGCCGGTGGAGTTGGCAACGCCCGCAGTCAGGGAATGGTCAGCTCCGGGAGCGGAGGCAAAGCCGTCGATGGTCGCAGAGCCATCCTTGTTCAGCACGATGGTGATGTCCTTGGTAAGCTGGTTGTAGCCGGCGGGGGCGGCGGTCTCCTCCAGGTAGTAAGTACCGGCCTGCAGACCGTCAAAGCGCGCAGCGCCGTTATCGTCGGTGATGACCTCAGTGGCAGCGCTCTTGTCATCGACCCAAGTGACGGCCTTGGTAGTGGCGTCATACTTATAGTACTTGCCCTCAGCGTTCTTCAGCACGAACTTGGCGCCCCCCAGCTTGGTGCTCTCGCTGCCGGCGGCGTACTTGTTGATGACGATATTGAAGGAGAACACTTCCACTTCCACGCTGGATTTCTCAAAAGAGTTTTTGTCAGCGGGGTTGTTGCTGTACTTGAGCGTAGCGGTGTTGGTTTCCTCATTGCGCTGGATGGCTTTATCGTTGACGGTGGCAGTGTAGGTGATGACTACAGGTGCGTCGATCTGTTTCTGATAGTTCATCATATTGATGCTGGCCACAAAGCCGTTCTCACTTTTTGTGATAGTCGCATCGGCAGTCACATCCTCGCCGCCGATGGTGACCTTGACGTCCTTGTTGAAGGTCAGACCCTCGGACATGGTATCCGTCAGTTCGTAAGTATACTCGGTGTAGCCCTTGGTGGAGGGCACCTTGCCGGTGATGGTGTAGGTGAGCTTTTGACCGATTTCCACAGTGCGGTCGCCGTCATCCACAGACTTTTCGATCTGCGGCGCTTCGTTCTTGTCGCGAATCTGAATATCCTTGGCAGTAGCCAGCTCGCAGACCGTGCCGCTGGTGCCGGATACAAAGTAATAGCCCGGGGCAAGGCCGGAGGCCTTCATGGTGTTACCAACCTGGGTAAAGGCGGTGCCGGCGCCGAGAGAACCCACATTATCTTTCAGATGCTGGGCAAAGGAGGCGGCGGAGAAGGCAGCAGCATCGATGCTCACATTATACTTGCCCGTCTTACCAACGGCTGTTAGGGTGAGGCCGTTGGTGGGCACATCGGCGTATGCCTTGACGGTAGAATAGGCGGGGTCGGTATCGCTGATGGTGTAGGAGTAGTTCACCTCGTCAGCGGTGTAGGTCACGTCAAAGATCTTGTAGGCGGTGTAGGTGTGATCCCCCTGGGGATTGGTAATGGTGATGCTGCCGGTGTCTGCTGCAAAGGCGGGCACAGCCAGAGCCAGCGTCATGGCCAGGGCCAGCAAAACCGTGAAAAGCTTTCTCATTGTTTTCATCGTGTGTATCCTTTCTGATTTAAAGTAGTTTAATGGAAACGGATAGCTCCTGCGGCGCGGGTAGAGGTATATTTTGCGTGGGCAGGAGAGGAAACAAAAGCGTTAATCACCCTCCTTTCCGTACTTGCGCCTCAGAAGACATCCTGTAATAACAGCAGTGAGCATCAGACCGATTCCGGCATACAGAAAGATTCCCCGTCCGATGCCGCCGGTTTCCGGCAGTGCAACGGTGGATGTATTGTAGATATCCACGGCCGTGTCATCGTTCATAGTAAAGGTATAGCTGCTGCTCCCGGCGAGGACGGTGCCGGTGCTGGGATCCTTCATAGTAACGGTGTAGCCGTCTGTGGTGGTTTCCGTCACGGTGACCTGAGCACCCCTGGGGATGCCTGTGATGGTGGTCGACTCGCCGTTTTTCAGAATAACGCTTTTTTGCAGATTGCCGCCGGCATCCGTATAGGAAACGGTAAAGGTAAAGCTGCCTGTCTTGTCGGGAGCGCGCACGAATTTCGTTAGCTTCAGTGCTCGCCCGGTATCCGTATAGGTGTTGGTGAAGGTAAAGCCCGCGACTGTGGTGCTCTGCAGCAGCACGGCGGCGTTCGTATCCGTCGCAGTCAGGTTAAACCCATCCAGCTCTGCGCCGCTCTCTTTAATCCTGTAGTAATTGCCGCGTTCCTGATCCTTCATGGAGATACGGGCGGACAGTGTCCAGGAGCCATCTTCGTTGTGCGCCCAGCTGCCCAAATTTGTGGCGGTGTACGTCATGACGGTTTCGGGATCGGTAAAGCTGTTGTTATTGGACTTTTGAACCGTAAAGGTCAGCTTTCCGGATAGCAGCCGCAGGTCATCCTCCGTCAGTCCCAGCACATGCTTTGTCAGCGTGAAATAGGGCGCTTCCGAGGAAGCCGGCGGGATCTGCTGGCTGAACCACACGTTGTCAATGTGGTTGCCGATGTAGTTTTCGTTATTGTATAGCATGCGTCTGTGTGGACGTGCTCGTCCTGCTCGGCCAGCGCACACAGCAACTCACCGCTATCATCAAAACAGAAGCTGTCGTGCTTGTGGATGATGTACTCGCCCTGGCCCAGATCGGCCCCGGCGGTGCATTGGATCTCCTTGTGAGCCGGCGTACCGGGAAGCTCGTAGCAATCGTCCGTGTGGACGTGCTCGGCAATGCCGCAGTAGGTATCCGGCGTGGATTCCATGGTGATAGCCGGCAGAATGAGCGCATACGTCGTCACAAAGACCACAAGGCATATGGGCACAGATAAAATCTTGTACCAAGTGCGCTTCCGGCGGTGCTTCTTGTTCAGCTCTTCAGCCTGCGAATGAATGTCCATGTTCATGCAAATTTCTCCCCGTATTTCCAGGCGATGTTAGTCCGCGGGACCGATCCGCTTGATCGGCCACACTCTGAAAATGATTTTGCCTATGATTTCTTCTTTTTCCACGCAGCCCACCAGAGACGACCGGGAGTCCACGCTGCTTTCCCGGTGGTCGCCCAGGACGAAAAAGGAATTCTGAGGTACGGTGTACGGATATTCAATGTCGGCGTTGCCATAGGATTTTTCGGTTAGGTACGGCTCATCCAGCAGGGTATTGTTCACATATACGTCGCCGCTGTCGGTGATGACAACGCTGTCGCCGGGGCAGCCAATAATGCGCTTGACAAGAACGCGGTTGTTATAGTAAAAGGCGATTATGTCACCGGTTTTGAACTGTGGGGACTTCACCGACACCACGATATCCCCCTCCTGCAGGTTCGGATTCATGGAGGTGCCGTATATCTGCAAAACCGGCAGCAGCAGTGTAGCCACCAGCACACTGATCGCGGCCACGATCACCAGCGTATAGATGGTGCTGCGCAGCAGCTTTTTGTATCGGCTGTGATATTTTTCTCGGTTGAGTTCGCCAGTGAGCTCGTCCACGGAGGGCACAGCCGTATCGGTTGCTTTGTTTTCTGGTTTCATACGGCCCTTTCTCCTCAATCAGGTGTGCGTGCTCAAAAATTCCTTGAACTGCTGGTTAAAGAGCTCAATGCGCCGCTTGGCTTCCCTGTCCGCATCGGCGAGAATGGCCTGCCGCTGCACCTCGGCGGCATTGATGATCTCGTGAGCCTTGGCCCCGGCCTCGGCAACAATGTGCTCGGCGTTGCTCTCCTGCTCCCGGAGGCTATCCAGATACTGCGCGGCTGCCTGGTCGGCTGCCTCAAAGATGCCGTTTAGCTTCAGGGCCGCCTCTGCCAGTGAGCCGGAGGTGGTGATGGCAATCTTACGCCGTTCCAGTTCTTTTTGGGCGACCGACAGCTCCTCCTCCACGCGGCTGAGCCTCTTGCTCTGCGCAATAAGCATTTCCAAGAGCTCCGCGCGGTTTAATTTTCTCAGTTCTTTCTCTGTCACTGTCGTGCTGTCTTTCCCTTGTTTCCGCGATGTCCCGGGCAAGCGAATCCCGGCAGAAACCATATTATTCTACATTATTCTACGCATTTGTATACATTATGATTATGAGATTTCCAGAAGTTATATCATTGATTTTCCAGGAGCGCAAGCGATGTGCGCACATTTTTACGCTCGTTCATAGAATGTTTACAATTTAAGTACTATTTTTCACCTTATTTCGCGTCTGCCGGATTTAAGGCGGAAATGGGCGCGCAGAAAACACAGCCGGCTGCAAAAAAAGCCCCCGGTGTTAGAAGGTGCTAATTAGGGATATACGAAAACAAGTATATTTTTGACTGGCATTCTTTAAGCGGGTGACACAAGCAAGCGGCCACACCAAGGGTCTAATCCTTCGGTGTGGCCGTTTTGTTATGTTTGAGGGGAAAATATACTCATAACAGCATCTTTGATCTTTTCGATGGTACCTCTGTTAGCGAGTTCTTCTTCCATCATCTCTTTGTATTTTTTATATACGTACTCCTCAATATCTTTCTCTGTCATACAGTCCAGAAGCATAACACTACCCAATTTCAATAGGTGCTTGGCAATTTCCGCAAAGTGCTTTGTGTTTTCTTCGACATGAGGATACTCTGCCTGAATACGCTTTTCGGCTTTTAACGATCCTAATACAATCATTTTTTCGCTGGAGAAGGATCGCCAAGTCAATTCTCTAAAACGGAGAGGATTCTCAATAACGAATTTCGTTAGCTCATAAGGATCGTCAAGAGTATTATCAACCGAAAGAGCCACTCGGAAATAGCAACGAGAAAGGACACCGAAAAAGAGACCGCGCCGTTTTCCTTGAGTGAGAAGCCAGTGGTCTTTAAAAACCGAGGAATTCTTTTTTACCGGCATATATTTGAGAGCAACCTCATAACCCATCTCAAAGTTCATCCAGCACCAAAATCGCTCATCAGTCAAAACATAGAGAGGTAGGTGGTGCAGACGCTCATATAGCAAAATGGAGTTGTATATATCGGTTTCACGGTCTTTTTCATCCTTTGGCACCCGGAGAGTAAACTCTTCGATTTCGTACTTCTTTGTTACATATAGCTCACTTGGCACAAACTCGCTAAGCTGCGTTGACGATGTTTGATTTTCAGTCAAGCGTTCTGTGATGACGGATGTGTTTGCCTTCAGAGTTTCGAGGGCTTCGTCAGTCATATACTTAATATGAATTTTACTCATCGTCATCATCACCTCTTTCGTCGCTGCCCAACAGCATATCGCCAAAATCTTTAAGCCCATTACAAGATGCGCTATTTAACACGAGCTGAGCAAGTTCGAGCTTGTTGGTGCTGTCAAGTTCATCATATTGAAGCTCTCTGCCTGTTTTCCGCTTAAAGCTGATGCATACTGCATTAAACCACGGATGCTGATCGAGAATATCGTCCATACTCTCGTATTATCCCGTCTGAAAATGACGGATTCGTGCTTGTCCTTCTTGATTTTGCCTTCCTTGATGAGCCGCTGTTTCTCCGCCCGGATACGCTCCAGCAGAGCCTCTGCGGGCTCGTCGGACGGGTCTTGCGGTACCAGCTTGCCCTGGACTGCCTCTTGTAAAATCGACTTCTTGAGGGACTCAGGGAAGGCTTCCTGCATTGCTGTGGTTTCATCGTATACTACGCCATAGTTCTTCACTACTGGTAGGACTTCCGACAGTTTCGCCAAAATACGGCGTTGCTCATCAAGGGGAGGAATTGGTGTTAGATACGCTTTGATGGTCGCTGTGGCAAGTTCCTTCTGCTTCGTAGTACCGTCTGCCTGATCTTCTATAACGCTTTGTACGCTTGGATTGGCAAAGTAGTAGTACAAGTATTCCGGGAGAACAAACTGTTTCAGAGGGCGTATAACGGTGACATGGCTATCAGCAACAGCCAGCTCATACGGATTAGCTGCGGTTTTGTAAATAGCCATTCGTCCAAGTGTGCCAAGGCCAGTAGAGTTCCACATTAGGTCGTTGTCCTGCAAAAGACGCTCAGGCCCATAGGAGGACAGAGAATTCGGCTCAATAAACTGTGCCTTTTCAATCGAAAAACCGCTCCATTGATTGCACTTTTGGGCGACAACGGGGTACTTTTTGATTGGAGAATACTTCGGTGACTTTCCACGCTGAATGTACTCACAGACATCAATGAGCCGCACCCACTCCCACGAATCGGGGATGTCAAACGGTACCTCATCCGCCAGCGACCGCACTTCATCGCCGATT
>ERZ773237.1841-NODE-1841-length-15808-cov-2.970482_pt1 | contig 15808 bp, 14 predicted proteins | sample MGYA00580990_ERZ773237 | MGnify/ENA primary metagenome ERZ773237 (study PRJEB29015, sample SAMEA2737749) | human gut metagenome | biome: human gut; feature: human-associated habitat; material: faeces | place: China | collected 2012 ...
TTTCAATCCCCTTTGGGGTTAGTGTCCTTCTAAACTATGTTAAATAAAAAAGAGAAGAAAGAGATTAAGTTTCAATCCCCTTTGGGGTTAGTGTCCTTCTAAACAGCATCTCTGCAATCCCAGTGTTTATGCGGGCTAAAACGGCAGTTTGCGGGGAAGAATGAATTTTGATGATTTTCCTTATGCAAATTTCATTCAAAATGCCCGCCAGCCCAGTATTCATGCGGTGCGCGGTAAAATTCAATTTTTACCGCAACTTACTTTATTTATTATAAAGGATTTTGATTTAAAATACAACCGCAAAAATATAATTTTTACCGAATCCATAACGGCTGATATAGCGAAGCATCCTCCGCTTCCATTGCCTTAATCAGCTGTACTGCCTGCATATCAATCGCATGGCGAAAATCCAATGGATAATTAATATATGGAAGATACTGTATTTTTGTACTTAACTTCTGCTCCATTCTTTCAATAAAAATACGCACGCCTTCCTTTGTAAAATAAATCCCCGGTTTTCCATCTTCCTGTTCAAAATGCTCCCGCCTTATGATATGCTTATTTACTGCGCTCATTACCGTTGCATCAACAATAACCGCCCGCCATTCCTCAATTAAATCACATGCCAGTGACGGTGACTTTTCTGCATCTCTATGAAAAAAGCCAAAGTATGAATTTAATCCGTGTGTTTCCAGACTCACCTGTATTTCGCGTAAAAGCATACTATACCCGAAACTTAACATTGAGTTAAAGGGGTCTAACGGGGGACGCCTGCTCCTTTTCTCAAAGTAAAAAGCCTCATCCACGCATTTTCCCATGCCTTGAAAATACGCACGTGCCGCTGTTCCTTCATATCCAAGTAATGACGGTCCGTCTTCTGCTTCTTTTGCCTTTTCACAGCTTACTGCAATCATCTTTTTCTCTGCGGCACAATCTTGATTTTTCGATGCTTCATACCGCTTCAATACCACCCGTTGATTGTGCATTTTTGCCATAATCAGACTACGTGACAATTCCAGTGCAAATTCTGTATCGTACAGACTGCACTGCAATCTCTGCCGCGGTACATTTACATGTGCCACCGATTCCAGTTTTCCAAAATAAGTACCGCCTCTTGAAAAGTAAGAAACTGCAATTCCATTTAGCAGACAATATTCTGTCAATGCCGTCGTAAGCTGTGCCTGTCCAAGAATTACAATTCCTTCTAACTGTTCCAACGGTATTGATGCAATACACTGCTCCTGTAGTGTTGCCTTACACCGCCCGTCTGACATTCCGACAACAACACCGTAATCATTAATGTATAAAATGCTCATAGTCCCTCATATTCCTGTAATCTAGACAACTGGCGGTGTATATAGGCATTTCTATATACACCGCACATTGCTTTATCCGCAATACCAACTTTATCTACGGTATTGCCGTCCGCTTCTGTTATTTTTGCCATATGATTTATTGTTTTTATCAGGACTGCCCTTTTTATTGGTATATGCAATTTCAACACCTGTCTTTGAATAGTAATTGCATAATTCCAAAATTTTATCTTGATTTGTCTTACTAAATCGGTTTTCCTTGTAATTACGTCCAATATACTTTTCTGCAATATCTGTTTCTTTATACTGGATACTGCCGTCACAAAGTTCAACAACTCTTTCAACTACTCTGTTTACACTGCATTTTACACTACCCAGACCTAATGGTTTTGCTAGCCCAAGCTTATAGCAGATATCAACTCTATTGTTTTCCTTACCAGCTTGCACATTATCTGTATTACCACCGTTTACAATCCAGATTAATTCACTTAACTGTTTTTCTGAAACATCTTCAAAAAATATTTTTCCAACAAATACAGTATTGGATTTGAGTGGACGAATAGAACAATTCTGATTTTCCGCTTTACCCGAAGTTACTCCCGGTGTTTTGGATAGTTTTCTACATTTAGGATAATGCCAGTAATATTTACGTCCTGATAATACCCCCGGCTCTGAAACCACTTTGCCCGCTTTACTAATATAATAATTATAGCTCCAAAATTCCGTTTCTGCCTGCGGCTTCTTCAAATATTTTTTTGTATTTCCAGTCATTGGCTGACCTAAAATATTCAATGATACATTTTCATCATAGTACATTTTGGCTTCTTTCTGATATTCCAACGGTGTCAAATCAGCAAAACGAAGTTTTGATGCAGATGCAATACCTTCTCCAATTGTACCAAACAAGGCACATGCAGGACACATATTATTCTTATCCTTACAAGGAGCAAACTCTCCCGCAAGCTCTCCGATTGTACTCTCTTTTACTATTTTTACATCTGCCAATTTCTTTTGAAATTTTTTAGGCAGACTCACTTCCGGTATTTCATTTTCTGACAAGCCACTCATACATGAATCTGTAAGCGTTTCATATAAGTTTCTTACCATACCACGGATTTCACTTCCCGGAATGACAGGCTGATGATAAATTTCATCATATCTTTCATTCTCATCAAGCATTGTATAAGAATAAAAATCATATGATTTATGTTCTTCCGATTTTTTCTGCAATACCTCATCCGATATTTTAAACGCCTTATCTGTACTGGAATTTGGAATAAAAAGAGGTGTATATGTTTTAATCGTATACTCAATTACCCCCGTATGTTTATCCTCATCCTCATATTGTTTTCTCTTTTTATCCGGTAATTTTATAAATTCATATGGATTAATCTTTTCTTTCGTTTGATTTTTACTTTGACTCGAATTCATTCTCCTTCACCCCCATTTTTTCCATCAGTGCAAGACGGTAATTATACATCTCTGCCATTCCGTTGTCATCGTATTTCATATAATTGATGACACGTATCCTGCTTCCAACCTGTTTAAATTTCTTTTCAAGCAGAATGTCTTCCACATATTCATCAATGTCATCTTTCTGTGATTCCTCTTTTGTTACCACACATTCTGCTGTTCCTTTTGCAGAACCCGGATATGTACGGTGTGCCGTGCTTTGAACTGCCCGGTATTCACGTTCTGTATCAAATAAATGCAGTTCCAGTATTGTATCTTCTTTTTCCACATTTACTTTTGGCACAATATATTCTTTTATATCCGTACCGGTACAGTCATATTTTTCAAAAATAACTTTTTTTCTGGTATACATTAACAGACAGCCCTGCTTTGGTGCCTGTCCGATTTGTTCTAAGCTGTAAATATCCATCTAGCACACCCCTTCCTGTATCATTGCCGCAAGCTGCTTTTTGTAAAGTTCCATATCCTGCTCACTTATCGTACCGGTAACAGGACCGTTTCCTTCAAAAATGCCGCGGCCGATGGCTGTCTGTCCGCCAACAGATAAATATCCCCTGACAATATCTGCAGCTACAAAAGAAAGCATTGCTGCCAGTAACTGATAACAGTTCTCTTTATCTTTTCTGATTTTTATCTCCAGCTGCGTTTCACCGCCAAAATATGCTTTTTCCGTATATAATGCACCATCTACGGTTGCTGCACTGAAACGATTAATCTTATTTCTGGTAGTTACAAGCGGAACTGAATTTTTTAATACACTTTCGCCTATTACAATCATGGACTGCTGGGCTGTTTTTGTACCTTTCCCCGCTTTAACGTCAACATGACCAAACCATCCGTTTATCATGCGTTCCGCCGCTTCTTCGGAGCAGTTTAAATCCTTTAATAACTTTTTGGTTCTGCTGCGGACTGCACCCGCCCAGCTTGTCCCCGGTATCACAGGAACACTCTGCTTTTCCTCTCCATTTTCAAATATCTGCTGAATGGTGAGCTGTTCAAAATCCGCTTCTTCCGGTCTGGTTGAATACTTACGGATACTGATTCCACCGGTAAGCTTTAACGGAATGGTAATGGAAACATATTTTTGTGTGCTGACCTCCTGTTTTCCCCAGTCCTTCCAAAGACAGCCCGGTCGTTTTCTTCGTTCTTCTTCTGTTTCACTGCAATAGCAGACCCAGTCCTCAGCGCTTTCTTTTCCTGAAGCAAATTCCCACTTATACACCTTGTTGATTCTTAATCGTCCCAACCCGCGGTTTTTCTTAAAGCCAAAGCGAATTGCTCCCTGCTGTACGGCTGACAATAGTTCCCGGATTTCTTCAACTCCGTCTGAATTTTCATCCTGTGCGCGAATGACTTTTTCAATGTGGATAACAGCTTTTCCCGTTTCAACCACTTCATAATCATATTTTGCTCCGGGTATGGCAGTCTTTCCTTCTGTCAGTCCTACGCCGTCACGAACAGAAATACTGTATTTTTTATTCTGGTCATTTTTAATATCAAGTTTTTGAATATACGCATCCGAAATAAACAGTGAACTCATCTTTCCGTTTTCCCCATCTGCATAACCAAATACACAGTTCTTATTTTTGTCCAGTCCTAAGTAATTGCGCATGGCACCGGCTATGGCAGTTCCCGGAATAAAGACTTCACCGGAAGCATTTTTTAACACATCCGAATCCGTATTTTCCGCTGTACCGTTAGATATTGATAAAGGAGATGCAAGTTCCACATCTGCGGCAATATAAATTCTCTTTACAATGCTATTTACACTATTGTTCTCACTGCTCATCTGGTACGCCCTCCTTTTGTCTTAACCGGTATTTTAACTGAATTAAATACTGTCTTAAATATATCATTTCTATATTTTTGTTATCCTTATATTCAAAATCAGACATGTGATACTGTTCCATAAACTTATCCTTAATATCCTTACTGTCACGCTCTACTGTTTCACAAATCTTTTTTGCCTGTTCAAGTTTCTTCTTTTTCTCATCACTTGCCTTATTATACCGTTCTTCACATATGTTCTTTACTTTTTCTAACGAATCGTTTTCACTGCACATAATCTGCATATTGCTGACCGTTGCTTTAGAATAGCTGCCGTATTCTTTTTCATGGTCTTTTGCCTTGTGTGCGGCATAGGCATGCAGATATTCATCAAATAAATTGCAGGCAACCTTGCCGAGCAGTTCTGTACAAATCTTAATTTTCCCGGCTGTATTCTGATCTTTGACTGCTGACAGCGTTTCCTGTACATACTCGCCATAGTACGCACCTTCCTCACAAACTGCCAGTTCACATTCACCGTATCCTTCTGTGTTACGCTCTCCAAGCCAGATTGTACCCACCGGTATATCCACTGCATTTTCTGCCTTAAACTGTATTACCGTTCCCTTGTCAAATGCACCTACTGTTGGTTTTCTAAGCCCCCATGTGACGTTGTATCCTCCGACAAATGTTGTCTTGATGTACCGGCTCTCAACCGAATTTTCCAATATATTCTCATTCTGCCACAACGCTGCCGACAGTTCTTTCACCAGTTCCTTCGCATCTGTTGTATACATCGCCTTTTCGCTGTATAAAATCAAAGGTGCGTTTAATTTAAGATAAAATTTCTTCACGGACTGTATTTCCGGTTTCTTCTGCACCGCTGTCTTTGTCACTGTGATTTCACAGTTACCGTATTCCGCATTTCTGGCATATCCAAATGATGCCTGACTGCTTTTCTTTAACAGTTCATAAATTTCCCGGATAAATTCCGGTTCGCCGCTGATAAATCCTTTAAATGTCTGCCCTGCCTTAATCGATGAAATCTGATAAAATTTTGACAATGTGCTGTCTACCGCTCTGCCGATAGATTTATCTTCCGGTCTGCTGTGGTGGTATCGTTCTTCCATTTCCACATCATATTTTTGAAGTCTGCCATCTTGTGGCATGCAGACATAACAGTGCTTTATCTGATTGAGCTGTACATGGTCTTCAGTCGATTTGTCCTTTTGACCATTTCTCTCCGGATCAAAAAGTTTGTTTCTATAATGAACTTTATCATTCTTTATCCCATACAGAAACGCAGGAACTTCCATCAGCCTTTCTCCCTTATGGGACAAATACGCATTTCCAAATATCAGCTTATTATCAGAAAGTGCTGTTAAAAATTTTTCTTTCTGTTCCGCCCCCGTAATCCGGTGTAAAATATGTCCCAGCACCTTTGCACCTTCAATATAGTCCATTGAACTTTCTTCCTGACCGTGGACAGATTTACAGATTACCGGTGATAATAACCGGATTTCATATTCCAGATAATCCGCATTCTGCTGATATGCTGCACATTTTACAGGATTATTTTTTTCTGCCTGTACTTCCAATGTTGCTTTTATTTCACCAAAACCTCTTGTTCTGGCAATTCCCATATGTTTCAGAACCGCAAGGCAGTTTTTCAATTCTTTTTCATACTTCTCATCCATTTCAACTGCCGCATAAAACACCTGCCCTTTATTGGCAACGCGCATAGTACGCAAAGACTGCTCCTGTGCAACACCGGTTTCATAATCAATTGATGTCTGCACTCTTACATAACTAAATACCTTTAAAATATTCTGCGAATGACACAGCACCGGACTGACAGATTGATTCTGCCTGATTTCCGATACAAAACGCTCTTTGTCTGCGATATAGGCATCGCGGATATGTACCGCTCCCGCTTTGCCTGCCTTTTCACTGTCCGAATCATCATTTCCCTGTGTGCCGAACATTTCCTGTACACCTATTGGCATACCCCAGTCTTTCAGTTCTAAAGCACATTCCCGCAGACAGCCTTTCAGACGCTTCGCCGGAATGTACGGAAAACCGTATTCGTCATAACAAATATCTGTATCAATCGCACTGTTGTAAATTCCACCGTCCGATACACACATATCACTTAGTAATTCAATTTTAATCCGATAATTACGCATCTGCATTTTCCTCCTGACTCTGTGTGATATACAGGTTATAGTCCATAATTTCTGCCGCATCATACCACAATGCCGTCTGTATGCCGTTAATTTCTTCATACAAGCTGTCTTTTGGAAGCTTCCAGTCCCTTGACTTTAAAAAAGCGTATAAGGTATCCATCTGGTATCTGCCCAGACTGTATGTATTTCGTATATCTTTGACAAAAGAACGCGGCAGATTCTTTTCATCTGAAAATTTTCTGATGTTTTCTTTTAAACTTGTATAATCATTTAATTTTCCGGCATTTTTACTCAATCCGTATTGATGAGTTGTCGGAATATAGTACGGACGAATTAAAAGATTTTCCCCGGTCGGCGTACTGTATTCTTCCTGTCTGACTTTGTCAAGATTTTTACAATGAATATTTTTACAAATCTGAAAGTCTACATAATTGCCAATACGCTCTCCACCCGACTGTAATTTTTCTTTATTTTCATCCTTTTTGGCTTCGCCTTTAGCACTTGCACAGCACGCTTCCGCCACTTCATATGCGGTGTAAAACGGAAAATGGCTTCCGATATATGCAATTCCCGCACAAATACTAAATCCATATTTTTTAATATTTTCCTGTGTACTTTCTTCACTGACCATCATCAGCCCTGATATCTGCTCGCTGTAGTAACGAACCGTTTCCAGTGCAATATGCGCATTGCAGACATATGTAATATCATCGCCCGCAACAATCACTTTTCTTACAAAACGCTCAATATTTTGTGCAAATTTCGTGTCTTCATCTTCAAATTTGTGTTTCATTTCATCAAAAGTATCATTATATGCTTTTTTAATATTGTGGGAAATCTGGCGCATTGTATTAACTGCTTTTACATAATCCGGTTCATGCTCAATCTGTTCCCGGATTCTTAACCCCATATTATTACCGTCAATATGCACCACGGCAATACGGCTGTCTTTTCCACGGTTAATATAATTTTCAAGAAATTTATCCTGTTTTAATTCTTTAATTTTTTCATTTTTCTCATCCAGCTTTATGGCAGTTTCCTTACTGATATCCACGCGGTTCTTATCCGGACTTTCTTCGATTGCAGGATACCCCGTTCTGATTTCTGTCTTCATGATTGGAAGCGCACCTAACGGCTTTGAACCGGCCATTTTTGCCTTTACGTCGTCCATTTTATTACGAAGTTCTTCATAGTCATTATAATATTTATCCGTGACTTTTACACAGGCTGCTGCCAACTGTAATGAATATGTATGTTCAATGATATACTTTGACATTATTTTGTTAATATTTCTATATAAACCATTCCCATTGTATATAACATACGCATTTCCACCGCCGATATACAAAACCTGTACGGCTTTCTCTGACATTTTAAACGGTTTTACCTCTTCTTCCTCTTCTCCCTTTTCCCATTCCAAATCCGTTTCTTCCGGTTTCAGCTTTAAATTTTTACAGGCTTCACGCAATGCATTCTTTAAAATATCTTCTATAATCAAAGATGCGCCCATCGCATCTTTAATATGCGGTGTCCTATAAATATAATCCTGGATTCCCCTGATATCATACATCGCAAGGACTTTGCCGCCCGACTGACTGTTTGCTGTGTGATTATTCTCCATTGACCTTTTCTCCTTTAATCCAATGCCTTTATTTTAATTTTGCCCATTCCGATACTACACTTAATTCCCAGTCCGGAATATTCCCCGAATACCAGCAGTAACCGTATCATCTGCTGTATTTTTTCATCACCGCTGATTCGCACTTCCAGACTGCCTACACAGCCTGCTATCTTTTTTCCCTCCAACGGAAAACGCTCCGAATGAATATCGCACTGTGTAATATAAGTTGCTTTTACCATCTGCTCTAACAGTTCCGTATTATCTTCTTTTCTGCCAAAATAAATGTAATTATATTTATTCATCAAGTTCTGGTAAATCAGCCTGAAATCCGGCATAAAAACATATCTTCCATTTGATTTAAATGATGTCGGGGTTTCATAGTGAAGCGAAAAATGATTCCATTTTTCGTGCCTGCTTACAGACTGTAACAGTGCTTCTCTGGACACTGCCGTAAGCTTTTTATCGATGATTCTGACATGCAGCTGATGTTTGTGAATATCAAATTCTTTAAACGAATCACTCTTTAACGGTTCAATAATCTGTTGATACGCTTCTTTTGTGACCGTTGTAACCGTCCACACGGTATTACCGTCTTCATGACCGACAGCAATACTATATGGATTGAACCGCTGATTATGCAGATATTCTGCATAATCCGTGTCAATATTCTGCATGAGAACTCCCTGAAGATTAGACGACTGATAATATTCCAGCCGGCTGTCTAAGATCAGTTTCAATCTTGCTAACATATGTTCCCCTCACTTTCTTTTATCCCTCTGATTCCGTTTTAATACTCCATAAATCCGGCAAAATGGAATTCACTCTTTTTTACCGGAATCCCTTCGGAATTAACGCTTTCTACCACAATCCGTTCACTTCTGCCCGCAACCACTTTGATTCCTGCCGCTTTAAGCTTTGTTGCCAGCCGAAATGTGAATATAAATTCTCCCTGTAACATTACCACCGGATTGTGATATTCCAGCACCTTTTTTAAATATTTCTCCACAAGCCTGTCTATTTCCACGCTGTCAGCGTATGGGCTGATATTCGGAAACGGAAGGTCTATCAGTTCTCCGTACTTTTCTGCTTCTTCTTTCTGCTTCGTACTCCAGTTTTGCAACGCATGATTTGATAAATTAATGAACATCTTTTACTTCTCCGTTGATTCTGTTATACTCCTCAATTTTCTCCAATTCCCAGGTGATGAGGGATTTAATCTGGTTCATAGATAATGTATCATCTTCCTTCTGTGATTTTTCTGCCGCATGGTTTGATAAGTTCCGCTGTTCTTTTAATGTTCCATAAATAACTGATATTTCATTAAATTTTTCCCTATTCACAGCATAAAAGTGCGTATCATCAAATATACCAAAATAATTATAATTTGATATATTCTTCCGGTAGTTTGGTGTAAACTTAAAATCCAATTTCTGCCTAAGTTTATTTGCAAACCTATTTTTGATATTATACTCTTTTTCATTATATTTTTCGAAATTAAATTTATTTATCCACTTATTGACTTCTTTTTTATTTTTTTCATCCTTTTCAACTGCATTAATAAGTTTTTCAAAATTGGCACTAAAATTCCTTAAGCACTGCTCTTTTAGTGGATTTTCACACAGTTCCATATGAAAATATTTTTCTAAACATTCTAAAAATGGTACATTTTTACTTTTACCCAAAAACACTTTGTTAAATTTATCTATTAGCTTTTTTACTTTAACCTGATTATTCTCAGTACTTTCTTCAGCATATACTTTTAATAACTCATGCAATTTAATATAAGAAATGAACTCCTTGTATTCCCTGTTTGCAAACTGGCACAAAAAATAATAGTTTTCTTCATAATTTTTATTCATGCCTGTTTTTAAACTTCTTGCATATTCTTTCCACTCTTCGCTAATATGTATCATATGACTCTGGACAAAATACTGCGGAAGCTTCTCTGAACACAATGTCAATGCCTGCTGAATATAATCTTTATCAATACACCATTTAATAATCTTTGGCAGATTTAAAAATTTGTTCGGATTCGGATTATCATAAATATCACTGTACTCTTTCATGATATTATCAATAACACTTATAAAAATTCTGGCATCCGGATCTTCATCTTCTTTGTATTTTGCTTTAAATCCCATCAAGACATCTTTGATACTTTCATTTTCATAAAAATTATCAATCATCTGTTCTGTTCTACAAAGCTGCATATCATCTGCAATTTTCTGTAATTGGTTAATACATTTCTTTATTCCCTCAAAAATATCTTCATCATACTTTTCATCAGTTTCCTTGCGCTTAGTAAACCTTTTATCAAAATAATCCGCCAATGCCTTGGCACGACCGTAATAGATAAATTCATTCATCGCCGAAAGCAGTTCTATTGAAGCATATGTCATAGACGTATCCAAAATCGGTATCTTCTGATCATCTGTTTTTTTGTTATAAATCATGCTATATACGCCTTGCAATTTAATATTTGCATATACTTTTTGCAAAATATTCATAACACTAAGAAGCATTACAATAACGTAACGTACACCGCCATTAGACTCAATATATACATTTAAATTACAACATTTATGGGATTCTTCTATTAGTTTTTGATTCACTTCATCAACCGCATTCACAACCGCAGTATCAGAGATTTCAGAAAATGTGCCGCCATTTCCGCCATCGCTTAATTTTACGACTTCAAATTCCGGACATGGGATATTCTTTTCATCACTAAACTTTATGATTTTATCTTTAAGAATTTCTACTGATGTCATCTTTCCATTTCCATAATCAGCTTCAAACTTCTCAACTTCCTCTTTATTTCCCCCGTCCCTTTGAAGTTTAATTGTAACCTTTCGATTCACATCATCACTTGCAATCAATATGAGTTTATCTAATTTTCCCCCGTCTTCATTCAGTTTTTCCATTAAATACTTAATCGGTGGTTCATTGGTAATATATCCTGTAATATCAGAATGTTCCCCACTTACATCAGTATACTCGTTTATTGAATATTTGTTAATGACACTTACGTTGGTAATCATGATATTAATATTCTGCTGTTCTGTCATTTTCAAATCCCCTCCTGTACTTTTCGACAATTTTCTTTTCTTATATTACCATTTTTTAGCAATTTTGTCTAATAATATCAGTCAATTTCTTCAAAAAATTTGAAATTTTATAATGTGTGGATTTATAGACAGTATATTAGTCCCCTTTGGGGTTTCTGTTCTTCCAAACAGCATCTCTGCAATCCCAGTATTTATGCGGGCTAAATTAGTGGTTTGCGGGGAAGAATCATTTTTCAGCAGTTTTTCCACTGAATTTTCGTTAAAAATGTCACTCAGCCCAGTATTCATGCGGTGCGCGGTAAAATTCATTTTTTCTTTTATCGCCTTTATTTATTATAATGGAAATTTCCTATAAAAACAATAGCAAATCGCAAATACCCTGCGGGTTGTTTCTCTTATCTTTTCATCTACTGCTTTTTCAACCACAAAATTATGATTACAACTTTTCCAAGCTTTCTAAAAATTCAATTGCTTCATATACATTTGAAAAGGTCAGGCATTTTCTTTGTAACCACCGATTTCGCTCATCCATGTCTTCCAACCCCGGCAGCCCCTCCGCCAAGAGTTTTTCTACTGTTCTTCTTGCATTTGTCACTGCACCCGGATAATAATTTTACCCGAAACCTCTGCTGCCAATCTTTTTTCTCGCCATTACTCCACCTCCTCAATTTCCAGATTCGGAGTTGCTCCATATTTTCCTGCCAAATAACCTTTTCTAATATTGTCAGCTGTCTTTGTAGTAAAATCTGTCACACTATAAAGCTCAGATGAACCGTCCGCTCTTTTTTTATCAGCAAAATATATCTGGTCTTTTCTCATATATTCCAAATTCATAAGTTCTGTATTATGCGTGGTAAAAATAATTTGCGCGCCATGCGGATTGCTTCTCTTACTCTGAAACTTTGCAATGATAAAATAAACAAGCATTGGATGCAGTTCTCTTTCCAACTCATCCACCAACAATACTCCACCTTTGTCAAGGACTGATTCAATCGCCGGAGCAATCGACATCAGTTTTCTTGTTCCATCCGATTCATCTTCCAATTCCAAATGGTACAATTCGGAATCACCATTTGCATTAATTCCTTTGTGTTTTGCCCTTGCCTTTATCTGACTCATTTTTAATTGACTTTCCGAATTATTTGATGTTTCAGATAATATCCGTACAAATGATGTTAATGCTGCTTTTATTTCAACAGGGATATCTTCAGGAAATTCAAAATCATTCTCTATTTCTTTATTCTCCACCTCAAACTGCATTTCTTCAATTCCAAAATCCGCTGTCTTAGCATAATCGGAAATCGCTTTGAGCATGTTGCTGTCATCTGAATATTCCAACAGCTGTCTTGGAATATCCGTGTAATCTCTTGAGAAGAAAATATACTCTCTAAACCACTTCATTGCACTCACGCACACAGCATCATTCATTGTACATGCAACAGAAAAAAACAGTTGATTTTCCGCAACTGTTTCACTTATAAGTTTTCTGCGTGCTTTATCCTCAGTAAATGTAAACTCCTGCCCGTTTCTAATAAATACCAACGCTTTTTGCCCTTTTGGTGCATGATATAGTGATTCACTTATAATTTTTTCTCTTGTTGCCGCAAATGAATACCAATATTTCACATCATTAACAATATAATCAAACTCAAACTCTGTTGGTTCATTCATGGAATAATCATTCAAAGCAAAAGGTACAACCGGCACTATCGCCTTTTCATGCTGTATTCTTTGTGCATTTCGAATAAACTGAACACCAAGCCAGAACGCTCGGATTACATTACTTTTACCGCCGCCATTTTTTCCATATATTGCAACACCCGGCAATAGTTTCATATTCCCGTGTTCAATCAGACAATTTTTAAATGATGCAAGTCCTACTGCTTCCATAGAAAGAACCGCCTCATCTCTAAATGACCTGTAATTTTTAAATCGAAATTCTATCAACATATTATTGCACCTCCAATAATATTATATTTCCTAATTTACATAAATTCAACTAAAATTATTGGTTTTTTTAATTATTTTACCTTAATATCTATATATTACTCAACTGTGGGATACTTTTTATTGAAATATTGGAATAAACCCTTTGTCCTTGAAATTTACATAAGAGTAACAAAAAAAAACTGTATATATACTATCAAAATTGGATATGGGTTGACTTTAATTCAGAAAAGCTATGTTAAATCCCCTTTGGGGTTTCTGTCCTTCCAAACGTCAGCCAATGACACCGATGATGGGAATGCAGGCGTTTCAATCCCCTTTGGGGTGTTTACTCTTCCAAACAGCATCTCTGCAATCCCAGCATTTATGCGGGCTAAATTGGTGGTTTGCGGGAAAGAATCATTTTTCATCAATTTCCCCACTGAAATTTCATTAAAAATACCACTCAGCCCAGTATTCATGCGGTGCGCGGTAAAATTCATGTTTTCTTTTATCGTCTTCGTTTATTATAATAGAAATTCCTTCTAAAAACAATAGCTAATTGCGTCGAAATACACTTACACGATTTTTTCACATAAATCCATTTCTCTCTAAAAAAAGCTCTGCCAACACTAGCAGAGCCATCAATATTTTTCTTTCAAAACTCACAATTTTCAACTTTCATTTATCACGCAATATGAACCTCAGCCACAATCTTTTCCAATTCCTTTGTCGAAAGCTTTACCAGCTGCGCTACACTTTCTATCGGCAATCCCATTGCAAATGCCCTTCGGGCTGTTTCAACCTGCATTTCTTTTGCCTTTTTATTCGCATAATCTTCTACCAGCTTACACATCGTATTTCGCCCCTTTCCTTCTTTATATTCTCTCAACTTTTCACAAGCCTTCTGAAACCGTTCATCTTGTACAGGCTTTGTACTTTTAAACACCCGCATCAAACCCGCTATGCTTGATGAATCATCTATCTGTGTATTAACATATACTTCATACAGTCCGTTGTCAACTACATCTTTCGTTTCCCGCAGTGTCCTGTCTACATGATATGTAGTCTTCCCTTTTTTGAAAATGTCAAAACTTGAAATATATACAACACATAAATCCGGCAAATCGGCATATTTTTTACCCTTTTCCAACATTTTTGTATCAACGCTTGCCGCATGATAACGCACACGCCTTTGGTGGTCGTCATTATCTTCCTGCTGGACTTCTATATTGTAATTTTTATTATGGGAATCTTTGCATAATACATCAAGAACTACCGAATGACTGTGAATGTGATGCAAATCTTTCTGAACCTGAACGGTTATGACTTCCAAATCTTCTTTCTGCAATATTACTCTTAAAACTTCCTCGCAAAACTCTTTATCCTGCGCTACGACACGAAACAGCGTATCGTCCATAAGACAAAGTCCGTCTACGACCTTCTCCGCCTCCTGCGTAATTTTCAAATGCATCCCTCCTCTGTTTGTGTACAATGACACTTAAATATTTAACAATCACGCGCATTATTGTTTATATATAATATATAGTGTCGTTTGATTATTGTCAATATATTTTACTAATTATTTATAAAATAATTTTCCCCGGCAAAATACACTGACTACATATTTTACCGGGAATTTCTACTTTATTTAATTATTTCTGCTTTTATATTAACAGTTCCCATGAATTATCAGGACACTTTGCAGGTGCTCTCAATCCCCATGGTCCTTTTCCGTACTTTGCAAATAATTTATACTCTAATTCTTTGCATTTACTTACCGGACAACACTGCCATGATACCATAACCGAATCCCGATTTTCTTTTGTTACTGACCATAAATCGCCTCTTCTGGCTCTATCATCATAATTCAGATTATAGTATTGTACAAATCGCCACCTTACTCCCTGTCCGTATGCAGCTCTTCCGCACTTCATCACCTGACCGTTTAAGTATAAAATATAAACCCCCGTACAGGAATCAGCCGTTTGAATTGCTTCCGATAAACTTACATTTTTCCGATATTGATAATCTCTTGGTTTCTTATCTAAACCCGTATTATCCTTCTCCAAATCATAGTCTGTACGTCTTCTTACCGCAGACTGACTTGACTGTGTCCTTTCTTTCATTTCATTTAATTTTCTTTTTGCCTCGGCAACTTTTTTCTTTGATTCAACATCACCATGCTCTTTGTCATATTTATCAATTTTACGTTCTGTAGCACGTATCTTTCTATTAACCTCCCGCTCTACACGTTCCTGTTGAGCGATTGTTGAACTTACGATAGCATCTGACGCAGAACGGACAATATCCCAAATCCCCATATGTATCCCTCCGTTTTATTCATTCATCCAGACAATATCCTGCGGACCCACCAGAAGTGCGCCGCAGAGCGTCGTGTTCTCCGCAAACGGCGACTGCTTGGCCATCGTGTGGCCAAAGCCCAGCCAGGTA
>ERZ773237.1856-NODE-1856-length-15700-cov-13.618281_pt1 | contig 15700 bp, 14 predicted proteins | sample MGYA00580990_ERZ773237 | MGnify/ENA primary metagenome ERZ773237 (study PRJEB29015, sample SAMEA2737749) | human gut metagenome | biome: human gut; feature: human-associated habitat; material: faeces | place: China | collected 2012 ...
GCCATTAGCAGAATTTTCAGCTCCAGCTAATAAAATCGGCTTTCCAGCTAATGAAGCCTCATAAAGCGCCTTTTGAACCCTGTTTTCTGGCTCTCTGCTAAGATTGGTAAACGCTTTCCTGTAAATCCATGTAAATACAAGATAATCTGTGTGAATCTATTTTCCACCTTTCTGCTGGAAGCCGTGCAAAACACTTTTCTCCATACATAGCGCGTTCACTCGCTGTTCTCTCGGAACAGAAAGAGGAACGCGCTTTTTTGTTTTCGGGCCGAACTTCCCGAATCCACCAAAGGAGGGTTTACCGATGAAAAAAGTTCTGACCGTCACGATCGACGGTATCCGCTACCATGCTTCCCGCCCGGCAGATTGCCGGCACTGCTTCTTCTGGAAGAATCGAAAGAAGGGCTGCGTTCTCGGCAAAGAGAACTGCTACTACCTGATCGAGCCGCCCAAAGGCCCCAGCAAGTGCGAAGGGTGCCCCTACAAGCGGGCAAAGCCCTGTGTGCTGGTTCCCTGCTACAAAGACCTGATGGCACCGCTGGAGAAACGAGGTGATGCCAAGTGAGCCACAAGCGAAACGAAGCTCTGCGCCATGTTCAGCACTCCATGCACCATGTGATCGCCGCTGGCGAAGGTTCCGACCGTGCCCCGGACAGCTGCAAGCTGTGCCCGTACTATCGACCCGATTTCAAGTTCCGCACCTGCCTGTATGCCCACTGCCCTTATAAGAAGCAGGTCAATGTATTCCGTTCCACACCTGAAAAATGGGATATTCTCTATGCCCGAAAAAAAGCCGACAAGAACCGCAGACCTTGATTACTTCTATGGGCAGTCCAGCGAGCTGTTCTCCTTCTACCGGATTCCCAAGCTGTTGTTTCATGACAGCCGCTTCCAACCGCTTTCCACAGATGCCAAAACGCTGTACGGTATCCTGCTTGACCGCATGAGCCTGTCAGCCCGGAATGGTTGGTTGGACAAGGCTGGGCGGGTGTTCATCATCTATACCGTGCAGGAAGTGCAGGATTCACTGGGCTGTGCCGATAAAAAGGCGACCAAGCTGCTGCGAGAACTTGAAGAGTACGGCCTGATTGAACGCAAACGGAGGGGGCTGGGCAAGCCCGATCTCATCTATGTGAAGAATTTTTCGTCAGAATCGTCAAAACTACGCTTTCTGAATCGTGATAATGACGATTCTGGAGTCGTCCAGAATACGCTTCAAGACCCGGCCAAACTACGATGTAATAAGACTGAGAGAAATAATACAGAGATAAGCGATACTGATGGTGCAGTTTTCTCAACTTTTTCGACAGCTCTATCCACTTCGAGTTGTCCTTCGTGAATACCGCCACCGATTCGGCGGACTTCGAGAAGTCCATCCGCATCCCGTACCAGCAGGATGGCTTTGATGATGTGCGAGCCGAGTACAGCCAGATGTTGCGGCAGCAGCTTTCCAAGGGCAACAACGGCCTGACCAAGACCAAATTCCTGACCTATGGCATCGAGGGCGACAGCATGGCGCAGGTCAAACCTCGGTTAGAGCACATCCAGAACGACCTGATGAACAACTTTCACAGGTTGGGCGTTCTGGCAAAGCCGCTGGACGGTACGGAGCGTCTGCGGCTGATGCACGGGATGCTGAACATGGATGGAGCCAACAAGTTCCACTTCAACTGGAAAGACCTTGTGCCCAGTGGTCTGTCCGTAAAGGATGCCATTGCCCCCACTGCGCTGGCGTTTAAGAACAGCCGTACCTTTCAGGTGGGCGGCATCTTCGGGGCTGTCAGCTTCCTGAATATTACGGCTTCTGACCTGAGCGATCAGCTTTTGAAGGATTTCCTTGATATGGATTCCAGCCAGATCGTTACCATGCACATCCAGTCCGTTGACCAGAACAAGGCCATCAAAACCATCAAGCACACCATCACGGAACTGGACCGCAGCAAAATCGAAGAGCAGAAGAAAGCCGTCCGCGCAGGATACGATATGAACGTTTTGCCGTCCGATTTGGCAACCTACGGCAGAGATGCCAAGGCACTTTTGAAGGAATTGCAGAGCCAGAACGAGCGGATGTTCCTTGTCACTTTTCTGGTGTTGAACACCGGCAAGACCGAGCAGGAACTGGAAACCAACGTGTTTCAGGCAGTCAGTATTGCCCAGAAGCACAACTGCGAATTATGCCGCCTTGATTTTCAGCAGGAGCAGGGGCTGATGAGCAGCCTGCCACTGGCAGACTGCCAGATTGAGATCCAGCGCGGTCTGACCACCAGCAGCACAGCGATTTTTGTGCCGTTTACCACACAGGAACTGTTCGACAACGGCAAGGAAAGCCTGTATTATGGCTTGAACGCCCTGTCCAACAACCTGATTATGGTAGACCGGAAAAAACTGAAGAACCCCAATGGCCTGATCCTCGGCACCCCCGGCTCTGGCAAGTCGTTCAGCGCAAAGCGTGAGATCTGCAACGCATTCCTCGTGACGGACGATGATATCATCATCTGCGACCCAGAATGTGAGTACGCTCCGCTGGTGGAGCGTCTGCATGGGCAGGTCATCCACATCAGCCCTGCCAGCACCCAGTATATCAACCCGATGGACATCAACAGCAACTACTCGGAGGAGGACAACCCGTTGGCTTTGAAAGCCGACTTTGTGCTGTCCCTGTGCGAACTGGTGGTCGGCGGCAAAGAGGGCTTGCAGCCGGTGGAAAAGACGGTCATTGACCGCTGCGTCCATGTGGTCTACCGCAAGTATTTCGAGAACCCCATCCCGGAAAATATGCCGCTGCTGGAAGACCTCTACAATGCACTGTTGACGCAAGACGAACCGGAAGCCCGCCATGTGGCGGCTGCGCTGGAAATCTACGTCAAGGGCAGTTTGAACATTTTCAATCACCACACCAACGTAGATATCAATAACCGCATCGTCTGCTTTGACATCAAGCAGCTGGGCAAGCAGCTCAAAAAGCTGGGTATGCTCATCGTGCAGGATGCCGTGTGGGGGCGTGTGACCGCCAACCGCAGTGCCGGAAAATCCACCCGGTACTATGCAGACGAGTTCCACCTTTTGCTGAAAGAGGAACAGACTGCCGCTTATTCTGTGGAGATTTGGAAGCGTTTCCGTAAGTGGGGCGGCATCCCGACAGCCCTAACGCAGAACGTCAAAGATCTGCTGGCAAGTCCCGAAGTATCGAATATTTTTGAGAACTCGGACTTTGTGTATATGCTCAATCAGGCGAACGGTGATAGGCAGATTCTCGCAAAGCAGCTCAACATCTCGCCCCATCAGCTTTCCTACGTCACTCACTCTGGCGAGGGCGAAGGGCTGCTGTTCTTCGGCAACGTGATCCTACCCTTTGTTGACCACTTCCCGAAAGACCTTGAACTCTACCGCATCCTTACGACCCGCCTTTCCGAAGTTGCGGAGGCTCAAAAGCATGAGTGAGAAACAGCCAAAGCTGAAATTTGAGGAAGACAAGGAGCGCACGGCCACGCGCTCTCCTCCGAAAAAGTCCAAAGTGGAGCAGTCTAAGCCCAAAAAGCAGAAACTGAAGCAGGATGCAGACAAGGCAGCGGAAAAGGCGCAGCACCTGCGTTTTGGCAAAGCAGAGATCACCCCGGATGAAGCATCCCGCATGACAAAGCAGCAGAAACGTGCTATGTATGCCGCTGCCGCCGCCCGGTCTGCGGTGCATCGGGAGGTTGACCAGTACGAGGACGATAATGTGGGCACGCAGGCTTTAAGCGAGGGCGAAAAGGCAGCAGGAAATGTCCGGGATATTTCCAAGAGCATCTATGCCCGGAAGCTGAAAAAGAAAGCCAAGATGCAGGGCAAGAAGGGTGCCAAAACCGCACAATCTTCCCCACAGAAGCCGACTGCGGCACAAGATGCAGGCGCATCCGGCACCGGCGAGGGCGGCTCCAACTGGCTCTCCCGATGGCGGCAGAAACAGGACATTCGGCAAAGTTACTATGCCGCCGCCCATTCGGGCACAGCGGCGCAGACCGCAGGCGGCAAAGCGGCATCCAACGGTGCATCTGCCACCCGATCCGGCGTGGAGCAGGTCATCGACAAAGGAAGATCGGTGGTCAGCACCGCAGTCAACGGCATTGCCAATTTTGCAAAAAGCAACGCGCACGTTCTTTTGATCGTGGGCGTTTTTCTTTTGCTCTTGCTGCTGGTCATGTCGGCATTTTCGTCCTGTTCCATTCTGTTTTCCGGCACCACGCAGGTATCCGGTCAGACCATTTACACCGCAGAGGACCGGGACATCCGGGGAGCCGAAACCGACTACAAGAAGCTGGAAAAGGAACTGGATAAGAAAATCAAACGCACCCCCGCCGACCACCCCGGCTATGACGAATACCGATACCATCTGGATGCTATTGAACATGATCCTTGGCAGCTCACTTCGTTCCTGACTACTCTTTATGACGACTACACCCGCAGCGAGGTGCAGGCAAAACTCAAGGAGACGTTTGCCAAGCAATACAAGCTGACCACATGGGTGGAAGTCCAGACCCGGTACCGCACGGTAGTGATGATCGACATTTTTACTGGCATCCCCTACACCGTGCAAGTCCCCTATGAGTACCGCATCTTCCACACAAAATTGGTGAACAAAGGACTGGAAGTGGTTATCCGGGAGGAACTGGACAACGACCAGTGGAAACGCTATGAGATCTTTCAGGATACGCTGGGTGGTCGGCCTTATCTGTTCAATGGCGGTCTGCCGCCCGGTGGCTCCGATGGCTCCGGCGCACCGGGCATCGACTATACCGTTCCGGCAGAAGCCCTGACGGACGAGGAATTTGCCGCCATCTACAAAGAGGCCCAAAAGTATGTGGGTACGCCTTATGTGTGGGGCGGCTCCACCCCGGACACCGGGTTTGATTGCTCCGGCTACGTTTGCTGGGTGTACAACCAAAACGGCTATGATGTGGGACGCACCACTGCCAACGGCTTGTGGAACAAGAGCCAGCACATTTCCGAAGCCGAAGCAAAGCCCGGCGATCTTGTTTTCTTCGAGGGAACGTATGATACCCCCGGAAAAAGTCATGTGGGCATCGTGCGTCCAGTAAGGACGATAGTAGAAGTAGAGAAAGGAGGCTGTGGCTAAGGTACTACCCCGCAAAGCAACGCGGGAATCCACCTGCTTTACCGAAAGTCGAAAGATGTACGGGAAAAGAGCACGGCAGGAAAGCGGTAAGTTGCCTAAAGACAATCGGGCACGACTGAACCGCAAGGATAAGTGAATATAAGGATAAAACTGAATTGTTTAAGGTGAGTTCCAAGCCCTTGTTACGTGTGGGCAAAGGAAAATTGTCTGAAACCTTTGGCGCAGGGACCATAGGAAATAAATGCCTTCCTATGGGTTGCTAATCCCCTGTGCGGCACGTCGGAGAACCGATAGTAACGGAACAAAAGCATATCCGATAATTCACATTGACCTACTACTATCGTCAACTGGAGATTGTCTAAACCGGAACGCTTGAAAAAGCTATGTGTAATGCAGCAATGTGATAAATTTCAAAGCTATGCTAGAAAGATGACACTGAAAATCCGGCATGACAACGGAGCTTCTGTAGTAGTCCGAGAATCCTGAATTGACAGGAAAAGCCGTAAAATCGGATGCGGGAAAGCCGCTCACATGGCGAAGAGAAGCAGTTTTTTTGCGCATTAAAATCAGAAATTGATTAGAGAGGAAAGCCTCAATGAAATCAACAATGGAGATTTTAACAAAATTACAAGAGAATTCCCAAAAGAACCACGATGAAATTTTCACACGACTGTACCGCTATCTTTTGAGGCCAGATATTTACTTCATCGCCTACCAGCATCTTTACTCCAATAAGGGTGCAGGAACGAAGGGTGTGAATGATGATACGGCTGATGGATTTAGCGAGCAGTATGTGACAGCCATCATTGAAGCATTGAGAACAGGGTCATATGAACCCAAGCCGGTACGCAGAACCTATATTCAAAAGAAGAACGGTAAGCTGCGCCCGTTGGGACTTCCTGTATTCGCTGACAAGCTGGTGCAAGAAGCTATCCGTATGATTCTGGAAGCCATCTACGAGCCGATTTTCTCTATCTATTCCCACGGCTTTCGACCGGGCAGAAGCTGCCACACGGCACTTGCCATGATCAAGCATGAGTTTACCGGAGCAAAGTGGTTCATTGAGGGCGACATTAAGGGATGTTTCGATAACATCGACCATCCCACGCTGATTGGTGTGCTGAACCGAAAAATCAAGGACGCTCGTTTTCTGAACCTGATTCGTATGTTTCTGAAAGCCGGCTATATGGAAGACTGGAATTTCCATGAAACCTATAGCGGATGCCCGCAGGGTGGAATCATCTCCCCGATTCTTGCAAACATTTATCTGAACGAACTGGACAGGTATATTACGCAGCTGAAGAAGGAATTTGACCACGGATACAATCCGAGAAACTTTACGGAAGAATACAACACGATACGGCACAAACGAGATGCACTGCATGAGAAAATCAAGAAAGCTGAAGGGACAATGCGGGAGCAGCTCATTGCTCAGCACAAGCAACTGACAAAACAGTTGTTTCGGACACCTGCAAAAGCGTGTACCGATAAGCGATTGAAATATGTTCGCTATGCAGATGACTTTCTGATTGCAATCAATGGGACAAGAGAGGAATGCGAGGAAATTAAGGCAAAACTCACGGATTTTGTCCGGGACACTTTGAAAATGGAGTTGAGCCAAGAAAAGACCCTTATCACTCACAGTAACACTCCTGCCCGATTCCTTGGTTTTGATGTTCGGGTGCGCAGAGATTCCAGCGTTAAACGCTCTGGAAAACGAAAAATGCGCACTATGAACAACAAAGTGGAACTCAATATTCCACTGAAAGATAAGGTGGAGACCTATTTACTGTCCCATAGCATCGCTAAAAGGGATGGTAAGAGGTTGATTCCTATTCATCGCCCAATTCTGCTGAACCGCACGGATTTGGAAATCGTAATGATTTATAATGCGGAACTCCGAGGACTCTGTAACTATTATGCCATTGCAAGCAACTTCAACAAGCTCGTTTACTTTGGTTATCTGATGGAATACAGCTGTCTGAAAACACTCGCAAACAAGCATCGCTCCCGAATTGCTAAGGTTCGTTATGAATACAGAGATGGGACTGGCGCATGGGGTGTTCCGTATGAAACCAAAAAGGGAAAACGCCGTATGATGTTCGCTAAGTACAGCGATTGCAAAGGCAAAGATTTGACGGAAAAAGTGCCCGATTTGGCGTATCGCTATTCGCACAACACAACATCCTTCGAGGAACGTCTGAAGGCCAAAGTCTGTGAAGTCTGCGGCTGTACAGACAGCGATAGCTATGAAATCCACCATGTAAACAAGGTCAAAAACCTGAAAGGTAAAGCTGATTGGGAAAAAGTCATGCTGGCAAAGAGGCGCAAGACAATCGTTGTGTGCCACAAATGCCACATGAGAATTCATCATGGAACTAAAACGGAATAACTTTTGAAATGGAGCAAAAAATGGGGAGCCGTGTGCGTTGAAAGGCGCAAGCACGGTTCTGGGAGAGGTCTGTGCAAACCTGTCGCAGAAATGCGATAAGGCGGCACTTTCCTACTCCACTACCTCGGAAATGGGATGATGGTGTCCGCTGGCGACCCCATCAAGTACGCAAACATTCACTCGTCCTACTGGGAGAAGCATCTCGCCGGGTTCGGACGGCTTTCAAAATGATTGGAGGAGTTTTATGAGCGAAAAATCGGATAAGCTGCGGGCGATGCTGGAAAAAGAGAAGGAGCGCCGCATCAAACTGAACAACCGCATCGAGATTCTGGAACGGCGCATTCAGGAGGAGGATTCCGCCGAGGTCAACGAGATGGTGCGGACTGCAAAGGTCACACCGGAACAGCTTGCTGCTCTGCTGCGGCAGTCCGCAACCGCCACCCCGACCCCGGCTGCGCTGTCTGCCGTGGGTGCAACTTTTGAGAAGGAGGTCGATACAGATGAAGATTAAGAAACTGGGTGCGCTGCTGGTATCGGCGGCACTGTGCGCTGGCATGGCGGCTCCTGCCTTTGCCTTCGAGGGCGAAGCCGCCCCGGTGGAGCAGCCGGTTCTGCCGGAAGTCGTGGAGGAAGATGTTGTCACCGTCACGGACGAAACCTCTGGTGCCCTGACCCCGGAGGGCAATCTGACGCTGGTAGACGACTACCACACCGACTATTCCGACGGCAGCGGTCAGCAGTTTATTACGCTGGTCAGCAAGTCGGGCAATACGTTCTACTTGGTCATCGACCGCAACGCCAAAGGACAGCAGACCGTCCACTTTATGAACCTTGTGGACGAAGCTGATCTTCTGGCTTTGATGGAGGAAGAAGATGCGGATGCCTATACCGCTGAAAAGGAAGCAACGGCGCAGGCAGAACAGGATAAGCTGAAAGCCGAGGAAGAAGCCAAGAAAGCCGCAGAAGAAGCGGCGGCATCCGGCACGGAACAGCTCAAGGAAAACAAGGTCACAAAGATCGCATCCGGCTTTCTGGGTGTGGTCGTGCTGATTGCACTGGCGGCAGGCGGCGGTTATCTCTATATCAAGATGAAGGGCGTAAAGCCTGCGTCCAAGAAAAATCAGCCGGACCCGGATGCGGATTATCACGATGAGGATGAAGATACGCTCCAGCTGCCGGAGGATGATGGTGACGAGGACGAAGAAGTGGATGTCAACGAGGATTATGAAGCGGAATCGGACGATGAACCTGTCTGATTAACGCAGCGTTGACCGGTGGGGCGGCTGAAAAGCCGTCCCCTTTACATAGCCAAATGGTTGGTGGGTGAACTGTTTTGAGCTATGAAGCTATGGACTCTGTAGGCGATATCTGATAAAATAGAAAGTAAGAACAGCTCAACAACTCGGAATTTTACCATCCAGCATCTCTCAAAAATAATAGGCATATTTTCATATAGTGTTGATTAAATGTCTATAAGTGCTCATATTCTGCGCATTTTGATCTGCATTTATTCATATCTATAAATCATCAAATACGTATTTATATTGGTATCTGGATTTTCGCCCTTCACACCCGTTCTCGTACGATCATGAGTGCATACCCCAGCAGGTTCGTTCCGTGCCACTTTTTCACGTCGAGTCGATCTGGGTCCTTCATCGATAAGCCGATGCCCCAGATGTGGTCCTTGACGGCGCACTCTGCGAGGATGGCGTCGCCGGTGGATTTGAGCTGAGCCTTCAGGTCTTCGTTCTGCTCAAACTTTGCGAGGAGGCCTTCGTAGACGAGGATCTGGCGCATGCCGTTCCATCTGCTTTCATCATAGTTTGAAACCTGGCGGCCCAGTTCCTTGATGCGGCCGACGTCATCGGTTTTCAGGATTTCTGCGGCGACCTTCTCGTCCCGAAAGCAGCGCGCCTTCTGGTACATCATGTACTGCTCCATGGATGAAAACCGGATGCCGTCCTTTTCGAAATCCGACCGATACCAGTTACTCAAATATCCGTATTCCTCATCCGGGTTGTGAAAGCCGATGATCTGCTTTGTATTCATAATCCGTTCCTCCTGTCTATATGCTGCAGATGGTTTTCTGCACTATGATCATAGCACTGTTCTACGACAAAATTTTTCACATCATACGCCTGATTTCGGCTGTCTTTATATAAATCCGTACTTTTTTCCCAGGTTCTCGGCTACCTGGGCGCCGGTTTTGCACTTTCCATCTGCGATATCCTGTCTCGCCTCCGAAAGCTGACTCAGCATCTCCTATTTACGGATGTTCTGGTAGTACCGGACCGGTTTCCCGTGCTCTTCGGCGTACTGGATTTCCGAGCGGGTGCTGTCACCGATGTAGCCGCCGACGTTGATGACGTAGATTTCGTCAGCCATGTCGATTTTCCGTTTGTGCATGTCGTCGAGCATTTCCTTCGTTTTCGAGAGGGTTCCTTCGTCCATGCCGTCCCAGACTTCCTGATCGCCGGCGTGGCCGAAGAGCCCGACGCTGATGACGATATAACCCGCAAGCGTCAGCCGCTTCTGGGCATCCATGAACTGCTCTTTGAAGCGGGTGCTGCCACAGAGCGTGACTACTTTATATTTTCCTACCATCTATCTTTCTCCATACTTCGCTCAGCAGTTCTTCCACTGCCTGTTCAACACGTTCATCTGTATCGTCTTTTAATGTCAGAGCCAGCGAGAGCGCGTCAACGCTATGTCCAGTAGCTAAAATCCGAGGATCGTATCTCCACATTTCTACCGCCACCTGAGTCTTCGAATCCTGAAGTCTGTTTGTCATAACGTTTTTCCATTGAGATATTTTATCTGTCGCATAGCACTCGACGGCTGGTGCGCTCAGCATCGAATATTCTGCCAGTGCCGAATATCCGCTTACCAGCATATCCGCCCCAATATACTCCTTCGGAACATAGACCGTTCGCTTTACCGGATTCAACAGAGTCTCTTCCGCTTTCTGAAACAGCACTTCCGGCGGATCTTCGGACAGCAGAATTTTCTGCACACCAGCTTTCTTTATCTGCAACAGCCCCATCTCCTCCAGCTGTCTCGATGCTCTCGATATAGACGTAGCTGTCAGCTTTAAATCCTTCGCTGCCTGGCTCGACGGCAGTTCTTTCGTGCCGCCGTAAATAAAATGCAATAAAAGCAGCTGCGCCGACGGAAGCAGATCTTCTCTTGGCTGCTTCTCCGCATCGCACCGCTCCTGCAAATACACGCTCATAAACGGCAGATAGATTTGTTTTCCATCTACGATAAACGGGATCTTTTCACGAAGCAGATATTCCTTTTGACGATAACTGAGTTCGTTTAGCACCAGCACGACAGGCAGGTTCTCTTTTTTCTGTATACGGGCAATATGCTTTTTCAGCACTTCGATCTGCTCCAACTCTGTCTTTGGATAAAGAAAAATCACTTTCTGTCCATCCATGGATACCTTCTGTAAACGATACCTTACAGCTATATAATTGGGCAGATGGTCAAACTCTGCGCGCTGAACTGTCGCTTTAATTCCCAGAACTTTATAGAGATATTCCATATGTTCTCCTTCTATTTAACTCTATTTTTGTATTATAACTTGTTTTAAGTTAAGTTTCGATATTAAAGTTAAGATAATTCAAAAAAATCATCAGGAAGCGGAAATATCATAAGAATAATTTAACACCATGGCACCTTCTTTTTCCTCTCAGATTTCCGTGCTCTGCCACTTTTATGAGCGTTCTTTTCAGTATTTTGCCACTTTCATGAGGGAATAATCCGTGCTTCATTACACTTTCATGAGCGAATTTATGCTGTAATATGACATTTTCATGAGGGAATTGGTGCTTCGATGCGACGTGAGGAGGTAGTGGGCGGAGGCATGGGCGCGATAAAGGCAACGAGTGCGAATGGGTGGACGCGACGTGAGAAGGTGGAGGGTGCGGACGCGTGGGCGCGGAGTGAGCAGGCGGAGGGCCGAGACATTGGCCCGGGAAAAGTGAGCAGAAATATACGAGTGTCAACGGGAGGGTTTTATGGTACAACTAGAAGTAGTTTTTTGATGGAGGTGCCTATGGAGCCGAAGGTCAGTATCATCGTGCCGGTGTATAACGCGGAGAAGAGTCTCGCGCGCTGTGTGGACAGTATTCTGAATCAGGAGTTTCGGGATTTCGAGCTGATCCTCATGGATGATGGAAGTAAGGATCGGTCCGGGGAGATCTGCGACGGATATGCGCGGGCGGATGCGCGCGTGGTGGTCGTGCATAAGGAGAATACGGGGGTGTCGGATACGCGAAACCAGGCGATCGCGCGGGCGCGGGGTACGTTTCTGCAGTTCGTGGACAGTGATGACTGGCTGACGGCGGATGCGACGAAGCTGATGGTGCGGGCGGCCGAGGAGACGGGCTGCGACATGGTGATCGCGGATTTCTATCGTGTCGTCGGAGAGATGGTGTCGCGGAAGGGGGATATCGACGCGGACCAGGTGATCGGGCGTGAAGCGTTCGTTGGCTTCATGATGGAGAACCCGGCGGACTACTACTATGGGGTGCTGTGGAATAAGCTGTACCGGCGCTCGCTTGTGGAGGCGCACGGGATCCGGATGGATGCGAAGCTCAGCTGGTGCGAGGATTTTCTGTTTAATCTCGAGTATGTGCGCTATGCGACGACGTTCTATGCGCTGCGGACGCCGGTCTACTATTATGTGAAGACGAAGGGTTCGCTGGTGAATCAGAAGATCAGCTTCGCGCGGACGGTGGAGATGAAACTCGCGATGTTCGAGTGCTACAACGACTTCTTCAAGCATGTGCTGGATGAGGATGCGTATGAGCGGAAGCGGCTGCAGGTCTATCATTTTCTAGTGGATGCGGCGAAGGATGGTTTCGTGTTCCCGGCGACGATTCCGGGGACGCAGAAGCTCGGTGAGGAGCGGAGCCAGGCGCTGCAGGAGGTGATTTCGGAGGATGGGATCATCGTGGAGAAGTACCGCGACCGGAAGCTGCTCGAGCGCTATCTCGAGTCGGTGGCGCTGAAGTATGATATGACGCTGGCGGAGCTGTCGCTGCTGCTGTATCGGAAGGACGCGGGAAAGGCGCTCACTCGAGGGGCTGAAGCGCAGATGCCTGCGCGGGAAGATGCCGTGGAGGCGACTGATCGAAAGGATGCCGGAAAGGCGCTGAGCCGGAAGGATCTCGCGGAGCTGATGCATATGAGCCGCGGGGATCTGCGCGCCGCGCTGCAGAAGCTGGTCTCACGCGGGATGCTCGAAGTGGTCGACGTGCCGAGGAAACGACGTGAAGCGGCGGAAATAGCCGAGGCGACCGGTCTTTTCGGAAAGCGTGGCGAGGCACAGGATGCAGACGCGAACGGAATGACGAAGAAAAAACGCGAGCCGCGGATGATTCGTCTCGAGCTGCTGCCGGCGTCGGATGCGGTGCTGCAGGATATCGCGGCCGCGGAGCGTGACTACGAGCAGGCGAAGTTCCGGGGATTTACCGAGGACGAGCTCCGGCAGTATACAGCGCTCGAGCGGCGTGTGCAGGAGAACGAAAAGCAGATACTGCAGAAGTGAGGATGGGCAGACGAACACCATCAGCGATGCCTGGCGATGAGTCAGCGAGGGGCAGAATGCGTTGCGGCGAGGCACAACGCATGCGCGGAGTGATGATGTGGAGGGCCGAAACATGGGCACAAGCGAGTAGGAGGCGGTGACTAGCCGCCGTCCTCTCACACCACCGTGCGTACCGTTCGGTACACGGCGGTTTCAACAGTTGACGTGCATAGACTGATAAGCTGTGGCAAGATCATAAAAGCCCCAGTTTGTAGACCTAAAGCAGAATACCGTTCCTTACATAGCAGTCATGCGCTTCGGTGCCTGGCTGCTAATTTTTTTGCGAAAGGAGCAGTATCGAATGAAGCTTGTATTAGCGGAAAAGCCCTCGGTTGCCATGAGTCTCTCGAAAGTGATCGGGGCAGATCAGCGCGGGGACGGTTATATGGAGGGCAATGGCTACCTTGTCAGTTGGTGTGTGGGGCATCTGGTGGAACTTTCCCAGCCGGAAGCCTATGATGAAAAGTATGCAAAGTGGAAGTATGATGATCTTCCGATTTTGCCGGAACATTGGCAGTATCAGGTGTCCGCCAGCACGAAAAAGCAGTTCGGAATCCTGAAAAAGCTCATGCAGCGGAAAGATGTGGAGAGTCTGATCTGTGCAACCGATGCAGGGCGTGAGGGCGAACTGATTTTCCGACTGGTTTACCATCAGTGCGGCTGCAAAAAGCCGGTGGAACGGCTTTGGATTTCATCAATGGAGGACAGTGCTATCCGGGAAGGCTTTCAGAAGCTCAGACCGGGAACAGAATATGATGCCTTATATGAGGCGGCTTTATGCCGGGAGCGAGCCGACTGGATGGTCGGCATCAATGCGTCCCGGCTTTTTTCGTGTCTGTACGGTCAACCGCTGGCGGTGGGGCGTGTTATGACCCCGGTGCTTGCCATGACGGTGGTACGGGAAGCTGCCATTGCCGCCTTTGTGCCGGAGAAATTCTACACGGTTGCCCTGACCCTTGCGGACGGCGGTACAGCATCCAGCAAACGGTTTGCCCAGAAAGTGGATGCCGAATTGCTGCTTGCCAACTGCCGAAAGGAGGGGCGTGTCACGGTACAGAAGATGGAACGCAAGGAGAAATCCGAAAGCCCGCCGCAGCTCTATGACCTTACCGCATTGCAGCGGGATGCAAACCGTCTGTTTGGATTTACGGCACAGCAGACCTTGGATTATGCCCAAAGCCTTTACGAAAAACGGCTCATCACCTACCCCCGCACGGACAGCCGCTTTTTGACGGAGGATATGGCGGCATCCCTTCCGGGGCTGGCGACGGATGTGGGAAAGGCGTTTGCCGTGGAGGAACCGTTTTCCATCCATGTGCAGCAGGTCATCAACGGCAGCAAGGTCACCGACCACCATGCACTGCTGCCCACGAAAAGCATGGCAAACGCAGACCTTGCCGCCCTCCCTGCCGGGGAGCGGAATGTCTTGCGGCTGATTGCCGCACGGCTGCTCTGCGCCGTAGGTGAACCGCACCGCTATGCAGAAACCACGCTCACTACCATCTGTGCCGGGGAGGAGTTCTCCGCAAAGGGCAAGGTGGTGCTGTCCGAAGGATGGAAAACCATGGAGCGGAAAATGCTGGGCGAACTGCTTGGCAAGCAGAAAGAATCGGCAGTTCTGCCGGATGTGCAAGAGCAGAGCCAGTGCAGCGTTACCAGTGCCGAACTGAAAGAGGGGCAAACATCCCCGCCAAAATCCTACACGGAAGATACCCTCCTGTCAGCTATGCAGGCGGCGGGTGCGGACAGTATGCCGGAGGGCGTGGAGCGTCAGGGCATCGGTACTCCGGCAACCAGAGCTGCCACCATTGAAAAACTGGTGCAGAAGGGCTTTCTGGAACGCAAGGGCAACAAGAAAACCAAGGTGCTGCTGCCCACCGACAAGGGCAAGGCATTGATTACCGTGATGCCCGAAGAAATTCAATCCCCGGAAATGACCGCTGATTGGGAAGCAAAGCTGCTACAAATCGAGCGCAGCGAAATGGAGCCGGAAACATTTATGAATGAAATCAAGGAAATGATCTCCTCGCTGGTAAAAACCACCGAGGCTGCGAAGGGAGCGAATGCACTTATGAAAAACAAGATTATTGGTATCTGCCCGAACTGTGGCAAGCCTGTCGTGGAGCGTGAGAAGGGATGGTTCTGTGAGAACCGGGAGTGCCGCTTCGTGCTGTGGAAGGACAATGCGTTCTTCAAGCGTCTGGGCAAGCGTTTGGATGGCCGAATGGCGGACAAGCTGCTGCGGGATGGCCGTGTCAGGCTGAAGGACTGCAAGAGCGCCAAGGACAAGACCTACAATGCAACCGTGCTGTTGGGCACCGAGGCGGATGGCCGCAGCAAGTTTTCTCTGGAATTTGAGGGTGGTTGCTGATGGAGCAGAAAAAAGAAGCGGTTTACCTTATCAACGATGAACGCTATCTCCACCTCCGGGAAAACGGTGCAGGAGTCGGCTTTGCCACCTACAACAAGGTGACCGGCGAGCCGCTGGAAAGCGGGCAGATTTCCGAAAAGAACCTGCCGCCCGATGGCAGGAACGCCATTCCTGCCGCCCGGAACTGGTATCTGTTTGAACTTTCGGACGATGACCGTAAGGCCA
>ERZ773237.1863-NODE-1863-length-15605-cov-2.859807_pt1 | contig 15605 bp, 16 predicted proteins | sample MGYA00580990_ERZ773237 | MGnify/ENA primary metagenome ERZ773237 (study PRJEB29015, sample SAMEA2737749) | human gut metagenome | biome: human gut; feature: human-associated habitat; material: faeces | place: China | collected 2012 ...
TCTCGTTGCCGCCCGTGAGTGCGGCGGCTCCGATACTTACGCCCCCTCCCAGATCCTCGCCGCCGCCGTGGATACCATCGGCCTCGACAAGGACGACATCGTCTTCTGCGGCCGTCAGGCCATCGACGGCGATACCGCGCAGGTCGGCCCCCAGATGGCGGAAAAGCTCCATCTGCCGCAGGTCACCTACGCCGCCGACATCCAGAAGGACGGCGACACGCTGACCATCAAGCGTATGCTCGAGGACGGCTACATGACCATCAAGGTCAACACCCCCTGCCTCATCACCTGCATCAAGGAACTGAACACCCCGCGCTACATGAGCGTTTCCGGTGTGTTTGAGTGCTACTCCAAGCCCGTGACCGTTCTGGACTACAACGCCCTGAAGGATCACCCCCTCATCGACGCTACCACCATCGGCCTCAAGGGCTCCCCGACCAACATCCTGACCTCCTTCACGCCTCCCCAGAAGGGCGCCGGTCAGATGCTCGAGGGCAACGACATGGCTACCTGCGAGAAGCTCGCCGGCATCCTGCTCGAAAAACACATCATTTAAGGAAAGGAGATCAATACGATGCGTAACGAAGTGAAACTTGCTAACCCCAACTATGACTCCTCCAAGATCGAAGAGTTCAAGAACGTATGGGTCTTCTGCGAACAGCGTCAGGGCCAGATGATGTCCACCTCCTATGAGCTGATCTCCGAAGGCCGCAAGCTGGCGGACGAGCTGGGCGTGAAGCTCTGCGGTCTGCTGGTCGGCGACAATGTCGGCGATCTCGCCGAGAGCATTGGCGGCTACGGCGCTGATGAGGTCATCGTCTGCGACCACCCCCTGCTGAAGAACTACACCACCGACGCCTATGCCAAGGTCATCTGCGACGTCATCTCCGAGATGAAGCCCGAGGCCTTCCTCATCGGCGCGACCAACATCGGCCGTGACCTCGGCCCCCGCTGCGCAGCCCGTCTGCACACCGGTCTCTGCGCCGACTGCACCCACCTCGACGTTGACATGCCCATCTACAAGGACTTCCTGCGCGGCGCTTCCACGCTGCCCGAGGCCAAGATCGACGGCATGGCCACCGCGAAGGTCATGGGTAAGGACCACGATGTCTCTCGCGACCTGAAGATGACCCGTCCCGCGTTCGGCGGCAACCTGATGGCTACCATCATCTGCCCGCGCTTCCGTCCCTCCATGGCGACGGTCCGTCCCGGCGTTATGAAGAAGGCTGCTTACGACGAGGCGAAGGCCAAGGCCGTTAAGGTCACCAAGTACGACGTCAAGCTCGACGCTGCCGATCTCCAGACCGAGGTCGTCGAGGTCGTCAAGGCTGCCAAGAAGCTCGTCGACCTGGTTGGCGCTGACTACATCGTCTCCGTCGGCCGTGGTATCTCCAAGGACGTCGAGGGCGGCATCAAGCTCGCTCACGAGCTCGCCGATGTGCTCGGCGGCGTTGTTGGCGGCTCCCGTGTTGCCATCGACTCCGGCTGGCTCACTGCCGACCATCAGGTCGGTCAGACCGGTAAGACCGTCCATCCGAAGGTCTACGTCGCTCTCGGTATCTCCGGCTCCATCCAGCACAAGGCCGGTATGAGCGAGTCCGAGTGCATCATCGCGGTCAACAAGAACGACACCGCGCCGATCTTCGAGATCGCCGACTACGGCATCTGCGGCGACCTGTTCAAGGTCACCCCGATGCTCATCGAGGCGTTCAAGGCTGCCAAGGCCGCGAAGTAAGGAAAAATTTCCCAAAGAAAGGCGCGAGCTTCGCGCCTTTCTTTTTTTGCAGATTTTGCCGTGCCACATTTTGCTTTTGCCGGAAATACTACCGTTGGGTATTGCATGGAAAAAGACAAGGGGAGAAAAACGATGAAGCAAAATTTTGCGATCCTTGCCGTGACCGCGCTGCTGCTCTGTTCCCTCACCGCCTGCGGCGGGGATCAGAACAACGGCGCGGCGAACGGAAATGTCAACGGTGCGGAAAACGGTACCACGAGCGGAATGACCGGCAAGACCGACAGCGGCTCCAACGTCGGCGGCGAGCTCAAGACCGACCCGGCGACCGGCACGCGCTACACCGGCCGGGAGAACGATTCGGTCGTGCGCTATGGCAACGGCTATGGCAACACGAGCGCGGACAAGCGCGCGGGCACGAAGAATGCGACGGCGAACTCCACGCTCCACGGCAGCTACAACAACCCCACCGGCACGCCCGCGGGGCAGACCGCGGCCTCGGCGCGCGGTATGTCGAACGAGCTGCGCTACCGTCTCATGCTGGAAAACGCCCACGTCCATGACACCGACGGCTTTCTGCTCGACGGCGAAAACGCGCATTACAACACCTTCCGGTGAGGAATACGGCGGAGCGGGAGCCGGCAGCGGCTGTTTCTCCGCCGTTTTTCCGCGTTGACAAAGGGAAATAAAGTCGTTATCATAGGGAGAGATAACGAAAGACGGAGGGCGGAACGATGCGAAATGACCTGCACGCCAATCTGACCGTGCGGATTTTTACCGACCGGAAGTGCTTCGGTCCGGGCGTGGCAGAGCTGCTGCGCCGTGTGCGCGAGCTGCACTCGCTGCGCGCGGCGGCGATGTCGATGAACATGGCCTACTCCAAGGCGTGGCGTATCATCCGCACAGCTGAGACAGTGTTTGGGTGCAAGCTGCTCTCCTCCACCATCGGAGGTGCCCACGGCGGCGGCGCGGTGCTGACGCCGGAGGCGGAGCGCCTTCTGGCGGCCTATGAGGCCTACTGCGCCGATGTGGGCACCTACGCCCAGGGGAAATTCGAGGATGCCTTCCGCTTCTACCGGGATCTGGACCATCGGCCATGACCCGGTGCGGCGTGAGCCGCCGTGCCTGCCCAGGAGTTATCCTCTCTGAACAGGAAAACGGGACCGGAGCCTGTGCGGCTCCGGTCCCTCCGTGTTTTGCGGCGCTTACGTCCGGGGACGGGTGGGATCCTCCTCCGTGGGGCTGGGGATCGGATGCTCCTTGTGGGCCACCATGGCCTGGATCAGCTCCACGGTCCGGCCCAGGCCCAGATAGCTGGAATCGATGCAGAAGTGGTAGCTGTCCACACTGCCCCACTTCTTGGAGGAATAGTACTCGTAATAGGACGCCCGGCGCTTGTCGGTCTTGAGGATCAGCTGGCGAGCCTTCTCCGGCGTGAGGTTCTGCCGCTGGGCCACGCGCTGGATACGGACCTCCAGAGGTGCGCTGATAAACAGGCTCAGGTGGTTGGGATAGTCCGCCAGGGCGTAGTCCGCGCACCGGCCGATGATAACGCAGGGCCCTTGGTCCGCGATGTGCCGGATGGTGTTGAAAGTCGCCAAATACACCTGTTGTTCCAGAGAGTCACCCACACCGCTGCCGGGCAGGGCAAACATATAGGAATCCATGGCGATGGAGTACAGGAGGCTCTTGGGCCGCTCGTCGAAGTTTTCAAAAATCTTCTCGCACAGGCCGCTCTTCTTGGCGGCCTCCTGCAGCAGCTCCTTGTCATAGAAGGGAATGCCCAGCTCCTTGGCCACGCGGATGCCGATCTCCTTGCCGCCGCTGCCAAACTGCCGGCCGATGGTGATGATGGTTTTCATAGAGAACCCTCCTCTCCTTGTTGGTTTTATTATACCGCAAGAAGAGGCCGCCGTCAAACAGTACCGGGCGGACCGTCGCCGGAATCGCCCTCATCCGGCGGAAGGGGATGCCAGGGCTCCCGTTTTCCGGAAAAAAAGCGGCGGGCAATAGCATCCTTCACCATCTCCACCAGTGCATACCAGAGGCGTCCCGCCGCGAAGAGAATCACCAGGGCCAGCAGGACGGCACCGACCTGCTCCAGGGAAAGCGACATGGCACGCGCTCCTCACTTCGTGGCGTAACAGGTCTTGAAGAAAGTCTCAAAGGCCTGCTCTTCCGGTCCCTGGTCCACGTAGATGAACAGCTTCTCATCCTCCAGCCACTCGAAGGTGTTGATGGCCAGATAGTGACGCCCATCCGGGTAGATGATGAAGGCGTCCGTGGGGTACTTGTTCTGATAGGCCTTTTTGACTGCGGAACGGGGGCAGATTTCCGGATCGCCGCAGCCGGAGAGGTCCGGAACTGTGGGCACGACCACCACCGTGGGGTCCGCCCCCTCCTTCCAGCCCACGATCAGGCTGCCGTAGGTAGTCTTGCTGCCGTGGACCAAGCCGTAGTTGAACCGCTTCGCATCCTCCGTATAGGCGGCCACCAGCTGGTACTGCCCGCCGTCGGGCACCACGCTGTCAAACAGGCGGCGCATCTTCTGCTTGCTGTCCGCGCTTTTGACCTGGTCAATTTCAGGTCCCTTGAAGAGTTTTCCGAAAATTCCCATGACAATCCCTCTTTAATATCTTAATTTTATATTGACCATTTTATTTTATCTGGTCAATATATGAGATATCATACCAAAAGAAACCGGATTGCGCAACTGGGTAATTATCAGCGCACAAAAAAAGACCGCCCATCAGCGGTCTTTTTTTGCGTTGCGCAGGGAGCCCAGATAGTTCACCAAAAATTTCACGTGCAGCGCCGCCGTCTCCTCCAGGTGCGAAGGAAACAGAAATGGCATGGATTCCGGCGCGGAGTTATAGATCAGGAGGCAGGAGAACACCAGGTTCGCCAGCACCTCAGGGGCGCAGTCCTCCTGCCGGATGTCCAGCAGCGCCATCAGGCGCAGAAAGAAATCCCGCTGCCCGGGCCGGAAATCCTGGAATCGCTCCGGCGTCAGGCGGCTGTGCAGATCCGCCTCCTCCCCCTGGGTCATCACCAGGATGCCGTTTTCCCGGTGGCGGAGGATCGTCCGGAAAAAAGACTCCACGTGCTCCTCCCAGGTCCCCTCCGGCCGGGCCAGCTCCTGTTCCAGCAGCCGGAGCAGACGGCAGCGCTGCTCCTCCATCATCTGGAGGGAAAAATCCTCCAGCGAGTCAAAAAACGTGTAGAAATAGGGCTTGGAAATCCCCACCGCCGCGGCGAGCTCCGCCAAGTGCAGCCCCTTCAGGCCCTTGCTTACGGCCATATTCAGCCCCGTGTCCAGCAGAGCCTGCCGCACCCGGGCCCGGTCCTCCTCCGTATAGGTCTTGCGGGCCATGGCATTCCCTCCCCTTTTTCATCTGGTGCCAGTATAACACAATTCCCGGGAAAAGAAAACCGTTCTGCCGCGCATCCCCCAAAAAGCAACCCGGCCGCTGTGCGCGGCCGGGTTGCTTTTGAAGATCTCACGCCTCCGGCATGGGCTTGCCTAGGCGCTTGTACATGGTCTTTTTCACCGCCCGGAGGATATTCTCATACCCGGTGCAGCGGCACAGGTGGCCGGAGAGGAGTTTTCTCAATTCATCGTCCGTGTACTCCTTGCCGCTCTCCAGGATCTCCACTGCCGTCAGGATAAAGCCCGGCGTGCAGAAGCCGCACTGGATGGCCGCCTCGTCCACAAAGGCCTGCTGGATGTCGCTGAGCTCGCCGTTAGGGCCCAGCAGCCCTTCCAGGGTGCGGATGTGCTTGCCCTCCGCCCACACGGCCAGATAAATGCAGGAGTTGTATGCCTCCCCGTCGATCAGGACGTTGCAGGCGCCGCACTCCCCCACCTCGCAGCCCTTCTTCACGGAGGTCATCCGGAAGTCGTTGCGGAGCATGTCCGTCAGGCTGGCCCGCACGTCCACCGTGCGTTCCACGTCCTTGCCGTTCAGATTGAAGTGAACAGTCTGATACTGCATCACATGCTTTTCCATCACAGGTCACCTCCCGCCAGCTTCACCGCTTCGATGAACGCCCGCCGGGCGCTCTCCACCGCGATGTGCATCCGGAAATCCTTGGCCGCCCGCCAGGAGTCCCGGGGATTGATGTCCTCCTTCACCGCCTGGGCAAACTGCGCCGCCAGCTCCTCCGAGACCGGCTTTCCGGCGGCGGCAGCCTCCGCCGTAACGGCCCGCAGGGGGATGGGGCCCGCCACGCCGAAGGCCACCCGGGCCCGCTCCACCGTCTTACGGTCGGCGGAAAGGCGCACATTCACGGACGTTCCCAGCGTGGCGATGTCCATGGCATTGCGCATGGCGTATTTGATGTAGTGACCAAAGGTATTCTCGTAGCTCTCTTTGGCGATCAGGATCCCGGTCTGGATCTCACCGGGGCGGATGTCCCGCTCGAACCGGGCGCCGATGGCGTCCAGGGCGCAGGACTCGGAGGCGAACACCACGCCCCCGTCCCGCAGTCGGCCCATGCACAGCGGCCGGAAGCCGTGGGGGTCCCGGACGGCGATGAGCTTGGTGGGGGAGGAGATCACCAGGGAGTAGGCCCCCTCGATCCGGTCCATGGCGGCGGAGACCGCCTCCTCGATGGAGGGGGCGCGCAAACGCTCCTGGACGATGATGTAGGCGATGACCTCGGAGTCCGTGGTGGTCTGGAAGATGGAGCCCTGGCTCTCCAGCTCCTGGCGCAATGCGTGGGAGTTGGTGAGGTTGCCGTTGTGGGCCAGGGCCATGCGGCCCTTGTAGTGGTTCACCAGGATGGGCTGGACGTTCCGCTTGTTGTCGGACCCGGTGGTGCCGTAGCGCACGTGGCCTACGGCGATGGTGCCCGTGCCCAGGGAGCGGAGCCGCTCCGCCGGAAACACCTCGTTCACCAGCCCCACATCCCGGTACGCGGTGAACACGCCATCATCGTTCACCGCGATGCCGGCGCTCTCTTGGCCCCGGTGCTGGAGGGCGTACAGGGCGTAATAGGCCAGGGGGGCCACATCCGTCGTCTCCGGCGCGTACACGCCGAACACGCCGCACTCCTCTTGGATGTGGCGGGCCGGGAGCACGGCGCTCAGCTCAGTCGGCATCATGGGCAAGCAGTCTCTGCATGACCTCGGCATAGGCGCCCTCCACGCCGCCCAGGTCCCGGCGGAAGCGGTCCTTGTCCAGCTTCTCATGGGTCTTTTCGTCCCAGAGGCGGCAGGTGTCGGGGCTGATCTCGTCCGCCAGAACGATCGTGCCACCGGTCAGTCTGCCGAACTCCAGCTTGAAGTCCACCAGCGTGACGCCGCACTCTGCCCAGAAGGCCTTGAGAATGTCGTTGACGGCAAAGGCGTACTTCTTGATGGTCTCGATCTCCTCCGCTGTGGCCAGCTTCAGCGCCAGGGCGTGATAGCTGTTCAGCAGGGGATCTCCCAGTTCGTCGTTCTTGTAGGAGAACTCGATGGTGGGAGCGTCGAATACGATGCCCTCCTCCACACCGTACCGCTTGGCGAAGGACCCGGCAGAGAGGTTGCGGATGATAACCTCCAGCGGCACGATGGAGACCTTCTTCACCAGGGTCTCCCGCTCACTCAGCTCCTGAACGAAGTGGGTGGGAATGCCGGCCTTTTCGATCCGCCGCATCAGATGGTTGGTCATCTGGTTGTTGATGACGCCCTTGCCCGCAATGGTGCCCTTCTTCAGGCCGTTGAAGGCGGTGGCGTCGTCCTTGTAGTCCACGATGTAAAGTTCCGGGTCGTCGGTGCGGAAGACCTTCTTGGCCTTTCCCTCATAGAGCTGTTCCAGCTTCTGCATGGTGCGTTCGTCCTTTCTTTCTGTTGAGAGATTAGATATTTGAATAGGCAATTGATAAACCATTAGAAAAACGGAAGGGAAAGAGAAAATAGAAATGAGAAATCAGAAATCCGGCCGCGGGATGGCGCGGATACGGAACTTTGAGCCGTCCGGTCAGGACGGACTCCAGACTTTCCGATTCCTCATTTCCGATTTCTCACGATTTCAGGAGTTCCTCCTGGAGCTTGGCGTCCTTCTCGGCGATCTGCTCCGCCATCTTCCGCCGCTCCGCTTCCAGGCGCCGGGTCAGGGCCTCGTCCTCCACCGCCAGGATCTGGGCGGCCAGCACAGCAGCATTTTTCGCGCCGTTCAGTGCTACCGTAGCCACCGGGATGCCGCCGGGCATCTGGACTGTGGCCAGCAGGGCATCCAGCCCATCCAGGACGCCCCCCTTCATGGGAATGCCGATGACAGGCAGGGTGGTGTTGGCGGCAAAGGCCCCCGCCAGATGGGCAGCCATGCCGGCGGCGCAGATGACCACGCCGAATCCCCGCTCCCGGGCGGACTTGGCGAACTCAGCCGCCTGGGTCGGCGTCCGGTGGGCGCTGAGGATATGGGCCTCATAGGGGATGTCCAGGGCGTCCAGCTGGGTACAGGCCCCTTTGACCACGGGCCAGTCACTGTCGCTGCCCATGATGACGGCAACTTTTTTCATCGCAAGCGCTCCTTTCTGCGGCTCAGAGTTTTTTCCGCATGACGGTGTGGCGGAAGATGCCGTCCACAAAATACTCGCTGGAGCAGAACACGGGGCGTCCGTCGATGTCATAGTCCACCTCTTCCATGTTCAGCAGCGGCGTGCCCATGGGCACCTGGAAGATCTCCGCCAGGGCGGCATCCGCCGCGGCGGGCCGCACGTCTGTCAGATCCAGATAGGGATAGATGCCGCAGAACCGCTGGAGGAAGTGGAAGATGGGGAGCTTGAAGTCCTGGATGGTGTAATCCCCCTTGGCCAGGGCCTTTTCCACCACGTCCTCGCAGTAGATGGCGGGCCGGCCATCCGCGGTGCACAGCCGGGCGATGCGGATGATGGGGGTGTCCTCCGGAATGCGGAGCTGAGCGGCCACCTGGGCATCGGCAGTCCCATCGGAAACCCGGACAAAGGCCACCGCCGGCTCATGTCCGCTCTGGCGGATCATGTCCAGGAACTCTACCTCAATGTCCATGCGGGTCTGGACGTTCAGCACATGGCGGTTGATGATGGTGCCAACTCCGTGGCGGCGGGTGATGAAGCCCTCCCGCTCCAGAGAGGCCAGAATGTCCCGCAGCTGCGTGCGGCTGATCCCCAGCTTCTCTGCCAGGACACTCTCCCGGGGCAGGCGCTCGCAGCTGGCGTAGGCACCGTCCTTCATGTCGGCAAGCAGCTGAGAGCGGATGGTCTTGGTCTGGGCCGGCTGACCGCTCATAGTCACACCTCTTTCTGATTTCAAAATAGGTAATACCATAAAAATCATACCTATTGTACCGGATTTTCTCCGGCGCCGCAACTGGCAGATTTGACAGATTCCGCCCTCCTTTTTTGCCCCGGCATATCCAGTCTGCTGTTGACGGCAGGACGCACGGGCCGGAGGCGTTTGTACGGCCGGATTTCGTGGGTTTTCACCGTGGACAACCGCCGGGGGGATGTTATAATGGAGTTGAACGAAAGAGGGAGGCGTTATCCGTGAAGATTGTGATCCTGGGTGCGGAGGCCCGTTACCGGGCCTATCAGCCCGCGATGCCCTTCATCCAGCAGCAGGAGCTGGTATTTCTGGACAAGGACAGCACGGAGGCAGAGATTCTGGCCGCCGGCGCTGATGCGGAGGTGCTGTTCGTGGATGCCATCACGGTGGTGTCCGCTGCTCTGATGGAACACATGCCCTGCCTGCGGCTGATTCACTCGGAGGGGGTGGCGTTTGACCGCATTGACCTCTCCGCCGCCCGGGAGCGGGGCATTTACGTCTGCAACAACAAGGGCTGCAACGCCGGGGCCGTGGCGGAGCAGACGGTCCTGCTGATACTGATGCTCCTGCGCCATGCCCTGGAGGGGGACGAGGCCGTCCGGGCGGGACGGCAGATGGAGATGAAAGAGCGGTGCATGGTGGAGGGGATCACGGAGCTCTCTGCCTGCAAGGTGGGCCTGGTGGGATTTGGAGACATTGCGCGAGCCGCGGCGGAGCGGCTGGTCCCCTTCGGCTGCGAGCTGTACTACTACACCAAGCGCCGCCGCTTGCCGGAAGAGGAGAAAAAATACCACGTCACCTACCTGCCGTTGGAGGAGCTGGCGGAGAAGAGCGACATCGTCAGCCTCCACTGCGCTGTCACGGAGGAGACCCGGAATCTGGTGGATGCCGCTCTGCTGCGGCGGATGAAACCCACAGCGTACCTCATCAACACCGCCCGGGGAGACCTTGTGGACAACGAGGCCCTGCGGCAGGCCCTGCTGGAGGGGCGAATCGCCGGAGCGGGGCTGGACACGCTGTCCCCGGAGCCGGTGCCGGCGGGGCACCCCCTGACGGCGCTGCCGCCGGAGGTCCAGCGGAAAGTGGTCCTGGCACCCCACCTGGGCGGCATTACAGAGGCATCCTTCCGTCGGGCCCATGCCCACATGTGGCGAAATGTGGAGCATTTGGCTGCGGGAGAGCGGCCGGACAACATCGTCAACGGCCTGTGATGCTCGCCGACGGTAAAAAATTCTGCCGGAGATGAAACAAAACCTATGGAAAAATCGTCTAATTCCTATAAAGACCTATGGTAGAAGGACCATGTGCGGTTTGAAAGTCCTGCGCGCGAGCTGTGGGTCTGTATGCGGAAAACCCTCATGCGCCAACCGGCTTGCCTGTTCTCATGGCCCGCACGGCGCATGGAGTCAGGAAAAACAAAGAAGGGGAGCGTGACGCCGAATGAGACGTCGGATCTGGAGAGGTTGGATATTGTGCCTGTGCGCCTGCTTGCTGCTGTGCGGTGCCGCCAGCGGGACTGGAAGCACACCGCCGGACGCGGTGAGCCGCGGGGCCTTTGCAGACGCCCTGTATGACGCCCATGTGGCCCACGGCGGCGCTCCTGTGGTCAGCGAGGGCAGCTCCGCACCCTTCCGGGATGTGGGCTCCTGGTCTCCGTATTTCGAGGCGCTCTGTTGGGCTAAGGCCAGCGGCATCGCAGGGGGCTATGCAGGCGGTGCCTTCCGTCCTGCGGCACCGGTGACCCGCCAGCAGGCGACGGTGATGCTGTACCGCTATGCCAAGACCACGGATCTGCCGCTGGAGAAGGGGAGCGACCGGGATCTGGCCGGATACCGGGACGCGGATACCATCCCAACCTGGAGTCGGGAGGCTGTCCAATGGGCCGTGCGGAACGGCCTGTGGTTCTCCGGCAGCGCCACGGAGCTGCAGGCGGCGGAGAACGTCTCCTGGGAGGAGCTGGCCGTTCTGACCCAGCGGCTGTTCCTGGGCGGGATGCCCGCGGCTGCCTTGTCTGCGGCGCCGGAGGGGCTGACGATGGAGCTGCAGCAATGCACTACCACCGGCGCGGTTGTGGTACTGCAAAATGCGGCGGAGGAGACCTTCTCCTATGGGGCGGACTACGGTCTCTATCGGCAGGTGAACGGCGGCTGGTATCAGATGAACAAGGAAATGGACACCATCGCCATTGCCTATGAGCTGGCCCCGGGAGAGAGCCGGAAGCTTACCCTCAGCTGGGGAGAGCTGGACTGGGGCGGCGTCCTGCCCGCCGGGACCTACTGCGTGGCGCAGGGCGGGCTGCTGGGAGAACAGCAGGTCACCGTCTCCGTCACCTTTGCCATCAAATAAACGCCAGGCGGCCGCCGAAAAACCGGCGGCCGCCTTTCCATTGGGTGAACGGTGTCTTGCGATCCCGCCCAGACCGAAAAATCTCCCCCTCTTCTGGAGGAGTGAAGAGAACAGCACAGGCCGCCGGGAACGCCCAGCGGCCTGTACGGATTCTTGAGAAGGTGGCCCGGCGTCAAACACAGAAGCGGCAGGCCGACAGGGCCGCCACAGCGCCGTCCGCGCAGGCGGTGGTCAGCTGGCGGACCTCCTTGGCGCGGAGATCCCCTGCCGCAAAGATGCCGGGAATCGGCGTCAGGCAGTCCTCCCCGGCGGCGATAAAGCCCGCTTCGTCCACCGGCACCCCCAGAGACCGGGCCAGCCGGCTCTCCGGCAGCAGACCCACCGCCTGGAACAGCGCAGAGACCGGCAGGTGGGAGACTTCTCCCACAGCGGTGTTCCGCAGGGTCAGGCCGGTGAGGCGTTCCGATCCCTCCAGGGCCTCCACCACGGTGGACCGCAGCAGCGTGAGGTTGGCGGTCTTCTCCGCCCGCTCCACCAGAATGGGATCCGCCCGGAAGTCCGACCGCCGGTGGATCACCGTCACATGGCGGCAGATGTCTGCCAGATACAGCGCATCCTGCAGGGCGGTGCTGCCGCCTCCGGCCACTGCCACATCCTGTCCGGCGTAAAAGGCTCCGTCGCACACAGCGCAGAAGGAGATGCCGGCCAGACGATCCTCGCCCGCAAGGCCCAGGGTCCGGCGCCGCATCCCGGCGGCCAGGATTACCGCCCCGGCGGTATAGGCACCGTAGTCGGTGACCACCCGGCTGGGCGTGCCGCTCTGGATCTCCAGCGCCTCCTCCAGTTCGATCCGGGTCCCCAGGGCCTCGGCCTGGCTGTACAGCCGCTCCGCCAGTTCAGCGCCGGACACGGCGGGCAGGCCCGGAAAGTTTTCCACCTTGGGAGAGGAGGCGATCTGCCCGCCGAAGCTCTCCCGTTCCAGCAGCAGAACGGACTTTCCTGCCCGGCGGGCGTAGACGGCGGCGGTGAGCCCGGCCGGGCCGCCGCCCACGATAATGATGTCGAAATACTGGTCCATAGATGTTCCTCTCTGATGACTGACAGAAGATAAGGGAGACTTCGCAGTCCCCCGCATAGTAACCGCTGTACCGCGGGTGCTGCTCCGCAGAGACGGCATTTTGGAGCTCGGAAAAGGAGGGACGAGAGTCCCTCCTTTTTCGTTGTTTACACGCTCTGCGAAGTGGCGAATTTTTTGATGGTGGAGGCGTTCACCAGCTTCTCCACCTGCTCTCCGTGGCGGACGATCAGGGTGGGGGCCTGCTGGATACCGTACCGGGCCACCAGCTCCCGATGCTCGTTCACGTCCATCACCTGATAGGCGATGCCCGCCTTCTCCAGCTCCCGCTTGGCGATGCTGCAGTTGGGGCAGGTCTTGGTGGTGAAGAGGAACAGGCCGTCCTCGCCCCACTCCGCCGGTGTGCTGGGCGCGGTGCCGGCTGCGGGCTCCGTCGCAGCATCCCGGTCGCAGAGGCGGCGGCCCTCCAGCCGGGAGTTCTCCACCTGGTACTCCTGCCGGTCCTTGAACTCCTGGACCTTGCCGTCGTTCCAGTTCTGGACAGGGCGGTAATAGCCGGTGATGCGGCTCCACACCTCGCAGGTCTTCCCACACTTGGGGCAGGTAAAGTGCTCGCCCGAGAGATAGCCGTGGTCCGGACAGATGGAGTAGGTGGGGGACATGGTGTAGTAGGGGAGCTTGAAATTCTCCGCGATCTTCCGCACCAAATTGGCAGCCGCCTTCCAGTCCGGCAGCTTCTCACCCAAAAAGGCGTGGAACACAGTGCCGGAGGTGTACAGGGTCTGCAGGTCATCCTGGATGGCCAGGGCCTCGAAGATGTCGTTGGTGTAGCCCACCGGCAGGTGGGAGGAGTTGGTGTAATAAGGCGTGTCACCGGGGTTCTTGGCAGCGGTGATGATATCGGGATACAGTGCCACGTCATGCTTGGCCAGCCGGTAGGTGGTGGACTCGGCGGGGGTGGCCTCCAGGTTGTAGAGGTCGCCGTACTGCTCCTGATAGTCCATCAGTCGCTCCCGCATGTGGTTCAGCACGTCCTTGGCAAAGGCCTGGGTCTCCGGATGGGTCAGGTCCTTCCGCAGCCACTTGGCGTTCAGACCCACCTCGTTCATGCCGATGAGGCCGATGGTGGAGAAGTGGTTGTCAAAGGTGCCCAGGTAGTATTTGGTGTAGGGGTACAATCCCGCATCCATCAGCTTGGTGATGACGGTGCGCTTCACCTTCAGGCTCCGGGCGGCGATGTCCATCATGTGGTCCAGCCGCTCATAGAACTCCTCCGGCGTCTGGGAGAGGTAGGCGATCCGGGGCAGATTGATAGTCACCACGCCCACGGACCCGGTGGACTCGCCGGAGCCGAAGTAGCCGCCGGACTTCTTCCGCAGCTCCCGCAGATCCAGCCGCAGGCGGCAGCACATGCTGCGCACGTCAGAAGGCTCCATGTCAGAGTTGATGTAGTTGGAGAAATAGGGGGTGCCGTACTTGGCGGTCATCTCGAACAGGAGGCGGTTGTTCTCCGTGTCGGACCAGTCAAAGTCGCGCGTGATGGAATAGGTGGGGATGGGATACTGGAAGCCCCGGCCGTTGGCGTCGCCCTCGGTCATGATCTCGATGAACGCCTTGTTCACCATATCCATTTCCTTCTTGCAGTCGCCGTAAGTGAAATCCTGCTCCTTGCCGCCTACGATGGCCGGCAGGTTCTCCAGGTCACGGGGCACGGTCCAGTCCAGGGTGATGTTGGAGAACGGCGCCTGGGTACCCCAGCGGGAGGGAGTGTTCACGCCGAACACAAAGGACTGGATACACTGTTTAACCTCTTTCTGGGAGAGGTTGTCCACTTTCACAAAGGGGGCCAGATAGGTGTCAAAGGAGCTGAACGCCTGGGCGCCGGCCCACTCGTTCTGCATGATGCCCAGGAAGTTCACCATCTGGTTGCAGAGAGTGGAGAGGTGGCTGGCCGGGGTGGAGTTGATCTTGCCCGGGATACCCAGGCCCTGCTGGATCAGCTGCTTCAAACTCCAGCCGGCGCAGTAGCCGGTGAGCATGGAGAGGTCGTGGAGGTGGATGGCGCCGCTCTTGTGGGCGTCGGCAATCTCCTGGTCATAGATTTCAGAGAGCCAGTAGTTGGCGGTGATGGCGCCGGAGTTGGAGAGGATCAGGCCGCCCACGGAGTAGGTCACGGTGGAGTTCTCCTTCACCCGCCAGTCGTTGATATGCAGGTAGTTGTCCACCAGCTCCTTGTAGTCCAGCATGGTGGAGTTCAGGTTGCGGATCTTCTCCCGCTGCTTGCGGTAGAGAATGTAGGCCTTGGCCACGTCGGCATAGCCTGCCTTGCTGAGAATGTCCTCCACGCTGTCCTGAATGTCTTCCACGGTGATCTTGCCGTCATGGATCTTATCCTGGTAATCCGCCGTGACCCTCAGGGCCAGGAGATCAATGATGTCCGGATTGTACTCCATGTGGGTGGCCTCAAAGGCCTTGGTGATGGCGGTGCTGATCTTGGAGATGTCGAAAGAGGCGATCTTTCCATCCCGCTTGACGACCTGATACATGAAACCCCTGCTTTCTCTATGATAAATTCAATTCCCTGCTCCTGACAAGTCAATGGGCGCTGACGCGCCCCGTATTTTCCATTCTACCACTTCCTGGGGGCTTGTCAATTAGAAATGCCACTATATCTTGTATGCATTTTCTGTGAAAACGCTGAATTTTTCCATATCTAGTCAATGCCGCGCAGCTCCACAGCTCCAAAGAACGGCCGGACCCGCTCCGCAAAGCCCTGCAGCTGCTCTGCTGTAAAGCCGTGATATCCCCGGCCGATCAGATTGCCGGAGTCCACAAAGTTCTGAAGATAGTACCGGGGCGCCCCTGCCAGCCAGGCGGCGATGGCGTCCAGGTCCTCCGGCCTGTGGAGCTCCCGCACCAGGGTGGTGCGGAACTCATAGTCCACCGCCCCGGAGAGGAGGAAGGAGACGCTCTCCCGGAAGGGGGCCAGGTCCAGACCCGGCCGCCCCGCTGTCTCTCCATACCGCTCCGGGCTGTTTTTGATGTCCATGGCCACATAGTCCAGCAGACCGGCCTCCGTCAGGCGGCCGCCCTTGTAGTCCAGCATGGTGCGCACGCGGCCCACGGCGGTGCCAGCGATGATGACGTCGCCCTGCTTCAGG
>ERZ773237.1870-NODE-1870-length-15540-cov-2.799290_pt1 | contig 15540 bp, 10 predicted proteins | sample MGYA00580990_ERZ773237 | MGnify/ENA primary metagenome ERZ773237 (study PRJEB29015, sample SAMEA2737749) | human gut metagenome | biome: human gut; feature: human-associated habitat; material: faeces | place: China | collected 2012 ...
TTAGCGCTACAATACAAAATTAAAAAAGTGCAGTGGGTTTATCTCACTGCACTTTTTAGTATCCTATTCGTTTTTTTGTTTTCTCCCCTAAGGACATCACACATTCTTCTCGGTATTTTTCTTTCGGTTTTCTTTGTCAATGCCGGATAATTCAGCATATCAGATGTAGTTTCTAAATTACTTCCTTATCCGGGCATTGACATACACAGTATTGCTTTTTCGGCAATATCAACGGAGATTTTGATTTGTTTGTTCTTCACAGTATTTATGATTATTTCGATTACGACGAAATTGAAAAAATATATAAAACTTTAAAGCTTTATCATATCAATGTTTTGGTTATTACATCATCAAAGCCGAAAAAAATTTCCGGATTTGAAGAAATACATATAATTGATTATGATTTGTGTTTAATTGACACCTATGACAATTAGAGATATAATATACTACATCTTGTGAATTACCCTGTACATAATAGTGGTGCAGTTTATTTGAGGTTTGAGAATAGTGTAAATTCATAAGGTATTTAAACTCAGCACCACCGTATGTGCATTTTAGAAACCGTTTGAGAATAGTGTAAATTCATAAGGTATTTAAACAAATATAAATTCTGCTAAAGCGTTGTTATAAGGATTACCACGCCTTGACATTGACAGCGTTATGCCGTATGATTGTGTTAGATTGAAGTATGCTTGCGATGTATGCTGAAATCTTTGGTCACTGTGGAGTTGCACCTCCGCAGTGATTTTTTCTTTCCTCTTTGCAGCTTTGATCGTATCAAGTACCAATTTAATACTTTGTTCTTTATCCATTTTGTACGCAACGATGCTGTTATCATACAAATCTCTGATGATTGATAAATACAGAAAGCCTTGAGCAGTTTTGATATATGATATATCCGTTACCCACTTTTGATTAGGTCTTTCAGCATTGAATTCTCTGTTCAAAAGATTTGGATATCTGTTTAAGTGCTGACTACAATAATGAAATTTCTTTCTGCGAACTAAAGACAACAAGTTGCATTTCTGCATTACACGAAGTACAGTCTTTGGATTGCGGTATATTAGTAATCTCTGCATTTTTAAGGACAAATCAAACTTTAAAAATAAGAGATTACAAAAAATATTTAAAAACAGGATAAACAAAACAACATTTGTTTTATACACACAGAAAGCGGTTATAAACAGATAAACTATGCGGAATTGTGCATATTTAGAAACACAATCGAAGAATACAAATCCAAAAAATTTTCTTCTAACACGACCATTTATTGACCACTTACAAACGGAAAACGGGATAAAAACACAGCGCTAAATTAAAAAACAGTCATTTCAAGGTATAAAAGAAATGGCTGTTTTTCGTTGTTTTGAGTGTGTTTTATATTTCTTCTTCTGTTTCGTAATGCGCAGGCCGTCGGTTCGAGTCCGACTATCAGCTCCAAAACCTGCGTAAACATGGCGTTTTCGCAGGTTTTCTCTTTTTCAGAAATGCATTTCAAAATTCAATACGCAACAAAAAATCTCACTCTTTTTTATGGAGTGAGATTTTGTAATTTTTGGTGTTAAATATTCCAAGACCATCTATTGACCATTTATGAATTTGCCGCATTTCCGCCGAGTAAATTTCCCATTGCGTTTGCAACATTCTCTTGCATGGAATCCGTTACATGCATATAGGTGTTCATTGTAAAGCCTGCGTCTGTATGACCTAACATGTGCGATACGGTTTTAATGTCCATTCCTTGCTCAAGGGATAAGGTCGCAAAGCAGTGTTGCAATCCCCTAAAAATAATGATACAATGACCACATAAGGGGGACTTCCGATGCAAAAAAAAATCTATACTGTGGCTACGGCCCACTTGGATACCATTTGGTCCTGGGACTTTGAGACCACCGTGTCCCGGTACATCTACAATACCTTGGTGGACAACTTTGCACTGTTCCAAAAATATCCCACCTATCACTTCAATTTTGAGGGCAGCTATCGTTACGAGCTGATGGAGGAATATTACCCGGAACTGTACGCCAAAATGCGGGACTATATTGCCCAGGGACGGTGGAGCGTTTGCGGCTCCGCCTTTGAGAATGGCGATGTGAATGTGCCGTCGCCGGAGGCGCTCTTTCGCAATATTCTTTACGGCAATCGCTATTTTGAGGAAAAATTCGGCAAGCGCTCAGTGGATATTTATCTGCCGGACTGCTTTGGCTTCGGTTGGGCGCTGCCCAGCATTATAGCCCACGCCAACCTGATGGGCTTTACGACCCAAAAGCTGGGTTGGGGCGGCGCCTACGGCATTCCTTTTGATATTGGCGTGTGGCAAGGGCCGGACGGCGCGCAGGTGCTGGCCAGTCTGAACCCCCACGATTATTACTTTACGCTGAAGAAGCTGCGGGACTGGGATTTTGTGCAGCAAAAGCTGAAAGAAAATGAACAATACGATCTGAACAGTACCATGATCTTCCACGGGATCGGCGATCGTGGCGGTGCGCCCAAGGAAGCCTCTGTGGCCTTTGTGGAGCAGGAGATCAACAAAAACAAAGACAGCGATGTGCAGGTGCTGGCGTCCGGTGCGGACGATCTGTTCCGTGACCTGAACGCCCAGCTGACCCCGGAGCAAAAAGCCAAGCTGCCCCGGTGGGAGACGGAACTGGTGATGCAAAATCACGGCGTTGGCGGCTACACTTCCCGGGCAGTGGGTAAGCGTTGGAACCGCCGCTGCCAGGAACTGGCGGATATGGCGGAGCGTTCCGGCGTAGTGGCGGATTATCTGGGCACCGCCCATTACAATAAAGAGGCTATGGAACTGAACTGGAAGCGTACCATTGCCCATCAGTTCCATGATGATCTGCCGGGCACCTCCGTGCAGCGCGCCTATCGCCGCAGCTGGAACGACTACGGTATGGCCATGAACGGCTTTGCCGGTGAGTTGACCCAAGCTGCCGGGTCTGTGGGCAGTCTGCTGAAAACGGACTTTTGCGCCGGCACGCCGGTGACGGTATTTAACAGTCTGGAAGTGGCCCGCACGGATGCGGTGACTCTGGAGCTGCCCCACTGGCCCAAGGCCTGTGCGCGGGTATACGACCCCAAGGGCAGGGAAGTGAAAAGTCAGGTGAACCGCTACGAGAATGGCACGGCGGAGTTGGTATTTGTTGCCACGGTGCCTGCCTTGGGCTTTGCGGTCTATGATGTGCGGCCCTCCGATGTGCCCTGCCGTCTGCGGGGCAGCCTGTCCATCAGCGGCGAAAATCAGATGGAGAACCAAAAGTACATTGTGCGCCTGAACAAAAAGGGCAACATCACTTCCATCCTGGACAAAGAAATGGACGAGCAGGAGTTGTTGTCGGAGCCCATCAGCCTGGGACTGTTTAAGTACACCGGCTCTAAGCCCTGGCCTGCCTGGGAAATGAATTATAAAGAAGCCAACAAGGACCCGGACCGCCTGCCAAATCCGGTGACGGTGACCATTCAGGAGAAAGGCCCGGCGCGGGTGTCCTTCTGTGTGGAGCAAAAGGATGGGGACTCTACCTTTAAGAATATCATTGCTCTCACCGACGGCGGCAGCCGGGTAGAGGTGTATTCCGAGATCGAATGGCGCAGTCTGCACACCATGGCAAAGAACAAATTTGCATTTGCCTGCACCAACCCGGAGGCTACCTTTGACCTGGGGCTGGGTGCCATTCGCCGGGGCAATATGACGGAAAAGCTGTTTGAAGTGCCTGCTCAAAACTGGGTGGATCTGACGGATAAAAGCGGCGACTGGGGCGTGTCTGTGCTTAGCGAGTGCAAGTACGGCTGGGACAAGTATAAGGACAATACCCTGCGTATGACCGTGCTGCACAGCCCGGTACGCAATTACCGGATCGACTCCATGCAATCTATGATGGACCTGGGACTGAACCGATACAGCTATGCCCTGTTCTCTCATAAAGGGCAGGTGGGCGCCGATACGCAAAATCAGGCTCGTGCCTTTTTGCAGCCCCTGACCGGGTATGTGGAGCCAAAGCACCCGGGCGTGCTGGGTACTGCGTACAGTTTTGGAAATGCCTCTCACCCCCAGGTGGTGCTGCGGGCAATGAAGTTCGCGGAGGACGGCGACGAGATCGTGGTGCGCCTGAACGAGGGCGCCGGTACGCCGGTGGAGCACTACGCCCTGCGCCTGGGTGCCGGTGTGGCAGAAGCCCGAGAGCTGTTTGCCTCTGAAGAAGAAAAAGGCCCGGCAACGGTAAAAGACGGCTGCCTGGTCACGGACTTTACACCGTATCAGATCAAGACCTTTGCTCTGCGGCTGCAACCGGCGGCGCAGGTGGGTCACGCTGCCAAGACAACGCCTCTCACACTGCCTATGAACGTGCAGTTGATCACCAAGCAAGGCGAGCAGGGCGAACTGCCCCTGTCTATTCCAGCGGAGCGGATCGGCGATCAGGTCACGGCTGCCGGTATTCCTTTTGCTATTGCAAAGGACGGCAAGAACGCCTTGCGCCTTGCCGGTCAGACCCTGACCTTAAAGAAAGATACTCGCCGGCTGGCACTGCTGTTGTCTGCGGACAGTAATCGGATTTTAGACTTTACCGTAGGTGGAAAAACGGTGCCTTGCTCGGTGCTGAGCCGTACCCGGCGCTTTGCAAGCTGGGATCTGTACGATCTGCACGAGACCGCCCATATTCAAGAGGGGCAGCTGGGGTATGTAAGCACCCACAGCCATAACGCGGACGGTACGGACGCCATTGCCAAGGAGCTGTACTTCTATATTTTGATTTTAAATGTGCAGGGCGGCGACACGGTGGTATTGCCCCGGGATGAAGAAACACTGGTTTTGGCCGCAACGGAGCTGAATACCGTGGCTGTGCCTTGTGCAACCCCGCTGTATGACCGGGTCGAGGACCGCCCCTTTGACTACACCATGCGCCTGGGGGACAAACTGCGTTACCTGCGTATGAAACTGCCTTGGTATATGGGCGATAAAGGTCGCTATTTCAGTTGCTACAACCGAGGAAGAGAGAGGGAATAAGATGAAACCGAATTTTGACCAGAACTGGACCACCACCAACGGCGGTGTGCCGCTGAATGACAGCGAAGTGGAGCGTTACATTGGCGTGGTGCCGCGCCCCAACCAGGTTCACTTGGCACAGCAGCCTTTTTACTGCTTTATGCACTTTGGCATGAATACTGCCAATCAGCGGGAGTGGGGCAGCGGCAGAGAAACGGTGCAGGACTTTACCATTAAGAAGATCAAGCCGGAGCAATGGGTGCGCACGGTGAAGGCTGCCGGTGCCAGCGGGATCATCCTTACCTGTAAGCACCACGACGGTTTTTGTCTGTGGCCCAGTGCATACACATCGTTCAGTGTAAAGAACACGGACTTTGACGGCGATATTGTGAAGCAGGTGTCTGACGCCTGCGCTGCCGGCGGACTGGATTTTGGCGTGTATCTTTCCCCTTGGGATATGCACGAGCCCACCTACGGTACCCCGGATTATAATGATTATTTTTGCAATCAGTTAACGGAGCTGCTTACCAATTACGGCCATATCAGTGAGGTTTGGTTTGACGGTGCGAAAGGCGCCGATGTGCCGAACTTTGAGTATGATTGGGCGCGGTATTATGCCCTGATCCGCAAACTGCAGCCGGACGCACTGATCTCCATTTGCGGCCCGGATGTGCGCTGGGTGGGCAACGAGGGCGGCAAGACCCGCAAAAGCGAGTTCTGTGTGGTGCCTGCTCGCCTGGCAGACGCTGAAAAGACGCATGAGAAGAGCCAACACGGTGAGGGCGACGCTGCCGCGCTGAAAAAGCTGAACAATATGGACGAAGATCTGGGCAGCCGCAAGGTGCTGTCTATGGCTCGGGATCTGATTTGGTATCCGGCAGAGGTGGATGTGTCCATCCGCAAGGGTTGGTTTTGGTCCAAAAATGAGGACCGTACGGTTAAGAGCGCGCGTAGACTGTTTAAGCTGTATCTTGGCTCTGTGGGCAACAACTGCACCCTGCTGCTGAATGTGCCGCCTACCAATAAGGGCGTGATCCATCCGAGAGACGCCCACGCCTTGAAGGGGATGGGCCAGGCCATTCGCAAGATGACCGAGCACCCGATCATCACATACCAGCTGGGCGAATTACAGCCGGAGCAGGGGTATATCGACTTTGACTTTGACAGCGTACATAAGTTGAAATATGTGATTCTGTCCGAGGAGATTCGCAAGAGCCAGCGGGTGGAGGCCTTTGAACTGTGGGCTAAGAAGCCAAACGGCAAGATGAAGCGCATTTACAAGGGCACGGTGATCGGTATGAAGAAAATTGTGCGGCTGCGCCGGGGATTGAATTGCTTAGGCGTGCGCTTGGTGATCCGCCAAAGCCGCAGCACCCCGGATATTGCCGAAATCGGATTTTACGAATGATTACGCCAAGGCTCCCGCTTACGCGGCGGCGTCTTCAGGTATAAAAAAAGGACTTGTTCTGATGAACAAGTCCTTTCCTTTTTGTTTTATTCCAGGGCACGGGATACGGTCTCCCCGGCACGAGAGGCGGCCTCGCTGAGATCGGTGGCGCCTTCACGCACCTTGGAGCCGGCCTCCGATGCGCCCTCGCTCAGTGCCTCGCCGGGACTTTTTGCTGTGGTTTCCTCTCGTGTGGTGGTTTCGCTGACGGTGGTGTCCGGTTCTGTGGTGGGATTTTCCTCCTGCTTGGCGCAGCCCAGCAGCACGGTTGCCAGCACGGTCACGGCCAGTGCTAAAATCATCAATCGGTTTTTCATGGTGTTGCCTTCCTTTCGGTTTTATTCTGCCCGGCGGCGCCGGGTTTATGCGTTTTATTTGGTTAGGGTGCCATGATCGCTGTACAGCAGCAGAAGAATGTCCTCTTCCGCACCGGTGGCGGCGTTCAGGTACACCAGCGCGTCCTCTCCGGTGTCTGCCGAATGCGTAAGCACCTCAATACAGGCTACCTCCCGGCCGTCCTCCTTGGGGATCAGGCACTTTTTGGTGCTCCTCACCTCCAAATAGGGGCTGATCTTGGCGGTGGCTGCCTTTTCCGATACGGTAAAGGTGGACACATTCCGCCGGTGGTGGTTGGTGATATAGCCCCGGGCCTCCAGCGATACCACGCTGCCGTCCCGCAGGGACACGCCAACCTTGATTAGATCTGTATAGTAGAGTATTCCGTCTCGGCAGTAGGCAAAATTGACGGTGCAGATATTGCTGTCGGTGGCGTAATAGGTGGAGTGCATATCTTGGTAGCCCAGTTTCTTCAAATAGGCGGCGGCCTGCTGGATCGCTTCTTTTTCATCTATGGCCTTGGTACTGATTTTGCCGCCGTAGAGAATGGAGCTTACATACCCGCCGCTTTTGGTCACATTTACCGTTTGTTGCCCTTTGGTGAACACATAGGCAGGCATACGCCCGGCTTCGTCCTCCAATCGGTTTAGATGGGTCTCATTGCACCCCAGTGCCTTGGCAGCGATCTTGGCGGCAGCGTCCTTACTGATTTTGTCCTGCCCTTTGAGCAGCTGCGGCTCTTTGTGCAGTACCGCGTCTGCAAAGGGGCCGTCATATAGCAGGGTGGGGTAGTTCTCAAAGGCTTCCTCCGCGGTGGAAAAGTCTGTGCTAATGGCGGGCAGACGGGTGCCGTCCGCAGACTTTACATCGCGCTTGGTGATTTGACCGCCGTTATTGCAAATTTCTACCATTTGGGTCACACTGTTTTTATATTTGGTGGCGTATTGCAGCAGCCGGAGCAGATTTTCGTGCTCTTTTGCGGTGACAACCTCGCCGGCATAGACTTTTTTGCTGAGATAAGTGGCGTAGTCCCCGGTCTGGCTTAGAAATTTATAGGTGCCTGCCAGGTTCATCTGCTCCACCGGCAGGCGGGACAGAGAATCCTTGGCCTGATTGGCCTGCTGAGACAGATCTCGGCTTACATCAGACAGGGTGGCGGCGCCGTTTGCATAGACACTTTTGGTCAGATCGGTCTCAATGCCCTCCAGGTCCTCTGCCAGGGCAGACAGGCTTTGGCGATAGGTGCTTTCCAGCCGCGCCCGGTACTGGGCAGCCTGTACGGTGCCGGTGATGGCATAGATAATCAAAATACCCGCCAGCAGCAAACCGAAGGACAGCAGTCGCACGGAGCTTCGCTTTGTCATAATCATTCCTCATTCCCTTGGGGCAGCGCTGTGCTGCCGCCGCATTTCTTTTTCTATTTTTGACGGAATTTTGAAAAACATACAAAAAAATCTTAACTCCAGGACTAAAGTATGGTATACTGTAACTGATTATGTAACCTGGAGCAGTGTATAATGAAGTTGACGGAGAAAAAACGCATTGTGGTCAAAGTAGGCACCTCCACTTTGACCCACGACACAGGCAAGACCAATATTGCCCGGATGGCCAAGCTGGTATCTGTGCTGGCAGATCTGAAGAACGCCGGTCATCAGGTGGTGCTGGTGTCCAGCGGCGCCGTGGGTATCGGTGCCGGTAAGCTGGGCATGCATGAGCGACCGGACCATACCAGCGGGCTGCAAGCCTGCGCGGCGGTGGGGCAGTGCGAGCTGATGTTCCTCTACGACAAGCTGTTTTCCGAGTACGGCGTGGTGGTGAGCCAGTTGCTGTTTACCGGCTACACCTTAAATCACCCGGAGGAAAAGGCGCATTTGGTGGACACCTTTAATCAGCTGCTGGAATATGACGCCCTACCCATTGTGAATGAGAACGACAGCGTGTCCGTTGAGGAACTGCTCCACGGTGACAACGACTGCCTGTCTGCCACGGTGGCTCAGCTGATTGGGGCGGATCTGCTGATTCTGCTTACCGATACGGACGGCCTGTTTGACGCCAACCCGGCAGAGAATGAGGATGCGCGCCTTATCGGCCGTGTGGCAGAGATCAACGATGATGTGTACGCCGTAGCCGGGGGTGCCGGCAGCAAGGGCACCGGCGGCTTTACAACGAAAATTCGGGCGGCGGAGATCGCCACCGGCGCCGGTATTCCGGTGATTATTATGAATGGAGAGCGACCCACGGCTATTTATAAGGTGTTGGACGGGCAGCCCATCGGCACCTATTTTGAAGCGAACAGCAGGTGAATGCAATGGATGAAAAGATGAGAGAAATGGGGATCCGTGCGAAGCACGCAGCCGGTGTGCTGGCTACCCTGACAACAGAGGAAAAGAATGCAGGGCTGCTGGCGATTGCTGATGCGCTGCGGGCGCGGCAGACAGAGATCATGGCTGCCAATGCACTGGATTTGGAAGCCGGTAAGGCAAACGGTATGTCCCCGGCACTGCTGGATCGGCTGGCGCTAAACGGCGACCGGATCGAGGGTATGGCCCAGGGCTGTCAGGATGTGGCGGACCTGCCGGACCCCTGCGGTCGCGTGCTGCAGAGCCAGACCCGCCCCAACGGCCTGTATATGGAAAAGGTTAGCGTGCCTATCGGGGTCATCGGCATTGTGTATGAGGCTCGGCCTAATGTAACGGTGGACGGCGCCGCTCTATGCTTAAAAAGCGGCAACGCCGTGATTCTGCGGGGTGGCAAAGAGGCCATTCACTCCAATCGCATGTTAGCTCAGGTGATGCGGGACGCCCTGTTTAACGGACGCTGTGGCGCTGGTGCAGGACTCCTCCCGAGCTTCTGCTACCGAGATGATGCATATGAAGGGCTATATCGACTGCCTGATCCCCCGGGGGGGCAAGGGACTGATCGCTGCCGTGTGTGAGAATGCCACTGTGCCGGTGATCGAGACCGGCTCCGGCAACTGCCATATTTATGTGGACGCCACAGCGGATGTGGATATGGCGGCAGACATTATCTTTAACGCCAAGACCCAGCGGATCGGCGTATGCAACGCCTGTGAGAGCCTGGTGATTCACCGGGATATTATTGACCACGCCTTGCCGGCCATTAAGTTGCGGCTGGACGAAAAGAATGTGGAAATGCGGGGCGACGCCCGAGCCATGCAGGCCTGCGACGGTTTAGTGCCTGCCACGGAAGAAGATTTTTATACCGAGTATTTGGATTATATTATCAGCGTAAAGACGGTGAAGAGCGTGGACGAGGCCATTGACTTTATCAATGTGCACTCCACCGGCCACAGCGAGGCCATCATCACCCGGGACGAGGAGAGCGCACGCCGCTTTTTGCAGCGGGTGGACTCTGCGGCGGTGTATGTGAACGCCTCCACCCGATTTACCGACGGGGCGGAGTTTGGCCTGGGGGCGGAGATCGGCATCTCTACCCAAAAGCTGCACGCCCGCGGTCCCATGGGTCTGCGTGCCCTGACTACCACTAAATACTTGATCTTTGGCAACGGACAGGTGCGATAAAATGAACCAGACAGTAGAAAAAGAGCGGCTGCGCCGGCGGAAGCAAAATCAGCGCCGTGCCCGCACCAAGCGCTTTTTTATGGTGCTGGGTGTGCTGGTGGTGGCACTGGCGGCCTTTCTGATTACCGTCAAGATCTGCAAGCCGGATTTTGATTTTTCCCTTTTGGTGCCGGACAAGGCTGTGACCTTTGTGCAGGAGAATGTGCTGGGTCACACCACCACGGCACCCACCACGCAGGCACCTACTGCGCCGCCCACTACGGAGAAACCTACTTACGCCGATTACAAGGATGCCTCCGCTTTTGCGTTTGACACTTCCAAGCAAGGCAGTCAGGTGGGCAATATTCTGAATAAAACCCATGGGGCCGTGACCTTTAATGGTGCGTATATCTATTTTGCCGCACCGGGTCAGGGTATTTACCGCTTTGCTCCGGCAGAGGAGACCACTACCAAGGTGAAGGGCGTGAAAAATGCCTGCTGCCTGAATATTATGGGCGATTTCCTCTACTATATTGATAAAGACAGCAAAAAGCTGCAAAAACTTTCCGTCTCCGGCGGCGATGCCGTGACTTTGCTCCCCGACGCACGCCGGGCCTACGGCTACAACGATCGGCTGTTTTGCCTGACCGGCGACTCTCTGTACACCGTGACGGCGGCAGGGGACAAGACCTTGCTTTATACAGCGGGGGCAGACAAAAAACTGGCGCTGGTGGGCATTTCGCTTACCGATGTGTATTTTACGGAGACGGACAACCTGACCGGCGAGGTGGAGTACCTGACCGTGGGGCAGACCGGCGGCAACAGCACCCACTTCCGTGCCGCAACGGAGAAGGACGAAGTGCGTTCTATGGCGCTGGAAAACGGCTATTTCTACTATTATCAGCGCCGGTCGGAGGACAAGTATGATCTGGTTCGCCAAAAGTTCGGCAGCCAAAAGACCGTGACCTTGCTGGAGCATGTGCGTTCCACCGATTACCCGGTGGTGTACGGCAACCGGCTGTATTATACCGATTATAAGAGCGGAGCCGCCCGGGCAATGGAGCTGAATATGAACTCCGGCGCCAAAAAGGAGATGCTCACCGCCTCCGGTGCGGACAAGTCCGGCACCGTAGCGGCGGCCTGCGGCTATCAGTATATCTTTTTGATCGGCAAAAAGACGGAGAGCGGCGGCAGTGTGTACCGCGCCTCCTGCATTTACACCTCTGCCTCGGCAGACAATACCATGGACTTCCGCAGCGGAAAATGGTCCTACTAATTCCTGGGAGTAAAGGAACGAAACACAGTGGATAAGTACAAAAAACTCGCTTCCAATACCATTATCTTTGCCATTGGCACCTTTTCGTCTAAAATTCTGTCGTTTTTGCTGATGCCATTTGTCACCCGTATGATGACCACGGGCAGCTACGGCGCGGCGGATCTGATCCAGCAGACGGGCAATGTGATCATACCCATTGCCTTTTTGTGCGTCAACTCGGCAGCCCTGCGGTTTTCTATGGACAAGGCAGAGCGCAAGAGCGATGTGTTTACCGTAGGCGTGCGGGTGACCTTGGTGGGCTTTTTGGCCTTTCTGTTGTTTGCGTACCCGATCAGTTTAATTAAAATCAACGACTTTAAGCTGGGCGATTACCTGGTGCTCATTTATGTGTTTGTGCTCACCTCCGGCTTTCGCCAGCTGTGCCAGCAGTTTGTGCGCGGCTCCGGTCATGTAAAGCTGTTTGCCATTGACGGTATTTTGGCTACCGTGACCTATCTGCTGTTTACCATGCTGTTCTTGGGCGTGTTTAAGTGGGGAGTTACCGGCTATATTTTGGCCATCGTGGCGTCGGACTTCTGCTCCGTGCTGTTCTTTACCGTAACTGCCAAGCTGTACCGTTATGTGCGCTTTAAGGGCGTGCGCCGCCAGACCGGGCGGGATATGCTGCGTTACTGCGTGCCCATGATTCCTACCATTATCTTGTGGTGGATCATCAATGTGTCTGACCGCTATATGGTTACTTATTTTGTGGGCTCTTCTGCCAACGGTCTGTATTCCGCCGCGTCTAAGATCCCGAATTTGGTGATTATGTGCGCATCTGTATTTACAGACGCCTGGCAGCTGTCTGCGGTGGATGAGTATAACAATAAAGATACCGCCCGGTTTTTCTCCAAGATCTTTCGGGTGTACTGTGGCGGCACCTTCTTTGTGGCTTCTTTCCTGATTTTGACTTGTAAGATTATTACAAAAGTTTTGGTGGCAGACGCGTATTTTGACTCTTGGCAGTATGTGCCGGTGCTGATCATCTCCACCGTATTTTCCTGTCTGGTGAACTTTTTGGCCTCTATCTATATGGCGGAGAAAAAGAATATTATGGCGATGGTAACTGCCCTCACCGGTGCAGTCACCAATGTGGTGCTGAATCTGATTTTGATCCCCCGTATGGGTGCCAACGGTGCGGCCGTTGCCACTGCCTGCGCCTTTGTGGTCGTGTTCCTGACCCGCAGTCGGGATACGCGCCGATTTATTAAGATCAACTACCAGCCGGTGGTGCTCACCTGCCAAACCGTGGTGCTGGTGGCCCAAACGGTGGCGGCGCTGTGCTTGCAGGGCGTGTGGTTCTATGTGGCAGAGGCACTGCTGTTTGCTCTGATGTTGGGAATGAACTGGTATCAGGTGGTAGAACTGTACAAACTGGTGACGACCAAGATGCTGTCCAAACTGAAAAGGCCGAAAACAGAGGAAGAATAAGAGAAATGTTTCGTGCATAGGCTCTTTTAGCGACTTGGTATTGAATTACAGACGATTTTAGTATATAATCTACAAATGGAACACGATTATTTGCGTGATTTATGATAATTTTTGGAGGTTTTGTATGAAATCAACGATTTCTGTGGCGCAAGCAAAGCGACGGATCAACGACAAACTCAGTCACTTTTTCGGCGTTACGCCGGCAGACGCCACCAATGAACAATATTATAAGGCTGTGGCCATGATCCTGCGGGAGATGCTCAGCGAAAAAAACAGCCAGTTCCGCCATCAGGCTGAGGGTCAGGACTCTAAGCAGATCTATTATCTGTGTATGGAGTTCTTAATGGGGCGTTCCTTAAAGAACAACTTGTATAACCTGGGTCTGACTGAGACTTTTGAAAAGGCACTGGCCGGCTTTGATGTAAAGTTGGAGCAGCTGTACGATGAGGAGCCGGATGCCGGTTTGGGCAACGGCGGCTTGGGTCGCCTGGCTGCCTGTTATCTGGACGGTTTGGCCTCTGACGGCTATCAGTCCATGGGCTATTCCATTCGGTATGAGGCCGGTATTTTTAAGCAGAAGCTGGTAGACGGCTGGCAGACGGAGCTGCCGGACTTTTGGCTGCCCGGCGGAGAGGTTTGGTTAGTGCCCCGTGAGGAGCGCGCCCAGACTGTCAGTTTTGAGGGTTGGGTCGATGAAAGCTGGGACGGTGAGTACCATACCGTCACTATGCGGGATTGCAACACCGTGATCGCTGTGCCCTATGATATGTATGTAAGCGGTTTGGGTGACGGCGTGGCTCGTTTGCGCCTGTGGGCGGCTCGCAAGCCTGCACTGGATATGAGTCTGTTTAATCAGGGCGAATATATTAAGGCTATGGAGCAGTCTGCCATGGCAGAGACCATCAGTAAGGTGCTGTATCCGGCAGATAACACCCCGGAGGGCAAGTCCCTGCGCCTGCGCCAGCAGTATTTCCTGGTGTCCGCCTCTGTGCAGGATATTATTCACCGTCACCTGTCCAAGTACGGCACGCTGGATAATCTGCCGGAGAAGGTGGCGATCCATATTAACGATACCCACCCCACCTTGGCCATTCCGGAGCTGATGCGCATTATGCTGGACGAGTGCGGCTATGATTGGGACTCTGCCTGGAAACTGGTAACCGACACGATGGCGTACACCAACCACACGGTGATGAAAGAGGCGCTGGAGTGCTGGAGCGAGGACCTGTACAAGCGCCTGCTACCCCGTATTTATGAGATCACCAAGGAGATCGACAACCGCTTCCGTGCCTTTGTTTGGGGCGCTACCCATGACGCAGACAAGGTGGAGCGTATGGCTGTGATCTCTTGCGGCGCCGTGCGTATGGCCAACCTGTGCGTGGCCGGCTCTCACAGCGTCAACGGCGTGTCTGCTTTGCATAGCGAGATTTTGAAGGACACGGTGTTCCACGATTTCTACACCATCACCCCGGCCAAGTTTACCAATGTGACCAACGGTATTGCCTTCCGCCGCTGGCTGTGCCAGTCCAACCCGCAGCTGACCGATTATTTAACGGAGCTGATCGGTGACGACTTTATCAAGCACAGTGACCGCCTGCTGACCCTGCGGGATTACAAGGACGACCCGGCAGTGCTGGAGCAGCTGCAAAAGATCAAGCGCGCCAACAAAGAGCGCTTTGCCAAGGTGGTGAAGAAGCAGAACGGCGTGGTGCTGGACCCGGATTCCATCTTTGATGTGCAGGTGAAGCGCCTGCACGAGTATAAGCGCCAGCAGCTGAATGTACTGAACATTATTGCGCAGTACCAGGCGCTGAAAGAAAATCCGAATATGGACTTTACGCCCCGGACTTATATTTTTGCTTCCAAGGCAGCCCCGGGTTACTACATGGCTAAGAAAATCATTCAGCTGATTGATGCTTTGGCTCATGTGGTGAACAATGACCCGGATACCAAGGATAAGCTGAAAGTGGTGTTTATGGAGGACTACTCCGTGTCTTTAGCAGAGGTGCTGATGCCTGCTGCGGACATCAGTGAGCAGATTTCACTGGCCGGCACGGAGGCATCCGGCACCGGCAATATGAAGTTGATGCTCAACGGCGCCGTTACTCTGGGCACCCTGGACGGCGCCAATGTGGAGATCTGCAACGCCGTAGGGGAGGACAATATCTTCCTGTTTGGTATGAAGACGCCGGAGGTGGAGGCTCTGCGCCGCAGCGGCTATCACCCCATGAACTATGTGACCAATAACCCGGCGTTAAAGAACGCCATTGATATGATCCAGTACGGCGTGAACGGCAAGGACTTTAGTGAGATTACCTCCTCACTGATCAATGTGGATCCGTATATGGCGCTGGCAGATTTTGCCGATTATCAAAACGCCCAGCGGCGCTCGACACAGGTGTATGCTGACAAGACCGCCTTTGCCAAGATGAGCCTGATGAATATCAGCGGTGCAGGCGTTTTCAGCGCAGACCGTGCCGTGCAGGAATATGCGGAGAACATT
>ERZ773237.1879-NODE-1879-length-15488-cov-4.678611_pt1 | contig 15488 bp, 8 predicted proteins | sample MGYA00580990_ERZ773237 | MGnify/ENA primary metagenome ERZ773237 (study PRJEB29015, sample SAMEA2737749) | human gut metagenome | biome: human gut; feature: human-associated habitat; material: faeces | place: China | collected 2012 ...
ATCGCTGACAGCGTTCGGCATAGCCTTGTACTGGTCGAGTGAGGTTGCGTTGGCAGCCTTCATGTCAGCCATAATCTTTTCAGCTTTCTTATCTTTCACGATCTCAGCTCTCAACTGTTCCTGTACGGCTTTCAATGGACGGTATCCTTCCGGCTTGATGTTTACCAGACCAACGACCATCATGTGATCGCTTTCGCCACATTCATACAAGCCTGATACTTCACCCGGTTTTGCTTTATCGAATGCCCATCTCAACGCTTCTTTTGTACCTCTCACACCACCGATACCATGTTCGGAGCTATACAAATCAGCTCTGTCAAGCAATTTGTATCCGGCTTCTTCGGCGTTAGCCACCATTTTCTCAACAGAAGGATTGGCAGCGATAAACTGGCTGAAGTCATTGTAAGCACGGTTGTATGTTTCCTTGCTGAATTCAACTTCACGCTTCACCACAGCTACTTTATATTTATCCTTCACCGCTTTCTTGTTAGTCACCTGAAGAATAACGTTAGCTTGACCCAACGGCAAGTTTACCAGTTCGTTCACACCTGTGCTATTAATAGCAGAAATAAATTTCAAGTTGTCACCGTCAATTTGTGCACCTTCGTACTGTGCAGCAGTCATCCAGTTGGAATCACCGGTCTGACCGTATTTCTTAGCAAGATCTACGAAGTTAGCACCACCTTTGATAGCATTGTAGATACTGTCGGCCAGAGTTTTCGTCTTAGCTGCATCTGCCGCATATACCTGAATCTGACGGAACTCAACAGAATCGGCAGCCGCAGTCTTGGCTACAATTTTGAATGAGTTGATCGTATTATCGCCACCATTATAGTAAGGACCATAAACAGAACCAACAGAAGCAGAGTCCAAACGTGCAACTACATCCGACGGGAAAGCAGTCTTGTTGTAGAACAAGTCTACATAAGGAGCTTCCGAACCAACCGAACGAATGAAAGAAGTATAATCATCCGTTGTAGTAGCCAACTGTTCAGTAGCTTCGTCCACTTCCTTCTGGATAGCGGCGCGGTCGGCTGCACTGGCAGTTACCTGTACGTCGATGTATTTGATATCACGAGTTTCCTGGTATTGCTTGAACTGTTCTTTTTTCTTGTTATACAAGTCTTTCAGTTCCGATTCCTTTACTACGATTGTAGAATCTACCACAGAAGAATAAGGAACGGCAGCCAGCAACATATTGTATTGGTTTACTCTTGCGTCGAAAGCATCCTGTGCTTCCACCGGGTTAGAGATAAGCGCTTTGGATACCAATGCCTGATACTTTTCAGCCAGACGGCTCTGAATCAGAGTTTTCTGAATGAACGACCAATATTTATACATATTGTTGTACTGTTCAGCATACTGTGCCGGCATTTGCGATTCGTTCATTTTGGCATATTCTACCAGGAACTTGTTCAACATATCCTTGTCGAAGTTTCCGGTTTGCGGATTCTGGAAAGGAGTCTGTCTCAACAAAGGATGAACGCCAGCTTTCAGGATATCCTGAATTTCAGCAGTAGAAACAGTCAGTCCCAGTGCTTCAGCTTCTTTTTCAATCAGTTTATTGTTAACGTAGGAACGCCATACTTCATCGCGTACCTGACTGGTTTGTTCGTCATTCAAGGCGGTCACTCCACGCATGAGTTTCACCACTTCGGTATATTCTTCTACCAAGTTCTGATACTCCTGAGCGGAAAGAGCGTCTCCGTTCACCTCACCTACGTCATGTGCCTGATGCGGCTGCATCACTTTCCATGCGTCACCCGCAATGAAAGCAAACAGCGCCAAGCCGATAACAATCACCAATAGAGGTCCTTTCGACCTAATGTTTTGTAATGTTGCCATTTTGATTAATACGATTTATGTTTATTATTATTTCTTCTAATTGTCGTTTTAGCGCACGAAGATACAAAAAATGCTAATATGCTTCTATTTATTGGCTAAAAATTTCTCGGTATTCGTCATTATTCCATGACTTTTAGGCGAACCAGTTCTATTTTCGTCGCCGTCACCTTGATTATCTTGAACTGATAACGTCCTACCCGAATCACTTCATGCAGTTTCGGGAAACTCTGATATTGATTCAGAATCAGTCCTCCCACTGTCAGATATTCGTCGGATTCAGGCAAGTCGAGACCGAACGTTTCGTTGACTTTCTCAATCTCCAGACGGCCGGACAATACATATTCATGCTCGTCTATCTGCTTGCTGATATAGGAAGTGTTATCATGCTCGTCTTCTATATCACCGAAGATTTCTTCTACCAGATCTTCCAATGACACAATACCGGACGTTCCGCCAAACTCGTCCACCACTACCGCAATTGTCTTTTTCTGTTGCATGAACAGTTTCATCAGCTTATTGGCGGACATTGTTTCGGGGACAATCGGCACTTGCTTCACATTCTCGTGCCAGTTGGTCGGTGCGCGAAACATCTCCGAAGAGTGGATGTAACCGACCACATTGTCAATATTACCGTCATATACGATAATCTTGGAGATACCCGACTCTATAAAACGGCTTTTCAGTTCATCCAGCGAAGTTGTGAGATCAACCGCCACCACCTCAGTACGGGGAACAATACAATCGCGTATTTTAATATTCGAGAAGTCAAGTGCGTTCTGGAAGATTTTCACTTCCGTATCCAGTTCCTCCTCATTCTCGGCATTATCAATGCTGCTCTGCACAAAATAATCAAGATCCACCTTTCCGAAAGCTTTGTCGGACGCATCCTTGTTTACCTTCATGCCGAAAATGCGCAGGAAGATGCAAGACAAACCGGAAGACAACTTGGATATAGGATATAAAACAACGTAACAAATAAAAAGTGGAACGGCGAAAACGTTCAATACCATATTGGGATTGATCTTGAACAATGTTTTCGGCAGGAACTCTCCGGTCACCAAAATAATCAGGGTAGAAATGACAGTCTGTGCCAACACCATTAGGAAGTGATTGTCAATAAAGCCGGCCAACAGATTTTCACCAATGATCTGAGCCATCAGGATACCATAGATAACCAGTGCGATATTGTTACCCACCAACATGGTAGAGATAAACTCGTTCGGGTTCTTGAAAAAGATAGAAAGGATGCGGGAAGTAATGCCCCCTTTGCGTTCCATTTCAAAACGCAGTTTGTCTACCGAGACAAATGCAATCTCCATTCCCGAAAAGAAAGCGGAGAAAAGCATGGTGATTATTAGAGAGATATAAATATTCATAGCTTATTTCACAGAATCTTTTTTCACAGAGTCCGGCAGGGCTTTTGTTTCCGGTTGTGGCGGAGCAGTCGCCTCGTCGTCGACGTAGAATATACCTTCAATATTATGAATCGTATAAACGGTCATTTGCTGATTGGAATCGAACCCATGCCCGGTGATAATCCGGTCCGGTTGCTGGATACGAATAAACTTGTCGGAATACACTTTCTGCGTAGCTTCATTCCAGTAAAGCAGTTCCGTATTGAAACGCTCTCCTTTCCGGTTTTGTATATCCACGTTTCCTATCAGTTTCCAGAGTCTTTCCTTGTCATAGTAGTAGGCAGTATCCGCTTTGATACTGGCTTCTATATGAAAGATCGAATCGAACTGTTCAAGATACACTCCTTTTTCAAATGCCCAATAAGACGGCTTCTTGCGATCGAAAACCAGCCACTCTTCCGTATTCACCCGATAGCGGGTCACTCCCGAATCGGATATAAGGGTTGTCACTCCGGATGTCTGCATCACTGCCATGGAGTCACGTTCTGTAATAGCATCCCCCGTTATTTTCTTTTTGCCACCACAGGAGGGAAATAAAAGAAGCATAACAATTGTCCCTAAGACAATTGTTATGCTCATGCTTTTATGCAACAAACGGTTCTTTCGTTTTCGCAACATACGTTTATCTAATCGTTGTAGACTCTCCGATCCAGCCACCGATAGTAATACGGTCGCCAGCCTTGTAACCTAACATAAACAGGTCTTTTGCTTGCGGAGTGTGTGCAGAATATCTGCCGATCAATTTGTTTGCTTCTTCAGCTACACTCGGGTCTACTTGTTTTGCGCGTTGCAATTTGTCAATTATAACAAAGTAAGTACACTTGTTCAGTGCAGACTCGTCACTCCAGTTAGGACTCATTGCATAAAGGTTGGCAATCAAGATATACGGAGCGCCATAATTTTCATTGAGACCGATAGCTTTCTGACAGTAAGTTCTTGCCTGTGACAATTTCTTAGCAGAAGCCAACACAGCAGCAGCAGCGTATGCTTTTTCCGCTTTCTTTATATTGTCAGTTTCCAAGTTGATAGCTTCATCAAAGAATTTCACTGCACTGTCGATATCACCTTTCTTGAATGCCTGATATGCACATCCGGTAGCAGCCTCTGCTGTCGGTTCCATTTTATAAGCATAGAAAGATGCCTGCAAATAAGCTTCACTTTCCGTACATTTCATCATTTTCATGATGTCGATTACTTTCTTCAAATAAGCAAGGTCAGTCTGATTAGCTTCTACTTTCGGGCCATAAATTCCTTGCAGTGATTCACAATCAGCAGTACCACTGTTTACAAACAAGGCAACCAAGTTATCTTTGATACCCAGCAGACCTTTCTTCTTTGCTTCATTAGTTTCAGCAGCAATGGCAGCATCAGCATATTCGGAAGCAGCCAGATAATCCTGAATAAATTGTTCCTTATGAGCAGGATCAGCTTTCAGTTTATCCAAAGACATCTGCAGGAAATAGAAAATAGTAGCTCCGGCAGACTCGCCTTTTACAGCATTAACCGATTGGCTCAGCCATTGATAAGCCTGATTCACATCCAGTTTCGGAGCCAAGGCGATATAGTCTACAGCCTTGATACCCAAAGCTTCATCAGCAGAAGATACCTTCGTACCTTTAGCCAGGAATTCATCAGTGTATTTGATACGCAAGTCATGCGTATTCATCAGTTCATTAAAATATTTCTGATATTCCGGATTATTTCTGTCCTTAATCTGTGCCATTAAACCTTTCAGAATTTTATATCCGTCAGTAAAAGTGTAGAAACGGAGTGTCGGACAGTTTTCCAACACAGCTTTCCAAGGAGTATACGCATCTTTAAAGTTACCTGCACGCACAGCTTCATGCGAGATACTACTGTTTGAATTACAGTTAGTCGCATCCTGTGCTACCACAGTAGTCGCCCCTGCCGAAAGGAACAACATAGCTACAAGCGTTTTAATTTTCATTGTATCTAAATTTTAGTTGTTAGTATAATATTATAGTCGTCTATTCTCTTCTCTTTTTAATTCTTGCATTACTCTACCCTACGCTTGAAGAACCAACGTTCGTTGAACGTCAATCCGATACTTACGCGGAAGATATTTTCGTTCACAAAAGTCGCTTCTTGTCCACTGATACGAACAAACTGTCCACTGATACTGAGGATAGAGCGTGAACGGGGAACAGGCAGACCGAAACCGGCTGTTACACCATATTCGCGGGTAGCCTTCTTGCCGTTGATCTTATAATACGGGGTCGTATAATAAGCTCCCAAACGATATTTTATGTGAGCAAGATAAGAACGTCCCAGCAAGTTAGGGATATATTCCGCACCCACAGATATTTTAGAACGGTCGCAATAAGCATAAGTTTCATCAAAATCACCACGTATGGATTCATCTGTTGTCCTTACACCAAAGTCTGCTTTCGACCATTGTTGCAAACTGTAATCCACTCCAATTGTCAGGCGTTTGTCATAGTTATAGGTAAATCCGACACCATACGTATTAGGGAGTGCCAATGTAGCATCCGGCGCCACGCTAGTTGAAGTTTCAACCGTACCTGTACTATTAGAGACCAACTGTGTGGTCACATCATAATCATTCCCCAGTTTTATTTTTGGAGAATATACAACACCAAGCGTCACTGAATGTTTCTTATCTATATCCTTTGTATACTGTGCTCCAAAGTCCAGCTTATAAGATGATACAGATGCAGTCGCCTGTTGCACAAAATTATAAGCCCCCGACACATTCGGATAATAAATAGTCCGCGAACGGGTTATATCCCCCCAGAAATAAGAAGCATTTACACCCACTGAAAGATCTTTGAATACCTTCACACCCAATCCGACATATAGTTGGTGTAAGCCTCCGTCGCCTGTATAATTTCTGGCATAAGCTGTCGTATTACCAGTTGCGGGATCTGTCGCAGTCTGAGTATCCGACACCGTATATCCCACATTGGAGAACGGCAGCAAACCGATACTCATCGCTAGTCTCCTATGTAACCGGAATTGCATTGCCAGATAGTCGAAACTAGAGTTTTTGGCGTTCAGCTTCACGCCACCGCCACTAATATTCATATTTTGAAGACTGACGCCCCCTTCAAAGAGGAAAGTCAACGAGTCAATGGCTGTATACGAAGCAGGATTCAACGGATTGATCTGCGCTCCGTCCCGGAGTCCGAAAGCAATTCCTCCCATTGCCTTACTGTTTCCGAAGTTCTGGTCAGACAAGTCGCCATAGCCATATCGTGTATAAGGAGAGTTTGTATTATTTTGAGCGATTGCCATTCCGGTAACCATCGTGAGCAAAAGCGCACAAAGTGTGTGTTTAAATCCTACCATTATTATAGTTTAAAATTCTATTTAATCCTTTCAACACTAAAAATCTATCTGCAAAGATGATACTTTTTACGCTGCTATCAAAAGAAAAATCATCTCCGCCCGTTAAAAAAACCAAAAGTTCAGGATATTTATGCTTCATAGACTCAATATAACCTGAAATTTCGTATTCCATCCCTTTCATCACTCCGGCGCGTATAGCCGTTTCGGTGTCCCGTCCCATCGGGAGTTTACGCCCGTTGGTGTCCACCAGAGGCAAACGTCCTGTAAACTGATGCAGTGCCTTGAAACGCATCTGCATACCGGGAGAAATATTACCGCCATGATACTGGCCTTTTGAGTCGATAAACTCGTAAGTAATGCAAGTTCCCGCATCAATCACCAATATATCCCGATGAGGAAACTGCTCATTAGCACCCACTACGGCAGCCATACGATCATATCCCAATGTTTCGGGAGTTTCGTACAGGTTGACAACCGGAAGCGGAGTCTGATGATTGAGCCAGAGCAAAGGAAACGGCAAAGCGGCCAAATCAGCTAAAACCTTTTCGTTTAGATCAATGACAGTAGCCACAATCCCCTGTTCAACCGGATATTGAGAACAAAGAGCTTTCAAGCAACCTAGAGACTGATTGGATTCAGCTACTACATCCACCATTTCTCCGCCGTCGAAGAAAGCAATCTTTGCCTTTGTATTTCCTATGTCGATTATTAAATTCAAATCTTTTGGTTCTTTAGCGGGCGCAAAGGTAAAGTAAAAAAAGAAAAGTTGAAGCATAGAAGAGGAATTATCTTCTTTTTTCATTTTAGAAATCCCCCAAAACAAAAATATCGAACTATCTATTTTTAAATAGATCAATTATCTTTTATTGTTTATTATGTATTCCACTTTGCGTTCGGCAGTCCTTTTTCATTACATCATAAACAGCTAATAAGCAATAGATTACAAGAAAAAAGCAGCGTTCCACAAAGCGTTCCAGCATTTTGTAATCAATTTTCCGTTCCAACAGAAACATTATTTCATCCAAACAGAGGCTCCGTTTTATCTCATCTAAAGGCAAATTTCCTGAATCATCTTCATTTTTTCATTCACAAAACACAGAAAAAGTGTGTTGAGCGAACTATATTATATAGATTATTATATTTTAGTATTTATATATGTTCGGTTGGTGGTTCGCCTACTTTTTTTCGAGCGTTGCAAACGCATGACAGACAAGCAGTTGAGCCACCTTCAGGGGGTGTTCGTTTGGCTGTTCGATTTTTAGCCCCAAAATAGAGGCTCTATTTGAGGGAAACAGAGCCTCTGTTTAAGCCATATAGAGCCTCTGTTTGTATGAAATAGAGACTCTATTCCGATAAAACAGAACCACCGTTTTCCCGAATCCAACAATTCTTCCTATATTTGCCACCAAAATAAAACGAGCCTGCTAATGAAACGTTTTTTCTTATATACAATCCTCTCCTTCTTCCTGTTGCTTCCGTCCGCCGGACAAGCACCTGCCAACAGCAACGACTCCATCCGCTTGAGCTTGTTGACTTGCGCTCCCGGAGAAGAAATATATTCCCTGTTCGGACACACTGCCATCCGCTATGAAAACCCGTCACAAGGGATTGACGTTGTGTTCAATTACGGATTATTCAGTTTCAACACTCCTAACTTCATCTTCCGCTTCTCGCTCGGAGAAACCGATTACCAACTGGGGGTAACGGATTATGAGCATTTTGCGGCTGAATACGCATTCTACGGACGCAGCGTGTGGCAGCAAACACTGAACCTGACTGATGAAGAGAAAACAAAACTAATCCAGTTATTACAAGAAAATTATCGCCCGGAAAACCGGGTGTACCGTTATAATTTCTTTTACGACAATTGCGCCACCCGTCCCCGGGACAAGATAGAAGAAAGCATTGCAGGAAAGGTGGTTTATCCGACGGAACCGCAGGATGGTTCGCGCACTTTCCGCGACATCGTACATCAATATTGCAAAGGACATCCGTGGGCGCGTTTCGGCATCGACCTCTGCATCGGAAGCGAAGCCGACCAGCCCATCACACAACGGCAAATGATGTTTGCCCCCTTCTATCTGATGGATGCTTTCGACGGCGCACAGATTTCCACAGATACCTATTCCCGTCCGCTTGTCAAGACCAACGAACTGATAATCGACGTCACTCCCGAACCGGATGAAAGCGGCTGGATGCCCACTCCTCTCCAATGCTCGTTGCTCTTATTTATACTGACAGCCGCCGCCACGATCTATGGCATCCGCCGGAGAACCGGATTATGGGGGATCGACCTTGTTCTTTTTGGCATGGCAGGTATCGTGGGATGCGTCCTCGCCTTCCTCGCCCTCTTCTCCCAACACCCGGCAGTCAGCTCCAATTTCCTGTTATTGGTTTTCCATCCGGGGCAACTTCTTTTCCTTCCCTACATCGTATATTGTGTCCGAAAAGGGAAGAAATGCTGGTACTTGACCTTGAATCTGGTCGTTTTAACACTTTTTATAGTGCTTTTTCCTGTAATTCCGCAAAGATTTGACTTTGCTGTTGTACCTTTGGCACTCGTTTTGCTGATACGTTCAGCAAGCAATCTGATTGTGACATCTAAAAAGAAATAATGAAAGGACTACTAACTTCCCTCATCACCGTACTGACTTTCACCGGGCTACAAGCCCAGTCACTGCCTTCCGCCCCTAAATTAGTGGTAGGGCTGACTATCGACCAACTGCGTACGGACTATCTGGAAGCATTTTCGTCACTCTACGGCGAGAAAGGCTTCAAACGTCTTTGGAAAGAGGGAAGAGTGTTCCATAACGCCGAATATACCTTCTGCGGCGTAGACCGTGCTTCTGCCATCGCAGCTATTTACAGCGGCACGACGCCTTCCATGAACGGAATCATCTCCCAACGATGGATGGACGCCTCTACCCTTCGCCCTGTCAACAGCACAGACGACACAGCATTCATGGGATATTACACCGACCAAACGGCCGCCCCCACCAAATTACTGACTTCCACCATTGCCGACGAGCTTAAAATAGCGACCCAAGGCAAAGGACTCGTATATGCCATCGCCCCCGATTGCGATGCCGCGCTTTTCGCAGCCGGACATGCCGGAAACGGTGCTTTCTGGCTCAATCCCAACACCGGAAAATGGAGTGGAACGACCTATTATGGAGAGTTTCCGTGGTGGGCAAGCCAATACAATGACCGACAGGCGATTGATTTCCGTATTGCGGGTATGACATGGGAACCGGTATTCCCCCGTGGCATGTACACTTTTCTGCCAGATTGGCGGGATATACTCTTCAAATATAAATTTGATGACGACCGTAACAATAAGTACAGACGCTTCATCGCCAGCCCTTTTGTGAATGACGAAGTGAACGCACTTGCCGAAGAAGCATTGAACAAAAGCTCCATCGGCATGGATGACATTACTGACTTATTGGCACTTACTTATTATGCAGGAAACTACGCACATAAATCCGTACAGGAATGTGCCATGGAAATACAAGACACCTACGTGCGTCTCGACCGCAGCATCGAAAACCTGCTCGAAGCGCTCGACAAGAAAGTAGGACTACAAAACGTGCTTATTTTCGTCACTTCCACCGGATATACGGACAGCGAATCGGCTGACTCGGGATTGTACAAGATTCCCGGCGGAGAGTTTTACCTCAACCGTTGTGCCGCCCTATTGAATATGTACCTGATGGCTACGTATGGCGAAGGAAAGTATGTGGAAGCTCACCACAACCAGCAGATTTATCTGAATCATAAATTGCTGGAAAAGAAGGAACTGAATCTGGCAGAGATCCAACAAAAGTCAGCAGAATTCCTGATGCAGTTCAGCGGAGTGAACGAAGCATATTCAGCCAACCGGCTGTTGCTGGGTTCATGGACACCGGAAATTCATAAAATACGCAACGGCTACCACCGCAAACGTTCGGGCGACCTCGTAATCGACGTCCTTCCCGGATGGACCATCGTCAACGAGAACGGCGGCGAAAACAAAGTGGTACGTCATTCTTATATCCCTTCACCGCTGATTTTCATGGGACATTCCGTAAAACCGGCCATTATCCAGACACCTGTAACCATTGAACATATTGCGCCCACACTGGCACATTTCATGCGCATCCGGGCTCCCAATGCCTGTACTTCTGCTCCTATTACCGACCTACGGTAAAAATTTACTCACAAAAACAGGGAGCAAAACATAAATAAATCAGCATTTTAATGTAACTTTGCGGAGATTATTCGCCACAAATCCCACAGATTCACACAGATTAAAAAGAAAGATCCGTGTTCTATATGAAAAAATCTGTGTAAATCCGTGGAATCTGTGGTGCAGAAAAAGATAAATAATAAACTAAATAATATAACATGGGATTTAATGAATTTTTAAGCTCGATTTTCGGAAACAAATCCACACGAGACATGAAAGAAATCAAGCCCTGGGTGGAAAAGATCAAAGCTGCCTACCCGGAGGTTGAGAAACTGGACAACGACGCCCTCCGTGCCAAAACGGAAGAACTCAAAAAATATATCCATGAATCGGCTACTGCCGAACGTGCGAAAGTGGAAGAGTTGAAGGCAAGCATCGAGACACTGGAACTGGAAGACCGCGAAGAAGTCTTCGCACAAATCGATAAGACAGAAAAAGAAATTCTGGAGAAATATGAAAAAGCACTGGACGAAGTACTGCCCGTTGCTTTTTCTATCGTGAAAGCTACTGCCAAACGTTTCACAGAAAATGAAGAAATCGTTGTTACCGCTACGGATTTTGACCGCCAACTGGCTGCAACGAAAGATTTTGTACGCATCGAAGGCGACAAGGCCATCTATCAGAATCACTGGATAGCCGGTGGTAACGATACGGTATGGAACATGGTTCACTACGATGTACAGCTCTTCGGTGGTGTCGTTCTGCACAAAGGTAAGATTGCGGAAATGGCAACCGGTGAAGGTAAAACATTGGTGGCTACCCTCCCGGTATTCCTCAACGCACTAACCGGAAACGGTGTGCACGTGGTTACCGTGAATGATTACCTCGCCAAACGTGACTCCGAATGGATGGGACCTCTTTATATGTTCCACGGCTTGAGCGTGGATTGTATCGACCGCCATCAACCGAACTCCGACGCACGCCGTCAGGCATACCTGGCAGACATCACGTTCGGTACAAACAACGAATTCGGTTTCGACTACCTGCGTGACAACATGGCTATCAGCCCGAAAGACCTTGTACAACGTCAGCACAACTATGCCATCGTCGATGAGGTCGACTCGGTATTGATTGACGACGCCCGTACTCCGTTGATTATCTCCGGTCCTGTACCGAAAGGCGACGACCAATTGTTCGAGCAACTCCGTCCGTTAGTAGAACGTCTGGTAGAAGCACAGAAAGTATTGGCTACCAAATATCTCTCCGAAGCAAAGAAACTGATCGCATCCAACGATAAGAAAGAGGTGGAAGAAGGATTCCTCGCTTTATACCGCAGCCACAAGGCATTGCCGAAAAACAAGGCTTTGATTAAGTTCCTTAGTGAACAGGGGATCAAGGCAGGTATGCTCAAAACGGAAGAGATCTACATGGAACAGAACAACAAGCGTATGCATGAAGTTACTGATCCGCTGTATTTCGTGATCGACGAGAAACTGAATAGTGTAGACCTGACAGACAAGGGTGTAGACCTGATTACCGGTAACTCTGAAGACCCGACATTGTTCGTTCTTCCGGACATCGCCGGACAACTTTCGGAACTGGAAAACCAACATCTGACTAACGAACAACTGCTTGAAAAGAAAGATGAACTTCTGACAAACTATGCCATCAAATCGGAACGTGTACACACCATCAACCAGTTGTTGAAGGCTTACACCATGTTCGAGAAAGATGATGAATATGTAGTGATCGACGGACAGGTGAAGATCGTAGACGAGCAGACAGGCCGTATCATGGAAGGTCGCCGCTACTCTGACGGATTGCACCAGGCTATCGAAGCCAAGGAACGTGTGAAAGTGGAAGCTGCTACGCAGACCTTTGCAACGATTACTTTGCAGAACTACTTCCGTATGTATCACAAACTGTCCGGTATGACCGGTACTGCTGAAACGGAAGCAGGCGAACTTTGGGACATCTACAAATTGGACGTAGTCGTGATCCCGACCAACCGTCCGATTGCAAGAAAGGATATGAACGACCGCGTTTACAAGACGAAACGCGAAAAGTATAAAGCTGTTATCGAGGAAATCGAAAAATTGGTTCAGGCAGGACGTCCGGTATTGGTGGGTACTACTTCGGTAGAAATCTCCGAAATGTTGAGCAAGATGCTTGCCATGCGCCATATCGAGCACAAGGTATTGAACGCCAAACTGCACCAGAAAGAAGCGGACATCGTTGCTACTGCCGGTTTGAGCGGAACAGTAACCATTGCTACCAATATGGCTGGTCGTGGTACCGACATCAAGTTAAGTCCGGAAGTAAAGGCTGCGGGCGGTTTGGCAATTATCGGTACGGAACGTCACGAATCCCGTCGTGTAGACCGCCAGTTGCGTGGTCGTGCAGGACGTCAGGGTGACCCGGGTTCTTCTGTATTCTTTGTGTCACTGGAAGATGATTTGATGCGTCTGTTCTCCTCCGACCGTATCGCCAGCGTAATGGACAAACTTGGTTTCCAGGAAGGCGAAATGATCGAACACAAGATGATTTCCAACTCTATCGAACGTGCACAGAAGAAGGTGGAAGAAAACAACTTCGGTATCCGTAAACGCTTGCTGGAATATGATGACGTAATGAACAAACAACGTACTGTTGTGTATACCAAGCGTCGTCATGCCTTGATGGGTGAACGTATCGGCATGGACATCGTGAACATGATCTGGGATCGTGTTGCCGCTGCTGTTGAAGCTCCCGACTACGAAAACTGCAAAATGGACTTCCTACAAACACTTGCTATGGAAACTCCGTTCAGTGAAGAGCAATTCCGCAACGAAAAGAAAGAGAAACTTACAGAAGAAGCTTTCAATGTAGCCATGGATCTGTTCAAGCGTAAGACTGACCGCATGGCACAGGTCGCTTACCCGGTTATCAAGCAGGTGTATGAGACTCAAGGACATATGTATGAAAATATTCTTATCCCCATTACGGATGGTAAGCGTATGTACAACATCTCCTGTAGCCTGAAAGCCGCTTACGAAAGCGAATGTAAGGAGGTAGTGAAAGCTTTCGAAAAGTCTATCCTGCTGCACGTCATCGACGAATCATGGAAAGAAAACTTGCGTGAGCTGGATGAATTGAAACATTCTGTGCAGAATGCAAGCTACGAACAGAAAGACCCGTTATTGATTTACAAGCTGGAGTCTGTCAATCTGTTTGATACAATGGTTAATAAGATCAACAACCAGACTGTTTCTATCCTGATGCGTGGACAAATTCCGGTACAGGAGCCACAGGAAATTCAGCAAGCTGCTCCCGAACAGAAGCAGGACATGAGCAAATATCGCGAACAAAAGCAAGATCTGAGTGACCCGAATCAACAGGCTGCTGCCCAACAGGATACACGTGAGCAAGTGAAACGTGAACCGATTCGTGCGGAAAGAACTGTAGGACGTAATGATCCTTGTCCTTGTGGAAGTGGTAAGAAGTATAAGAACTGTCACGGAAAAAATATGTAATGAGAGGAGTGATAAGGTGATAGAGTGATAAGTATACCAAACATTAATCGCTTATCACTCTATCGCCCTCTCCCAATCACTAATAAAAGCCTCAAACGGTTAAAATCTGTTTGAGGCTTTTATATATCCATACAAAAGTGTATTTTTGTTATTCTTAGATAAAGAACAAGCCTATGACTAAGTATTCGCATCTCTTAGGGATCTGTTGTGCTCTGCTACTTGGCGGTTGTCAGACCGTAGAGCAATTATCCATCGACTATATGCTGCCGGCAGAAGTTAGCTTCCCGCCCAGCCTTAAACGTGTAGCCGTGGTAAATAATATGCCATCCATCCCGGACAACAAGCTGATCGTAGAAGAAACGGATGAAAAGAAAAAAGATGAGACGGAAATAGCCCGCAAAACAAAATACTTCAACGGAAATGCTAAAATAACCACTGAGGCACTGGCTGAAGCACTTGCCAACGAAAACTATTTCGACGAAGTCGTTATTTGCGATTCTATGTTACGGGCCAATGATATGATTCCCCGCGAAAGCACCCTCAGCAAGAGTGAAGTGGAAGGTCTTACCGAAAGCCTGGATGTGGATTTCCTGATAGCTTTGGAAAATATACAACTACGCTCTCTCCGCAAAATTGAATACCTGCGCGAGTGGGGTGTTTATGCCGGAACCATAGACGTAAAGGTATACCCTACCGTAAAAGTATACCTGCCTAACCGAAATGGCCCGATGGTAACAATCAATACCAACGATAGTATTTTCTGGGATTATGCTGCCCCCAGCATAGCTCAGGCCGGTGCAGGGCTCATCAGTGAAACAGAAATGCTGAAAGAAGCTTCTGAATTTGCCGGCACTGTGCCTGTAAAGTATATGCTGCCACACTGGAAGACGGCTTCCCGCTATCTATTTACGAGCGGTTCGGTGAATATGCGTGATGCAGCCGTTTATGTTCGTGAAAACAACTGGCAACAGGCCATTGAGCTTTGGAAACAGACTTACGAGAAGAAGAAAAAAGGAAAACAGAAAATGTATGCAGCCTATAACGTTGCTTTAGGTTATGAGATGCAAGATAGCATACAGGCAGCAGAAGAATGGGCACTGAAGGCGCAAAAAGAAGCATACGACATAGACAAGATTGAAGAGAAAAAAAAGCAGGGAGGAATAGATGTCAGCGACGTTCCCAACTACTTTGCAGTAACCCGCTATTTAGGTGAATTGC
>ERZ773237.1886-NODE-1886-length-15459-cov-4.783303_pt1 | contig 15459 bp, 9 predicted proteins | sample MGYA00580990_ERZ773237 | MGnify/ENA primary metagenome ERZ773237 (study PRJEB29015, sample SAMEA2737749) | human gut metagenome | biome: human gut; feature: human-associated habitat; material: faeces | place: China | collected 2012 ...
GGAGTAGACTATATTCCATTGCCGACCTGGAAGATTTTTATGATTCAGTTCCTTAATATTGCCGGACTAGGTCCGATATTCGGTGCAATAATGGGAGCGAAATTCGGTAGTTCTTCTTATTTATGGATTGTGTTGGGAAGTATTTTTGCCGGGGCGGTGCACGATTATTTTGCCGGAATGCTTTCCTTGCGTCATGAGGGCGAGAGTTTGCCGGAAATTATCGGACGCTATTTGGGACTTACGACGAAACAGATAATGAGAGGTTTCACCGTTATCCTGATGATTTTGGTCGGTTCGGTTTTTGTGGCCGGTCCTGCGGGATTGCTGGCGAAACTGACGCCGGAAAGTCTGGATGCTACGTTCTGGATTATCGTTGTGTTTGCGTATTATATTTTGGCTACATTGTTGCCTGTAGATAAGATTATAGGTAAGATATATCCGTTGTTTGCAATTGCCTTGTTGTTTATGGCTGTGGGGATTCTCGTCATGCTTTATGTGAATCATCCCGCTTTGCCGGAACTGTGGGACGGACTGCAAAATACGAACCCGGAGGCGAGTGAACTTCCTATCTTTCCGATAATGTTTGTGAGTATTGCCTGTGGTGCAATTTCCGGTTTCCATGCTACACAAAGTCCTTTAATGGCTCGTTGCATGACTTCGGAACGTCATGGGCGTCCGGTGTTCTACGGTGCAATGATAACCGAAGGCATCGTTGCACTGATTTGGGCTGCCGCCGCTACTTACTTTTTCCATGAGAATGGGATGGAAGAAAGTAATGCTTCCGTCATAGTAGATGCAATCACAAAAGAGTGGCTGGGAACAATCGGGGGTGTGCTTGCTATCTTGGGAGTGATTGCTGCTCCGATTACTTCGGGCGATACGGCTTTCCGTTCTGCCCGTCTGATTGTGGCGGATTTCCTGGGCTTGGAACAAAAGAGTATGCGTCGTCGTTTATACATCTGTATTCCGATGTTCGTGGCGGCTATCGGTTTACTTCTGTATAGCCTGCGTGATGCGAACGGATTTAATATGATCTGGCGTTATTTTGCCTGGGCCAACCAGACATTGGCTGTGTTTACCCTCTGGGCAATAACGGTTTATCTGGCGGTATCCAAGAAACCGTATGTCATTACTTTGATACCTGCCTTGTTTATGACAAGTGTGTGTTCTACTTATATATGTATTGCTCCTGAAGGTTTGGGACTGTCGCACGCAATCTCTTATTACATCGGTGTAGGATGTGTGGTGGTTGCTATTGTGTGGTTCTTTGTCTGGCTGAGCAAGCAGAAAACAAGAAAATTATCAGAATGAAGAAAATAAGAAAATCAACAGGAGTGGCGCTTGCATTCCTTATTTATGTATCCGTAACAGCGGCTTATTTGTTGCCTCGTAATACGGAGGTCAGCCTGACAGAGAAAATAATTACGGTGGCAGTTTCTTATGTCATCGTCCTCCTTCTTTGGCTGGTGCTTCGGAAAAAGGAACAAATGCGCGAACGCCGCAAAAAAGACGAACAATCTATTCACTTAAAAAAGTAAGTTTATGAAGAAATTAGCTTTGGCTCTTTGCTTATTGGCAGTCTCTTTTACTGCACAAGCGCAATTTGAGAAAGGAACTACGATTATTAATCCTTCATTGTCGGGGTTGGACTTTTCGTATAGTAAAAACGATAAAGCAAAGTTTGGAGTTGGTGCACAGGTCGGTACATTCTTTGCCGAGGGTATTGCCTTGATGGTAAATGCCGGAGCCGACTGGTCGAAACCGGTAGATGAGTATACACTGGGCACAGGAGTACGCTTCTACTTCAATAAAACCGGTATCTATCTGGGTGGTGGACTCGACTGGAACCGCTTCCGTTGGAGTGGTGGAAAACATCAGACAGACTGGGGACTGGGTATCGAAGCCGGATACGCTTACTTTCTTTCGCGTACGGTAACCATTGAACCTGCCGTTTATTATAAATGGCGTTTCAATGATGGAGATATGTCACGTTTCGGTGTGAAGATTGGATTCGGTTTCTACTTGTAAGAGAGATTGATTTTTTTCATATATTAAGCCCTTGCAGATATAGAACTTCTGCAAGGGCTTAATTACATAAATGTATTATTATAGTTTTGACGATTGCTTATCCTAGTTTTTCTTTCAGAAACTGCCCTGTATAGCTTGCTCCGCAGGCAGCAACTTCTTCCGGGGTACCCACTGCTACGATATTTCCGCCTTTATCTCCACCTTCCGGTCCGAGATCGATTACATAATCGGCACATTTGATGACGTCCATGTTATGCTCGATGATAACGATGCTGTGTCCCCGGCGAATCAATGCGTCGAAAGCATCCAGCAGTTTGCGGATATCATGAAAGTGTAATCCTGTAGTCGGTTCGTCAAAGATAAACATCGTTGGGTCAGCTTTCTCCTGACTTAAATAAAATGCGAGTTTGACACGTTGGTTTTCACCACCGGAAAGGGTAGAAGAAGCCTGTCCTAATTTGATATATCCCAGTCCTACATCCTGCAAAGGAAGCAACTTCTTCACAATTTTCTTCTGTCCATGTTCGTTGAAGAACTCAATCGCTTGGTTGACGGTCATCTCCAATACATCGTAGATACTTTTATCGTTGAATTTCACTTCCAGCGTGTCGGATTTGAAGCGTTTTCCATGACAAGATTCACACTCCAATACCAAGTCTGCCATAAATTGCATTTCTACAGTAATGGTTCCTTCTCCTTTACACTCTTCGCAACGTCCGCCTTCGCTATTGAAACTGAAGAATCCGGGGGTATATCCCATTTGCTTCGCCAAAGGTTGTTCGGACCATAGTTTACGGATTTCGTCGTAAGCCTTGATGTAAGTCACCGGATTTGAGCGCGATGATTTGCCAATCGGGTTCTGGTCTACAAATTCTACATTCCGCAGGTCACGCAAACTTCCTCCGATTGAAGAGAATTCTCCCGGTCGGTCACTACATTCGTCTAATTCACGTTTCAATGCCCGGAAGAAAATATCTCTCACCAATGTACTCTTCCCGGAACCGGAAACACCCGTAACAACTGTCATTACATTGAGAGGGATACGTACGTTTACTCCTTTCAGATTATTCTCACGTGCGCCTTTCAATTCTATATAATTATTCCACGGGCGGCGATGCTCCGGAACAGGTATTTCATCTTCTCCTAAAAGATAACGTACCGTATAGCTGTTGCTTCCCTTCTTTAAATCCTTCATATCTCCCTGGTAAACAACTTCTCCACCTAGGCGTCCGGCATTGGGACCTATGTCGATAATGTAATCGGCTGCACGGATAATTTCTTCATCGTGCTCTACCACCACTACCGTATTTCCTAATTGTTGCAGTTGACGCAACACATGGAGCAGACGGTCTGTGTCACGGCTATGCAGTCCGATACTTGGTTCATCGAGAATATAAAGACTACCTACAAGGCTACTTCCCAGCGAGGTTGCCAGATTGATACGCTGGCTCTCTCCACCCGATAAGGAATTACTAAGCCGGTTCAAAGTCAGATAGCCCAAACCTACATCAATTAGAAAACGAATCCGGCTATTTATTTCAACCAGGATACGTCGGGATACGTTGTTGTCGTGTTCGTCCAGTTCCAAATGATCGAAGAATTCCTTCAGCTCTGTGATAGGCAAATCTACCAGTTCGGAAATGTTTTTTCCACCCACTCGTACATATCCGGCTTCCGGTTTCAGGCGGGTGCCGTGGCATTTCGGGCAAAGCGTCTTTCCCCGGTAACGCGCCAGCATCACCCGGTATTGTATCTTATATTGATTCTCTTCCAGCATCTTGAAAAAATCATTGATGCCGTGGAAATATTGATTGCCCTCCCAAAGTAACCTGCGTTGCGCGTCTGTCAACTCATAATAAGGAGTGAAAATGGGGAAGTCGAATTTCTCCGCATTATGAATTAATTCTTCTTTCCATTCACCCATCTTTTCGCCACGCCAGCATACGATAGCTCCTTCATACACCGATAATGAACGATCCGGAACGACTAAGTGCTCGTCGATGCCGATTACTTTGCCGAATCCTTCGCACGCCGGACAAGCGCCGATAGGCGAGTTGAATGAAAACATCTGGTCGTTCGGTTCTTCAAAGATGATGCCGTCCGCTTCGAATTTAGTGCTGAAAGTATGAAGTTTCGTAGTTCCATCCGATAGAAAAAAACGCAGCATACAGGTTCCGTCGCCTTCATACATGGCTGTTTCGGCAGAATCTGTCAGTCGGCTGATGGCGTCCTTGCTGGTGGCAACCGCCATACGGTCGACCAGCAGATAGACTTCATCACTTGCCACAGGCGTATATTCATCAATTCGTTTCATTTCACCGTTCACTTCGATACGGTTGAATCCTTGTTTCAGGTCTATCTCCAATTGCTGTTGTAATGTGCGGTCTTCACGCAGGCGGATAGGCGTCAGTACCGTATATCTTGTGCCTTCCGGATAGGAAAGCATACAGTTGACGATGTCCTCTGTGGAGTGCTTCTTCACTTCCTGCCCGCTGATGGGACTATACGTTTTTCCCACCCGTGAATATAACAGGCGTAGATATTCGTAAATTTCAGTCGAGGTGCCCACCGTAGACCGGGGATTACGGCTGTTTACTTTTTGTTCGATGGCAATGGCGGGAGGAATTCCTTTGATAAAGTCACACTCCGGTTTGCTCATTCTCCCCAGGAACTGACGCGCGTAGCTGCTTAAGCTTTCTACGTAGCGGCGTTGTCCCTCTGCATAAAGGGTATCAAAAGCAAGTGATGATTTTCCCGAACCCGACAATCCGGTGATAACAACAAGTTTGTTGCGGGGAATATCTACATCGATGTTTTTTAGGTTATTGACTCGTGCGCCTTTGATCGAAATATAGTTGTTTTCTGACATAAAATACTCCTTTTTTATGGTAGTCGGCAAAGTTAGCGAATTTATCGGGAGTTTGTATTATCTTTGCGTCACATTATTACGATTTAAGAATATTATGAAGCTGAAAAACTATCTTTTACTTTTAGCTCTTCTTCTGGTGGTAGGAGTGAGGGCACAGGTGCCATCAGGCAATAAATATCCTAAACGTGAATTCCGTGGAGCATGGATACAGGCTGTCAATGGCCAGTTTCGTGGCATTCCCACAGAGCGACTGAAGCAAATATTGATTAGTCAGTTGAATTCTCTTCAGGAAGCCGGAATTAATGCGATCATCTTTCAGGTGCGTCCTGAAGCGGATGCATTATACGCTTCCCAATATGAACCGTGGAGCCGCTTCCTGACAGGAACGCAAGGGCAGACACCTTCTCCTATGTGGGACCCGATGCAGTTTATGATTGAAGAATGTCAGAAACGGAATATGGAGTTTCATGCCTGGATCAATCCTTACCGTGTGAAGACTTCATTAAAGAATAAGTTGACACCGGAACATATTTATCACCAGCATCCGGAATGGTTTGTTACTTATGGCGATCAGCTATATTTCGACCCGGCACTTCCTGAAAGTCGGGAATATATCTGCAAAATTGTGACTGATATCGTGTCCCGTTATGACGTGGACGCTATCCACATGGATGATTATTTCTATCCTTATCCGGTTAATGGATTAGATTTCCCGGATAATGCAAGCTTCGCCCGTTATGGTGGAGGTTTCACGAACAAGGCAGATTGGCGTCGTAGTAATGTGAATGTGTTGATAAAGAAGCTTCACGAAACGATTCGTGGCATCAAACCTTGGGTGAAGTTCGGTATAAGTCCGTTTGGTATCTATCGTAATCAGAAGAGTGATCCGTTGGGAAGTAACACTAATGGCTTGCAAAACTATGATGATCTTTATGCCGATGTACTGCTTTGGGCACGTGAAGGATGGATTGATTATAATATTCCGCAGGTTTACTGGGAAATTGGTCATAAAGCGGCTGACTATGAGACATTGGTGAAATGGTGGGCTACTCATTCGGAAAACCGGCCGTTGTTTATCGGTCAATCTGTGCCGAAGACTGTTCAGTTTGCCGATCCGCAGAATCCTTCTATCAATCAGCTTCCCCGTAAGATGGCTTTGCAACGTGCTTACCAGACAATTGGAGGTAGTTGTCAATGGTATGCGGCAGCCGTTGTTGAGAATCAGGGTAGATATCGTGATGCTTTAATCAGTGAATATCATAAGTATCCGGCTTTGGTTCCAGTCTTTGATTTTATGGATGATAAAGCTCCGGACAAGGTGCGTAAAATGAAAAAGGTATGGACGGAAGATGGTTATATCCTTTTCTGGACTGCTCCGAAAGCCGATACGGAGATGGATAAGGCTGTTCGATATGTAGTCTATCGCTTTGGCAGCAAAGAGAAGGTGGATTTGGACGATCCTTCACATATTGTAGCTATCACCCGCAATCCGTTCTACAAACTTCCTTATGAAACAGGAAAAACAAAATACCGTTATGTAGTGACTGCCTTAGACCGTTTACATAATGAATCGAAATCTGTAAGTAAGAAGATAAAACTGTAAAGGTATAGAATAAACAACGATAAAACGGTGAACACTCTGCAGAATGATAACGCAGTTTGTTCACCGTTTTTTTTGTTTATTGTTTTTTGTTTACTGTTCAGCCGCTTGTTATTAATAGAGCAGCAACCCCGCAATGCCGCAAGCGATAATCATTAATATTGGATTGGCTTTATATTTTCTCGTTCCGATGAAAGCAATCAGGAAGATAATGATACTGATAACGAATGAGTAAGTATCTTCCGTAGGTGAACCGAAGTTTTCTACATTCATTAGTACCAATGCGGCGGAAGCGAGTAATCCGACTACTGCCGGGCGTAATCCATTGAAAATAGATTCTACTACGGGGTGTTTCTGATATTTCAGGAAGAATTTACTGATGGTCAGCATCAAAATAAAAGAGGGAAGGACCACAGCGAATGTCGCAATGACGGAACCCCAAACGCTCCCCGTAGAAGTAAACCCTACATAAGTAGCTGCATTAATACCAATAGGTCCTGGTGTCATCTGACTAATTGCGACAATATCAGTAAACTCCTGCGAACTTACCCATCCGTAGCGAGTCACGACCTCGCCCTGAATCATAGAAAGCATGGCATAACCGCCACCGAAGCCAAAGAGCCCGATCTTGAAAAATGTATAGAATAACTGTAGGTAAATCATGTGATTAATAATTTATTATATAATAATTTTAGGCACGGATTCCACGGATTTCACGGTTTTTAGAATTATGAATCTGTAAAACAACAGCGTTAATCCGTGCCTTCTCAACTCTCCATTCTCAACTCTCAACTTTTCTAAATTTCCCCCATAGGAAACCTCCTACACCGGCCGCAATAATAATCCAGATAGGGGAGAAGCCCAACAGCCAGATTAATAATGCCGAAACAACCGGAATCCACAGATTATAGCGGTTGATTTTGGCCGATCGCCCCATAGTAAAAGTCGGTGCGGCAATGAGTGCTACCACTGCCGGACGGATTCCCTTAAAGATGCGTTCCACGATCGGATTGTCTTTGAAACTGTGAAAGAACAGGGCGATAGCCAATATAATAATGAAAGACGGTAAGATTGTTCCCAATGCCGTGATAATACTTCCCCGGATTCCACGCAGCTTATATCCTATGAAGATAGAAATATTGACTGCCAAAATTCCCGGTGCGGATTGGGAGATAGCCAGCAGATCGATAAAATCTTCCTGCGCAATCCATTTCCGTTTGGTGACAATTTCATTTTCAATCAGTGGCACCATTGCATACCCTCCTCCAATGGTAAAGGCGCCTATTTTAAAAAAGATTCCAAATGCTTCGAGATAGATATTCATTCTTTTTTTTCTCCTCCTTCCTTACTAATTGCTTTTTTCTCTTTGCCATATTGACTGGGACTTACATTATAATGCTTCTTAAATACTTCGCGGAAGTACTTGGCATCACTGAATCCTGTCATTTCTGCAATTTCTGTTATGGTATGTGTGTCTTCTTTTAATAGTTGTACGGCACGTTTCAGACGAATCAACCGGATATAATCTCCCGGTGCCTGATCGGTCAATGCCCTTAATTTATTATAGAAACTCGTGCGGCTCATTCCCATCAGGCTGCATAATACATCTACCGTGAGAGCCGGATTGTCAATGTTATCTTCCACGTTCTTTTTGACGTTTGCAATGAATTTCCAGTCAATATCCTGTGAACAGTTGATGCAGTCTTCATCATGCTCTTCATCATCCAGATCCAGATTGGCGTATTTACTGCGCAGGAGTGCACGATTGGCCAGCAGATTGGCAACGTTTGCTTTCAATATACCAATGTTGAACGGTTTCACAACGTATTCATCCGCACCAATTTGAAGTCCTGAAAGAATATCCTTTTCATTATTCAAAGCTGTTAGCAGGATGACAGGAATGTGAGAAGTCTCGATATTATTCTTGATAGCCTGACATAATTCATCCCCTCGCATTTCCGGCATCATAATGTCTGAAATGACCAGTTCCGGTTTGTATTCGGGAATAATCGTCAGTGCTTCTTTTCCATTGGAGCAGACCTGTACGACATATTCTTCAGATAACGTCTGTGACAGATAGTTGCGCAACTCATCGTTATCCTCTACAATCAAGATTCGACGATGGTTTATATTCTCTTTCTTCTGTGCGTTCTCGTAAATTTCAGGTGATGGGGGTGGAACGTTGTCGACAACCTTTATTTCCTGACGCTGCTTGCTGGGAGTTGCCAAATGCGCTTTTCGGAAGCGCTTGCTGTCTTTAGGGAATGTTATTTTGATAACCGATCCCTGGTTTTCGATGCTTGACAGATTAATCTTTCCTTTATGCAGGCGGACGAGCTTCCATACAAGCATCAGTCCGATACCACTTCCTGTTACTTTGGAATTAATAGCATTGCTGCCACGGAAATGAAGTTTGAACAATTTCTTTTGTTCGTTGGCCGGGATGCCGATTCCTGTGTCTCTGACTTCCACGCTCCATGAGTCAGATGTTTCTGAAACGAAAACCTGTACATTTCCATTTTCCGGAGTATATTTCAGTGCGTTCGAAATGATGTTCTTAAAGATAGATTCCATCTTTTCTTTATCAAACCATACGTTCATATACCTGAAATTACTTTCATAAGTGAAGTTGATATGTTTGATGTTGGCGTACTGCTGGAACGCATTGAATATTTCATTCATAAACGTGTTTAGCTCATGCTCTGAAATATATAATTCGGAAGAGTATACGTCCGCTCTTTCAAAGTTGATAAGATTGGTGGTAAGACGTAATAGGGCATTTACGTTTCGCAATGCCGTATTCATGTTCGAAATACCTTCTTTACTCAACTCCTCTTTCTCGCGTAGTTCTTCCAAAGGTGCTTTGATAAGCGTCAATGGGGTACGGATATCATGTGCCGTATTAATAAAGAAGTGTATTTTCTCATCGGAGACTTTGCGTTGCTTCCTCAAAATCAGTATACGCAATAGGACGATGGCAATGAGACAAAGGATAGCTGTATAAACCAGCATGGCCCAGAATGTCAGCCAGAAAGGTTGGGCTATGATAATATCCATACTTCTTTCTTCAAGCATGATGCGTTTGTCTTCATTGGAGATGGCACGTACCCTTAGCGTATATTTGCCCGGGGCAAGATTGGTGTAACGAATCGTGTTCTCTGTTCCGGGTTTGCTCCATTTATCATAGAAACCTTCTAGCCTCCAAGAGTAAAGAATATTGGAAGGATAGTCATAGTTGATGGAAGAAACCTGCAAAGAGAATCTGTTTTGATTGTATTTTAACTTTAGTACCTTTGTATCATTGATGCTTGCTTTCAACGGAGAATCCTCATCACCCGGATAGATTGTTTGATAAAAAAGCTTGAAATCGCTGAAAATCATTTTAGAAGAATAACTTCTGGGCAATTTCATATCCTTGTCAAATTCCACTGCTCCGTCAGAACTGCCTAAAATGAATTTATTGTTTTTCCGTAACGTACCTGATAGCGCATTGAAATGGGTGGTCATCAATCCCATATCTTTGGTCCAGTTATAGAATTTTTTCTCATTGGGATAAAAACTTGTCAATCCGCTTTCTGTACTCATGATTATATCTTTGTCCGCATCCGATAATATGGTATAGATATTATTGGATATCAAAGCACAGTTTTCCGTGTGGTAATGAGTGAACAGTTTTTTATTAATATCGTAAATCAATAGTCCCGACCCGCTGGTACCTATATACAATGAACCGTTTTTTGCTTGGTACAGGGAATAGATATAGTTCGACTCTACCGGAAGTTTTATGCGCTCGAATTTTCCGGATTCTTTATCTAAAAGACATAGGCCGGTGGCACTACCGATCCACATACTTTTTTCATCTTTCTCAACGATGGCGGTAATGGAATTTAATCCATCATAAAACCGTACTTCCTGCGTCTTCAGATTAATACGCTTGAGGTTGTAGAATCCTCCCGACCAGATATAACCCTGCATATCTGTACGAATATCACGTATATATTTATCCGGTCGCTTGTTTGTATGAGTGTACAAAGGCGGCATGAAATAGCTGACACTGAACGTTTTCTTATCTATCTGGTAAGCACCGGAAGAGTACCCGCCTGCCCAGATAATTCCGGGAGCCACTTCGCATATAGTAAGAAAGATATGGCTTTTATTACCTTGCGACTCTTCAAAAGCACTAAGCACCGATCGCCATTGTCCGGTCTTTGAATTAAAAAAACTGATGCCATTGTTCGTTGCAAACCATAAATCTCCCTCTCTGTCTTCAATAATGGCATTTACTTGATCGTTGATTAAAGACTGTTTGTTACCGATGGAGTGCTTAATCCATTTGTAGCTCGTATAACGGTTGTTTTGTATCGTGATTCCGATGGGATAATTAGCCAGCCATATCCGTTCTTCATCATCCACAAAAATGTCATTGATACTGTTACCGTTCATGCCACAATTACTGTTATAATCAGCCACAATTTCGGGTACTATTTGATAAGTATCCATATTTATTTTGTGTACTCCTCCGCCATCGGTAGCTATTAATAACTCTTTGTCATTTAGCGGCTTGAACCGTGTGATACTGATATCTTTCAGGTTATAATCCGGTCGTATGACGGATTTGGTATTCATATCATAAACCATAATTCCCCGCAAGAAAGTGCCGATGAATAGTTTCCGAATCTTTTTGTCGAAGTGTAAATCGCTTACTTGGGCTTTCACGCTCTCCAACTTATCGCAATTGATAAGTTTCAATGCGTTGTTTTCTAATTGGGCATAATGAATCCCCATTTCCGTACCGATGAAGAAATGCGATTCGTCTATTTGTTCAATATCAGTGATTTCTTCACTTATATCATTCTTTATATGGGTGACTTGTTTGGTGTCCGTATTATAGAGAAAGATAGTATCTTTATTGCATAGCCAGATGTGTTTGTTCTGGTCGAGCCAGGCATAAGTGACCGGGTCCGGCTGTTCGCTGAAACTTTCCATCGGTAATTTATATACAAGACTGAAGCAGTCGTGAATCTGGTCATACCGGAATACTTTTCCTTTTTTCCCGATTTCCCATAAGACTCCTTCCTGATCAATATAAAGCCAGTTTAGATTTAACAGAGAGTTCACTTCTGCGTCACCATCCATTAACTTATATCGTTTAAACTCTTTTCCATTGTATCGATCAATACCTTCGTGCGTGAGGAACCACATGTATCCGGTTTTATCTTTTTGAATGCAGTAAACCCGCCGGTTACTTAACCCATCCTCCACTCCGAGATATCGATACGTCTGCGCGACACAAATTAGAGGAAACAATAAGATTAGAAAAAGCCATTTTTTCATACAAATAGGACTTTTAAGGGTTATTGAATCTTTTATGAGGGGGAAAGTTTGACAAAATTAAGAAGATTTTTTGATATTACAAAATTTTGATGAAAGATAACAGCGCTCCAAAAATGAAGAAAATAGACTATTTTATAACTATTTGTATATACTGTTTGTTTTCGGTATTTTGGTATCTATCAGAAGTCTTCCGGTAGAATGGAAAGTTCCGTAAAATAAGAGGCTGGCACTATTTAAAGTACCAGCCTCTGTAAAATATGGAAATGATTTATTTCATTTTCGCTTCCACCCACTTGCGGGCATTGACAAACGCTTCTATCCATGGAGTAACCTGATCGCTGTTCTTGCGGTCGGCCGGATAGCAACCGTTCTGCCATGGGAAGATGGAACGTTCCAAGTGAGGCATGATAGCCAAGTGGCGTCCGTCTGCGCTGGCCAGTGCTGCGATAGAATAATCGGAACCGTTCGGATTGCCCGGATATTCATCATAGCTATACTTCGCTACTACATTATATTTATCTTCGTCATATGGCAAAGAGAATTTTCCTTCTCCGTGAGCTACCCAGATACCCAGTTTGCTTCCACTTAAAGAGCCGAACATCACACTGCGGTTAGTCGGGATAGTAAGACCAAGGAAGCGTGATTCGAATTTGTGTGAATTGTTATGTAGCATTTTTCCTTTCTTCTTCAGTTCCGGGTTGATAAGATTGAGTTCCATCATCAGCTGGCAACCGTTGCAGACACCCAATGACAATGTATCTTCGCGTGCATAAAATTTATCCAATGCTTCTTTAGCTTTCGGGTTGAACAGGAATGCGCCTGCCCATCCTTTAGCAGAACCCAGTACATCGGAGTTAGAGAAACCACCGCAGTAAACGATCATGTTTACGTCTTCCAGTGTTTCGCGTCCGCTGATGAGGTCGGTCATTGTAACGTCTTTTACGTCGAAACCTGCCAAATAGAGTGAGTAAGCCATTTCGCGCTCACCGTTTGTACCCTTCTCACGGATGATAGCCGCACGGATACCGCTTGGGGTACGACGATCCGGAGTGATACCGTATTGAGAAAGCTTACCTTTGAATTCCGGCATGAAAGCGAATTCAACAGGTTGCATCTTATAGTTTTCGAAACGTGCTTTTGCGCAACCGTTCATAGATTGTTTGCGGTCGAGCAGGTAAGAAGAAGAATACCATACGTCACGCATATAATCGATACCAAACTGGTAAGTAGCACCATCTTTAGATACCAAAATGTGGCGTTCGTCAGTCGGTTTACCCAACTTTATATAGCCTACGCCGGCGTCTTCCAAAATCTTCTTCACTTCATCTTTATGCTTGTCGTTGATCTGGATAACGATACCCGGGTTTTCCGCGAACAGAATCTTGACGATATCCTCTTCCTTCATCTTGTCGAGGCTGATTTCCATACCGCCTTCTACATTAGAGAAGCACATTTCGAGCAATGTAGTGATTAAACCACCGGCAGATATATCGTGTCCTGCAAGGATCAATCCTTTATTTACAAGTTCCTGTACGGCAAGGAAAGCGTCACGGAAATATTCGGCATCCTGTACGCAAGGTACTTCGTCACCCACTTTACCCAGAGATTGTGCAAAAGCCGAACCACCCAGTTTCAGTTCATCGAAGCTGAAGTCAATATGATAAAGCGTAGTCTTTTCATTGTTAACCAATACCGGAGATACCACTTTCTTCACGTCGGAAACTTCACCACCGGCAGAAACAATCACAGTTCCCGGAGAAATCACTTTCTCGCCGTTCGGATACTTCTGTGTCATAGATAGAGAGTCTTTTCCGGTAGGAACATTGATCTGCAGCGCGCAACAGAAATCGCTTAAAGCTTTTACAGCTGTGTAAAGACGGGCATCTTCACCTTCTTGAGAGCGGCAAGGCCACATCCAGTTGGCAGACAGTGAAATGCTATCCATACCTTCCGCCATTGGAGCCCAAACAAGATTGGTCAGCGCTTCGGATACAGAAAGAATAGAGCCGGCAGCCGGATCAGCCAATGCTGCTTGCGGAGCATGTCCGATAGAGGTAGCGATACCTTTCTCGCCACGGTAGTCGAGTGCTACGACACCGCAGTCGCTCAACGGCAACTGAAGTTCACCCTGACATTGCTGACGAGCCACTTTGCCTGTTACCGAACGGTCTACCTTGTTTGTCAACCAGTCTTTGCAGGCTACAGCTTCAAGCTGCAATACATTCGTCAGATATTCATGTAGTTTAGACAATTCGTATTTCGGCATTTCATAATGACGTTCTACGGTCTTGTCTACCATATAGGTTTTGGGAGAAGAACCGAACATCTGTTCTACGGCAAGGTCGAACGGACGTACACCGTCAGCCTGTTGGAAAGCGAAACGATGATCACCGGTTGTTTCACCGACTACGTACATTGGAGCGCGTTCGCGTTCGGCAATCTTACGTACATGTTCAATAGCCTCTTCTTTAATCAGCAGACCCATACGTTCCTGACTTTCGTTAGCGATGATTTCTTTGGCAGACAAAGTCTTGTCACCGATAGGCAACTTGCTCATATCGATCAAACCACCACATTCTTCCACGAGTTCGGACAGACAGTTTACGTGTCCGGCAGATCCGTGGTCATGGATAGAAACCACCGGATTCACCTCTTCTTCACAAAGAGCGCGTACTACGTTATTGGCACGTTTTTGCATTTCTGCGTTGGCACGTTGCACGGCATTCAACTCGATGCCACTGCTGTAACGACCGGTATCAACAGAAGATACGGAACCGCCACCCAGTCCGATACGGTCATGCTTTACCCCACGGACAATATGATGACCCTGCTGCCCAAGGAGGGCGGCGCTGCCCTGACCGAGCAGACCTTCAACCTGCCCAAAAGCATCGCGGCCCCCGTCAGGCAGGGGGATGTGGTCGGCACCGTTACGCTGACCATTGAGGGCGAAGTCATCGGTACGACGGACCTGATCGCCGGCAGCGATGTGGCCCGCAACCAGGTGCTGTACACCATCGCCCGCGTGGGCGAGTTCTTCTCCAGCACCTATTTTAAAGTTGTTGTTATGCTTACGATGATCGTCGTGGCTGTGTACGCCTTCCTGTTCGTTCTGGCAGCATTGGGCGTGCTGAAGCCAATTGAAAAATCATCGAAAAAGCGTACAAATAAGTGAAAACCTCAGGAGGGGTTATCCATGTTAGACGTAAAACGCAACCTTACGACCATGACAGATTTCTACGAGCTGACCATGTCGGCCGGCTACCTGGATGAGGGGTATGTGGACAAGATCGCCGTCTTTGATATGTTCTTCCGCCGCGTGCCCGATGGCGGCGGCTACGCCATTATGGCTGGTCTGCAGCAGTTCATCGACGCCGTGGACCACCTGAAATTCACCCAGGAGGACATCGACTATCTGCGCACCACCGGCGCATTCAATGAGAAATTCCTGAACTACCTGGCCAACTTCAAGCTGCACTGCAACATCTGGGCCATCGAGGAAGGCATGCCTATCTTCCCGCAGGAGCCTATCGTTACCGTGGAAGGCCCGGCCATTGAGTGCCAGCTGCTGGAGACCCTGCTGCTGGTCACCTTCAACCACCAGTGCCTGATCGCCACCAAAGCCAACCGC